>Ga0335072_10012915_pt1 | contig 11915 bp, 8 predicted proteins | sample Lox_Sample_21_FD_206725 | JGI IMG/M metagenome (GOLD analysis project Ga0335072, IMG submission 206725) | Soil microbial communities from Loxahatchee National Wildlife Refuge, Florida, United States - Lox_Sample_2.1 | ecosystem: Environmental > Terrestrial > Soil > Wetlands | place: USA: Florida...
AACGAGCAGGGCGTGCATCATCTCTACAAGTTCCCGCTCACCACGCGGGCCGGCGAGCAACGCACCGCCAACATCGCCATTGCGCCGCTGCTCTCACGCGAATTCGTCACCGTGGGACGCATTGTCCTTGTCGACGACATCACCGAGCGTGTCTCGCTCGAAACCCAGCTCGCGCAAGCTGACAAGCTGAGTTCCATCGGATTGCTGGCAGCCGGCGTGGCGCACGAAATCAACACACCCCTGGCGGTCATTTCGTCCTACTCCCAACTGCTTTCAAAGCAGATGCGTGGCGACCCGCGTCTGGGGCCGGTTCTCGAAAAAATCACCCAGCAAAGTTTCCGTGCCTCCGAAATTGCCAATGGCCTGCTGAACTTTTCGCGCACTTCGACCACCGAGTTCCGCGATACCAATCTGAACCAGGTCATCCGCGACACGCTGTCGCTGCTCGAGCATCAGTTCAAGACCGCGCAGATCCTGCTCGACCTCGATCTTGCCGGCGAACTCCCCGCGATTCACGGCAACCCCGGCAAGCTCCAGCAGGTTTTCCTGAATTTGCTGCTCAATGCCAAGGAAGCCATGCCCGGCGGGGGCCACCTGCGCGTGGCAACCCTCGTGAATGGCCACGTGGAAGCCGTCATCTCCGACTCCGGATCGGGAATCGCGCCCGAACATCTCAAGCGCATCTACGATCCTTTCTTCACCACCAAAACCATGCCCAGGCCAGGCGAACGGCGCGGCACCGGACTCGGGTTGTCTGTCTCCTACGGCATCATCCAGGAACATGCAGGCAAGATTCACGTCGAAAGCGTCGTGGGCTCCGGCACTACATTTCATCTCGAGTTTCCCTTGTTAAGGAAGTCAGTACATGCCTGAGGTCGACCAGCCTTTCAATCTTTCCACTGCCTCGCCTGCGTCTTCCGCCTTCACCACCGGAGCCAGCATCCTCGTCATCGACGATGAAGCCGGCATCCGCGAGTCGCTCGAAGTGCTACTCACGCTCGAGGGCTACTCCGTCAAAATGGCGGCCGACGGCGAGCAGGGACTGCGCATTCTTGAACTGGAGAATTTCGATCTCGTGCTGCTCGATCTTGCCCTGCCCGGCCAAAGCGGCATCGAGCTGCTCCCCCAGATCAAGGATCGCCAGCCCGAAACCCCGGTCATCATGATCACCGCCTACGGCACCGTCGACAACGTGGTGGAAGCAGTGCGTGCCGGCGCGGAAAACTTCATTCAGAAGCCGTGGGACAACGAAAAGCTGATGGCCGACATTCGCTCGGCCGTCGCCCGCCACCGCGCCGAAGAAGAGAACCTCCAGCTCAAGCGGACGCTGAAGCAGCGCTATAACTTCACCAACATCGTCGGCAAGAGCGATTCGATGCTGCGCGTTTTCGACTTGGTGGCGCAGGTCGCGCCCAGCCGCTCCACTGTCCTCATCCAGGGTGAAAGCGGCACCGGCAAGGAACTCATCGCCAAGGCGATTCATGCCAACTCGCCGCGCCGCGACAAGCCCTTCGTCCCCATCAACACCGGCGCCATGCCCTCCGAGCTGCTCGAGTCCACGCTCTTTGGCCATGTGAAAGGCGCATTTACCTCGGCTATCGCATCAAAAAAAGGGCTCTTCGAAGTTGCCAATGGCGGCACGCTGTTCCTCGACGAAATCGTCACCATGGGCATGGATACACAGGCCAAGATTCTGCGCGTGCTCCAGGACCGGCGATTCATGCACCTCGGCGGCATCCAGGAGATCCAGGTCGACGTGCGCATCATCGCCGCCACCAACGTGGATCTGCGCCAGGCCGTGCGCGATGGCCGATTCCGCGAGGACCTGTTCTACCGGCTCAACGTGATCACCGTCGACCTGCCGCCGCTGCGCGCACGCCGCGAAGACGTTCCCCTGCTCGCCCAGCACTTTCTCGATTTCTATGCGGCAGAGAACGGCCTGTCGCCGCGCCGGCTTTCCTCCGATGCAATGAGGGCGCTGGTCGACTACGACTGGCCGGGCAATGTGCGCGAGCTTGAGAACTGCATCGAGCGCGGCGTCGTGCTGTCATCTGGCCCGGTCATCGGCTCTGACCTGCTGCCCGGCCACATCACCGGTCGCAGCTTCCAGGACGCGCTGCTCGAACACAACCCCAACGCCTCGCTCTTCGACATCATGGAAGACATTGAGCGCCGCATCATCATCGAGAAACTCGAGCGCTGCAACTGGAACCAGACCGACGCGGCCGAGCAGTTCCGCATCCCGCTCTCGACGCTGAACCAGAAAATCAAGCGCCTCAACATCGAGATCCGCAAGCGCGGCCGGGAATAGCAAATCTGGGTAACTCAGCTCTCATTCGGCCCCGGCCAACGAGATCCGGGAGCATCGTCCCGCCGATCAGGCATGTCTGAGAGCGTCCAGCCATCGCTCCAGAAAACCCTTCAGCTCTTCCGGCGGCTTGATCCATGCATTCGCCGCCGTCTCGCGCCACGCGCGCCGCACCAGCACGCTCAGGTGCGGACCCTCCAGTTCGTTGACAGCGACGAACGCCGACTCATCCGTAAAGTCATCGCCGAGATAAACCACGGGAGTGCCGCTCGCAGCTTCGCGGGCAATCTCCCGCACCGCGCCGCCCTTGTCGCGCCCCGTGCGCAGTTCCAGTCCCGATTCAAAAACCAGCAGCGACAAACCGTCATTGCTGGCCAGCGGTTCAAACAGCGCGCGCGTCTTCTGCTCGATGAGCTTTGCCCGCGCCGGCGGAATGCCGCGCCAATGCACCACGGCTGCATTCGGCTTGTCTTCGTAGAGGCCGCCAAATGCATCGCGACGTAATTGGACGCGAACTTCATCCAGCTTCTCGCGCGTTTCGCGCAGCGTCTCCTCCTGCTCGCTTCTTCCATCCGGATAGAGCCGCTTTGCGCCGTGCAGGCCCCAAACTTCGAGCGCCGGGCTCAAGCCGAGCAGAGGTGGAACCTCTTCCGGAGGCCGTCCCGTGATCACCCGCATCTCCGTTCTCCCCTGTCGTTGAATGCGCGTGAGCAGCTCCCTCAAGCCTGCCCAGGGATAAGCCTTGAACCGGTCAATGCGGAAATCCGCCAGTGTGCCGTCATAGTCCAGCAGCAACAGCGGTCTGGATGATTTCTTGAATGTCTGAAGAAAGCTCTCTATCCTGGTTCGAGCTTCCGGTTCGACACGGAGCAGATTCACGATGCCAGTTTACGGTGGGTCGAACGCTCGCGCGCGTCTACGGGTTCCGGACCCATTTGAATTTCTTCAATTTCGTCATTGTCTTCAAAGCGCAGATCACGCAATGCGCCCAGTACGTTGGATGCCCAGCGATAGATATTGTGTTCCATCACGTGGCGCCGCATCCGCTGCATCCGCTGCCGTCGATCCGCTCGGTCCATCGAGAGCCCGCGATGCATCGCCTCCGCCACGCCCAGCACATCATAGGGATTCACCAGCAGCGCATCCTGCAGTTCCACCGCCGCGCCTGTGAATTTACTCAGCACCAGCACGCCGTCTTCGTCGTCGCGCGCCGCCACGAACTCCTTGGCCACAAGATTCATGCCGTCATGCAGCGACGTCACCAGGCATAAGTCCGCTGCCCGATACCAGCGGTTCACTTCGTCGTGCGAACACTGCCGCTCGATCAGCACGATGGGCTTCCAATGGGCGGTCTGGAAACGCTGGTTGATCCGCTCCACGGTTTCTTCCACCTTGCGCCGCAGTTCCGCGTAGGTCGAAATCCGGGTGCGGCTCGGCGCCGCAATCTGCACCATGGTCAACCGCTCCCAGTGCCACGGATGGCTTTCGAGAAGTTGCTCGAGCGCCAGCAGCCGCTCCACGATGCCCTTGGTGTAATCGAGACGGTCCACGCCGAGCGCAAGGCTCTCGGCGCGCACCCCGAACTCGCCCAGCAGTTCCTGGCGCGCAAATTTCATCTCCTCGCGTTCCAGTTCGTCATCCACAGGCGCGACGCCCATGTGGTTGCCGCCCTCAAACGCCACGCTCACCGGGTACGGCCGCACCGTGCTGAGATGCCCGTGGCGTCGCACCGTCATGTGCTCGCGATCTGTCTGCGACTCCAGGGCCCGGTCCACCGTCGCCAGGAAGTTATTGCAGTGCAGGGGAATGTGGAACCCAATCAGGTCTGCTCCCAGCAATCCGTCCAGCAATTCGGCCTGCCACGGGCAAATACCGAATGCTTCCGGATTCGGCCAGGGGATGTGCCAGAAAATCGCCACGCGCGCATCCGGCCGCGCCGACTTCACGAGGCTCGGCAACAGCGCGAAATGATAGTCCTGAACAAAAACAATGGGCTCAGCGCAGCCTTCCATCTCATCCAGCAGCGCCGCTGCAAATCGCTCGTTCACGCGCCGGTAGCATTCCCAGTCGGTGGCGCGGAAAATCGGCCGCGTGTGCGCAATATGGCAAAGCGGCCATAGCCCCTCGTTGGCAAAGCCATCGTAATAGCTCGATTCCTCTTCATTCGAGAGCCATACGCGGCGCAGGGTATAGCGCGGGTTATCGGGAGGAACGCGCAGCCGGTCAAATTCATCCACCGTCGCGGCGTCCGCGTTCCCGTTCCCGCAGGCTATCCACACGCCGTCGCATGCGCACAGCACCGGTTCAATCGCGGTCACCAGCCCGCTGGGAGGCACCACGCAGACCACGTCGCGGCCCTGGCGCACGTGCATGTAAGGCTCGCGGTTCGAAACCACAAAAATCTTGCGCGTCGCCGAGTAGGACCGCATATGCACGGCCAGCCTCTCCGCGGTCCACACGCTTTCGCGCGCATCGCGCAGCCGCGCCTCCGCCTCAGCCGCCGCCCGCGCGGCAATCAGGCTCTCGGCCATCGTCTCCATCTCGCGTGCTAGCGGGCTGAAGATGCCAAGTTCCTCGTGGTTCTGGCCCGTCAACAGTTCCAGATTCCCCAGGCGCAGATGCCGCAGCCGTTCCGCCACCCTCGAGACCGGCCGCATCAGGAACCAGCGCACCATGATGTAGGTAATCCCAGCGATCAGGATCACCAGCGCCAGCACCCTCCAGAAACTGCGTCTCCATAGGTCGTTCCCCTGGCTGTGGATGTAATTGGCATCTGAAACCAGCACCAGCGCGCCTTCCAGGCGATTCCCATCGTGCAGCGGAAGTGCTTCTTCCAGCCACTGCGCATTGCCGGTGTGACCAAAGGCGCCCACGTTGGCGCCTTTCCGCAGCGATTTCTGCACCGTGGTTTCCGCCATCGATTCCAGGATGGCCGCGGGACCGCTGGAGAACAGCACCTCGCCTTCGGGATCGTAGACCACCAAACCGATCAGGCCCGCGTGCGTTCTCGACCGCTCCACCAGTTCCATCAGCGGCGCCATGTAGCCAACTGAGAGCACCCGCTCAAAGTCCGGCTGAAGGCTCGCGCCAATCCACTGGTCTCGCCGCTCGAGCTCTTCCCGCAGCAAATGCTTATGCGCGAGAACCTCGAAATAAGTTGAAGCAACTGAAACCAGCGTCACGCAGGCAACCAGAGCGAGAATCAGGCGAAGGCGAAAAGAATGCATAGGACTTCCCTCCGCTTTCTTCACTGGATACATAATTGATCCCTCGCTCGTTCTAGGTTTAGATGCTGATTTTGCAGGTTCAGGTTGCGCGGCGGCTCACCAAGGCGGATTCAGGAACGGGACGCATCTGTCTAAAAACACAGGCAGAGTTTTAATCGCAATGTTGTCCTCTGCTCGATGCGCTATCCTGTGCTTACGAGCAGCCGGTGCTCAATCTCTGCGTCACCCGGTTCGGGAAGCCAATGACGGTAGATACGCTTGAGAAACCTGCCAAACAGATTGTGCTGACCGTCCAGGACTATTCCCTGTTCGCGTACCAGGCTGTCACCAACCTCTTTCGACCGCCTGTCTATTGGTCCGACTTCCTCATCCAGTCCGACATCATCGGCGTGGGCTCGGCCAAAATTGTCGTGCTCGCCGGTTTTTTCACCGGTGCCGTGCTCGCCATACAGTCCGCGGCAACACTGGCTCAATTCGGAGCGACCGCAGTCACCGGCCGCTTTGTGGCCATGTCCATGATACGCGAACTGGGCGCGGTGCTCACCGGAATTATGGTTTCCGGCCGCAACGCCTCTTCCATGGCGAGCGAGTTGGGTTCAATGGTGGTGACCGAGCAGATTGACGCCATGCGTGCCCTTGGAGTCGATCCCATGCGCAAGCTGGTCACTCCACGCATCTTCGCCTCCATCACCATGCTTCTCTTCCTCACCATCGTCGCCGATTTCTTCGGCATCCTCGGTGGCGCCGCCGTCACCGTCTTCATGAACCATCAAAATGCCACGCAGTATTTCTCGATGGCATACGAATTCCTTCGCTTGCCCGACATTCTCCAGGGCCTGGTCAAGCCGCTCTTTTTCGGCTACATCATCGCCTCGATTGGCTGCTTCTTCGGCATGAAAACCACCGGCGGAACCGAAGGCGTCGGACGCTCCACCATCTCCGCTGTCGTCTCCGCATCCGTCCTCATCATCTTCGTCGACACGCTCATCAGCCAGGTCATGGTGGCCATCTTCAATCGATGAATGCGCCCGCAATTCCCCGCACCGAGTTCCGCGGCTCCGTCCCGGAGACACTTCCGGCCCTCGAGTTTCGCGACGTCTCCATCGCATTCGACGGGCCGCCCGTGCTTGATAAGGTCAGCTTCTCAGTCGGCGCGGCCGAGACGCGCATTCTCCTGGGCCCCGCCGGCGTAGGCAAAAGCGTTTTGCTCAAGCTCGCCAATGGGCTGCTCTGCCCCGACTCGGGCTCTATTCATCTGCTCGGCGAGGAAATCTCAAGCATGCGCGAACGGGACCTCTTTACGCTGCGCACCCGCACCGGGATGGTCTTCCAGGAGGGCGCGCTCTTTGACTCGCTCAGCGTCCGCGACAACGTCGCCTACCTTCTTATTCAGCAGCGGGTCCCCGATGACGAGATCGACGCCCGCGTGATCGAGGCGCTCCGCTTTGTCGGACTCGAAAGCACTTTCAGCCTCTTTCCCGGCAGCCTCTCCGGCGGCATGCGCCGGCGCGTCGCCATCGCGCGTGCCCTCATCCACAAGCCCGATCTGCTGCTTTATGATTCACCCACAGGCGGCCTCGATCCCGTCACCTCCACCACCATCATCGAACTCATCGTCAAACAGCGCGATGTAAATCGCACCCCGGCCGTGCTTGTCACGCACCGCCTTCAGGACGCCTTTGCGATGACGTCGCATCGGTTCGATACCGCGAGCAATGGCATGGTGCCGTTGCCCGAGGGGCACACGGACCCCAATACCACTTTCCTCATGCTGTCGGAAGGGCACCTCATCTTTGACGGCAACCTCACCCAACTCATCGCCAGCAATGATCCTTTCGTTCGCGAATTCCTGGAGTAGACGCCGCGAAAAATGGCGATTCTGCATCCAACTAAAAGCTGAATCATGGTTGAACCGGCGCATTCTGTTGAGACAGGCTCGCATGAACTTGGTCAATTGAAGGCGACCGGCGGCCTGGGCAACGTGATCGCATCGTGCCGGAACAATGAACGGTGAACGGGAGAACGACTTTGGGGTTTGCCAGGAACATCATTTTGATTGCGCTGGCTCTTCTCGCCGCGCCGGTTCCGCGTGCCTCCGCCTATTCGCTCATGACGCACGAGCAGTTGATCGACCTCACCTGGGATGACTCGATTGTCCCGCTCTTGCTCAGCCGCTACCCGAATCTGACCCAAGCGCAGCTTAACGAGGCCAGGGCTTACGCCTATGGCGGTTGTGTCATCCAGGACATCGGTTACTATCCCTTCGGCGACCGGCTTTTCTCGAACCTCACTCACTACGTGCGCTCCGGCGACTTCGTCGTCAATCTCTTTCGCAACGCGCACACCGCGAATGAACTCGCTTTCGCCATCGGCGCGCTCTCCCATTATGTCGGCGATTCCATCGGACACTCTGAAGCCACCAACCTCGCCGTTCCCACCGAGTTTCCCAAGCTGCGCGCCAGGTATGGCTCAGACGTCAGCTATGGTGAGGGCGAGCATCAGCACGTACAGACCGAATTCGCGTTCGACATCTACGAAATCTCGCAGCATCACATGGCGCCGCTGCACTTCCTTCGCACCGTTGGTCTCAAAGTTTCGATGCGCCAGGTCGCGCTTGCTTACTACCAGACCTACGGAATCGCCGCTCCGTTTTCTGGCAGACGCCGCCGCCTTCTCAACATTCCAGCCTACCGGTTCTCGACGCGCTATTTCATTCCGCGCATCGCGTACGCTCTCACCCTGCTGCATCGCGGCAGTGAACCTCCAGAGCCAACGACCGCCGAAGCGAGACTCCTGGCCAGCGAGGCGGCCCATGAAGCCGCCGAATATAACTGGCAGAAGTATCGCCGACACGCGGGCATCGGCACCTACACCCTCGCCGGATTCATATTCATCCTGCCCAAGTTCGGCCCATTAAAACTACTCGCCATCAAAGGACCCACCGAGCAAACGGAAACCGACTACATCCACAGCGTCATCATGTCCACTGCCGTGCTGCGGCGCATGCTGGCGCAATTCACGCCACCCGGCAACCGCCGTGTTGTCCCCCACAAGCTCACCGAAGACGATGGTGTGCACCCTCCGCTTCCAGCCAGAAATCCTGACTCGCACAATCCCAAGAACAATCCCAATACATTGCTGCGCTCCGAAGGTCCGCTCCATCCGCTTCCCAATCGCGATCTCGATACCGGACTCGTGGTGCAGCCCGGCGGTTATGCGCTCACCGACGCCACCTACGCCGACCTGCTCCACCGCCTCACCCGCAATCCCAAACAGCCCATTCCTCCCGGCATCAAGGAAAACATCCAGGCCTACTACGCCGACCCCGACCTGCCCATCACTACCAAGAAGGATCCAGCCAAGTGGAAGCAGGTGCAGGCCGACCTTGCCACGCTCGCTGCAATGCCGACCAGCGCCCTGCCCGAGCCCTATCCAACCTACGCCACCGAACAGTCCGACGAATAAGCTGCTGATCGTTCGCGGCGTTTCGCTCACCGCGCGTTCCTTCCCTCAGCACTCGCCCATCTGCTAGCCTTTCCCTTTCCGCCTCTTCATCAGACGAAAGGTGCAATCATGGGCTTCAAGTTTCAAGGCTTCGATTTCCTTCATCTCGATTCCAGCTTCAGCGAGGATGAGCTCCTCGTTCGCCGCACCGCCCGCGACTTCGTCGAAGACAACCTGATCCCCATCATCGAGGAATGCTTCCGCGAGGGCCGCTTTCCGCGCGAACTCGTTCCCGTCATGGGCGAGCTGGGATTCTTCGGTGCCAACCTGCAGGGCTACGGCTGCGCCGGCATGTCCAACGTGGAATATGGTCTCGTGATGCAGGAGCTCGAACGCGGCGATTCAGGCTTCCGCAGCTTCGTGAGCGTGCAGTCGGCGCTCGTCATGTACCCCATCTACACCTTCGGCTCCGACGAGCAGAAGAACACCTGGCTGCCCGCGCTCGCCAGCGGTCAGAAGCTTGGCTGCTTCGGGCTCACTGAGCCCGGCTTCGGCTCCAACCCCGGCGGCATGACCACCACCGCGCGCAAGGCGGGTGACGAATACATCCTGAATGGCGAAAAAATGTGGATCACGTCGGGCAACATTGCCGACGTCGCGGTGATCTGGGCCAAGGTGGAAGACGAAGACAACCGCGTGCGCGGTTTCCTCGTTGAGTCCAACCGCCCCGGCTTCTCAGCTTATGAAGTTCACGGCAAGTGGTCGCTGCGCGCCTCCGTCACCAGCGGCCTGTCTTTGCAGGACGTGCACGTGCCCGCCGCCAACCTGCTGCCCGGTTCCGGCGGACTCAAAAGCCCGCTGATGTGCCTCAACCAGGCGCGCTACGGCATCAGCTGGGGCGCCGTCGGCGCTGCCATGGCCTGCTACAACACGGCACTGCAGTACGCGAAGTTCCGCAAGCAGTTCCGCAACGAGCCCATCGCCGGCCACCAGCTCATCCAGGAAAAACTCGTCTGGATGGCCAGCGAAATCTCCAAGGCACAGCTGCTCTCGCTGCACGTCGGCCGGCTCAAAGACGCAGGCACGGTCGGCCATGAACACATCTCCATGGCCAAGCGCAACAACGTGTGGATGGCCCTCGAGTCAGCCCGCATGGCTCGCGACATCCTGGGCGCGAACGGCATCACCGAGGATTACCCGATCATGCGCCACATGATGAATCTCGAGTCCGTCAAGACCTACGAGGGCACACACGACATCCACGCGCTGATTCTCGGTCAGCACCTCACTGGGATCGCCGCGTACTAGTTGTCTATGCCGTTAGCCGTGATGCTGTTCCTGATGTTCGTGGTTCTCGTGGTGCTCACCCTCATGCACCGCGACGGCCGCATGCTCCTCGGCGGCGGGGGCTGTCTCTTCGCCTGGCTTCGGAACGGAAATAAATGGCGCTAAGCACTCAAGCAACTTGTCAAGCATCTCGCCGCGAGCGAGCAGTTGTTCAATCTTCACGCGAATCTCGGCGCGTTCTTCCGTGGCCTGTTCAAACGCAAGGTTATAGCCGGTGTTCGTCATTTGTCCTCACCTCGCGGTGATCCTACCATGCGAGTGATCATGCTCCGCAAACCGATTTCACAGGAAGTTGTGCAAAACTCCGTACTAACTCAGTGAAGTTTCCTGTTAGTCACCACTTATGCTCCGCAGTCACGCAAACCGCCCGTCCCGGCTACCTTTTTCGAAGATCCAGTAACATTCCAGAGTAACTCGAAGTAACTTACCGATTTTCCATTCGGCCCACTCTTTTCGCGCATCGATTCACGCGCGCTCCAGCAACGACACTTCGCTGATGACTGCGCGGCCGCCTTGCACTGCCTTGATCTTCAGCGTCTTCAGCTCCCACGCAGCCAGCGGCACTGTATGGTCCAGCCCAAGGATCTTGCTCTTCAGAGTTGCCTGCGACGCGCTGCCGGCACGCTCCTGGACGCGGATGATCGTTGTCCCCGGCTCGTGCTCCGCCTGCTTGACGGCCAGCACCCACACGTTCGCCGGCTCGACCTCGAGCAGGGAATCCTCCCACGGCTTCGTCCCTGCGTGCGCGGAATCCGCGACGTATTCTGCCGGCGTCTGCAGTTCCTCCGCGCGCCGGTCCAATCCATGCTCGTTCCACGCGCCCCGCTTGCCGAGCAGCCAGAACGTGCGCTCCTGCCGTCCCTGGTCCTGCCACGCGTTGTTGTCGTTGTGCGGAACGATCCCCGGGTTGTGCCGCGCAAAAGGCGCCGAACGAATCAGCACGGTGCGAAAAAGCCCGTTGAGGCAGTCATAGCTATACGTTTGCGCGTTCAGAATCGCCAGCGTGTAGTCGCTGCCGCCAATTTTTCCCTGCACCGCGGCCCAATCCTGGTAGGGCTCTTCTTCGCCGTTCGTGTGCCGCTCCAGCACCTGCCCCGGCACCTTCGCGAAAATCCGTGGCTGGGCCAGCGCAGTCGGAATCTCCAGCTTCAGCATTTGCTCCTTCTCGTGCCAGTCAATCACGAAGCGAAGCTCCACAAAATCGAGCCCCGCAAACTGCGCCATGTCCAGGATGATCTCCGAATCCTGCCACCGCGCCCGATGCCGCGTCACCCGCGTAACTGGCCCGTCCTCCATCACCGCCGACGACTCCAGTGTCGGCCGCCCCAGTTCCAATCGGAATTGGTCGATCCCGTGCGCCCACGTGTCGCTCGTATCCCCAATCACCACCAGCCCCACCGGACCCGCCAGCAGTTCCGCCCCATCCTCCGCCTTGACCGACGAAATGCCGAAGCCGCTCTCCGAGATCTTTACGAAGCCACCGTATGCCTCGCCCGCCGGTTCGTCGCCATGCGCCAGCTCAAACACTTTGTACCCGCACGGCGGCAGCTCAACCCACGCCGAGATCCGGGGAAAGAACGGCGCCATGC
>Ga0335072_10012916_pt1 | contig 11914 bp, 13 predicted proteins | sample Lox_Sample_21_FD_206725 | JGI IMG/M metagenome (GOLD analysis project Ga0335072, IMG submission 206725) | Soil microbial communities from Loxahatchee National Wildlife Refuge, Florida, United States - Lox_Sample_2.1 | ecosystem: Environmental > Terrestrial > Soil > Wetlands | place: USA...
CAAGATCGCCTGTGATTCTCGCAATGCCCGACAGAGCCCCGAAAATTTCATCTGCCGATTCGGTCGCGGGAACAACCTTTACGACAGGTTTGCCATGCTTGGTGATCACAACAGGACGACCGCTCTGCGACACGTGATCCATCACCGCGAGACACTGGGCTTTGAATTGCGCCGCAGCCATTTTCCGCATGCCAGGCTCTCCCTCGATATGACCATATTATTATGACCACTTTCTGAATGTCAACGGGTCAGACAGGGGGCGCCCATTGCCTCGCCCCCCAATCCAGGAAATACGCCATGGCGTGCTATGCGGTTGGCTTGTCGGGGACAGGGGCGGTGGCGAGGTATTCGTTTGCGAAGCGCTGCGCGTACTCCTCGAGCAGCACGCGAACGCGTTCTGGATCGCCGCTGCGCACGATCAGGCCGGCGTGGTGGTGTTTCTTCAGGCGCAGGACGATTTCCGGGGCGCTGAACATGGCGGTGTCGGGCTCGGCGGTCTTCGCCAGGCAGAGGACGCTGCCGGCGTAGAGCGCGTGCGGGGCAGGGACGCGATAGGATTCGCCGCGGAGGTTCGCGATTTCGATACGGGCCCACTCGCGCCAGAGATTGACGCCGGTGGCCAGTTCGACCACGTCGGCGATGAAGGCGCCACCGACGCGGGCCGCGGCTTCGAGGAAGTAGAAGCGGCCGTCTTCTCTGCCTCGGATGTATTCAGCGTGGTTGACGCCGCGGACCATGCCCATGGCCGGCATGAGTTGCGCGTTGACGGCTGTGAGCTGACGGGTTTCGTCGGAGTCGCGGTCGAGGATGCGTGTGGTGAAAACGCCGCCTTCGTGCATGACCTGCATGGGCGGCTTGCCGTATCCGCTGACGCTGGTGAAGACGACGCGGCCCTCGCTGGTAATGGAGTCGACGTGGAAGATGTCGCCGGGGACGAAACGCTCGAGCAGGTAGAAGCTCTGGCGGTCGCCGAGCTGTTCGAGGGTGCGCCAGACGTCGGCGGCGGAGTGCATCTTTTTAATGCCAATGGCGGAGGCTTCGCTGCGCGGTTTGAGAACCCAGGGTGGGGGGACGCGCTGCATCCATTCGTGGAGTTCGCCGTGGACGAGGACGCGGGCGAAGTCGGGAACGAGAGCGCCGGCCTGCTGCGCCTGCTCGCGCATGACGAGCTTGTCGCGGAAGCGGGCGGTGAGGGTGCGGCTCATGCCGGGGATGCGCATGTGTTCGCGGAGGTGGGCGACGGTTTCCATGTCGAACTCATCGAGGGCGACGAGGCGATCGAAGCGCTTCGCACGAGCCAGCCAGGTCACGGTGTTGGTGACTTGTTCGAGGGTGAGGCCCTCGGGCATGGTGTGGAAGTCTTCGAGGATGGACTTCGGCCAGGCGGCGTTGCGGAGCTTGTCGACGGTGAGCAGGACGACGCGGCAGCCGAGGGCGGCGCACTCCTCGAGGAAGGCCTGGCCCTTCTCGTAGGTGCTGAGGCAGAAGATGCGCGGCTGGTCTGCGAGATTCATCGGTCAATGGTGTTCTACCATAGCGACGAAGCATGGCCGACACGATTCGTTTTTCTGCGATTGAAATTGCCGGTTTGCAGGAGCGTGCAACGGAATTGTGGCACCGGCGGCCGGACGGCGTTGTTGAGGGCGTTCGTCTGGAAGACGAGCCCTTTTACGCTACGGTGCTGGCACAGCATCGGGCGAATTTCGATCTGTGGCATGTGGAGGACCAGGCGCGGATGCCGGGGGCAACGGATGCCGAGATCGTCGCGGTGAAGCGGGAGATTGATGCGATCAATCAGCGGCGGAACGATCTTGCGGAGCGGTGCGATGGGTTGCTGCTGGAGGCTGTGCGGGGGGCTGGGCTGCCGAATTCTGAAGCAGAGCTGCATTCGGAGTCGCCGGGGCTGATGATCGACCGGCTGTCGATCCTGGCGTTGAAGATTTTTCACACGCGGGAGGAGATGGAGCGGGCGGGGGCGCCGGAGGGGCATGCGGAGCGGAACCGCGAGCGGCTACGCTTGCTGGAGGAGCAGCGGGATGATCTGGTGGGGTGCCTCGACCGGCTGTGGGCGGAGGTGCTGGCCGGGCGGCGGCGGTTCAAGGTGTATCGGCAAATGAAGATGTACAACGATCCGACGCTGAATCCAGCGATTTATAAGGCAGGGAATAGGGAGTAGGGCGTAGGGAGTAGGGAATAGGGAGTAGGGAGTAGGAGGCTGGGAGCCTGGAGACGTGAGCCGGCACGACCTGCGTCTTTGAGTCGGCGCTCACCTTGTACCCTGAGTTGTGCCTCTTCTTGTCAACGCCGACGACTTCGGGCTAACACCCGGCGTCAATCGATCGATTGGAGAACTGCATCGCGCGGGTGCACTGTCGTCGGCAACACTGATGGCGACGGGGACGTATTTTGAGGACGCAGTGGCGGTCGCACGGGCGAATCCAGGGCTGGAGGTGGGGTGCCATGTGCTGCTCGTGGACGGAACCCCGGTTCTTCCGCCGTCGCAAATTCCGACGCTGTGCCCGGACAGGAAGAACTTTCGGCCGACGCTGACTGCGTTTGTGCGCGACCTGTTTGCGTTCCGGATTCGGGCGGCTGAGATCACAGCAGAGGCGATGGCGCAGATGGAACGGTTGCAGGCAGCTGGGGTGCGGCTTTCGCATTTCGATACGCACAAGCACACGCATCTGTTCTCGGGAATTCTGCGGCCGCTGCTCGCTGCAGCGCGGGCGTGCCATATTTCGGCGGTGCGGAATCCGTTTGAGCCGGACTGGGCGCTGCGGGTGACGCGGGGATCGGCGACGAGGCTGCGGCGGTTGGCGGTGGTTGCGCTGCGGTCACAGCATCGGGCTTTCCAGCGGGCAGTCGCGGGGGCCGGGCTGGCGACGACAAGCGGGACCCTTGGGGTTCTGGCCACGGGGACGCTGGAGGTGAGGGCGACGCTGCGGGCGCTGCTGGCGGCGATGCCAGCGGAGGAGAGTCCGACATGGGAATTGGTGTGCCACCCGGGCTATCCCGACGCGGCGCTGGATCAGGTGCGAACGCGGCTGCGGGCTTCGCGTGGCGAGGAACATCGGGCACTGCTGGAGTTGTTGCCAGGGATGAAGCTGGGAACGTGGGGAGAGCTGACGGCTCAGGGCCAGTAGCTTTGCACCAGCGCAATCGGGATTCCGACGCAAACGATGTGAATCGGGATCTGCGTGAGCCAGGCTTTCCAGGAGAACGGGCGGTTCAGACGCGAGAGGGGCAGAACGAGGCGGCTCATGATCAGATGGACGACGACTCCATAGACGGCTCCGAAGAGGATGGGATGAGCCGGAAGACCGCGCCACTGGGCGGCCGCGGCGCAATAGAGGGTCGCCCAGAAGGCGGCAATGAGGAAGTGCAGGGCCAGGCCGATCGCGGCCGTGCGCGAGCCTCCCTCATAGGCCGAGCGGCCCAGCGCGCCGCTGGCGACCCCCTGGAGGAGCCGGCGGAAGGGAACGCCCTGCGCCTTCATCAGGGCGCCGGTGGCGGTATTGTCCAGGGTCCCGGCAACCAGGGCACTGAGCGCGATCGCGGCGATGTCCATGATGGATTGTCCTCCGGTCTCTATCTGATGGGCGGAGTGGGTGGGAGGAATAAGAAAATGCGGTTGGAGCCGGGTTATTCTGAGCGCGGCTGGAGGAGCGATGGTGGCCATCCGGAAAACTGAGCTGCCGGTTTTGGGCATCGAGGCGCTGCGGGCGGAGGCCAGCGATGAGGGCTACAACTTTCTCGACACGCTGGTGGAGGAGTGGGAGAGCGGGGAGAACCGCTTCGACGGTTCAGGTGAGACACTGCTGGGCGGATGGGAGGCGGGAACGCTGATCGCGGTGGGCGGCCTGAACTGCGACCCGTTTCTGGGGAGTGCGGCGGTGGGCCGCATTCGCCGCGTATATGTGCGGCCGGCGTGGCGTGGGCGAGGGGTGGGGCGAACGCTGATAACGGCGCTGCTGGAGGAGGCAAGAAATCATTTTGAGGTGGTGCGGTTGCGGGCGGAGAACGCCGGGGCGGCGCGGCTTTACGAGAGGCTGGGGTTTGCGAAGATCGAGGATGCGCACGCGACGCACCGGCTGCAGTTGGCGACAGTTTTGTTGGGAACCGGCACCGGTCCGGGTGCGTAAGGGGTCGTCATGCAATGGATCTACGAGTGGTTTTTCACGGTCGTATGGGTCGCGTATCTCGTCTACTGGCAAATCGCAGCCTCAGGCGCGAAGGCAAATCAACGTATCGAATCGGTTGCGTCTCGTGTTCTGCGGACGGCAGTGCTTTTGGCCGGTATTGTGCTGCTGTGCTGGCCGAAGTTTCCGGTTGCGTGGCTGGAGCGGCGTTTCTTGCCGATGACTGCGGAGATGTTCTGGCTTGGAGCGGCGGTGACCGTGGCCGGACTGGTGTTCTGCGTGTGGGCCCGCGTGACGCTGGGCGCGAACTGGAGCCGGTCGGTCACCATCAAGCAGGGACATGAGTTGATCACGGCGGGGCCCTACAATCTGGTGAGGCATCCGATCTACACCGGCCTGCTGACGGGATTCGCAGGGACGGCGATTGCGATCGGGCAGATGCGGGGAGTGGTTGCATTCGCGCTGATTTTCGCGTCGCTTTGGTACAAGCTGAGCCTCGAAGAGAAGTGGATGCGAGTGCAGTTTGGGGACGTGTATGTGAATTATTCGCGGCACACGAAGGCGCTGATTCCCTGGGTGCTGTGAGGGGTGGCGGTCGGGCGATCGCGCTACTCTGATCGCAGACCATGTCGATGGCAACAAGGAAAGAACCAACGCTCACGCCGCTGGCGCATGGCGCGCTGAACCACTGTTTCGGCTGCGGGCAGGAGAACCGCACCGGCTTGCGGCTCCACTTTTTCACCGATGAGGACAACAACGTCGTCTGCCATCTGCGACTCGCCAGCCGGTTTGCAGGGCCGCCGGGGCATGCGCATGGGGGCATCATCGCGACGCTGCTCGATGAGGCGATGAGCAAGTCGAACCGAGCGCGGGGGATTCTGGCGATGACGCGGCATCTGGAGGTCGAGTATCTGCGGCGGGTACCGCTGGGTGTGCCCCTGACGCTGACGGCGCAGCACACGGGCTCGGCGGGGCGGCGGAATCATACGGAGGCGCAACTCAGGGACGCGTCGGGAACGGTGCTGGCGACGGCGAAGGCGGTGTTCGTGACGGTGTCGCCGGACCTGCTGAAGAGCCGGCGCTGAAGCTTGTTAAAATAGCGTTTCAGGCAATATTTCGCGGCGCCGACTGCGTTTTCGCGGTTCAGGAGCGCTGACCGGAATACGCCTCCCCGAGGAGATTCACCATGGCAGAGGTTCATAGCGGCAACGGCCACCACGCCCCCGGTTCCCCGACCACGCTGCGGCTGAAGGTTGGGCTGGCCGAGATGCTGAAGGGCGGCGTCATCATGGACGTGATGAACGTGGAGCAGGCCCGGATCGCCGAAGAAGCCGGCGCCGTCTCGGTGATGGCGCTGGAGCGGGTGCCGGCGATGATTCGCGCCGAGGGCGGCGTGGCGCGGATGGCGAATCCCAAGCTGATCAAGGGGATCATCGAAGCAGTCTCGATTCCGGTGATGGCGAAGGCGCGTATCGGACATTTTGCCGAGGCGCAGATTCTGCAGGAGCTGGGCGTGGACTTCATCGACGAGAGCGAGGTGCTGACGCCGGCCGACGAAGCGCACCACATCGACAAGCATGCCTTTACGACGCCGTTTGTGTGTGGAGCGCGCAACCTGGGCGAGGCGCTGCGGCGGATTGCGGAAGGCGCGGCGATGATTCGGACCAAAGGCGAGGCGGGGACGGGGGACGTGGTGCATGCGGTGCAGCACATGCGTCAGATCGTGAAAGAGATGAAGGCGCTGACGGTGCTGAGCGAGCAGGAACTGTTCGCGGCGGCGAAGGAGCATCAAGCGCCCTACGAACTGATCCGGATGGTGGCACAGACGGGCAAGCTGCCGGTGCCGAACTTCTCGGCAGGCGGGATCGCGACCCCGGCCGACGCGGCGCTGATGATGCAGCTGGGGGCGGAAGCAATCTTCGTGGGGTCCGGAATCTTCATGAAGGAACGGGCGACGCCGCTCGATGTGGAGAAGGATCCGAAGGAGCGCGAAGAGGCGGTTTCGCGGGCGAAGGCGATTGTGATTGCGACGACGCACTCCAACGACCCGAAGATTCTGGCGGAAGTTTCCGAGCAGGTGACAGGGACGATGAAGGGGCTGGCTGCGGCGGCGCTGGAAGAGAAACAGCTGCTGCAGACGCGGGGGTGGTAGCCGGGAGGGCCGCGCGGGCTTGCGCGCCTGGCATGATCGTTGTTGCGGACAATTCGCCTCTGAATTATCTCGTCCTGATGGGCTACGAGGCGATACGTGTTCGGCTATTCAGGTCAGACCGGATGCATTGGCGAAATTGCTCCGAACGAATTTTCATGTCTCGCCCGAGTTGCTCGGGCATTTGTTCCACGAGGCCAGTGTCCGGGAGAAAAATTGACCGACGCAGTCAAGACCGATGAAGACATCGCCCGGCTGTCGGTTGCTCCACGCATCGGCGTACTCGCCATCCAGGGGGACTATGATGCCCACGCCCAGGCGCTACGGGAGGCGGGTGGGGAGCCGGTGCTGGTGCGAAAGCCGGAGGAACTGGCGGACATCGACGGGCTGATCATTCCTGGCGGCGAGTCGACGACGTTTCTGAAGTTTCTGGAGCGGGATGGATTTCTCGGAGCGTTGCGGGAGTTTGTGGAGAGCAAGCCGACGTTTGGGACGTGCGCGGGGTGCATTCTGCTGGCGAAGGAGGTCACGCATCCGCCGCAGACGGGCCTGGGCGTGCTGAATGCGACGGTGGAGCGCAACGCGTACGGGCGACAGATCGACAGCTCGATTGAGACAGCAGAGACGCAGTTAGCGGGGGGGCCGCTGGAGATGGTTTATATTCGCGCGCCGCGCATCGCGAAGACCGGGGAGGGCGTCGAGGTGCTTGCCGAGCGGGATGGATTCCCGGTGTTGGTCGAGCAGGGGCACGTGATGGCGGCAACATTTCATCCGGAGCTGTCGACAGATCGGCGCGTGCATCGACGCTTTGTTGATCTGGTGCGGGACTGGCGGTCGAAACACTGATTTAAGCTGAAGCGTGGCCTGCAGTTCTGGCCCGACTCTCGCTGGCCGAATCGTTGCCAGCCCTTGTATTGCTGCTTTTCTACTGACCGCTTCAATCGCTGACCCATGCACTGGCTTCCGCCCAATGGCGCGCTGCGCGGCGTCGCCCTCGATCATCTGCTGGGATGGAATCTCACCATCGTCTTCTGGCTGTTCGTCGCAGCGCAGGTGCTGCTGGTGCTGGCACTGGTGCGGCGGTGGGCGGGGCGATCCGGGGCAAAGGCGGGCGATGAGACGCATTCACGCGCACGGTATCTCTTCCTCCATGTCGTTCCGCTACTCGGAATCGTCGGGCTTTATCTCTGGATGCTGGTGACGAGTCACGGATTGTGGGCGGCACGACGCGAGAGCGGAGTCGCGGCGCAGGCCATTCAGGTCGAGGTCACCGGTGTACAGTTCGTGTGGTATTTCCGGTATCCGGGCCGCGATGGCGTGTACGGTGCAACGAAGCCGACCCTGGTGAGCGCACCGACTGGGAATCCGCTGGGGCTCGACGCGAATGATCCGCACACGGCGGACGATGTCGTTTCGTCGATTCTGGTTTTACCGGCCGGGCAGCCGGTGGAGATTACGCTGCGCACCCAGGACGTGATCCATGGCTTCTTCGTTCCCGGGATGCGGCTGAAGCAGGATGCGATCCCGGGGATGACGGGGCATCTGGAGTTCACGCCGGAGACGCCTGGCGATTACGTGATTCTCTGCAGCCAGGTGTGCGGGCTGGGACATTACCGGATGCAAGCGCAGATGCGGGTGGTGATGCCGGAACAATTCAACGCGTGGATGGCGACGCGGGAGGGCGCGGCGAAATGAGGAGCCCCGCCGAGCGCCGCGTCTTTACGACGGAGCCGAAGGCCCTGGCGCGGCTCTACCTGTGGCTGGGGCTGGTGGCCGTGGTCACCGGGACGCTGCTGTCGCTGCTGATGCGGATCCACCGGACGTGGCCCGACCTGGCGATGCCCCTGCATGGCGTGATCAAGCCTGAGGATTACCTGGCGCTGGTCACGATGCATGGCACGCTGATGGTGTTTTTTGTTCTGACCGTAGTGCCGCAGAGCGCGTTCCCGAACCTGGTGCTGCCGGCACAGATTGGCACACGGGGAATGGCGCTGCCGCGGTTGAATGCGGCGGCGTTTTGGATCACGACGACGTCCCTGCTGGTTCTGCTGGCGGCATTTTTCGTCCCTGAGGGTGCGCCGATTGCGGGTTGGACCAGCTATCCGCCGCTGAGCGCGCTGGCAGGGGCGGGTCCGGGCCAGGCGACGGGGATGGATCTTTGGCTGATCAGCATCACGCTGTTCTGCCTGGCGGCGGTGATGGGGTCTGTCTCGATTCTGGCGACAATCCTGACGAGGCACGCGCCGGGAATGACGTTTGGCCGTTTGCCTTTGACAGTGTGGTCGTGGCTGGTGAGTTCGGGACTGACGGTAATTGCATTCACGGCGCTGTTCATCGCCGCTGGGCTGCTGCTTTCGGACCGGCACTTCGGGACGAGCTTCTTTCTGCCCAGCGGGCTGGTGGTAAACGGTATCCCGCAGGCGGCGGGTTCGGGTACGCCGATGCTGTGGCTGCACCTGTTCTGGTTCTTTGGGCACCCGGAGGTCTACATCGTGGTCCTGCCGGGGATGGGGCTGGCCTCGTCGATTCTGGCGAACTTCACGCGGCGGCCGGTGCCGGGCTACACGATGATGGCGGTCTCTACGCTGCTGATCGGCGTTTTGGGACTGGGGGTGTGGGGCCATCACATCTTCGTTTCGGGGATGAATCCCTATGCCGGAACCGCTTTCGGCCTGACCACGATGGCGATCGCGATTCCCAGTTCCGCAGAGGTTCTGACGTGGCTGGCGATGGTTTTCCGGGGACGGCTGCGAGTGAACACTCCGCTGCTTTTCGTTTTGGGCTTTGTGTCGTTTTTTATCGCCGGGGGGCTGACGGGACCGATCCTGGCCCAGCCGGCGCTGGATGCGTATCTGCACAACACTTTCTTTGTCGTCGGGCATTTTCATCTGGTGATGTCGATGGCGGGGGTCTTCTCGATCTTTGCGGGGATCTACTACTGGTATCCGCTGCTGACCGGGCGGCGGATGAACGAAGGGCTGGGGCAGATCCACTTCTGGGTCTCGCTGATTGCGGCCTACGGCACGTTTTACCCGATGTATCTGGCGGGGCTGGCGGGGGAGCCACGCCATTACGCACAGCTGGCGGGGCCGGTAGAGAGCTTTGCCAGGCTGATTCCGGTCGAGCGGGGGATAACGTGGTCGGCGTTCCTGCTGGCCGCGGCGCAGCTGGTTTTTCTGTTCAACGTATTTTGGAGCGCCCGGGCGAAGGTGGCGCTGGCTGGCGCGAATCCATGGCGCGCGACGACGCTCGAGTGGTCGCCCGAGGAGCATCCCACCATCGAGAACGGCCCCTACGGTTACGGAGCGGGGATGGGCGAGAGGGAGGACTTTCGCCCCCAGTGGGAACGCAAAAAACCTTTTTGATCGGACTTCACGTCCAACGGAGTGTTCTTCCTCATCCAAACCGGTATAAGCTTTTAGAACTCGCCTCGGAGCCCCCATGCCCGCCACCTTCACCCGGCATACGGTCGAAACGGAACGGAAAGATCCCGGCTTTGGCGGCAAGCCGCCGGTGGATCGCCGTCCGACGGGCGGAGGCGGGGGCGACGAGAACTGGGATTCTCATCATTCGCGACGGCACGGTCCGCGAGAACAACTGATCCGGTACCGAATGGCGGTGTTTTCGGTTCTGGCGGCCGATCTGGTTTTCTTCGCGGTGCTGGTAAGTGCGTTCTTCGTTCGGCAGAGCGATGGGCATATTGGCGCCACCGCGAACTTCATTTCCGACTGGCATCCGCTGAGCGCGCCGCCGATTTTGTGGATCAACACGGCGATTCTGCTGCTTTCAGCGCTGACGATGGAAGTGACGCGGCGCCAGCTGTTCCACGAAATCGACATCATGGAAGAATGGCTGGGCCTGGGGCGGCCCGCGGTACGCCGCGCTGCACCGTGGATGGTCGCCACGATCCTGTTCGGCGGGCTCTTTCTCGCGGGTCAATGGATGGCGTGGCGCCAGCTGGCGCAGCAGCATCTCTACTTCGCGACCAACCCGAACAGCTATTTCTTCTACCTCGTGACAGGGACCCACGCGGCCCACCTGTTCCTCGGCCTGGGCGCTCTCGTTTTCGCTCTGGTTGCGATGTTCCGATTCCGCCGCGTGGAGATGCGGCAGATCGTGGTGGACTGCACGGCGTGGTACTGGCACGCGATGGGCGTCTTCTGGGTGTTCCTGTTCGTTCTGATTGTCTTCTTTCAATAGTGGGACGGTGACGTTCTCCAGGCACGCTCAGCCGGGTGACCGGGAAGACTTGTACTCTGTAGATCATGCGTTTTTTGATCGTGGTTCTGGCTTTGGCAGGCGTTGTGGTTTCGTCCCTTGCTCTGCACGTGCACAACTCAACCGGGGTCGAGCCGTGCGACATCAATTCCCACTGGGATTGCGGCACGGTGAATCGTAGTTCGTATGCCACGGTTCCGGGCCTTCTGTGGCACCTGCGAGCTGCACGCCACCCTGATCTTCCCGGGCCAGCACCGAGAACGGGGTTTCCGGTGGCAACGGTCGGCATTGTTGGCTATCTGGCGATTGCCCTGTTCGCCTTTTTCCGCCAGCGGGTGCTGACCCTGGTACTGGCGGCTGGAGCGCTGGGCTTCGCGCTTTACCTCAGTCACATTGAGGCGCACGTTCTGGAAGTGTGGTGCCTGTATTGCGTGATCTCCCAGACCCTGATCGCCCTGATCTTCCTGCTGGCCCTCGTCACTCTCTTTATGCGTCCCCGCTTGTCCTGAGGGGTCGAGGCCGTATGATCACGGGAGACCTACCAGACAGACCCTCGGCCGGGCAGGACTCAGCGGACCCATGGATCGCACGCCCCTTCATCTCATCCGGTGGTTCTTCGACCGGGACGCCGGTCCGCGCAACCGGTTTGCTGCCCGCTGGATCGTCCTGCGGGCGCTGGCAGGCATTTACTTCGCGGCGTTCCTCGCCCTTTACTTCCAGATCAGAGGTCTGATCGGACCGGACGGCATCCTGCCGGCTGAGAATCTGCTCACGGCGATCCAGCACCAGGCACCTGGGATGCTGCGCTTCTGGCTCGCGCCGACGCTGTTCTGGCTCTCCTCCAGCGGGCACGCCATGATCGTGGTCGTCTGGATCGGCCTGGCCGCGTCGGTACTGGCTTTCTTGAATGTCTGGCCACGCTTCGCCTTCCTGCTGTGCTTCGTTTGCTTCCTTTCCTTCGTCACGGCCGCCGGCGACTTTTCCGGCTACCAATCGGACGGCATGCTGCTGGAGGCAGGCTTTCTGGCTCTGTTCTTTGCGCCTCGCGGGCTTTGGCCCGGATGGGGCCTCGATTCGCCGCCGCCACGGCTGTCGCTGATTTTGCTGCAGTACGAATGGTTCAGGATTTATTTCGAGTCCGGCCTGGTGAAGCTGCTTTCGGGCGATCCCGAGTGGCGGCATTTGACGGCGATGGACGAGTACTACCAGAACGGACCGCTGCCGACGATTGTGGGCTGGTATGTGCAGCACCTGCCGCACTGGTTCCAGGTCGCGACGGCGGGCGGCACGCTGGTGATGGAACTGGCGATTGTGTGGATGCTGTTTCTGCCGCGCCGAATCCGTGTGCTTTGCTTCTGCATCGTGACGCCGTGGGAGATTGGCGTCATTCTCACCGCGAACTATGCCT
>Ga0335072_10012918_pt1 | contig 11913 bp, 10 predicted proteins | sample Lox_Sample_21_FD_206725 | JGI IMG/M metagenome (GOLD analysis project Ga0335072, IMG submission 206725) | Soil microbial communities from Loxahatchee National Wildlife Refuge, Florida, United States - Lox_Sample_2.1 | ecosystem: Environmental > Terrestrial > Soil > Wetlands | place: USA...
GTCACTGATGTGAGCGAGGAGTTCCGCCTGCGCTCGGTCGCGGTTGCCGCCTTCGCCCCGGCCACCCTGTTCGGCCTGGCCGAAGGGTCGATGATGCCGGTCATCGCGCTGAGCGCCTACGATCGCGGCGCCAGCACCGCGATCGCCGCCTTCATCGGCTCCCTGCTCGGCATCGGCTCGATCGTGACCAACATCCCCTCGGGAATGCTGGCCACCAGGATCGGCGAGCGGAAGTCGATGCTCGTGGGCGCGGCCATCACCGCGATCGGGTTGGCCTTCTGCCTGGTCAACCTCGGTCACGGGATGTGGTCGCTGCTGGTGTACGGGCTCGGGACGCTGCTCATCGGCGCCGCAAGCTCGGTCTATACCCTCGCGCGGCAGTCGTACCTGACCGAGATGGTGCCGCGGCACATGCGAGCCCGGGCGCTTTCGACGCTTGGCGGCACCCTGCGCGTCGGGATGTTCCTCGGCCCCTTCCTTGGGGCCGGCGCGATCAGGCTCTGGGGGCTGCCGGGCGCCTACTACGTCAGCCTCGCCGCGATCACCGCGGCCGGTGCCATCGTCTCCTTCGTGCCTGACCTCGAGGAAAGCGAAGAGCACAAGGCGGCCGCCCTGCAGGTGACCTCGCTGGGCATCCTGAAGCAGTACTGGCGTACCTTCCTCACCCTGGGCGCGGGCATCGTCCTGCTCTCCGCCATCAGGCAGACCCGGCAGGTGGTCATCCCGCTGTGGGCTGCGCACCTCGGGTTGTCTCCCACGACCAGTTCGATCATCTACGGCGTCGCCGGGGGGATCGACGCGCTGACCTTCTACCCGGCGGGCAAGGTCATGGATTCCTACGGGCGCCGCTGGGTTGCCGTCCCCTGCGTCATCATCCTCGGCCTGTCCTTCATCCTCATGCCGCTCACCCGCGGTGCCGTGACCCTTGGCTGCACTGCGATGATCATGGGCTTCGGCAACGGCATCGGCTCCGGCATCGTCATGACCCTCGGCGCCGATATCTCCCCGTCGATCGGACGTCCGACCTTCCTTGGCATCTGGCGCGAGCTGGCCGACGCGGGCCAGGGCATCGGCCCCGTCGTGCTCTCCGCCGTCACCGCCGCCGCCGGGCTAGGCTCCGGCATCATCGTCAGTGGCGTCGTCGGTTTCGCCGCGGCGGCGGCGCTATGGCGATGGATCCCGTCGCGTTCCCGCGTCACCCGCCTGCAAGCCGAGGCACCGGACGAGCGACTCGCCGACACGGGCTCATAGCGCCACCCGCCGGCCCGTATCGGTCCCGTCTACTTCCCGCGCCCTACCCCGAGCCCGTGGTGGGGAGTGTACGTACCATCCGTAACATAGCAACGGTGGAGCTACGCCAGCTGCGCTACTTCATGGCGGTTGCCGAGGAGCTGCACTTCGGGCGGGCCGCGGAGCGGCTGCTGATCGCCGGGCCATCGCTGTCGCAGCAGGTCAAGGCGCTTGAGCGCGATCTGGGCCTCCGGCTATTCGAGCGCGACCGTCGCTCGGTCGCCCTCACTCCCGCGGGCGCGGTCTTGCTGCCGTATGCCCGCGCCCTGCTTGAGCGGGCCGATGACTTCCGCAACCGGGCCGATGAGCTGCGCACCCGGTCCGCCCGGATCGCGGGGTCACAGCCGGTCCGGCTTGGCTACGTCAACTGGCTGCCCGTGGACCTGGCCGCCCGCACCGCGCCCGTGGCCCGGCTGCACATCGACGCGTGGATCGAGCCCTCCCATGTTCAGGCGGCGCGCGTGGCCGAGGGAAGCCTGGACGTCGCTGTCTGCTGGGTGCCCGCCGCCGACCTCGACAGCCAGGGCCTGAACGCTCGGCTGATTGGCGCGGACCGGCTGCACGCCATCTCCCGCCAGGCTGGCCCGGCCGACGTCCGCGCGCGGGACACCGTCGTCCTGATCGATGACAACGTCGGGACCTGGCAAAGCTGGAACCAGTACGCCGAACAGCTCGTGCACGACACGGGAGCACGGGGGGTGCGCGTCTCCGACGGGGGAATTGCCGGGTCGGCGTTCTTCGAGCACGTGCGCCGGTCCAGCCACCCGGTCATCAATTCCCCCAAGGGACAGCAGGCTCCGCTCCCGCCCGACCTGGTCAGGTGCGCCGTGGTCGGGCCGGCGCTCTACTGGCCCTGGCTGCTGGTATGGCGTCGCGATGAGCTGCGAGCCGCTGTCCTGGCCGTGGTCGACGTCCTTTCCCGGCCCGCCGGTGACCTCGACGTTGATGGGGCGGACGGCTGGATGCCAGCAAGCGGGGCCTGAAGCCGGGGCCGCCGCGAGATCACGATGATGCGGCGGGAAGGCCGGCCGCGGCCGAGGTGAGCGCGGCCAGCAGCGCGGCGGTGGCGGCAGGCGGCTGACGGCTGGCGCTGATGGCGGCCGACAGGCTCCAGGCGAGCCGGGGATCGTCGACGGGAACGGTGGCCAGGCCGGGGTGCTGAGCGGGGGTGATAGCCGAGGCGGGAACCAGGGTGGTGCCGAAGTGGCCCCGCACGAGCTGGAACATCAGGGCGTAGTCGGCGATCTCGATGGCCGACAGGTCGGCGCCGAGGACGGCGTCGACGGCGGCGCGGACGCCCCAGCCGGGCGGGAACCGCAGGATCGACTCGGCGGCCAGGTCGGCCGCGGTGGCACGGGAGCGTCCGCTGAGCGGGTGGTCGGCTGGGCCGACGAAGACCAGCGGCTCGCTGACCAAATGGGTCAAGATGACGTTACGAGGAGGCCGGCCCGGCCCGGGATCGGCCGGGCCGGCGGTCAGCGCGATGTCCATCGAGCCGTCCGCCACCGCCTGCAGGTTGCCCGCGGACCCGGCGAGCGACTGGCGCAGGTGAACGACGACGCCGGGGTGGCGGTCGCGCAGCCCGGCCAGCACGGCGGCCAGGTCGAGCGAGCCGACATGCAAGGTGCAACCGAGGATGACAGTGCCGCGAATGTCGCTGGATACCGCCGCGACCTCGTCGCGGGCCGCCTGCACCGCTTCCAGGATGCGCTGGGCGCCGGCCTGCAGCGCCGCGCCATGCTCGGTGACGGTGATCGGGGTGGCCGACCGGTCGAACAGGGACACGCCGAGCTCGTGCTCGAGCCGGCCGATGGCGGCGGACATGGCCGACTGGACGATGTGGGCCTGGCGGGCGGCGGCGGTGAAGCTTCCCGCCTTGCAGCAGGTCAGGAAGTAGTCCAGGTCACGGATCTCCACTGGTCCAGGCTACGCCCGACGTACATCAATTCCATTGATGGGTCGCAGCGAAATCAATCGTTGGACATGATGGCTAGGCGCGGTGATCCTGAGATTGCGACCGCACGCGTTCCCAAGGGAGAAGACACATGAGCAGTCTGCGCACACTAGTCCGCGAGCGCCGGCCCGAGATGGTGACGGCATTCCTGTCCGATGTCCGCGACATGGTGGTGCCTGGCCGCACGGAAAGGCACGGCCCGCTACCACCGCTGCTGATCAGCATGACGCTGGTCACCGGCCTGGTCGACGCGTTCAGCTACCTGGTTCTCGGGCACGTCTTCGTCGCCAACATGACGGGGAACGTCGTATTCCTCGGCTTCGCCCTCGCCGGGGCCCCCGGGTTCTCCATCGCCGCGTCCGTGGTCGCGATGGCCACCTTCGCTCTCGGTGCCATGCTTGGCGGCAGGCTGGGTGCACGGCACCGCGAGCACCGGGGTCGGCTGCACAGTTCCGCCGCCGCGGCTCAGGCCGTGTTCGTCGCGGCCGGGGTCATCCTCGCGATCGCTAGCGGCGGCGCACCGCCGGCCGGCTACAGGTACGCCCTTATCGTGGTGCTCGGCATCGCCATGGGAATCCAGAACGCCGCCGCTCGCGCCATCGCCGTGCCCGACCTGACCACCACGGTGCTTACCTTGACCCTCACCGGCATCGCTGCCGACGGCCCCCTGGCCGGCGGGGGCGGATCGAAGGCCGGCCGTCGGCTGATACCGATCGCCACCATGCTCGCCGGCGCTCTGCTCGGCGCGGTCCTCATCCGGCATGGGCTGGGCTACACCCCGCTCGTCATCGCCCTAGTCACTATCACTGCCGGTGCTATTGCCAGCCGGCTGCTCGGACGGGCCGATCCGGCCTGGGTTAAATAAGCCGGTGCAACTGGCGGAGTGCTTGGATCGTTCACCAGAAAGGGCTTCCGCGAACACGCGGGGCGTGCGAGCATGGTCGACGCGTAAAAGCCAAGGAATCACTCTAGAAGAGGCACGTCGTGACGGAAGGTCCAGAGCCTTACAGCCCAGGGCGCGAAGCGAATAACGATGGCCAGCCTGGGGGCGGGCAGGCCGGTTACGGCAGTCCGTCACCCAATTACGGCAGCCCGCCACCAGGGCAGCCCGTGCCACCAGGGCAGCCCGCGCCGCCAGTGCCGGGGCCGATGCCACCAGGGCAGCCCGTGCCCTCTGGGCCCGCGCCCTACGGATACGGAGCGCCGCCGCCCCCCGGATACGGAATGCCCCCCGGATACGGAATGCCTCCCGGGTATGGAACGCCTCCCGGATACGGCACGCCTCCCGGGTATGGCAGCCCTCCCGGTGGCGGACCATACGGTGGCGGACCATACGGCGGCGGCCAATATGGTGGCGGGCCGTACGGGGGAGGCCCCTATTACGGGCGGCCACAGGCGCCGAAGCCGGGCATCATCCCGCTGCGGCCGCTCGGGATCGGCGACATCCTGGATGGGGCGTTCACCGCCATCCGGTGGAACCCGAAGACGATTCTCGGCTCGTCGGCGATCGTTGCCGCGATCTCGAACGTGCTGCTTGGCATCATCACCTACCTCCTAGAGCGCGACCTGTTCACGCAGGTGAGCGTCAGCTCAGGGCAGCCGGGGCAGCCGCTCACGCCGTCGCAGGCCGCCAACCTCGGCGTCTACGCCCTCGCCCTTGGCGGCGCGACGCTCGTCTTCACGGTCCTGACGAACGCGATCCTCACCGGTGTCTTGACGCTGGCCATCGGCCAGGGCGTACTCGGCAAGAAGGAGACGCTGGGCAGCGCGTGGGGGGCAACCTGGCCCCGGTTCTGGGCGCTGCTCGGGGCCGTGATCCTGCCTGGCTTGTTCGTCTTCGGTGGTGCCCTGCTGGCGGTGGTGCTACTGGTCCTGATCGCCTTCGGGCTCGGCTCGGCCCATCTGCTCGGCCTGGGGATCTTCATCGCCGTGGCCGGCGGGATCACCGCGGTGGTCTTCGCCATCATCATCTACATCCGCTGGTACGTCGCCATCCCGGCCGTCATGCTCGAAGGCGTCGGGCCCCTCCAGGCGATGGGCCGCTCCTGGCGGCTGGTGCGGCGCTCATGGTGGCGTACCTGGTGGATCGGGTTCCTCGCCAGCCTGATCGCCGGCTTCGCTGGCGCGATCATCAAGCTGCCGTTGTCGGTCGCGGTCGGCGCGGGCATCAGCACGTTCTCCACCAGCGCGCAGCAACCGCACGTGTCCCTGCTGGCCGTGACCGTGACAAGCATCGGCGGCATCATCGCGAGCACGCTGACCACGCCACTGGTGGCGGGGGTTACCGTGCTGATCTACGCCGACCTGCGGATGCGCCGCGAGGGGATGGACATCACCCTCCAGGCCGCGGCCGCGTCCGGAGAGGGTGCCCAGGGCGCCGCCGCCTGGGCCTCAGGCGGCGGCCCGGGGACGGGCACCCCAGGGCCCGGCGTGGGTCCCGCCGGCCAGAATCCCGGCCCCTGGTGATCGCGGCCGGGCCGATCGGCCGCGATCAGGGTCAGCGCCTGGCCCGGTCGGAACTGTCGAAGGCGATGTACCACCAGCAGTCGTTTCCGGCGGTGATCCTGCATGACATCGGCTCGTTCCTGCAGAAAATTCTGGACTCCATCAGCCGTGCCGCCCCCGGCGGCGGATGGTCGGTGCTGGCGCTTATCGGGCTGGCGGTCGTCATCGTGGTCGTCATCGTCGCGCGGATCGGCCCGCTGGCCGGGTCAGCCCGCCGGTCCATCCCGCTGGTGGACCCGGGGGCCCGCGCGCTGAGCGCGCGGCAACTACGGGCGGCCGCCGAGGCCAGCGCGGCCGCGGGAGACTACAGCGCGGCCATCCTCCAGCGGCTGCGAGCCGTCGCCGTCGACTGCGAGGAGCGCGGCATCCTCGTGCCTGACGTCGGCAGGACGGCGGACGAGCTTGCCACCCAGCTGGGCACCCGCCTGCCTGGACAGCGGGCCGGCCTGGTCGCGGCAGCGGGCCTCTTCGACCAGATCCGCTACGGGGACGGCGTGGGTACCCCTGCGGGCTACGAGCAGCTCCGCGAGCTCGACAGCGTCGTTGGCCGGCTCGTACCGGCGGGACGGCTCGCGGTGGACATCTCATGACCCACCTATGGGGGATCATCAGGGGCTGGCGCTGGCTAGCGCTCATCGTGCTCGTCGTGATTGCCGCGGGCGTGGTGAGCGCGCTGCTTCAGCCGTCGGCGTCTGGCTACCTGGATCCGGACGGCACCGGCCCGAACGGTGGGCGGGCGCTCGCCGACCTGCTCACCGAGCGCGGGCAGCACGTGGACAAGACCGGGGTCCCCGTCAGCGGCGGAGCGGGCCGCCTCGAGCTGGTCACCAGCCCGGACCTGCTGTCGGACGGTCAGCTCAGCCAGGCCGGGCGATTCGGCGGTGACATCCTGCTTGTCGATCCCGATCCCGCCGCCTTGCGGGCCATCGCCCCGCGGGTCCGCATCATCTCGGATTCGCCCTCCGACGTCGATACCGGGCCTGACTGCGCCGCGCAGGCCGCCACGCTGGCGGGCGACGCCTACGTCGGCGGCGAGCTGCTGCAGACCGACGATCCGGCCGCCGTGTCCTGCTACCCGTATCTCCCTGGCGCGTTCCTCGTCCAGTATCAGGCGGGCGGCCGCACGATCACCGTGCTTGGGAGCAGCGCCCCGCTGACCAACCAGTACCTCGCCAACGATGGCGACGCGGCCCTCGCCCTGAACCTCATGCGCCGCGACACGCGGATCGTGTGGCTGATCCCGTCGGGCTCCGCCCCGGTCCCGGCCGGAGGGCAGCAGTCCATCTTCGCGCTGGTACCGTGGCCCGCGTACCTGATCGCGATCCAGCTGGGCATCGCCGTCCTGCTCGCCGCGGCGTGGCGGGCACGCCGGCTCGGCCCGCTGGTGGCCGAGCGGCTTCCCGTGGTCGTCAGGGCGGCGGAAACCGTGGAAGGCCATGGCCGCCTCTACCGGGCGCGGCATGCCCGCGACCGGGCAGCGGCGGTGCTGCGTGCGGCCGCCGCGAGCCGCATCGCGAGGCGAATGGGCGGCGATAGGCGGCCCGAGACGATCGCGGCCCGCAGCGGCCAGCCGCCGGACGTCGTGGCTGCCTTGCTGTCTGGCCCGCCGCCGGCCACCGACAAGGACCTGGTAACACTCGCAGCCGACCTGGACACCCTCGAACGGAAGATAAGTCAGACGTGATGCCACCCGAATCCGCGATGCCGTCAGGTTCCGTGATGCCGCCCGCTCCCTGGCCGGCCCCCGATGACCTCCAGCCTGGTAATCCCAGGGCTGACGGTTCCCTTGCCGCCCTCGCGGCGGTACGCGCCGAGATCGCCCGGGCCGTCGTCGGCCAGGACCAGGTGGTGACGGGCCTGCTCATCGCCCTCGTGGCCCGCGGCCACGTGCTTCTCGAGGGCGTTCCCGGCGTTGCCAAGACGCTGCTGGCCCGCTCGCTGGCCGCGTCGCTGAACCTGTCGGCCAAGCGCGTGCAGTTCACCCCGGACCTCATGCCAGGCGATGTCACCGGGTCGCTGGTCTACGACGCGCGCAGCGCCGAGTTCTCCTTCCGCGAAGGGCCGGTGTTCACCAACATCCTGCTGGCCGACGAGATCAACCGCACGCCGCCCAAGACGCAGGCCGCCCTGCTTGAGGCGATGGAGGAGCGCCAGGTCTCGATCGAGGGCTCGCCTCGCTCGCTTCCTGACCCGTTCCTCGTCGCCGCCACCCAGAACCCGGTCGAGTACGAGGGCACCTACCCGCTTCCTGAGGCACAGCTTGACCGCTTCCTGCTGAAGCTGATCGTGGCCGTCCCTGAACGCGACGCCGAGATCGACCTGCTAAACCGGCATGCGGCGGGCTTCGACCCACGCGACCTGAGCGCCATCCGTGCGGTGGCCGGCCGCGCGGAGCTGGCGGCCGCTCGCCGGGCCGCGGCCCAGGTGCGGGTCTCGCCCGAGGTAACCGCCTACATCGTCGACCTGTGCCGGGCGACACGGCAGTCACCGTCGCTGCGGCTCGGCGCTTCCCCGCGTGGCGCGACCGCGCTGCTTGCCACCAGCCGGGCCTGGGCCTGGCTGTCTGGCCGCGACTATGTGATTCCCGACGACGTCAAGGCCCTGGCCCGTCCCACGCTGCGGCACCGGATACAGCTCCGCCCGGAGGCAGAGCTTGAGGGGGTGACCCCGGAGGGCGTGCTAGACGGGGTGCTGGCCTCCGTCCCGGTTCCGCGGTGAGTGCCTCGTGGCACTGAGCGGACGGGCCGCCCTGCTCGCGGTGATCGGCGTCCTCGTCGTCCTGGCGATCAGGTCGACCGTCACCGTCCTGGTCATCGACGGGCTGCTGCTCGCCCTCATCGTGGTCGACGTGCTGCTCGCGGCGTCGGTCCGGTCGCTGCGGCTGGAGCGCTCAGGTGACAGGACGGTCCGGCTCGGCGAGTCCGCGACGGTGCGGACGACCATCGTCAACGGAACCGGCCGGCGGCTGAATGCCCAGCTGCGCGACACCTGGCCCCCGTCGGCGAGTGCCCAGCCCCGTCGGTCGGCGCTGCGCCTGCCGCCCGGCGGCCAGGGTTGGCTCGTCGCCACCATCACCCCCGCCCGGCACGGCGACTGCGTGGCGTCCACGGTCACGATCCGCTCGTTCGGGCCGCTGGGGCTGGCAGCCAGGCAGCGCACCCGGCCGCTGCCCTGGGCGCTGCGAGCGCTACCCCCGTTCCACAGCAGGAAGCACCTGCCTGCCAAGCTCGCACAGCTGCGCGAGCTGGACGGGCAGCACCGTGCGGTGCGGCCCGGGCAGGGCAGCGAGTTCGATTCGCTGCGTGAGTACGTGCTTGGCGACGATGTGCGGGCCATCGACTGGCGGTCCACGGCGCGCCGCCACGATGTCCTCGTCCGAACCTTTAGGCCAGAACGGGATCGCCGAATCCTTCTCGTCATTGATACTGGCCGGACGGCTGCTGGCCGGGTGGCGGGCTTTCCGCGCCTTGACGCGTTCATGGATGCGGCACAGCTGCTGACCGCCCTAGCCAGCCAGGCAGGCGACCGGGTCGACCTGATCGCCGCCGACCAGCGGGTGCGGGCCCGTGTCCTGGCCCCGGCGCGGACGGCCGCGCTCGCCACGATCACCAATGCCCTGGCGACGCTGGACGCCGAGCTGGCTGAGACGGACTGGCGGATGATCGTCGCCACCGTGCTCGCCTCGGCCCGGCAGCGCTGCCTGGTAGTGCTGCTGACCGACCTGAACCCCTCCGTGGCGCTGCTGCCCGAGCTGCGGGCGCTCATGGGCCACCACGAGCTGCTGGTTGGTGCGGTCGCCGATCCGCGGCTGGCCGAGCTGGTGGCGGGACGAGGCGACGCCGTCAGCGTCTACGCCGCGGCGGCGGCCACCCACTCCGCCAGCGAGCGGGACCGGCTGGCCACCCAGCTGACCCGCCTCGGCGCGAGCGTGGTCGAGGCGGCGCCGGAGCGGCTTCCGCCTGCCCTGGCCGACGCGTACCTGTCGCTCAAGTCACGGGGCCGCCTATAGGCCGTCACGCGCTGCCCGGCTAGGCCACGGGCACCAGCTCCGGTGCCTCATCGATGTCCCCGGTCTGGCCGGCCCGCACGGCCCGGCGGCCGAGGATCAGCACGTAGCTCAAGAAGGCGGCCACGGCGACCCCGCCGATCGAGATCCGCGCCCAGGTGGGCAGCGGCGACGGCGTCACGAAGGCCTCGATGACCCCGGATACGCCGAGGACGGCGATCAGGCCGATCGTGATCGTGATCATCGCCCTGCCCTCCTCAGCGAGGGCCTGGCCGCGTGGCCGCTGGCCTGGGTCGATCACCGTCCATCCGAGCCGCAGCCCGGCCGCGGCGGCCAGGAAGACCGCGGAAAGCTCCAGCATTCCGTGCGGCAGGATCAGGGAGAAGAACAGCACGCCCTTGCCGTGGGCGAACAGGTAGCCGGCATTTTCGCCACCGTTGATGGCGTTCTCCAGCAGGACGAAGATCGTCGGGATGCCGAGCAGGATCCCGTAGATGAGTGACTGCGCGGCGACCCACACGTTGTTCGTCCATACCTTCGCGGCGAACGCGGAGGCCGGACTGGCGCTGTAGTACCCGCGGAACTGCTGCTGGACGAGCGCCTTGGCCTCGGCGGGCGGCAGCAGCGCAGCCTGCACGCTGGGGGAGTGGGCAATCCACCAGCCGGTCGCCACGGCGACGACAATGGACCCGACCGCCGAGCCCAGCCACCACCAGCGCGCCCGGTAGGCGGCGGCGGGGAAGTCGCGCACGGCGAACCGTGCCACCATCGTCCACGCCGGTGCCTGCGTGCCGGTGACCGCCGAACGGGCGCGTGCCACCAGCGTGGCCAGCCGGGCCACTCGGGCCGGGTCGGCACCGGCGCTGCCGCGCAACTGGGACAGGTGCGTGCTGGCGCGCTGGTACAGCCGGACCAGCTCGTCGGCGTCGTCGCCGGACATGCGGCGTCGCCGCCGCAGGAGAGTGGCGAGCCGGTCCCATTCGACCTGGTGCGCGGCGGTAAAAGCGTCCACATCCACGCACAGCACCCTACTCACCAGAAACAACGTCTACGCTAGCGATGTGGAGGAAATTGTCACGGGCGAGGCGGTGATCCTCGACCTTCCCGTCGCCCGGTTCCCCACCCGGATGCTCGCGCGGATCATCGACATGGCCGTGCAGGTGGCGGTGCTCCTTGTCATCGTCTTCATCGCGCTCTTCGCCAACGCGACCAACGCCCTGGACTCGGCGACCCTCGCGGCGATCATTGTCACGAGCCTCGTCGTAACGCTGGTCGGCTACCCCGTCGCCCTGGAAACCCTGAGCCGGGGCCGGACCCTGGGCAAGCTGGCCCTCGGCCTGCGGGTGGTCGCCGACGATGGCGGTCCCGAGCGGTTCCGCCAGGCCCTGGTGCGCGCCCTCGCCGGCGTCGTCGAGTGCTGGTTCCTGGTCGGCGTCCCGGCCCTGATTACCTCGATGCTGTCGGCCCGCGGCAAGCGACTCGGCGATGTCTTCGCCGGCACGTTCGTCGTCCGCGCGCGGGCACCTCGCCGGCCCGCGGTCGGCTATCAGGCCGGGGCATACGGCCCCGCTGACTACGGCGCTGGCGTCGTCATGCCGGTGGTGCCCGCCCTCCAGCCGTGGGCGGCGACGCTGGACCTGTCCGGCCTGCCCGACCCGCTCGCCGCGTCGGCGGCCAGCTACCTGTCGCGTTACTGGCAGCTGGAGGCTCGCGCCCGCGATCAGCTCGGCTGGCAGCTGGCCTCGGACATCGCCACCCGGGTATCGCCACCGCCGCCACCCGGTGTGCCACCGGTCGCCTACCTGAACGCCGTCCTCGCGCAGCGCCGCGACCGGGAACTGGCTCGCCTGCGGGCGAGCAACCCAGCACCCCCCGCCCCTTACCCGGCTGCCATGCCCCCACCCGTGACAGCACAGCCCTATGTGGCGACCCCACCCCCAGCGGCGACCCCACTCCCAGCGGCGACCCCACTCCCAGCGGCGACCCCACTCCCAGCGGCGACCCCACCCGCAGCGGCGACCTCACCCGCAACAGCACCGCCCCTGGCAACACCACCCGCAACAGCACCGCGGGCTGACGGCGAATCGCCGCCAGCCCCGTGGGACCCCTCGCCCGCGAGCAGCGGGTTCACCCCTCCCGCCTAGCCCCAGGCCGGCCC
>Ga0335072_10012919_pt1 | contig 11913 bp, 10 predicted proteins | sample Lox_Sample_21_FD_206725 | JGI IMG/M metagenome (GOLD analysis project Ga0335072, IMG submission 206725) | Soil microbial communities from Loxahatchee National Wildlife Refuge, Florida, United States - Lox_Sample_2.1 | ecosystem: Environmental > Terrestrial > Soil > Wetlands | place: USA...
GCAAACGCGCGCGTGTGCCGCGACACATTACCGGCCAGCAGCAGCTGCGGGCCGAGCCGCTTGGCGAGCATCGCCGTCGTCACGGTCGCTCCGCCGGCCGGCAGACGCAGCTCGTATCCTCGCGGCACCGCCAGCCTGCCGCGCCAGACGGCCGGCCGCAGAGCGGGATTGAGGTCGCGCAGCCTCTCGGGATCGATATTGAGCGCCCGCTCCAGCGGCCCGACGCTGACATACGCGGGCATCCTGACTTCGCGGAACCGCGCCTCCTCCAACGGCACGATCGCGCCGAAGTACTTCTGCGGGTTGCGCTCGATCTTCAGCGCCGCGAGGAACGAGACGTAGAAGTTGCGCGATGCGAAGCCGAACGTACGGCTCTGGTAGTCGCGCACGATGGTGACGATGTTCGTCGTGCCGGTGGTCTCGACTGCGCGGCGCATGCCCGCCACCCCGTGGTTGTAGGCGGTGAGCGCGAGCGGCCAGGTGCCGAGAATCCGGTAGTTGTAGGCGAGCAGCTGCGCAGCCGCCTCGGTGGCGGCGAACGGGTCCATCCGGTCATCGACCGCGCGGTCGATGCGCATGAACCGGCGCCCGGTGGAGGGCATGAACTGCCAGAGGCCTGCCGCGCCGACTTTCGAGTAGGCGCGCGGATTGTAGGAGGACTCGACCAGCGGCAGGGCGGCAAGCTGCGGCGGCAGCCCCTCGTCCTTGAGCGCCTGCGCGATGTCCTGCTGCCAGGCGCCGGAGCGGATGAGCCCGTCCCTGAAGCGGTTCGACTGCCCGAGCTGGAAGCGGATGTCCTCGGTCGCCTCGAGCAGCCGCTCGGGGGTGGCCTCGGCACCCCAGAGGGCCTTGATGTGCTGGTCTTCGATGGACAGGTTCTGTCCCGAGGCGATCCGCCGCAGCTCCGCGACGTAATGGTCGCGGGCCTGGTTCACGATGCGCTGGCGCGCACGGGGCGAGCTGTTCGGGCCGAAGTGCAGCGTGTCGTAGACGACGCCGAGATTGTATTGATCGTGCAGGTACCCGGAGTTGGTATCGATCTGCGTATAGACGCGCACCCAGAAATCGACGTCCCGCTGCAATTGCGGGGGATACGGCAATGCCTGGTCCGCCGCCGGCGCCCGCGCAATGGCCAGCGGCATCAGGATGACCGCCCACAGCCAGCCCCATCGTCCTGAGGCGCCCGCCCCCCGTGTCGAGTTCATTTACACACCGTCCTGAAGAGCAAGCCCTTGGAATTTCAATAGGTTACAATTTGACTGCCCGGCTGAGGGCCCCGCCGCGGCCGCCGAAGTGTCGATGAACTTGACACTTCGCCTGTCGGAGCCCCTTCCAGGGCGGCGATCAGGGTGCGGCGGGTGCCTTTCCGGACGGCCGCTAACTTCTCACAACGCGCACTGCGTCACAATTGAACCCCGTCGCAGATGCAACATGTCATATCGGACCACGTCACGGAACCTCTGGCACGCGCGTTGCAGATCTCTCATCACCGAGGGCCGATAGCCGGCCCGGAAGGAAGCAGCTAGCCGAATACGAAGAAAGCACGGGCCGGATCAGCGCAGGATGGCGCACTCCAGCACTGTGTCCCCTTGAAGAAGAAGAACGACACTCCTCCACACAAGCAAGCGACCGATAGACCACCCCGCCTCCTGGCGGGGTTCTTTTTTTGTCTGCGTCCCTGCGGCGCCAAGAGCGGCTGTCCTGCCGCTTGGCGCGAGCCCGCCCTATGACGGGATTCGTCCCGCGGGCCAGGGGCGGCCCTGGCCCGCTCACTCAGGTGCTTTCGGACGGTGGCTTCGATTGGGGCCGGCTCGATCATTTGCTTTCGCACTCCAAGAAGGCGTATTCATGGCGGCCTCGCGGCGCCGAGATGCGGGAGGGGGACGGGGGAAGTCGCGCAATCGTGATCAGCCGTGCTTTTTGACGGCCGACCGGTGCCGCTCACACACCGAGGTCACAAGAACATGAATATCCCACTGATCCGATCTTCGACATACCGGGTTGCCGGTCTTGCGGTGGCGCTCGCCGCTTCCATGGGGCTGGCGCAGGCGGCGGGGTCGACGTCCGTCACCCGCGCCTTTATCGTCCAAGTGCCGCCGGCACAGGATCATGCCTTCAACGAGGGGATGAAGGCCTATGAGAAGTGCCTGCGCGATCACGCCACCCAGGTCACCACCCTGGCGTACAGCGCGGAGACGGGGGATCTGTCCCGCTACCTCTTCCTGAATACGTACAGCTCCTGGGCTGCCATGGACGCTCACAGCATGGCCGACCAGGCCTGCGGGGCCACGTTCGCCGGCCAGGTGCTGCCGCATGTCGGCCAGGCATTCAGCGAGGTCGCGGTGCTCAACGACAAGGAGAGCTACATGCCGGGAGGCGACCCGGATCCCGCGCCCATGATGTGGGTGGATGCGTACCGGATCAAAACCGGGGCCGGGGCGGCGTTCAGCGAAGCGGTGACGAAACTCGCGGCGGCGGCGGCGAAAACCCATTGGGATGGACATTGGTCCGGCTGGGACACCATGGGCGGCGGCCAGGGGGCGGAAGACTTCGTCATGGTCTGGCCCAACAAGAACTGGGCGGACATCGGCCAGGACCCCAGCCCGTCCGCCAAGGACATGATGGTCGGCGTCTATGGCGCTGATGCGGCGAAAAGCGGGCACGAGCGGTTCGTCGCCAGCGTCGCCGAGGAGTGGTCGGACGTATGGAGCTACAACAAGAATCTCAGCCTGATCCCGGGCAAGTGAGGATGCCCCGGCGGCCCGGCCTCGAGCCGGGTCGCTGGACTCGCCGCGGCTATCGGACTTGCCGCCGCTGTCGACCCCGCCGCGGCCGTCAGACCGCCTCGCGCCGCCGGCGGCTGGAGCGCCGCCCGTAGAATCCATAGATCAGGAAGCCGATCACCGTCCAGACGATCAGCCGTATCCAGGTATCCCGCGGCAGCGCCACGATCATGGCCGCGCAGGCGAGCGCGCCGCCGATGCAGATGAATCGCGGCCACGGGACCCTGAAAGGGCGGGGCAGCTCCGGCTGCGCCCTACGCAGGTACAGGACGCCGAGGCACACGGTGATGAAGGCGAGCAGGGTGCCGATCGACACCAGCTCACCGAGAATCCTGACGGGGAGCAGACCGCCGATGATTGCCGCCGCCAGGCCCGTGACCCACGTGCCGTTCGCCGGGGTCTTGAACCTGGGATGTATGCGGCAGAACCACGGCGGCAGCAGCCCATCCCTGGCCATCGACATGAAAATCCTCGCCTGCCCGACGGTCATCACGAGCATGGTCGAGGTCATGCCCAGAATCGCGCCGAGCTTCACCCCGATGCCCAGCCAGCGCAGCCCCGGGTAGCGGTCGATCGCCACGGCGACGGGGGCGGCGACATTCAGGTCACGGTACGACACCATGCCGGTCAACACCACGACGGTGGCCATGTAGAGCACCGAGCAGATGGCGAGGCTGGCGATGATACCCAGCGGCATATCGCGCTCGGGGCGCTTCGCCTCCTGCGCGCAGGTGGAGATCGTATCGAACCCAATGTAGGAAAAGACGATCACGCCCGCCCCGGCGAGCACACCGCTCCAGCCGAACTGGCCGAAGTGCCCGGTATTCGGCGGAATGAACGGGTGCCAGTTGGCCGGATGGATGTAGCTCACGCCGGCGAGGACGAAGAGCGCGATCACTGCAACCTTGAGGGCGACGATGATGGTGTTGGTCCCCGTGGACTCGCGGATGCCGACGTAGCACAGCGTGGCGATCGCGGCGATGATGAGCACCGCTGGAACGTTCACCCAGGCGCCGGTCGTCACGATGGCAAAGCTGCCGGCACCGCGATCGAGCGGGGCCTGCGCCAGCGCCGCCGGCAGATGCAGCCCGAGCTGCGCCAACAGGCTCACCACGTAGCCGGACCACCCGACCGAGACGGTCGCCACCGAGAAGGTGTACTCCAGAACCAGGTTCCAGCCGATGAACCAGGCGACGATCTCGCCGAACGCCGCATGCGCGTAGGAGTAGGCGCTTCCCGACACGGGGATCATCGCGGCGAGCTCGGCATAGCAGAGCGCCACGAGCGCGCAGCTGCAGCCGGCGATCACGAACGAGAGCACCAGGGCGGGGCCGGCCTGGTTGGCCGCCGCGGTGCCGGTCAGCACGAAGATTCCGGTCCCGATGATGGAGCCGATGCCGAAGGCCGTCAGCGCCACGACGGACATCGTCCGCCTGAGCTCCGGCGCCGCGCCGGAAGCGCTGTCCCCGCGCCGGCCGCGCACGGGTGGCGCGGCGGGTAATCCCTGCGAGTCGACGCTCACGGCACCAGCAGGATCTGTCCGGCGGTGGCCCGCGACTCCAGCCGGGTATGCGCCTCCGCCGCGCGTGACAGCGGCAACCGCAGCCCGATGCACGGCTGAATGACGCCCCGTACCATGGCCTCGAACCCCTCGCGGGCCACGGCCTCGAGATCCCCGCGGGTGCGGATGTAATGAAACAGCATCGGCCGCACGATGGTATTCGACTTTGCCGCCAGGCGGGAGACGGCGAACGGCGGCACCGGCCCGGAGGACTGGCCGAAATTGACCAGCGTTCCCCGGTAGTCCAGACAGTCCAGCGATCCCGCGAACGTGTCGGCGCCCACGGAGTCGTACACGACCTCGACCCCCTTGCCGCCCGTGATCTGGGCGACCCGGTCGACGAAATTCTCCTTGCGATAGAGAACGACGTGGTCGGCGCCGCACTCGCGCGCGATGGCTGCTTTCTCCTCCGACCCCACCGTCGCGATGACCGTCGCGCCCAGATGCTTGGCCCACCTGACCAGCGGCTGCCCCACTCCGCCGGCCGCCGCGTGTATCAGCACGGTCTCGCGCGCGTGCACCGCATGCACCTTGCGAAGCAACATGCAGGCCGTGAAACCCTTGATCGTCAGGCTCGCGGCGACCTCGTCCAGGATGCTCGGCGGCAGGCGCAGCGCCAGCGCGGCTGGAAGCAGGCGCCTCTCGGAGTACGCGCCGTACGAGGCATCGATGTACACGACCCGATCGCCGGGCGAGAATCCTCTCACGCCCGCGCCCACCTTCTCGACCACCGCCGCTGCCTCCAATCCGGGGATGCCCGGCAGCTTCAGGGTGTCGTAGAGCCCCGATCGCACGTAGGTATCGTGAAAGTTGACGCCGATGGCCGTGTGCCGGACCTGCAGCTCGCCGGCTCCGGGCTCGCCAACGTCCACGCGCTCGTAGCGCAGCTTTTCCGGACCGCCGGTATCTCGAAGCACGATCGCGTAGTTCATGTCAGCTCCTGCGTCCACCCGAATGGATCGGGCGCACGACGCTCCTGGATGGCAAGCAACGACTCGCGCAAGTGCTTTGCGGCGACGTCGGTCCGGCGGAGTCTGTATTCGCGCCCGTCACCCTCGATCAGGGCGGCGATGGGCGCGACGATGGCGGCCGTCCCACAGGCGAAGAGCTCGCTGCAGCGGCCGCTGCCGATGCCCTCGAGCAGCTCATCGAGGGCGATCCGCCGCTCGTGAACCCGGTAGCCGAGACTGCGCGACAGCGTGAGCAGCGAGTCGCGGGTGACTCCCGGAAGGATGGCGCCGTCGAGCTCCGGTGTATGCAGCTCGCCGTCGAGCACGGCGAAGACGTTCATGCCCGAGAGCTCCTGGATGTAGCGATGCTCGTTCCCGTCCAGCCACAAGGCAACCGTGTGGCCGCTGACGACCGCGGCGTTGGAAGCGCGCAGCGAAGCGGCATAGTTGGCGGAGGCCTTTGCCTCGCCGATGCCGCCGGCCGACGCACGCACGTCCGCGCGCTCGATGACGACCTGCATCGCTCCCGAGGCATACGACTCGACGGGATTCGCGATGACCATGAAGCGGAAGGTGTGCGAGTTGCGCAGCATGTAGCCGCTTTCGCTGCCGAAGAGGAACGGCCGCAGATACAGCGACCGTCCCGACTCGGTCGGCATGATCTCGCTGCAGGCCTTCACGACCGCGCCCAGGCCCTGGAAGAAGAGCGCCTCCGGGACCGCGGGCATCGAGAGGCGCGCGGCCGAGCGCGCGAAGCGGCGGCAGTTGGCGTCGGCGCGAAAGAGATTCGGGCGGCTCTGTCCGACCCGATAGGCCTTCAGCCCTTCGAAGACCAGCTCCGCGTACTGCAGGGCGCGCGAGCCCGGCCAGATCTCGATGCGGCCGTAAGGCAGCAGCCGGCCCTTCTGCCAGGCGCCGTCGTGCCACTCGGCATCGAACATGACGGGCGCGCTGGCCTGCCCGAACCCCAGCCGCTGCGGCGGTCTGAAGCTCGCGACTGCCGCGGCGACGCCGGGATCGATATCGTACGCGTCCATTCAGCCTCGCAGATAGGCGTCGGTACCGGCGAGCCAGTCCTGTCGCGGCGGGGCGAACACGTCGACGTCCAGGGTCTTCTCGAGCGCCACGGCCCGATGCGGCAGGTTGGAGGGGATCACGATCACTTCCCCGGCGCGCACCGTGAGCTCCTGCTCGTCGTTGGCGCCGAACCAGAAGCGCAGCGCGCCGCTCAGGATGTACGTGAGCTGCTCGTTGTCGTGGGAGTGGCGCGGGACTTCCTCGCCGCTCTCGAAATAGACGTGCGCGATCATCATGCGCTCGCCGGTGACCAGCTTGCGGGTCAGTCCCTTCTTCAATTGCTCGGCCGGCATGTCGGCCCAGCGATGCAGGCGGACCGGTTCCCCAGTGCTCGATTTCATGCGGATCTCCCTCTTCGATCAGGTTTCGGTGAATCTCGCGTCCACGGGCACGTCATAGCCGGTCGCGAGCCTGTTGGTCTCGTTGGCGAGCCCGATGACGGCCATCAGCTCCGCGAGCTGCTGCTCGGTCATGCCCTTGGCGCGCGCGCCGGCGCCATGGGAGGCGATGCAGTACCGGCAGCCGTTGGTGACGCTGACCGCCAGATACACCAGCTCCTTGGTGAGCGGGTCGAGCGCGCCGGGCGCCATGACCTCCTTGATGTTGCTCCAGACGCGCCGCAGCGCCGGCGGATCGTGCGCCAGCACCTTCCAGAAATTATTGACCCAATCCACGCGCCGGGTCGCCATGATGTCGTCGTAGACCGCGCGCACCTCGGCCGAGGCATCGGCGTATTCGATGGGCTTGCGTTGGGCGCTCATGTCACTGCGCGGGCACGATCGCGACGACGCGCGCTGGGAAGCCGGTGCCGCCGGCCGGCTTCGGAAACGCCACCATCACCAGCGCACCCGCGTCCGGCACCTGATCGAGGTGCGCGATCATCTCGATCTGATAATGGTTGGTGCCGAGCACGTACGACTCCAGCGAGTAATTGTCGTGCGAAGCGCCGTAGCCGCCGTCGGTGTCCGTCGTCTCGTGCGCTATGGCGGCCACATGCCGCTGCTCGAACAGGAACTTCAGCACCGGCATGCTCCAGGCCGGGTAGTGCCCCATGCCCTTGGCATCGTTGTTCTGCATCGCGGCCTGGTTGGGCCAGCGCTTCGACCAGTCGGTGCGCATCGCCACGAACGCATGCGGCGGGATGCGGCCATGGACGCGTTCCCAGGCGTTGATGTCCTGCAGGGTGAGCGCGTAATCGGGATTCCGGGCCACTTTCTCGTGCACGTCGACCACCACCAGGGGCATGAGCATGTCCCGCGGCGAGATCTTGTCGACGCTCTTCAGTCCCAGGTGGAAATGGGACGGCGCATCCACGTGCGTGCCCCACTGGCCGACATGGCAGTAGCGGTCGACCTGGAAGCCGTCCTTGGGGATGCTGTAGAGACGCTGCACGGTCATGGCGCCGAAGCCCTTCCAGTGCGGCGTGTCGGGCCCGAAGGTATGTGTCAGGTCGACGTACCGCGCGTGGGACAGCACGCGCTCGTAAAGCGGCCATAGGCCCACGGCGTTGACGCCTGGCGGTGATGCGGATACTGCCTGCATCGAGGACGGAGCAGGCGCGGCGTGGGCCGCGCACGGGCCGCCGAGCGACGCGCAGGCGAGCACCGATGCGATCAGCGCGATTCTTCCCGACAGTTTCGTCATGCGGGTCTCCTACTGGAAGTTGTAGCTCCACTGCGTGCCGATGGTCATCGGCTGCAGCGTCGAGATGCGGGTCAGCGGCCCGATGTTGAAGCTGAAGCTGGTGTTGTTCGCCGACACCCAGGGTACTTTGTTGGTGAGATTGGTGACGAACAGCGTGCCGGTCCAGCGCTCCGAATTCAGGCTGATGCGGAAATTCGCCATGCCGTAGCCGGGCAGCTGGACCACCGAGAAAGCCTCATCCCAGGACGTGCCGGTATACGTACCGTCGAGCCGCGCCGTCAAGGTCTTGTCCCCGACCGGCCGGGCATATTCGATCGCGGCGCTGGCGGTCTCCTTCGGCACGTTGAGGATCGGGATGCTGCTGCAGGGGCCGCCGATGGCGCAGCTCGGGAAGCCATACCCCGAGTTCGCCAGCGAGGTCAGGTAATTCGCATTGGGGCTGGTGATGTCGGCCTGGGTCCAGGTGCCGGCCAGGAAGAAGGTCACGCTGTCGGTGACGCGCGCGGCCAGATCGAGCTCCGGTCCGTAGCTGCGGCCGTCGCCGGCATTGGTGACGTATTGCGTACCGCAGGAGAGGAGCGCGGTCTGCTGCACCTTGTTCCACTTGATGTAGTAGACGTCGGCGTTCAACCTGACGCGGCTGTCGGCGAGCAGCGCTTTCTCGCCCAGCTCGTAGTCCCATACCGTGTCGGGGTCGAACGAGGCCGGCCCGCCGAGCGGACAGGCGGTCAGCGGGATGGTCATGTTGGCGCCGCCCGGCCGGAAGCCCTTGGACGCGGACAGGTACGTGGTGAGATCCGGGGTCGGCAGCCAGGCCAGATCGACACGCGGAATCACGCCGCTCGCCGACGAGAAGTTACCCGGAGGGTTGGCCAGGGGCGCCGCCTGCGGGGTGAAGAAGTAGCCCCACTCGTTGTTGAATGCCGAGGTGTCGTAACGGAACCAGCGCAGGCCGCCCTCGAGCTTGAACGCCGGCATGAAGCGCCAGGACGCGTCCGCGAACGCCGCCTTCTGCGAGATCTCGTACAGATTGTTGATGCCGAAGGTCAGGCCCGCCGGATTGTTCATCGGCGGCGTCAGGAACTGCGACAGCTGGGCGATGTAGGGCGCGTTCTGCGACTCGACGAAGGAGGAGTTCAGCTTGCTGTAGAAGAGCCCGGTCACCCAGTGCAGCGTCGAGCTTCCCTTGGAATTGAGGCGCACCTCCTCGCTCACCTGGTGCTCCGGCTCCGCCTCGTAGATCGGCGTATCGATGTAGGTGGGCATGCCGACCGCCGCCATTTCGGCGGGCGACACCAGGAACGACTCCAGCGTCCACGAGGTCGCCTCGGAGGCATCCTGCAGCTGCCACGGCCGGCGCGAGAAGTAGCCGGTGTCGCTCGTCAGGTCGGCGAAGCCGAGATCCGCTTCGATGGCCGCGGAGAAGAGGCTCACCTGGTCGTGCACGCCCTCGGCGAGGTCGTACGGCTGAAAGTGCGTCTCGTAGGCGTCGCCGGGCGGCAGATCGAACTCGTCATAGCCGCCGAGCTTCGTCGACTGGCCGAGCGCGAGCAGGTTGATGTGCAGCTTGTCGTTCGGCTGGATGAGCACCTCCAGGCGCCCGGAGATCTCCTTCTCCGTGTTCACGTCGGGAATGATGCTCTGCACCGGCGCGGCCAGCACGTTGCCGCGGGTATAAGGGGGACCGTTCGGGGCCAGCACGTCCGCCGGGAACGGATTCAGCACGGTACGGCTGATCCAACCGCTTCGATAGGTGTCGGACACCACTCCGCGGACGGCCCAGTAATCGCTGTTGGAGTAGTTGAACATCCCATCGGCGCCGCCATTGCCGCGTCCGCCGTCGGTGTGGGAGACGGTGGCGTCCGCGGAGCCCGAGATGTTGTTGAGCACGGGTGCCTGGGGAATCAGCTTGATCGTGCCGCCCATGGAGCTCGCGCCGTAGAGCGTCCCCTGCGGACCGCGGAGCACCTCGATGCGGTCGAGGTCGTAGAGGTTGGGGTCGATCACCACCTTGCCGATCTGGCCCATGGCGGGCGGCGACAGCGGAATGTCGCCGAGATAGAAGCCCACCGTCGGTGAGTTGCCGCCGTTGGAGGCGATGCCGCGGGCCTCGAACTCGCTCTGATCCGGCCCGGCGCTGCGCATGGAGAGGCCGGGCACGTCCCGCGCGATGGCCTCCAGAGAGCTGATGCCGCGGCTCTGGAGCTCGTTGCCCGTGACGGCCGAGATGCTGATCGGCGTGCTTTGCGCCGTGGACGTGTAGGTCTCGGCGGTCACCACCACCTCCTGCAGCGTATCGCCGCCGGCCGTGGCCGGCTGCGCGGGTGCCACAGCCGGTGCGGACTGCGCGGACTGCGCAGGAGCGTTCTGGGCCGCCAGAGGAGCGGCGCAGAGTGCCATGCAGAGCGTCAATAGAGCGCGGATTGTCGGGCCGCCGATCGGATTGTTCTTGAACACGGGTTACCCCTTGTGGATGTATGGCGCGCGCCACCCCCCTCACGATCGATGTGGCCGCTGCCGTGACTCCCCTCCTGCTCCGAAATCCTAGTGCGCCGACAATCGAATGTGCTTTCAAAGGCAAGGCCGAGGAGTAAGCTTGGCAAAAGGATCTTCTGTGATTCCCGCATTTCGCGATAAATACTTCGCATCCGCCTGTCGCAAGCACAACCCATATGAGCAGTCCCACCACCCCCGGCGGTCCACCGTCCTCGCCCGCCAGTACCATGACCGCCACACATCGCCTGGACGACGTCGACCATCGGATCCTGTCCGAGCTCTCCCGCGACGGCAGGCTGTCGAACACCGACCTGGCGCGCCGGATCGGACTTTCCGCATCCGCCTGCTGGACACGGGTGCGGGCGCTGGAAGAGAGCGGCGTCATCAAGGGGTACACGGCCATCATCGATCGGGCGGCCATCGGCCTTCCCGAGACCGTCGTCGTCGAAGTGACGGTCGACAAGCAGAAGCACACCGGCGACGTCCTGGAGGGATTCGAGGCCGCCATCGAGGGCCTGCCCCAGGTCATCGAAGCATCGCTGGTGGCGGGCGACTTCGACTACTACCTGCGGGTGGCCGCCTCCAGCACCGCCGATTACGAGCATTTCCTGCGGGAGAAGCTCTACCGTATTCCCGGAGTGCGCCAGGCGCGATCCATTTTCATCCTGCGCGAGATCGCGCGGCCGCTGGCGTTGTAGCCGCCGCGGCAGTGGTGGCATGCTTCGGCGAGCGCGACGGCAGAGCACCTGCGGAGAGCACGATGATCAAAGTCAGTGTGATGTACCCGAACAAGCCCGGGGCCCGGTTCGACCACGACTACTACCGTGACCGGCACATGCCGCTGGTGAAGAAGCTGATGGGCGACAAGTGCCGGTATTACACCGTCGACAAGGGTATGGCCGGCGGCGAGCCCGGCAGCCCGCCCACCTACATCGCCATGTGCCACATCTTCTGCGACTCCGTGCAGGCGTTTCAGGCCGGCTTCGGTCCCCACGCCGGCGAGATCCTCGGCGACATCCCCAAGTACACCGACCTCTCGCCCGTGCTGCAGATCAGCGAAGTGGTCGTCGAGAAGAGCTGAGCCGCAGGCTCACCGCCCAAGGGCGAGCGCGGCGATGCCGCGGCGGATGCAGTGGGAGACACGGCTGACGACGCGGTCGGAGATGCGGCTGGCGACACCGCTGGCGGCGCGACAGGCGACAGCCGGCCGAACTTCGCCAGGGCGGAGAGCTGCGCGTCAATCTGATCCGGCTCGACCGCGATCGTCAGGCTCTCTCCGCTCTTTGCGCTGATGCTGATGGCATATCCCAGCTGCGCATGCGCTTGCAGCTGCGCGTCATCGAGTTGAATTCCGATGGTTTCGTCGAGCGAGCAGACGCCCTTGCCGAAGCAGGTATCGACG
>Ga0335072_10012922_pt1 | contig 11912 bp, 15 predicted proteins | sample Lox_Sample_21_FD_206725 | JGI IMG/M metagenome (GOLD analysis project Ga0335072, IMG submission 206725) | Soil microbial communities from Loxahatchee National Wildlife Refuge, Florida, United States - Lox_Sample_2.1 | ecosystem: Environmental > Terrestrial > Soil > Wetlands | place: USA...
GCTCGCAACTCGCACCCAATAAGACAGGGTAAGCGAGGTTTGCGAGCTGGTCAAGCCTTAAGCGCGAGTACCACCCCCGGCGCCGCCGGCCAGCGGCGGTCCCACCGCCGCTCACCTGCACCTGCTCGCCTCCGGGGGCGGCTTGGCCTTACTTGAGCTCCACCGTGGCCCCGGCGGCTTCGAGCTGCGCCTTGGCCTTGGCGGCGTCCTCCTTGCTGACCTTTTCGAGCACGGTCTTGGGGGCGCCGTCGACGAGGTCCTTGGCCTCTTTGAGGCCAAGGTTGGTGAGAGTACGGACTTCCTTGATCACCTGGATCTTCTTGTCCCCGGCACCGGTAAGGACGACGTCGAACTCGTCCTGCTCCTCTTCGGCGGGAGCCTCGGCAGGCGCAGCGGCCCCACCGCCGCCGGCAGCGACGGCGACCGGGGCGGCAGCCGTGACGCCGAAGCGCTCCTCGAAGGATTTGAGCAGCTCGGAAAGCTCGAGGACGCTCATGGCCGAGATGGCTTCCAGGATGTCTTCTTGGGAGAGTTTGGTAGGCATTGTCTTTTTTGCTCCTTGCGGTTCGGGTCTAAGCGGGTCGGGTCTAAGCGGTTCGGGTTCTAAAAGGTGGCAGGTGGACAGTTGGCAGCGGCGGTGCTGCTCAGGGCCCTCATTGCTCGGCGGACCGCTTGTCCTTGAGAGCTGCGAGGCCGTAGGCGAAGTTGCGAGGGACGGCGGCGAGCAGGCCCGCCATGGTCTGCATCGGCGCAGCGAGGGCGCCGGCGAGCCTTGCCAGCAACTGCTCGCGCGAGGGCAGCTCGGCGAGGGCGGTTGTCTGCGCAGGGCTCAGCACCGACTTGCCCAGGAGCCCGCCCTTGATGACCAGGAGAGGGTTGGCCCGGGCGAAGTCGCGCAGGCTCTTGGTCACGGCGACGGCGTCGCCGCGTACGAAGGCGAGACCGGTCGGGCCGCTCAGCAGGTCTTTGAAGCCCTCGCGCCCGTCGTCGCCGACGGCGATCCGGGAAAGCGTGTTCTTGTAGATGCGGAACTCGCCCCCGAGCGGCGCGAGAGTGCGGCGCAGGTTGGCCAGGTCCTTCACCTTCAGCCCGCGGTACTCGGTGACGATCACGGCATCGGCTTCGTCGAGGCGCGAGCGCACCTCATCGACTACGGCTACCTTTTCCCGCCTGGGGTTGTCCATTGGCGCTCCTGGTTGTGGTTGTACGCGAGTACGCACGCCTAATCCCAGGAATGCCACTCGCCTCGTCGGGCCGGGTACCTTTACCCGCTTGGGCGCCGCTCCCGGCGCACCAGATGTCTTCGGCGTTATGTAAAAGCTCTCGTGCAGGGCAGCGCCCTGACGCGGGTAACCATGCTAGCAACGCTTGGGTCTCGCGCGTCAGGCCGGAGCGGGAGCGGGCCCGCTCTGCAGGTACCCTCCAGTGCGCGGCCCGGGCCGGGGCTTCGGCGGGGCTTCAGGCCTTGGCAGGCGCAGCTGCGGCGAGATCTTCCTCGGTCACCCGCAGGCGGCCCGGGTCGATGTCGACGCCCGGGCCCATGGTGGACGACATCGCCACCGAGCGCACGTAGCGGCCCTTGGCTGCAGACGGCTTCACCCTCTGGAGCTCGTCCAGCACCGCCCGGAAGTTGTCCAGGAGCTTGTCCCGGGTGAAGCTGACCTTGCCGATCGGCACCTGGACGACCCCGCGGCTGCGGGCGTCTGCCCGGTACTCGACCCGGCCGCCCTTGAAGTCGGCGACAGCCCGGCCGACATCGGGCGTAACCGTCCCGGTCTTGGGATTGGGCATGAGGCCGCGCGGGCCGAGCTTGCGGCCGAGCCGGCCGACCTGGCCCATCATGTCGGGAGTCGCTATCGCGACGTCAAAATCCATGAAACCGCCGTCCACCCTGGCCACAAGGTCGTCCGAACCGACCACGTCAGCACCGGCGTCCCGGGCGGCATCGGCTGCCTCGCCGGAGGCGAAGACGGCGACACGCACGCTCTTACCGGTACCTGCAGGCAGTGAGACGGTGCCCCGGAGGGTCTGGTCGGCCTTGCGCGGGTCGATCCCGAGCCGCACGGCCAGTTCGACCGTTTCGTCGAACCGGGCGTTCGCCAGGTTTTTGACGAGGTCCAGGGCCTCGATCGGACCGTAAAGGCGACCTTCGCCGACCTTCTTGCTTGCCTCTGTGTACTTCTTCCCTCGTCTCGGCATGGTGCCTCCCTCAGCCGACCTTTACGCCCATCGAGCGGGCGGTGCCCGCCACCTGGGCCTTGGCCGCCTCGATATCGTACGCGTTGAGGTCGGGCATCTTGACCTCGGCGATGCGTGCCAACTGGGCGTCGCTCAAGGTCCCGACTACTTCCTTGCCCGTCGTCTTGGCACCCTTGGGGATGCCGAGCTCCTGGCGGATCAGCACGGCCGTCGGCGGTGTCTTCAGCACGAAGCTGAAGCTGCGGTCCGAGAAAATGGTGACCTCGACCGGTATCACCTGGCCCACCTTGTCCTCGGTGGCGGCGTTGTACTGCCGGACGAACTCCATCGTCTGGATGCCGTGCGGCCCCAGGGCGGTGCCGACCGGCGGCGCAGGCGTCGCCTTGCCAGCGGGGAGCTGGATGCGGACTATGGCTGTGACTTGGCGCTTGGCCATCGGGTTGCTCCTCTTGCCTCAGTACTCTCGCCGGCCGCCCGGGCCGCCAAAGGCTTTCGCCGGGCCACGGCTCAAAGCTTCGCCACTTGGGCGAACTCGAACTCTACCGGCGTCTCCCTGCCGAAGATATTGACCAGCACCTTGAGCTTGAGCTGGTCCTCGTTGATCTCGGCGATCGTCCCGCTGAAGTCGGCGAACGGCCCCTCCCGCACCCGGACGGACTCGCCGACCTCGTACTCGAGGCGGGGCCTCGTCTTCTTGGGAGCTCCCGCCCCCTCGCTCTTCGTGACGAGGATGTTTTCGACCTCGCGGCGCGACAGGGGGGTGGGCCGCGCTCCCAGTCCCACGAAACCCGTCACGCCCGGCGTGTTGCGCACGACGTACCACGAGTCGTCGTCGAGGTCCATGCGCACCATCAAGTAGCCCGGGAAAACCTTGCGGGAGACGACCTGCCGCTTGCCGTTTTTGAGCTCGACGACATCCTCCAGGGGGATCACGACTTCGAAGATCCGGTCCTCCATGTTCATGGAGGAGATACGGCTCTCGAGGTTGGATTTCACCTTGTTCTCGTAACCCGCGTAGGTGTGGACGACGTACCACCGCCCGGGACGGTCGTAGGGGCTCTCCGGCTTGGCCGGCTCCTCGGGCACATCCTCGACGGCCACGGCACCTGCCGGCACCTCGGCCGCGGGCGCCCCTGCTTCCCAACCCTGGTTGCGCCGCCGCGTGGAAGCCTTCTTCCCTGGCGGGGGCGTGCTTTCGAGGACCTCTCGTTCGTCTCGCTCAGCCATCGCGGTCAGCAGTTACTTGAAGAGCTGGTACGAGGCCAGCGAGTACAGATAGTCGAGGGCGTAAACAAGCGCCATGACGAACGCAAGGGTGAAGAAGACCACTGTGGCGTAATTGATCAGCTCGGCGCGCTTGGGCTTCATCACCTTGCGCAGCTCGAGCACCACTTCGTCGATGTACTGGCGCGGGTGGAAACCGGTGCGTTGCGGAGGTGCTACAGGCCTGCGCTCCTCGGGCCGCCGGACGGCCGGCATGCCCTCCGCATCGAGGGTGCCCTGGCGCTGGAGCAGGCGCTTTTGCTGTCGGTTGTACTCGTTGACGCTCACTTCAATGACCTCGATGACTTTCCAATTCGCTGCCCTCAGCAGGGCAGGAGGGACTTGAACCCCCAACCGCCGGTTTTGGAGACCGGTGCTCTGCCAAATTGAGCTACTGCCCTAGAGAGCTGACCCTCCGGCGGTTGGCCTGCTCGCCCAACCCGCAAAAGGTTAGCACCGGCGCCATCCTACCCGGGCCCGGCCGGCAGGCTCCCAAGAAGAGCGCAAATGCCCGGTGGGCCGCCCCAGCCACGAACGTCCCGGTTAGAGCCGTATCAGGCTACGACGGCCGAACGGTTGCTACGGCTCGCCCGGGCCGCCGCCGCACCTGCCCAGAGCGCCGCGATGCCGATCGCCGCCACCGAACCGGCGATGACCCACTGCCCGCCGGCCCGGCGCTGGCGTGACACGACCTGCTGCTCCAGCGCGCCGAGGCGGTCCTGGAGCGCTCTCAGTGCGTCCCCCATCATGTCGGGGGCCGGGAAAGCGACCGGCTCGTCGCGAAGGCCCCGCAGGACCCGCAGGAGGCGCCGGTAGCCGGCCAGCTCGGCTTGGCAGCGCAGACATGTCCGCAGGTGCTCCGACATGGCCGCGCTCGGCCGCCTGCTGCCGTCGACGACGAGAGGGAGTTCCTCGGCTATCGCGTCGCAGTTGGCAAGCGCCCTGAGGTGCCTCGCTGGTAGTCGAGCGAGGTCAGCTGGCCACGGCATCGTCATCCATAGCAACAACCGGTCCGCCCGTGCGGAGGGTTCCATCTGCGGGCCGCGCCTTCTTGCCGAGCACCTTGCGCTGGCGCCGGCGCGGCATGCCGAGCTCCTGCATCTTTTCCTCGAGGTCCTCCCGGAGCTGTTTCCGTGCCCTCTGGAGCCGGACCTTTGCCGCCGCCTCGGATGTCCCCAGCTCGGCGGCTATCGACTTGTGGGAAAGGTCGTAGACGTCCCGGAGCACGACCACCTGGCGCAACCGGGCCGGGAGCCGCAGGAGCGCTTCGGACAGCAATGTCCTGTCGTCGACCGCCGATGCAGAAGCCTCGGGGTCGTGCTCGGGACGGCGGTCCGCCAGGTCGGGGTAAGTGGTGTTTTCGAGGTCCAGCTGGTCGTGCGACCTCCGGCGGTTACGCGCGATGTGGTCGCTGGCGCAATTTGCCGTGACCCTGTAGAGCCAGGTCGAAAAGCGTGCCTCGCCGCGAAAGCGCGGCAGGCCGCGGAACGCCCTGAGGTAGGCCTCCTGGGTCACGTCGAGGGCATCCTGCTCGTTGCCGGCCAGGCGGTAAGCAAGCGTGTAGGTGCGCTCCCAGGTGGCCCGGACGAGCTGCCCCGCCGACTCGGGGTCTCCTTTTCGGGCCGCGTCGACCAAGCCTTTGAGCGCTGCCTCGGACGGGGCGCGGCGGGTCAAGGCCTAGCGGGTCTCCTTGTGCAGCGTGTGCTGCCTGTCCCACCGGCAGTACTTGCGCATCTCGATGCGTTCACGGTCGTTCTGCTTGTTTTTGCTGGTTATGTAGTTGCGACGCTTGCAGACGTCGCAGGCAAGGGTCACCATGACCCTTCGCTCGTTCCTTGCCATTTAGGGCTGTCCTCTCACTCCGGTACCTACCTTGTCGACCCCTTTTAGACTTGTCTTTCGTAGCGGCGGTCGGACTCGAACCGACGACAACTCGATTATGAGCCGAGTGCTCTGCCAACTGAGCTACGCCGCCCTGCGGTCGCCCGCAAGTGCGAGCCCCCTGTCGGAATCGAACCGACGACACCAGCCTTACCATGGCTGTGCTCTACCGACTGAGCTAAGGGGGCCGGTCAGCGTGACCGGATGCCCGCCTAATAGTAGCGGCCGGCGGCTCGCCCTCCTTGTTGGACCTGACCAGCGTACCCCCCTTGGGCTGGTCGAAGCTCTGGCGACCAGGGCCGTGCCGGTCGCCTAAGTGCGGCGTGCCGGCCCCTAGCCTGTGACGCGATGACCGCTGACCAGTGCGACCGGGAGACCTGGGCAACACCGCCGTCTTCGAGCCAGGCCTCCCGCCGGGCGCGCTTGGAGGTCACCGTCGTGGCTGCCAGCGCCGAACACGCAGAAGGCATGCGTGCCATCTACAACAGGGCGATCGAAAGCACGACCGCGACGTTCGAGATGATCCCGAAGTCGCTCTCCGACCAGCTCGAGTGGATCGCCGCCCATTCGGGGGCCTACCCGGCGGTGGTCGCGGTCCAAGGTGGTGGCGGCGTGGTCGGCTTCGGGGCGCTTTCTGCCTACCGCCCCCGTCCTGCCTACAGCACGAGCGTCGAGAACTCGGTGTACGTCCACCAGGATTTCCAGCGCAGGGGCGTCGGGCGATCGATCCTGGACGAGCTCCTCCGCTTGGCGCAGGCGCACGGGTTCCACGCCGTGATCGCCCGGATCGCGGGCGACAACGAGGCTTCGGTGGCCCTCCACGCCGCCTGCGGTTTCGAACAGATCGGGGTCGAACGCGAAGTGGGCCGGAAGTTTGGCCGCTGGCTGGACGTCGTCTGCATGGAGCGGTTGCTCGGTTAGCCCCGGGCTAGGTTTGACACGTGGCTGACCTCTCAGGTGCTGGTCCCGGCTACGAGGTGCTCCTCTCGCAGTTACGACAAGACCTCGACGAGGTAGAAGCCGCCCTGGCAAGGCTGGAGGACGGCAGCTACGGCCGGTGCGAGGTGTGTGGCGAGGCCTTGACGCCCGACGCGCTCCAGGGATCTCCGACGCTGCGCCGTTGCCCTCACTGCGCCGGCATCGGTGCACCCTGAGCCCTGGGGCCTTGCGCCCAAAGCGCCTGGCCGCCTCCTAAGCGGCGACTGCGCCTCGCTCGAGCAGCACCTCAGCGATCTGCACGGCGTTTAGGGCTGCGCCCTTGCGCAGGTTGTCCCCCGACACCCACATGAGGAGCCCTGTACCGTCCGGCTCTGAGGGGTCCTGCCGGACACGTCCGACGAGGCAATCGTCGATGCCCGCGCTCATGAGCGGCGTCGGCATGTCGGCAAGGCGCGTTCCCGGCGCGGCCGCGAGCAGCTGGCGGGCCCGCTCAGCCGTCACCGGCCGCTCGAAGGTCGCGAGGAGGGAGAGGGAATGGCCCGTGAAAACGGGCACGCGGGTGCAGGTCACGGCGACTGCGAGGTCGGGGATGTGGAGGATCTTGCGGCTTTCGTTGCGGAACTTGTGCTCCTCGTCGGTTTCATCGTCCACGAACTTGCCCGCCACGGGGAGCACGTTGAAGGCGACCGGGCCAGGGAACACTTCGCTTGGCGGGTACTCGAGCGATGCCCCGTCGAAGGCGAGCGCCGCCGCTTTGTCCCCTACCGCTCGGACCTGGTCGGCGAGCTCCTCCACGCCCTTGCGCCCCGCACCCGAGATCGCCTGGTAGGTCGAGGCGACGAGCCGGCGCAGGCCGGCCTCGTCGTGGAGCGGCTTGAGCACCGGCATGCAGACCATGGTCGTGCAGTTGGGGTTGGCGATGATCCCTTTCGGCGCTGCCGCCAGGTCCTCCGGGTTGACCTCGGGGACGACGAGGGGCACGTCGGGGTCCATGCGCCAGGCCTTGGAGTTGTCGATGACCACGGCACCCGCAGCGGCCACGACCGGGGCCCACTGGCTGGAAGCGGCAGCTCCCATGCTGAACAGGGCGATGTCGACCCCTCCGTGGTCCGCCAGCGCGACGTCCTCGACGGCCACGCCGTCGAGCACCTGGCCTGCAGAACGCGCCGAAGCGAACAGCCTGAGGTGCCCGACCGGGAAGCGGCGCTCCTCGAGGACCCGTCGCATGACACCGCCGACCTGCCCGGTCGCACCGTATATGCCGACCGTCGTGGCCATCAGCTCGCGCCCTCGCTGTCGAGGCCGAAGGCCTTGTGAAGTGCGACAACCGCACGATCAGCCTGCTCAGCCCTGACGACGCAGGTCAGGCGTATCGCCGAGGTGGAGATCATCTCGATGTTGATCCCTTCGGTGGCGAGGACCTCGAACATCGTGGCGGAAACCCCCGGGTGTGTCCTCATGCCTGCACCGACGATGGAAACGGTCGCGATGTCGGGGTCGGCATAGGTGGCGCTTGCGCCGATCTCGGCCCCGAGCGCTTCGGTCGCCTGGGCAGCCGCCTCCATGGACTCGTGCGGCACCGTGAACGAGATATCGGTGATCGAATCGTGCGAGACGTTTTGCTCGATCATGTCGACGTTGATCAGCTGGTCGGCCAACGCCCTGAACAGCCTGGCTGCCACGCCCGGCCGGTCAGGCACCCCCGCAACCGTCAGCTTGGCCTGCGACTGGTCCGAGACGACTGCGGAAATAATGGGCTGCTCCATCGCGCTGCCTTCCTCTTCGACCCAGGTCCCGGGCTCCCATGTGAAGCTCGAACGAACGTGGAGGCGCACCCGGTGGGCGCGGGCGAACTCCACCGAACGCATCGCCGGTTTCGGGCACCCGGCGGCGTTCATCTCGAGCATCTCCTCGTAACTGACCTTCGCCAGGCGCCTCGCGCCAGGGACTACGCGCGGGTCGGCGCTGAACACGCCCGGCACATCCGTGTACAGCTCGCACGCGTCGGCACCCAGGGCCTTGGCAAGAGCTACCGCAGTCGTGTCGGAGCCGCCGCGGCCGAGGAAAGTGACTTCCCGGTCGACAGACACCCCCTGCGCCCCGCCGACGACAGGTACACGGCCGGCAGCCAGGGCTGACTCGATGCGCGCCGGGCGCACCTCGACGATCTTGGCCTTGGTGTGCTCGCAATTGGTCACGATCCCCGCCTGGCTTCCCGTAAAGCTGTCGGCGGGCACTCCGAGGTCGTGCAGCGCCATACAGAGCAACGCCATCGCCTTGCGTTCCCCGGCGGTGATGAGCATGTCCATCTCGCGGCCGGGCGCCGTCTTGGAGACCTTGGCTGCGATGTCCAAGAGGTCGTCGGTCTCATGGCCCATTGCCGACACCACGACCACCGGGTGGTCCCCGCGGCGGTGCGCCCTGGCGACGTAGTCGGCTACGTTTCGCATCCGCTCCGAGTCGGCGACCGAGGTGCCCCCGAACTTCTGGACCAGCAAAGCCACGGCGGAAGGCTACCAGCTGGTCCCCCGTGCTCGGCCGGGGACGGGTACCCAGAGCAGCTCCGGCCCACGGTCGCGCAGCCCTGAGCACCGCTCGGCCTGGCGGGAGCGGCCCGGCCCGATGGGCAGGGCCCCTCGCTCACCACAGGGGGGCCTACATCGGCTACGCTGCGCCGCCGTGCCGTCAGATAAGCGAGCCCAGCAACGTCACAACCGCAGCATGAAGGAACTGCGCATGCAGCAGGAGCGAAAGCGCCGCAGGCAGCGGTTTTTCGTCGGCGGGTTTGGCGGGGCCCTGGCCATAATCATCGCCGTTGTCCTGGTCAGTACCTTGACCTCGGGGAGCTCCAAGCCGAAAAAGACAGCCTCGGCCACGACCAGCACCGCCGTGACTACTGCCTCGACGACAGCGTCCACGCCTTCCACGACCGCCGCACCGGTGGCGCCCCCCGTTTCGGTGCCGCTCATCCAGGCGCCGGCCAAGCCCGGGTGCCCCAAGCTCAACGGGACCTCACCCCATTACACGCACTTCAGCTCCGCCCCGCCGATGTGCATCAACCCGGCGAAGGACTACACGGCCAACCTCGTGACAGATGCGGGCACCATTACGATCAAGCTGCTCGCCGCCCAAAACCCGGTCACCGTCAACAACTTCGTCTTCTTGTCCCTCTACCACTACTACAACGGCACCGCCTTCCACCGGGTCGTCACCGGGTTCGTGGACCAAGGGGGAGACCCGACCGGGACGGGGGAGGGAGGTCCGGGCTACTCGTTCAACGGGGGCGCACCCAAGTCGGCCAAGGTCTACACGGCCGGCGCTGTGGCCATGGCCAACTCGACCGGCCCGGCGAGCGACGGGAGCCAGTTCTTCATCGTCGTCGGCCACGGCGGTGCAGGCCTGACCGCCAACTACAGCTATTTCGGCCAGGTGACGGCAGGGATGAGCGTCGTCAACAAGATCAATGCCGACGGGAGCGCCGGAGAGCAGGGGACGCCCAAGGTCGTGCACAAGATCCTGCGGGTGACGATCACCGAGTCCTGAGCAGCCTGGCCCCGAGCCGCCTGGCCCTGGGAGGGGGCTACTCGGCAGCGTCTTGGCCGAGGGCTTCCAGGCCGGTCCGGCGCCCGTCCAACCAGATCGTCACGTCTCCCTCACCGGCGGCCCGCCACCGGCCGTCGCGTTCGCGCAACAAGGCAGTGCGCTCGTCGACTGCCGCCACCCGGAGGCCCGGGGAGGCAAGCTTCACGGTACGGTGCGTCCTGTCTTCGGGCCAGGTGCTCGCGTGCGGCAATAGCGCCAACTGAGGGAGGAGACCGAGGCCGAGCGTGAGGGCTCCCCCCCGCGGGTCGACCATCGTGTCCCCGAAGACCATCGCACCCGCCGACGACCCGGCCAGGACGGCGCCCCCGCGCCACGCCTCGACGAGCGCCTCCCACACGGGCGACGCCTTGAGCACGGACCGCAGGTGCAGCACCGACCCGCCTGCCAGGTAGATGAAACGTGCGGCCCGAACGGTGCCGGCGTTCGAAGTCTCCTCGGCGTCCGCCCGTCTGAGCACCATGCACCCTTTGACCGACGCGCCTAACGCAGAAAAATAGGAACTGGCCGTCTCGACGGCGCGCTCGGGGTGCCAGTAGGCAGCCGCAGTAGGGAGCACGAGGACCTCGCGTGACCCAGCCGCCTCGAGCAACTCGGAATCAAAGCCTTCGCAGCCGGGCGTCCATTCGGCACCTCCGACCAGCGCGAGCACGCCGGCACGGGCTGCGTGTTGTTCGGACGGGGTAGCCGACGGTGCACCCGGCGGCGCTGCTGGATAGGTCATTGACGCCGACAGTATTGCACCAGGCCGGCCGAGCCCGCTCCCGGCGTTCCAACCCCCGAGGTCTCGCTGAAAATGCCTCCGGGGCCTCGGGGCGGCGGTGAACGGAGGCCTTTTGGCCGCCTCCGGGGCCTCCGGGCCTCCCGGGCCTCCGGGGCTGCAAGTCCTCTCAGATTGCCTAGTTAGGCCACTCGCCCCAAATGACCCCATCAGGCCATGGCGGCCCTTTACAACCGGCTCGTACCGTTGATGGAGTTTCGGACACTTAGGAGGCGAACCGAGATGGCGGAAGAGCGACAACAAGCTGATTCACTTTTGACCCCAGCCGAGGTTGCCCAGCTGTTCCGGGTCAACCCCAAGACCGTCACCCGCTGGGCCAGAGCTGGGAAGATCACGGCCATCCGTACCCTTGGCGGGCACCGGAGGTTCCGGGCCGCGGAGATCCGCCGCTGCCTCGACCAGATGGAACTCGAGCGCTAGCGCGCCCTCGTCCCATGCAGTCTCACTGGGTGGTCGGAGCCGGCGTCGATCCGGCGACCTCGCACTTTTCAGGCGCGCGCTCTACCAACTGAGCTATCCGACCGCGGACCTGACGGGATTTGAACCCGCGGCCTCCGGCTTGACAGGCCGGCGTGCACTCCAGGCTGCACCACAGGTCCCAGTTTCTTGGTGTACCGCCTTGTCCTATGGAGCCTGACGGCGCGAGACAGTATAGAGGGTGCTGGCGCGGTGAGTGCGAGCTAGTGTCCCGCGTCGGCAGAAGAGGAGCAGGCAAAGCATGACACGGCCAACGGGGAGCGCGCGCGTTGGCATTTTGGTGTTCTTGTCCATCGGCTTGATCGGGACGGTCGCACCCGCTATCGCCTGGGGGCCGCTCTCCCGAGCCACCCGGCGGCCAATACCGGCACCGGCGCCGCTCCGGGCCCTCGGCGCGCTCGGCGCGCATGCCCCCGCCGGCCGGCTGGTCCGCCTTCAAGGCGCGGCCCCGCCATCGCCGTCCCTTTTTGGGGCCGCTGTGCTCGGGCCGGCACCCGCAGGGTCGGCCCAACAGGTCCAGATCTTCTTCAGGCCGAGGGACGCGGCCGGCCTGGACGCTCTGGCGGCGGCGGTCTCTACGCCGGGCGACCCCGCCTACCACCACTTCTTGACGGTCCCCCAGTTCGCCTCCCGCTTCGGTGCCGGCGCAGCGGAGGTGAGCAGTGTCGACGCCTACCTGGCCGGGGAAGGGCTGAAGGTCGGCCCCCTCGCCCGTGACGGCCTTGCACAAACTGTCGAGGGAGCCGCGGGCAAGTTCGAGGCGGCCTTCGGC
>Ga0335072_10012923_pt1 | contig 11911 bp, 9 predicted proteins | sample Lox_Sample_21_FD_206725 | JGI IMG/M metagenome (GOLD analysis project Ga0335072, IMG submission 206725) | Soil microbial communities from Loxahatchee National Wildlife Refuge, Florida, United States - Lox_Sample_2.1 | ecosystem: Environmental > Terrestrial > Soil > Wetlands | place: USA: Florida...
GATCTGCGGGAGGCCGCAGGCAAAGAGCCGGAGGGCCAGCTGACGCTGAGTGCCCGGCAGCAGGGAAGCCACGTGATCGTTGAGGTGACCGACGATGGCGGCGGCATCCGCGTGGAGCGGATTCGCGATAAGGCAATCGAGCGCAGACTGATCACGCCCCAGAAGGCTGCGCAGTTATCCGATCGCGAACTGCTGCAGCTGATCTTTCTCCCTGGCTTCTCGACTGCCGAAAAGGTGACCAATGTCTCCGGCCGGGGCGTCGGCATGGATGTGGTGCGGACGAACGTGGAGCGGATCGGGGGGAAGGTCGAGATTGACAGCCGGCCAGGCGCGGGAACGACGCTGCGGCTAAGCATTCCGCTTACCCTGGCGATCGTCCCCGCGCTCATCGTTCGCAGCCGCGGGCAGGATTTCGCTCTGCCGCAGACGGCGCTCGTCGAGCTGGTTTACCTGACGCCGGAGGAGGGAAAGACGCAGATCGAGTGGCTGGAGAATGCTCCGCTCTATCGGCTGCGGGGCAGGCTGTTGCCCCTGATCTTTTTGAGTGAACTGCTTGGGTTAAACCAGCTGTTCGAGCAGCCGCAGCACGGCGGTCACTACATTGCCGTGCTCAATGCGGACGGACGGCGTTATGGGTTGGTGGTGGATGGTCTGGCAGATCCGGAAGAGATTGTGGTGAAGCCGCTCTCTTCGGCCCTGAAGCGCATCGGGTTGTTCTCCGGGGCAACGGTGATGGGCAACGGGGAGATGGCGCTGATTCTCGATCCCGGTGCAATTGCCGGGCGGGTTGGCATCGGCCTCAGTCCGGACAATGTGGAGCAGGCGGCTGCCGGAGAACCATCTGCCGTGAGCGAGTCCGAGTTCCTGCTGGTCAAAACCGGAGAAGAGCAGCAGGCGCTTCCGTTGAACAAAGTTGTGCGTATCGAACGGATTCCGCGAACCCGCATTGAACGGCTGGGCGAGATGCCTGTGCTCCACTTCGACGGCACGGTGCTGCCGCTGGAGGATCGTTCGCGCCTGCTCGATCGGGCTGAGCCCTCTGACGCGGAGATCACCATAGTCGTCTGCCGCGACGGCGAACGTCACGTGGGCGTCACCGTGTCTCACGTGCTCGACGTGGCTTCGGGCGCGCCACTGGTCGACGCCGGAACTCGCAGCCTCGTCCCGGACGTGACCCTGCTGAAGGAACGAGTGACTGGCATCGTAAATCTGAGCCGGATTCCCGAACTCCCAGTGCCGGTGGAGGTGGGCGGATGACAGTGACCGAAGACGGGATCGAGATGTGCTCTGTGCGCGTTGGGGACACGACGTTTGGCGTGCGCATCACGAGAATTCTCGAGATTCTCGACAAGCCCGCGACCCGGCCGGTACCCCTGGCGCCCCCGCATATCGGCGGCTTGGTGCACTACCGCGGAGAGATCCTTACAGCGGTCTCGCTGCGCAGTGTGCTTGGTCTGCCCGCCCATTCGCATCCTCCCGACATGCTGGTCTTTGAAGGGAGGGACGGATATTTCGGGCTGCTGGTGGATGCGGTGGGAGAGGTGCTCACGGTTTCGCCGTCGGAGCTTGAGCCCAGCCCCTCGACCCTTGACGACCGCAAGCGGGCGCTTTTTGCCGACACCTGCAAGCTAAGCAATTCGCTACTCGTGATGCTTGACCCGGCGCGGTTCGACCCGGTCCTGCTATCCCAGGCTCAGCTATCTCAATAGGGACGAATGATATGCAGTTCCGTGCCCCTGATCCGGGCGGTATCGAGCGATGTCTTCGCATTCGCGTATTGGCAGTCGACGATTCGGCCGTGATGCGCAGCCTGCTGCGTACGGCGTTGGGGACGAGTCCGCAGATTGAACTGGTTGGCACTGCCCAGGACGGCCGCGAAGGGCTCGAGGCCATTGAGCGGTTAGATCCCGATCTTGTTCTGCTGGACGTAGAGATGCCACGCATGAGCGGCCTTGATGTGCTGGCGGAGATGCGAGCCCGCCGCCTGCGGGCCAAAGTCATCCTCTGCAGCACACTCACCCGGCGCGGTGCCGGCATCACGCTGGAGGCGCTGGCGCGTGGGGCCACGGACTATGTTTCAAAGCCCATCGCGCAGGACGTTAGTGAGGGCATCGCCGCGCTGCGGCAGGAGCTGCTGCTGAAGATTTTCGCCCTGTTTCCTCCCGAGGGTTGGCAGTGCCCGGTCGAATTTCCATACAGATCATCGCTGGTCTCGGCGTATACGGATCTGCGCAGCGCGAGTACTCCGGGTGTGCTGGTGATTGGGGTGTCGACGGGAGGACCGGCGGCGCTGGATATGCTTCTACCCGCTCTGCCTCCGGATTTTCCCCTGCCCATTCTCATTGCCCAACATATGCCTCGCCTCTTCACGTCGCTCCTCGCGGAGAGGCTCGACCGCCTGTGCCCGTTCTCTGTACGCGAAGCCGAGGCCGGTGCACAAATCGGCAGGGGCTGCGTATATCTGGCGCGTGGCGACTGGCATATGGAGGTTGTCGGCACATCCGCACGAAGCTTGTTGCGCCTGCACGAGGGAGATTCGGCAGACGAATGCCGCCCGTCTGTTGATCTTCTGTTTCGCTCGGCCGCTGCTGTCTACGGAGCAAGCGTGCTGGCGCTTGTTCTTACCGGAATGGGATCCGATGGTCTCAATGGCTGCCGCGCGGTGCGTGCAGCGGGAGGCAGGATCCTGGTGCAGGACCGGCCCACCAGCGCGGTGTGGGGTATGCCCGGAGCGGTCGCGAGAGAGGGGCTGGCCGATCAGGTTTTACCGCTGGAGTCGATAGCCGGGGAGGTTACGCGTTTCGCAAGACAACAGGGAAGGCGGGAGCTGGTCCGCCACAACAGCTGGTAAGGCGCTCATTTCATGTCCTGCAAAAATGTGGATTTTGCCTACCTGCGGTCGATCGTGCTTGAAGAGTCCGCGAACGTGCTTGATCCTTCGCGGGATTATCTCTTTGAGTCGCGGCTCAAGGATCTGTTGATTACTTCCGGCCTTGCGACTCTCAACCGCCTGGTGGCGGCACTGCGCCTGGAGCTTGATCCGGCGCTGCGGCGGTCGCTGGCGGAAGCCATGACCATCAAAGAGACAAGCTTCTTCCGGGATCGCTTGTCATTTGAGCTTCTCCATGACGAACTACTGCCCCGCATCATCCGCGGACGGGAATCTACGCGCCGTCTGCGCCTGTGGAGTGCTGCCTGCTCGAGCGGGCAGGAGGCCTATTCGGTCGCGATGATTCTGCGCGAACACTTTCCTCTGCTCAACGAATGGCAAGTCGAGATCACGGGAACAGACATCTCTCACGAGATGGTTCGCCGTGCCCGCTCCGGACGATACGCGAAGAGGGAACTGAACCGCGGGCTGCCGGCACGTTATCGCATCCGCTATATGCGGCAATCGGGCGATGACTGGGAGGTGACTGCCGATCTCAAGCGGATATGCCGCTTCTATCCGTGCAATCTGTGCGAGGGTCCGCTGCCTCTTGAAAAATACGACGGGATACTGCTGCGCAACGTGATGATGTATTTCCCGGAGGAAACCCGCAGGCAGCTATTGCTTCATATGCATCGCATCCTGCAGGCTGACGGCTTTCTCATCCTCGGCTCGGGCGAGCAGCCGGCGTTGCCGGATCTCTTCCAGGCAGAGTTGAAGGGGAGCGCCTGCTATTACCGGCCGCTTCCGACGGCCTGAATTCCCGACGCGGTTCGTGCGCATCGTACTGTGTGCGGGATATGCTCGAATCGGGCTCATGAAAGAAGATCACAAGACACGAAAGGGCCGCAGCAAAGCGGCTTCTGACAAGGCTGAACCCCCGGCCGGCGTCTCGGCGGAGAACGATGCGGCGCTCGAACTCTTTCATCCGGTTACAGCGGAGTGGTTTCGCGCCGTTTTTGACGGTCCAACCGCGCCACAGCGCCTGGGCTGGCCGGCAATCGCCCGCGGCGAAAGCACGCTGATCCTTGCTCCCACCGGGACAGGCAAAACTCTGACCGCATTTCTCTGGTGTCTCGACCGGCTCATGCTTCATGGAGCACCAGAGACGGAGGGATGCCGGGTCATCTACGTCAGCCCGCTCAAGGCGCTGGCGGTAGATGTCGAGCGCAATCTGCGATCGCCGCTCGCCGGCATCGCCAACGCGGCGCGCCAGCGCGGAGTTTCTTTTCACACGCCGGAAATCAGCATTCGCACGGGCGATACGCCGCAGCGCGATCGCGCCCGCTTCCGGCGTCATCCTGCGGAGATCCTCATCACCACGCCCGAGTCGCTATATCTGCTGTTGACTTCGGACTCCGCCGCATCGCTGCGTAGCGTCGAGACGGTGATTATCGACGAGATACACGCGCTTGTGCCGACCAAGCGAGGCGCACACCTGGCGCTCAGCCTGGAGCGGCTTGAGGCCATTACAGGCCGCGGGCTGCAGAGGATCGGCCTTTCCGCCACGCAGAGACCGCTTGAAGAGGTGGCCCACTTTCTGGCTGGAGTCGAGCCGTCGAAGCCGCGTGCGCCGCGGTCGGATCAATCCGGTCCGAATGAGACTCTCGCGACGGCCGAACACGAGTGGACAAGCGATGATGAGGTCGCACAGAGATTTCGTCCGGTCACCATCGTGAACGCGAGCGAGCCAAAGCGGTTGGAGCTGAAAGTCGAGGTGCCGGTCGAAGACATGGCGCGCATCGGACAGGTAGAGGAGCTGCCGAGTGGCGCGGCATCCCAGGGTCCGAAGCGCACTTCGATCTGGAGCGCAATTTATCCGCGGCTGGTTGAAATCATCCGGCAACGGCAATCAACACTCATCTTCGTCAACAACCGGCGCACCGCCGAGCGGCTGGCCGGAGCTTTGAATGATCTGGCTCAGGAGCCATTGGCGCGCGCGCATCACGGTTCGCTTGCAGCCGCACAGCGATCGGAGATTGAGGAACAGCTCAAGGCCGGATCGATCCGCGCATTGGTGGCGACCTCTTCGCTGGAGCTTGGCATCGATATGGGAGCAATCGACCTGGTGATACAGATCGAGGCTCCGCCGTCCGTCGCCAGCGGTATGCAGCGCATTGGGCGCGCCGGCCACCACGTCGGCGCAACCAGCGATGGGGTGATCTTCCCCAAGTATCGCGCAGACCTCGTCGCTTGCGCGGCCGTCACTCGCGCCATGCACGAGGGACTGGTCGAGTCCACGCGCTATCTGCGCAATCCTCTGGACGTGCTCGCGCAGCAGATTGTTGCCACCGTTGCGCAGCCGCCCGCGCTGGCCGTTCCGCGCATGCGTGGTCAGCCTCCCGGCACCGCAGAAATCGGCGTCGAGACTCTCTACACATTGATACGCAGCGCGGCCCCGTTTGCTTCGCTCACGCGCGGTGCCTTCGAAGGGATTCTCGATCTGCTGGCGGGCCGGTACCCCTCGGATGAATTTGCCGAATTGAGGCCGCGCATCACGTGGGATCGGGTAGCTAACATGCTTACGCCGCGCGAGGGCGTAAAGAGCCTGGCAATTCTGAACGGCGGCACCATCCCCGATCGCGGACTCTACGGCGTATTTCTCTACGGATCGGACAAGCCGGTGCGCGTGGGCGAGCTCGACGAGGAGATGGTCTTCGAGAGCCGGACGGGCGAGACCTTCGTTCTTGGCGCATCGACGTGGCGCATCGTTGAAATTACACATGACCGTGTGCTGGTCTCGCCGGCTCCAGGAGAGCCGGGAAAAATGCCCTTCTGGCATGGCGATCTCGCCGGCAGGCCGCTGGAGTTTGGGCGACGCATCGGCGCGCTGGTGCGCGAGCTGCGTGAGATGCCGCGCAATGCGGCGCTGAGCAGGCTGGTGCGCGAGCATGATCTGGAGCCGCAGGCTGCGGAAAACCTCATCCGCTTTCTGGCCGATCAGGAGATTGCCACCGTCACAGTTCCAGATGACCGCAACATGGTCATCGAGCGCACCCGCGATGAGCTTGGCGACTGGCGAGTCTGCGTGCTCACTCCCTTCGGCAGCCGGGTGCATGCGCCGTGGGCGATGGCGGCCACCGGAAAGATTCGCGCAGCGGGCGGCCCGGATGTCGAGACGATGTGGGCCGACGACGGATTCGTGCTGCGCTTTCCCGATACCGATGCCGCACCCGATCCCGACCTGCTGCTTCTCGACCCGAACGAGGCGACCGATCTGGTGTTGCGCCAGCTTGGCGCGACGGCGCTGTTCGCAGCAAAGTTCCGCGAGTCTGCAGCCCGCGCCCTACTGCTGCCGCGAAGGCGAGCACAGGGACGCGCTCCGCTATGGCAGCAGCGCAAGCGAGCCTACGACCTGCTGTCAGTGGCGTCACGCTATCCATCGTTTCCGATGCTGCTCGAGGCGTATCGCGAGTGCCTCCGTGATGTGTTCGACATTCCGGCGTTCCTCGAGATTCTTCGCGCGGTTGAGAAGCGGCAGGTGCGTGTGCATGTCGCCGATTCGAAGACGCCCTCACCTTTCGCGTCGTCGCTTCTCTTCAGCTATGTTGCAAACTACATCTACGACGGCGACGCGCCGCTGGCGGAACGCCGGGCCCAGGCGCTTTCCATCGATCAGGAGCAGTTACAGGATCTGCTGGGAGATGCCGATCTGCGCGAACTGCTCGATGCCGATGCGATTGCCGAGGTTGAAGAGCAGCTACAGGCGCTCGGCGATACGCAGCGCGTTCGCTCTGCGGATGGAATGCACGATCTGCTGCTTCGTCTCGGTGATTTGTCACGCGAAGAGCTGCGGCGAAGGCTGGCATCTGAAGACCTGATGCAATCCGTCGATCGACTGGTGCGCTCACGTCGCGTCCTTGAAATCAAGGTTGCACGTGAAAAGCGGCTCATTGCCGTCGAAGACGCGGCGCGCTATCGCGACGCGCTCGGTATTCCGCTTCCGCCGGGAATTGCGCCGTCGCTGCTTGCGCCGGTGAATGCGCCGGTGCTGGAACTGGTTCGCCGCTACGCACGTACGCATGGTCCGTTCACCGCACAGGAAGCTGCGGAGCGATTCGGACTGGATGCGCAACCGGTGGAAGCCGCACTACATGCGCTGGTGCTGGACGGCCGCGTCATTGAGGGAGGATTTCGCCCTGCCGGTGTTCATCGCGAATGGTGTGACGCGGAAGTGCTTCGCCAGATTCGCAGGAAATCGCTGGCGCGGCTTCGCAAGGAGATCGAGCCGGTCGAGCAGCAGATGCTTGCGCGGCTGGAGACGCACTGGCAGGGAGTGCTTCAGAAGCGGCGTGGCCTTGATGCGCTGCTCGACACGATTGAAAATCTGCAGGGCTCGCCGTTGCCCGCGTCGCTGGTGGAGTCGGCGATTCTCCCCGCGCGCCTGCAAAAGTATTCCCCCGCCGATCTCGACACCCTGATCGCCGCGGGTGAAGTCGTCTGGTGCGGACTCGATCCGCTAGGCGAGCATGACGGCCGGATCGGGTTGTTTCTTGCCGACAAGCTCGCGACACTCTTGCCGCAGCGGGGTCAGCCCGCGGATCCCCAACTCAGTGAGAAGGAACTGGAGATTCTCGATCAGCTCACACGCAGCGGAGCCATGTTCTTTGCGCAATTGCATGACGCGCTGGGTGGGGGATATCCCGGCGAAATCATCGATGCGCTCTGGAGCCTGGTGTGGCGCGGCCTCGTGACCAATGACACGTTTCACGCGCTGCGAGCTTACGTAGCGAGGCCCGCCTCGGCGCGGCCTGCCAAGCGGCAGCACAATCTGCCTGCTTTCCGCTCGCGGCGAACGACGCCTCCAAGTGCACAGGGCCGATGGGTGCTTGTGCCTCAGCCAGACCGCAGCACGCCAGCATCGCAGACCGGCCAGCCCACGCAGACGGAACGGAGCCACGCACTCGCGCTGCAGTTGCTCAACCGGCACGGCATTGTCACTCGCGAGACGGTAACGCAGGAAAACATCCCCGGCGGATTCAGCGCTGTTTACGATGTGCTGAAAGCGTTGGAAGAGTCTGGTCGCGTGCGGCGCGGATACTTCGTCGCCGGACTGGGGGCGGCGCAGTTCGCACTGCCGTCGGCGGTCGATCTGCTGCGCTCGCTGCGCAACAGCGCGCAACCGGAGAAGCCGGAGATCGTCGCCATGGCTGCTACAGATCCGGCCAATGTCTATGGATCGGTCTTGCGTTGGCCGCAGGTTGCCGATGATTCTCCCGACGCAGCCTCCAGATCGCTCACGCGCAGCGTGGGCGCGTCGGTGATCCTGCGCAACGGCGAGTTGATCGCGTATATGCGGCGCAACAATCCAAACCTGCAGGTTTTCCTGCCCGCTGACGAGCCTGATCGCTCCAATGTCGCGCGAGATCTCGCGGTGTTCCTTGCCACTGGTGCACAGGAGACCATGCGCCATGACGAAAGCGGACGCCACAGCGGTCTGCTGCTTTCAACGATCAACGGGCTCTCCATTCACGAGCACTGGCTGGCGCGCTTCCTGCTCGATGCAGGATTCCAGCCCGCGCCGATGGGCTTTAACGTGCGCCGCGTAGCGCCATCAATCGCCGCTACACAGGAGGTCCAGTAGAGGCGTGCCTGAAGGCGATACGATCTTTCGCGCCGCGCGTGCGCTCAATAAAGCGCTGGCGGGCGCTATGGTGACCGAATTCGAAACCGCATACGCGCAGCTTGCCAGTGCAAACGACAACGAGCCCCTGACCGGCTGCGTCATTGAGAAAGTGGAAGCACGCGGCAAGTGGCTGCTGATCCATTTCTCCGGCGATCTGATCCTCGTCACACACATGCTCATGAGCGGAAGCTGGCACATCTATCGTCCCGGCGAGCGCTGGAAGCGGCCTCGCGCCGACATGCGAATCATCATCCGCACGGCGCGATATGAAGCGGTTGCGTTTTCTGTCCCCGTCGCGCAGTTTCACACCGCACGTTCGCTCGAACGCAGCACGGCTATACCGAAGCTGGGCCCGGACCTGCTCAAAGAGAGCTTTGCAGAAAGCGAAGCGAAGGCGAGAATCCGCGCTCGTGCCGATGAGGAGATTGGCAATGTGCTGCTTGATCAGAAAGTGATGGCGGGCATCGGCAATGTCTTCAAATCTGAGATCTGTTACGTCTGCGGAATTCATCCCTTCCGCCGGGTTTCGTCGCTTTCTGAACGCGAGATCGACTGTCTTGTTGACTCGGCTCGCAAATTGATGGCTGCTAATGTCACTGAAGCTGCGGGCGATCAGATTGTGACCTATACCGGTCTGCGTCGCACGACGGGGAGGTCCGATCCATCGGCCAGGGTCTGGGTCTATCGGCGCAAAGGCGAGGAGTGCAGGCGCTGCGGCACGATCATCGAAATGCGCCGGCAAGGGCCCGGAGCGCGCTCCAGCTACTGGTGCCCCGAATGCCAGCCATTGACTCGCTCAAAATGAGCCAGATGTGGGGCAAATCGCGTTCGTGGCAACGCAATCAGCCTTCCAGCCGTCCGATACAATATCGCTATGCCGCCAATCAATCTATCGCGCAGGCGCCAGAAATCGCCGCCTCCGGGAGAAACCGGGCAGGAAGCTCTGTATCTGCGTTTTCTTAGCGAGAAGCAGGTACGTGTCGCCGTGAAGCTTCGCGATGGAGAGGTGGTTTCCGGTTGGATCGAATATTTTGACGACCGGATGATTCGGCTTACCCGAGAAGGCAAGCCGAATCTGTTCATCTACAAAAACCAGATTCGCACCATCACAGAGCAGGCTCGCCGCGGAGACGAGGTACGCCGACGCGGCCCGCGCAAATCCTCCGAGACGGGCGGCTTTGGTTCCGATGATCTGCCGGGCGGAGAACCGCGATGACTGCGGCCTCCGATCTGTCGATTGCGTCGCAGGCATCCGTCATTGCCCGCGAGGCGGGAGCGCTTCTGCGCGACTACTATGCGCGGGGAGTTGCGACCGAATACAAAGGCGACGTTGACCTGGTGACGGAGGCCGATCGCGCCTCGGAGAAGCTGATCGTCGAGCGGCTGCACGAGGTTTTTCCTGCGCACGGCGTGTACGGAGAAGAGGGCACGCGTTCGAACATCGACCGCGAATACCGCTGGTATGTCGATCCGCTCGACGGCACGACGAACTTCGCGCATGGGTTTCCGGTTTTCTGCGTTTCGATGGGGCTGGAACGACGTGCGCCATCCACGGCTGCCGGACAGGATGGGGAGATCGTTGCCGGTGTTGTCTACGATCCGTTGCGCGACGAGCTGTTTACCGCAGAAAAGGGAAAGGGGGCTTACCTCAATGGCGCGCCGATCCATGCCTCGCGCATCCCCCATCTGGCGGAGGCGCTGCTGGCCACCGGCTTTCCCAGCCGCAAGCGCCACGATAATCCGAACATTCATTTTTATCAGCAGTTTACGCTGCGCTCGCACGGAGTACGCCGTGCCGGCTCGGCAGCTCTCGACCTTGCTTACACTGCCTGCGGACGCGTCGACGCCTTCTGGGAATTCAACCTGAATCCCTGGGATACTTCAGCCGGAGCGCTTCTCGTCGTCGAGGCAGGTGGAAGCATGACCGGTTTCGACGGCAGCCCTTTTCGTCTCGATAGCAGGGAAGTGCTCGCCACCAACGGCCTGCTGCGGGACGAACTGCTGGGCTTGTTTGCGGAGATGTTTGCTGGCCATATGCTGGAGCCCATTCCCACGCCTGCGGAGTTCGCCGCGCATCGCGCTCAGCGAGGAGCTTCCTAAAACAGGTTTTTGCTCCGCTCTTGTCTCGCCGGCCGCATGGTCCGGTACAATAATCTTTCTACGCAAAACCAGAGATGCTGTATCTCGAAGCCAGGATTCTCAAGTCGACGCGACCAGCAGGGAGCGGCGACCCTGAGCATCACTGAACAGGACACTTCTTCTCTGGTTTTGCCGTAATCACCCCTAATGGAAGAGGATCTCCCATGGCATATGTAATTGCAGAACCCTGCATCGGCACGAAGGACATGGCATGCGTGGATGCATGCCCGGTGGACTGTATCCACCCCAAGAAAGACGAAGCGGCAAATGCCGATCAAGAGCAGCTTTTTATCGATCCCGTGGAGTGCATTGATTGTGGAGCCTGCGTTCCGGTGTGCCCCGTCTCCGCGATCTTTGCTGCTGATGATCTGCCCGAGAAGTGGGCGAGCTATACGGAAAAGAACTCCACCTACTTTGGCCGATAGGGCTTTCGCATAAGTTTCTCGAACGCGCGGCCCCGTGCTGCGCGTTTCTGTTTTTCAGGGGAAGGCAGGATGAATCAGGACTCTCCGACCAGGCGGACGCAGGTGATGCGCCTGCCCAAGCGCGGCGACTACTCCGAGGCGACGATCCACAGCATTCTCGATGCGGGCTTTCTTTGCCACGTCGGATTCGTCGCGGATGGGCAGCCGTTCGTTATCCCCACCAGTTACGGACGCAGTGGCAGCACGCTGTATTTTCACGGTTCGGCTGCCAGCCGCATGCTTCGCACTATGGCAAGCGGCGTCGAGGTGTGCGTGACCGTGACCCTGGTCGACGGCCTGGTGCTGGCGCGCTCGGCCTTTCATCATTCGATGAATTACCGGTCAGTGGTACTGTTTGGGACGGCCACGCTGGTTGAATCTTCTGAAGAAAAGACCGCGGCTCTGCGCGCAATTTCCGAGCAGATCGTGCCCGGCCGGTGGGACGATGTTCGCTGGCCCACCGAGCAGGAGCTGAAAGCTACGAAGGTTCTGGCTTTGCCGATCTCCGAGGCCTCGGCGAAGGTTCGCACCGGGCCGCCCCTCGACGACGAGGAGGACTACGCGATGAAGGTGTGGGCGGGCATCCTGCCCTTCCGCGTACAGCCGCAGGAGCCTTTGCCCGACCCACGCCTGAACAGCGAATCGCAGGAAATCCCCGCATACCTGCTGGAATATGCCAAGCGGCCTGTTTAACTGGACTCTTCTGGCTGCCGAATTCTAAGATCGAGTTGACGTTGAATTAGAGGAAACCGC
>Ga0335072_10012924_pt1 | contig 11911 bp, 11 predicted proteins | sample Lox_Sample_21_FD_206725 | JGI IMG/M metagenome (GOLD analysis project Ga0335072, IMG submission 206725) | Soil microbial communities from Loxahatchee National Wildlife Refuge, Florida, United States - Lox_Sample_2.1 | ecosystem: Environmental > Terrestrial > Soil > Wetlands | place: USA...
AAGACGTTTCCCGCGTTTTGACGCTCTATGGAGGAGTGCGCCTCAGCAATTCTTTTGAACTCATCGGAGATCTAGAGGAGGCTGGCGGAGGTGCGCTGAGCCTGGGTTTTGGTCTGGCCGGCAATAGTGATCTCGATATCGTTCGCAACCCGCTGCTCAGCAAGGATCCTTATTTGGCTCGCGGCATCGTCGACAAAGTCTTCGCGCTGAGTTCCGATAAGGTCGAAAACTCGCGAAATTCTCTTTCGCTGTTCGATGAACTCCCACGCCGCCGCATCGAACTTCGCTTCGGCAAGTTCAGTATGCCCGATTTTTTCGATGTCAATTCCGTCGGCTCCGACACGCACTTCCAGTTTCTGAACTGGACCATTTGCAATAACGGCGCCTGGGATTACGCGGCCGATACGCGGGGCTATACCGTCGGCTTTGTCGTTGACTATGAGGATCGCAACTGGGGCTTCAAGTTTGGCGAAGGGCTTATGCCAAAGGTCGCCAACGGGATCGATCTGGTATGGAAACCCTGGCAGGCGCATGCCGAAAATTATCAATACGAGCTTCGCCGCGGAGTGATTCCGTGGAAGCCGGGTGCGATCCGCCTGCTCGCCTACACGAACCACGCCAATATGGGTATTTACCGGCAGCAGATAGCCATCGCCGAGCAAACCCACACCACACCGGACATTACCGACCATCCCTGGCGCATCACGCGCAAGTATGGATTCGGTGTAAACATTGAACAGAATCTAACGCCCTACCTGACCGCGTTTGGCCGCTTCGGCTGGGATAACGGCAAGACCGAATCCTTCGCCTACACCGAAGACGATCAAACTTTTTCGGGCGGCGTGGGCGCGAACGGAGCGTGGTGGCATCGCAAGCAGGACCGTGCCGGCGTGGCTTTTGTGACCAATGCGATCAAGAAAGATCATCAACAGTATCTCGCGCTTGGAGGACTTGGTTTTCTGCTGGGCGATGGCGGGCTGAGCTATGGGCGCGAGGATATCGTCGAGTCCTACTACACAGCGCACGTCTGGCGCGGCGTCTATCTCGGACCCAGTCTGCAGCACATCAATCACCCCGGCTACAACCGCGTCCGGGGACCGGCGCTCGTGCCTGGCTTCCGCCTGCATGTTGAGTTCTAACCGATCCTTCACCAGATTGCGTTTTCTGTATCCACCCACTACATTCAGAGTCAACCGCCGAAGGCCCGGATGAGCGAAGCGATCACGCAAACCTGTTTCAACGGCCATTCCATGGTCGGCGCTTTACAGCGCGTGGCTGTCTGTTCGCCACGAATAGCCGGATGGAACGAACCGGAGTGCACGGTTCATTGGCGTGATTTCGGATTTCACCATGCTCCCGATTTCGCCCGAGCCCAAGCACAGCACGATGCGCTTTGCGGCGAACTAGTCCGCACGGGAGCCGAGGTGATCGAGTTGGCTTCCGCCCCTGATTTTTCTCTCGACGCCGTCTACGCGCACGATGCCTCTTTCACAACCGATTTCGGCCTGATCATCATGCGCCCCGGGAAAGCGAATCGTGTTGCAGAAGGACGGCGTCAGGCTTCGTTTTTCACCTCTTCTTTGGCAATTCCAACACTGGGGGAGATTGTCTCGCCCGGCACGGCCGAGGCCGGCGATATCGTCTGGCTCGACAGAAAGACCCTGCTCATCGGGCGTAGCTATCGCACAAATGCGGCCGGCATTCTGCAAATGCGCGAACTCCTGAAACCCAAGGGAGCGGACGTTCTATCCGTGTCTCTGCCGCACGGACTTGGTCCCTGCACGTGCCTTCACCTGATGTCGCTGATGAGCCTGCTCGATGAGCGCACCGCGCTTGTCGACCTGGCTTGGCTTGCCGTTGAAACGGTCGAGTTGCTGCACTCGCGCGGATTTAATTTGATCGAAATTGATGTCTCTGAGCGCGACACGCTGGCTTGCAACGTGCTGGCGCTGGGAGAAAAACGGCTGCTTGCAATCGAGGAGAATGGCAGGACGAACGAACGCCTGTGCCGTGCCGGATTCGATGTACGCACCTTTCCCGGCGTCGAACTCTGTGTGAATGGCGGCGGTGGTCCGACCTGCCTTACCCGTCCTCTACTGCGATCCTGAAAAATCCAGCAGTACTCCCTCGGCAACGCCAAGCAGAGACCATTCATCTGAAGACCAACCTGTGCCCGCCAAATTCTGGCACTTAATCCCAAAGTAAACTGTCGAATTTCAAGCAGCAAAAAGGAGTTAAAGATGAAAATCAAGAATTTCCGAGGCTTGTTCGAAACAGGCCTGCGCTATCTCCACGACTGCGAAGAGAAACTCGTGGAAAAAGGTATCCCAAGAATGATCGAAGCCTCGAGTTCGTCCGAATTGCACAGCGCGTTTGAACAACATCTGGAAGAAATGCGGACGCACGTTACTCGCCTGGAGCGCGTATTCAAGCTGATCGGCGCAGAAGCAAAAAAAGAAGACAACGGCATCATCGACGAAATCACTGACGCCGCCGACGACATAATCAGTGCCACCGAGGACGGGACGCCGCTTCGCGATGCCGCGCTCATCCTCAGTGGAAATGAGGTGGAACATTACGAGATGGCCGCCTACGGATCGCTGGCTTCATTCGCGCGCCAACTTGGGATGCCGGAAGCGGTTGGTCTGCTGGAGCAGACGCTGAATGACGAGAAAGCTGCTGACGCCAGGCTAACCGAGATCGGCGAGACGATCGTCAATCCCCAGGCTGCGCAGGAACGTCGCGCGGCCTGAGGTTCTGTACGTGAAATAGATCGCCCACCCCCTCGTTTGGCGCGAGAGGGTGGGACCTGAATCTCACTCCACGGAGATTGCGGAATGAGTGTTGCTTCAAACTACTTCGCGGGACTCTCCGCTACAGTTGGAGCAGCTGGAGTCGGTGCGTTCGCCTCCTGCGCTGCCGGCTTCAGTTCGTCGATCTTCACCGTCGCCAGGATCTGTTCCAACCGGTCGAAAACCCGGTCGCGATTGACGTGCTTAATCAATCCATCGTCGGACGCAACCGTGGTGACGTTCAGCGCGAACTCGTAGCACGCACCATTCTGGTAGACATGGAAGTATTTCGCATCGCTCTGACGCGTTCCTTCCCCGGATACCGCTTCTGTCGCGTGCAATTCGAGATCGCCGATCATCAGTTTGGAACCAGAATCAGTCTGAGCCGAAGTATCAGTCTTCGTGTCCGATTTGGAATCTGAAGCTGACACCGAGTTTGGAGCAACCGTCGGATTCGAGTTCGGCGCCTCGGCGTTGCCCTGTGCTGCGGCCGTCGCAGATTGAGTCGGTGCTGCGGCCGTCGTGCTGTCGCTCGTAGTCGTAGCAGCCGAAGGCGGCGAGCCAGAATCGGCCGGGGTGGCTGTCGCGACCACCTTCGGGGCCGGGACTGCGAACTGATTGCATTGATCGGCAGTGAGAGCCTTATTCACGCTCACGTCGAAAAACGCCGAGGAGAAATCGGTGTTGGCAAATCCGGTTTCAGGCAATTCCACCGCGGCGAGGGCGATTCCGCCCGGCTGAACGAAGTTCATGGGAACGGGGTTGGACATCACCATATCCGCAGCCGCGTCGCCAGTGTCAATGGCGTAGCGCCGTGAATATTCGAAGCTCACGCCGTAATTCTTGTCGGTGTAGTTCACGGTCGCAGGCTTTTTGTGCACGATTTTTTTCGGAGCGGGTTTATTCTCCGCTTGCATGACAGGCGCCGCTGCCGGAATGGCGGGGCTCTGCACTTGCGGTGCGGGAATCTGATTGTTTGAGGTTGCTGGTTTCGGTTTCTCGCTGGAGCACCCCACAGCCAGCGAGCAGACGATCAGCACAGTCGCAAAAACGAGCGCGTTCACATCGCCCCGGATGTTGGCGGGAATGCTCTTCATGTTCTTTCCCCACGTAAGCAGCTCGTGGGTTCTTTCGGAATTGCGTAATTCATTGAAGTTGATGCGGGTCATGGTTGGTCACCTCCTGCCGTCGAGCGGCACCGTTAGGAGTGCACAGGCATAGCCAACCATGTGCCGATTGATTTTGTGAGGCTTAGCGGGGTTAACGGGACTGCGCGGATGTGGGCCAGGTTACACGTTGTCCCCAGTCCGACACGCAGAAGGCGCTGGGAAAAAGAGCGAGCCCGGAAGGCGGAAAAACTACGACACGGAACCGAATCGGCGTTATTTTTCGCGCGTAAGCCGTATCCACTGCTCCATCTGGTCCAGATATTCGGCAAGGGCGCGGCGTCCATTAGCCGTGAGCCGGTATTCCGTCCGCGGAACGCGTCCCTCAAAGAATTTGACGCACGAGATATACTGCGCTTCTTCCAATTTGCGCGCGTGCACGCTCAGATTGCCATCAGTGGTCTTAAGCACGCGCTTGAGGTCGTTGAAACTGAGCGAGTCGTTTGTCGCCAGCGCGCTGACGATACCCAGGCGAATCCGCTCGTGAATGAGTCGGTCCAGTTCCGGAAGTTCCAGCGCCGGAATCGGCGGTTGCGATGGTTCCGGGCGAACTGGCCCCCGAAGCCGGTCCGAGCCGCGTCCGGAAATCCGCAGCTTGGATCTGGCGTGCTTCGAATGTGCGTGCACCGCTTTAGCCACCGTGCCTCCTTGCAATCAGGAATCCGAAAACGATATGCAATCCGCCAAAGCCGGCAGCCAGGAACAGATTGCCCAATGCGGCCGGGGCAAGCACGGCAAGACCGCCGACCAGCATAAAACATATGCCCATAATTGGAACGATCGCTACTGAGAACGCCCCGCCCGTGATGATTCCCGCCCCGTAAAGCAGCAGCCAGGTTGCGGGCAGGGCCGAATCGAGCCCCCCGCGGAACAACAGAAATGTGAGAAACGCGCCGGCCACGAGCGGGGGAGACAGGCTCAAGGCTACTTTTCGCGCGGGTCCGGAGAACAACGGCAGGCCGCGGCGGTTTGCCTTCCACGTACAGGAAAGAAGCCCAATCGCCATCGCGAGCAGTCCTTCCGCGAGCCAAACTCGCAGCCATGCCGCTCGAGAGACCTGCTCCGCGGCAAGCGCGGCTGCCCCGAGCGCGGTCACGCCCATGATCATGTATCCCCAGCCGGAAACCGCGGTGAACGCTGCGGAACGCTCCATCGTGTCGCGAATGAATCGGAGATCGTCGGCGGCATCAACGGCGGCAGGCAGCCGGGCATCTCGCGTCGAAGGCGATGCGCCATGATGAATACGGCGAAGCCGGTGCCGCTGCGGATCACGCATGCCCAATAGCGTAGAATCCCGGAAGTTGATTGTCAAGTACTTTACATAGTAAAGCAAATCGAGCAAAAGCCGGCTGTGGCTCGCAGAAGCTGGTTTCGCAAGTGCATGAACATGAAGGAATCAAAAACTTGCGCCAGATTGATAAACTGAAAAAAGCTCACGCTACACGCAACGCATGACGGATTTCGGCAAGCTTCTGATCTTCCTGGGATTGCTGCTCCTGATTGCCGGTGCTGTGCTCGTTGTTCTCGGGCGCACGCATTTGCCGATTGGCAAGCTTCCCGGCGACATCATTTATCGCGGCAAGAACACGACATTTTATTTCCCGCTGGCTACTTCGATTCTCGTGAGCATCGTGCTTTCGCTGCTTCTGTACATCGTAAGCCGCTGGCGACGGTAGAGTGTTTTTCTATACGAAGATTTCACTCAGAAGCGGCGTCTTCGGTCACCGGTGTCGAGAACGAGCGCAAGATCCATATACCCACCGCGACGGCGGAGGCCAGCATTAGAACCCGCATATACTGCGCAACCGGCAGTGTGTCATCACCCAAGATGGCGCGCAGCAGACCAAAACCCGCGCTGCACGTACACAACGCGAAATAGAGGCGCTCGCGCACTCCACGGGAGACGCCGACGAGCCAAGCCAGTACCGAACTGACGGTCATGTAAATCATCACCAGGATGAAGTCCGGGTTTGTGGCCGAGGCGTGCAAGATGCCGGCTTTCGGCGACACGAAACCGTGCATCGCTACTCCGAGGAAGACGACCGAGTGAATCAGCGCAATCACCGCTCGCTTGCGATTGGTCAGGATAGAGAACTCAGTCATAGGCTGATTGGAGTCTCGCCGTTTCCATGTGATAGGGGGTGTGATGGCTCGTACGGAGTTTTGTGATTTCGATCACTAAACGGCGTCCAAAATGAAGTCCTCACGCAAGTTTATCGGTCACAAAGATCGACAACAGGGTTTGGAAAACATCTCTATCGGGGCGCTGAGTGAAATCGGATCCACGCTAATCTTCTGTGGGGCTCCGAACGGTTCGCAATGCGGGTCGCGCGACTCGGGTCTGATTCTCGGGATTCGCGCAAGGCGCAACGTTGATCTTCGCTCTAATGAGTCGGGCAGAAACGATTAGAAGGTAAAACGACCACCGATTGTTGGAGCGCAGTTGTTGTTGGAGTTATAAGGGACGCCGGGGCCATGAGGAATGGCGATGGCCAGACCGCCAGTTACGTAGGAATACGCAATTCCGCCAAAACCATCGAAACGCTTGGTGAAGTGATGATCCACATAGAGCGACCCCTCGTTGAGGGCGCCTGCGCAGGAACTACGGAAACCGGCTGCGGACGAGCAGGTCGGTGGAAGACGGAAGTCGTTCTGCCGCTGCTGATACCAGGAGAAAGTGATGTCGGTTCTGCTGCGGTAGGTGTACTTCGCCCCCGTCCACCAGATATTTACCAACTTTTCAGAATCAAGATTATTGTCTTCGACCCCGCTCATGAAATAACCGCCCTGGTCCGGGGCGCCAACGCCCAACGGGTTCTTCGGATTGTTTTGCCAGATGTATTCATACCCGGCAAAAAACTTGTATGAGTTCCACGCATACTTGCCAGCGACCATAACGCCATAGTTGTCGGTCACAATGCCATAGACGGTGCCGTTTGGGTCGATCAGATTGACCCCTCCGTTGATGGGGTTGGCATTGATACTGTCGGTGGTGGACTGATATGGCTGAGTCAGACTCTGAGGCCCCAATAGGGGATTTAAGACGCTGATCGCCTGGTTGTAATGTTGGGGGACGATGTCGGCGGAGAACTTGCCGTAGTTTGCGCCGAGGTCGAATCCGTAAGCGTTGTTATGCGCTGATTCCGGCGTACATGTGGTGGGGGTCCAGTTGGCGGAAGCCGAGTAGCAGCCGCCAGAACCATCGGCGAACTTATATATCGCGCCGAAATGGACGGGGCCAACGGTAAGGCGGTACTTCACGGCGTCGTCCCAACGGCTGTTTTCGGTGTCGCCGCCGCCGGCCATCGTGCCGTTGTATCCGATGTACGAAAAGGCATAGCTGCCGCTGGCCGGATCGTAAAGGAGCATCGCGTCGGTGCCGAGAGAGCGCTCGCGACCGAAGGTCAGTGTGCCAAAATGCGCGGACGATATACCGCCGTAGATTTCGTCATTGAAGGGTTGGCCCGCGCGCGCGCCGTCGATGGCGTACGAATAGCTGTCCCGGGGAAGGCCGTTGTTGACGATGTCAGTCTTTGACGCGTTGGCGAGCAGTCCGGACTGCGGATTGATGCCACTGGAAGCGTTGAACACAACGGACCAGCCAGGTAGAAACTCTTCCTTGCCCCGGATGCCCACACCCGTCTGCGACAGGTTGTTCGGCGCGATGAGGAATCGATGTTCATAGCCGTTTCGGTTTACCAGAGATGCACCTTCGTAGTTATAGCCGTTTCCCGGTAAGCCGTGACTGACCCAGCCGACGCCGACGTCATACGCGCCGTACAGCGTTATGCCGTGCCAGGTCAGTGTGCAATCGGTGGTGGCAAACTCGTGCCCGCTGGCGCAGGTGTCGGGGGCGCTCTGCTGAGCAAAGGTCACTGATGACGAAAGCAAAAAACCAACCACTGCGACAAATAGGCAAGCCTTGCGCATTTCGACCTCAAGAACTCAATGGTCTGGACAGAAATCGGGAGTGTACATGACATACGATTCTCTTGTCCAGATCTGTACGATTTCGTCCGCTTAGACAGGAGTTCTTGGGCTATACTTGCGGCGGATGCGATTAAGGTTAACCGAACTTCGTTGACGCTACGATTGTGTTCCGATCCAGAAAAACGGCAAATGCTAAAGGAATATTGGCGAAGTCGGATCTCGAATTGTTGTGAGGGGGAGAACTCATGAATGTCCAAAGGCCGATTCAAATTATGTGTTTGGCTCTGGTTTTCTCCCGACTGTGCTTCGCGCAAGGAATCACTATTGCGGCCGCTGCCGACCTTCAATTTGCCATGCAGGATATCGGTGAACAATTCCAGAAGGCAACGGGCAAGAATGTGAAGCTGATCTACGGCTCGTCGGGCAACTTTTTCCAACAGCTTCAAAACGGTGCACCCTTCGACATGTTCTTCTCCGCAAACCTCGACTACGCGAAGAAATTGGAGGCGGCAGGACTCACGGTGCCCGGAAGCTACTATGAGTATGCCAAAGGGAAAATTGTGATCTGGGTTCCTAAAGATTCGGCGCTCGATTTGAGTTCCGGCCTGCAGTCTCTTGTGAACCCCAGGATCAAGAAGATTGCCATTGCCAACCCACAGCATGCTCCTTACGGGCAAGCCGCAGTAGAAGCAATGGAGAAAGAGGGGATTTACGACAAGGTAAAGGACAAACTCGTGCTGGGCGAAAACATTTCCCAAACAGCGTCTTTTGTCGTTTCTGGATCGGCTGATGTGGGCATCGTGGCTCTTTCACTGGCGCTGGCTCCGAACATGAGAGATAGGGGCCGTTACCAAGATGTTCCCACAAACGAATATCCGCCTATCGAGCAGGCATGCGTGATTCTCGGTTCCTCGAAGAACAAGGAGACGGCTCGACAGTTTCTTTCGTTCGTCAAAACTCCTGCGATCGGCGAGACGTTAAGGAGGTACGGTTTTGAAGTGCCGTCACCCTGACACCGAAAGACCTGCGATGGCGGGGATCCATCCAGTCTACAGCTCGCGCTCAGAATCCTTGCTGCGGGAAGATGAGTGAAATAAGAATATTGCTTCCGAACGTTATCGCTGCTGCCCTACAGCCCGGTAGCTTGTACTCGCGAGTACGGTCGCGTCGCGCGGGCCGTTGATTTTCGCTCTCAGTTTGTGCAGTCCGGGATGCGGCCTTGACGGCTGGAAGCTCAGCAAATATCGGCTGTGTAGATGGTTGGAAAAGTTCGTCATCTGAGCATCGAAGGCTTTCCCCGACGAAAACATTTCGTACTCACCGCATCTCGAAAGCACCACGACAATCGCCAGTAAAGCCAGAAAAGCGAACTGCCTCGTAACTCCTCCTTCTCCCCCCAAGGAAACGTTCGTTGATGAAAATGCTATTCCGATGTGACTTTAATCGTTCGTAGCTCTTCCTGTGCCAGAGCGAAGGAATCCAGATAGTCAGATCGTCAAAAAGTTCGGGCTAAGTGGGTTTGTTGGCTCTGTAGTAGACGGGCGACTTAGGGGTAGTTGTGAGAAACACGCATGGTGCGCATTGACCTGCTCGCCTCTTCTGGCCTACCATCGCGGCGATATGAAATGCCGAACGTCCGTTTTCAGAACACTCTCACTAGCTTCGCTTCTCATGCTAGTGGTTTCTCAAGCGCAGGCCCAAACTGCGCCCGCGCATCCGATCATCCTGCATGCTGCGCACATGCTCGACGTCAAGAACGCGCGCATCATCTCGCCGGCGGAGATCCTGATTGAAGGCGAACGCATTGTCGAAGCCGGACCATCAGTTAAACATCCCGCGAATGCCGAGGTGATCGATCTCGGCGACCGCACGCTGATGCCCGGATTGATTGATGCCCACGTGCATCTTTTCCTGCATCCCGGTGCCGAAGATTTGCAGACAATTCAGGAATCGGTGCCCGAGCGCACGATCACAGCGACGCTGGCGGCACGCTCCGACCTGATGGCCGGATTTACCGCCGAGGGCGACATGGGGACCGAAGGCGCCGGATCGGCTGACACGGCCGTCCGCAACGCCATCAACTCCGGCGCGATTCCCGGCCCTCGCCTGCGCATCAGCGGCAACGCCATCAACATTCTCGGCGGACACGAAGACGCCGTCGGCTACAACCCGGCGCAGCACGTTCTCCCGAATGCCGATTACGCCAATAACATCGACGAAATAATTGCCGCGATGCGCGAACAGTACAAAGAGGGCGCGGATTTCACCAAGATCTACGAGACTGGGCGCGATTCGGTGAAAAACGGCAAGTTCTCGACACCTTACCAGTACACCGAGCCGCAATTGGAAGCGGCGGTGAAAGAAGCTGCGCGAGTTGGCACACGCGTCCGCGTACATGCCACCGGAGAACCGGGCACGCTTTTCGCGGCACAGGCTGGCGTGGCCTCGATCGATCATGCGAATCAGCTTGGGGATGAGACGATTCGTCTGATGAAAGAAAAGCAAATTTTCGCCGTCCCGACGTTCACCATCTTCGAATACTTCGCCGAGCATGCGGCCAATCCTGCAGCCGCTGCGCGTGAGCATGAAATGCTCGATCTGAAGATTCAGGATTTCAAACATCAGGTCGCGGTGGGCGTGCCGATGGCGGTCGGTTCCGATGTCGGCCCATTCCCGCATGGCACGCAAGCGAAGGAACTGACGTTGATGGTCGAGCACGGCATGACTCCCGCGGCCGTGCTGCAGGCGGACCTGATTAATGGCGCGAGGCTGCTGGCGTGGGATAGCCAGATCGGCGAACTCGAACCCGGCTATCTGGCCGATGTCATTGCTGTGCAGGGCGATCCCTTGCGCGATATCCACGTCGTGGAGGATGTCAGTTTCGTGATGAAAGGCGGAGTCATCTACAAAAAGTAATCCCGATCGCGTCACGCGTAAGTACCCGCTCCGCTGCGCCCGTTCCAAACCAGGAAAAGCCCCGGTGCGATACTGCAAAACAATGCACAGTCACTCCCGTCGGTATCAACTCGGAACCAACTAAATCACTGACCTGCAGCAGGTTAGCGGATGTCTAATGTCCCCGGGCTGGCGTCGCAATTGCGCCTGCTCGATGTGCCACGCCGATTCGGCGAGCACCTATGACATCCGACAAACTGCGCAAGCGAATTGTCTCCGCCGTTGCAAGTTTCACAATCGCGCTGCTCGCTGCGCCCGCTCTGATGGCGCAGTCAACTCCGCCGGATGCGCCGGCTGGATCTTCAGCATCAGCAACGGTTCTTGCTTCGCGTTTTCCTGTTGTCTTTCCCTCTGCGGTCGCGGCTGCCAACTCGTCAGGAGCTCCGGCGATTGCGGTTTCGCCTGTGCTGGTGAACCCGCAAAGCAGCGCACCCGAGCGCTCCCGCCGATTTTTCGACAAGTGGAACCTCGCGCTCTTTACTGGATCGACGGCGCTCGACACTGCCGATTTCGCTGTGACTCGCGCCAACCTTCAGAGCAACGGCAAAGAATTGAATCCGATCGTGCGTATGTTCGGACGTTCAACCGCCGGACTCGCTCTTAACTTTGCGGGAGAAGCCGCCGGTACCGTCGGTCTCAGCTACTTCTTCCACAAGACCGGCCATTTCAAGCTGGAGCGCGCCGTATCGATGGTCAATATTGGAGCGAGTGGTTTTGCCGTAGGCTACAGTTCGAGCCATCGGTAATAGGGAAGCGACCCATACGCGCGATTCTTGACCCGCAAACGCCGCGAGGCTTCGCGCGCTCGCCCCGATGCTGCGCAACATCAGCTTGCTCAGGATGAAAGCAAACTGCCCGCTGGCGCTCGCCCTGTGCGTGCCGTCCCTGATCGCGGGTGATAGAATCCGCCTTTGTGAAGAAGTTTCATCCGGAATTGCTGCCCCGTGGAGTCCTCAAAATGAACGACCGCATCGTTATCGTTGCCGCCACAATTTTCTTCACTTCGTTCCTGTTCGCTCAAACCACAACGCACCGTGCGTCAACAGTGCCCAATACGAAGTATCCGAC
>Ga0335072_10012925_pt1 | contig 11911 bp, 7 predicted proteins | sample Lox_Sample_21_FD_206725 | JGI IMG/M metagenome (GOLD analysis project Ga0335072, IMG submission 206725) | Soil microbial communities from Loxahatchee National Wildlife Refuge, Florida, United States - Lox_Sample_2.1 | ecosystem: Environmental > Terrestrial > Soil > Wetlands | place: USA: Florida...
AGACGTTCAAGGGAATTATACATATGCCGGAGTCGCATGACAACCTTCCATGAATCTTTGATGCGCAAATGATCCGAGGCCGAGCGGAGGACATAGGATGGTCTTGTCAGAAAAAGCGGATCTGGCGTCTTTTTCCCAGCAGAGACTACAAGAAAAACGAACAATTGCATGCGATTACGCTGCTGAACGCTCAAAGATTCGAAGAGCTCCCCAATCTCCGAGGCTAAAAGTGTTGTCCGATGGAGTAAAGTGCCTAAGTATTCAATCTTGCTACTTGTCGTGCCAATCTCGATGGCTTCGAGATTGAGACTTGCTGAAATTCTATCGGTGGACGACATCCAGAAGATCACTTCTTCTATTCTTCCATCAATAGCCGCCTGAAGATCTGCTATGTCACCGAGTCGTTCTTTGGCGGAGATATGGGCGGACTTAACCCTCGCGTGGAGCAAAGACATCTCCCGTTTCGCCGTTGTAGCTCTTTCATCTGCGGCGACGAAAGCGGACCTTGCTGTGATAGCAAGACCAAAGATAGAAATGTCGTATTGATCAAGTTCGTTCCGTGAATTGACAAACCGAAACTTTATGGCAGGAATCCGAATGCTCAGATCTGTATTATTACCTGTGATTGTCATCTGCTTTTTAATAGCAAATACATCTGATATGGACTCGATGTGAAGGCTGTCAAGTAGATCAGTAGGATCTACCGGTTGAATTGCTGTTAGCAACCTTGCAACTGCATAGGCCGCTTCAGGGGTGCAATACGCTCTGATGCCCTGCTTGAGCTGAACGATAAAGCTGGTATGTGTCTCATCCTCACAGTAAGTATGTTCAGCACCATCGATGAGATCATAAGGAGTAACGTCATGATCGACCTCGTCATCAGTAATAATTAATGCAGGGAGGTCCTTTGCATCAGGTTCCACAGCCTCAAGCGGAAAATACGGCGCCACAAAGGAACTTGAGATTGCAACACTAGAAGGAGCTGTACCGCGTCTCTCCCCAATCTCGCCTACGGCGCTATAGAAGGAGGATTGACGGCCAGTTGAGGCGGAAAGGTCTCGAGCCTGCGTTCCGTGGCTGTGTCTAGTCCCTGCTTGCCTACTTCGTGAGCGCGAATCTCCAGCTAACCCTGTCTGTCGAACATGCATTGAAGCATTGCTTTGAGATCGAAGAATACTTCTCCAGCTTTTCTGGCTAGAGCTCGCGGTCGATAAGAACGAACTCTTCCGTTTCACAGGATTTCGAAGATTGCTCACGAAAGATGCAGCTGATATTGAAGATTGATCCTCGCCATAGGGCATGAGGGGTTCTAGCGGCAGAGGAAGGGGTGGGAAGCACATTGCAGGAGGATCAACTTCAAGAGTACCACCGGGTAAATCTACGGCAATACCAGGGCGTAGTAGGAAGTCTGTCCGATGAGTTCTCATATCCTCGCGCTTAATGTGCTGCTGTTGAAGCTTCCTATCCTCTGCGAACTCAAATTTTCGATCAATCATGGTCAAGTTGACTGTTGTTTGGATGAGGGCATGAGTCTCAACTGGATGCTGACTTCGAGACCTGTGTCTTGAAGCTGATTCCGCATCAACACAGGCTAGTTTCAGATCTGGTACTTCTAATGTCAACTTCTTCGAATAGTGCAATCCAGCCCAGTCATTAAAATTGACCTCCATGGCACCTGTAGAGACTAAGAATGCTGAATCTTCCACATGAAGCCAAATACGAATCGGCCGAATGGAAGCACGAAGGAACGAGACATCGTGCAGTGTAGGCGTAGAAATTGATGGTAGCGCATTTTCATCGTCGTCGAACGAGAATACAAATGCTCTAGCGCCGGCACCTATCCGGGCAATAAATTCTGTTGAACATTCACCGGTGACAGCACCGACGTCAAAGTCCCAGTTACAAACGTAGGTTGGTTCCGTCGGGGGTAAGCCGAAAACTCGATGACCATAAATACCTATACCATCCACGAAGAGCTCGGAACTAGACGTAGTGCTATCCGGAGTCCCCTTATCTTCTTCTTCACTTCCAAGTGAAAGAGCTAAAGGACTTAGTGAAAGTTCCATGTCCATGTAGTAATTCGTGAAACGAAGATCCAAGGTGAGATCAGCAGTCTCCATACGTACATGCTTCTTTGCGGAGTACAGGTTGGCGGGTAGAAAAGCACTGATGAGATTCGCACTGACACTCAAAATGACGTCGAGATCATTAGACTTCTTGTGAGGTGGAATGTTAGACAAATCTGTAGGGTTGGCGTCTAGGCTCGCCTGCAATATTTGTTGGTATTCTTCTAGGGTTTTGAATCGTATGTCTTCGCCAAAGTAATTATCCTTTATTCTCATCAGGTATCGGATCAAGAAACCGTATAGCTGTAAGTCAAGGGATCGACCGGATATGTTGACAAGAAGAGTATCAGTGTTACTTGGGGATGTAGTCGCACAGTACTGATATGTGCCTTGAACTTCAAGATCTTTGAGGTTCGCAAGCTCGGTTGAGGTTAAAAAGGTTGCTTGTGTATTCCACGGAGGAACATGGAGGTTGAGACAGCCAGAGTGGGCTTTGACGTCGAAAGAGATGTCATTACGACGTGGACGGAATTTATCCATAGGAATGCAGACATCTGCGGTAAGAGCAGTGTAAAAAATGATGATGAATGTGTTGTCATCGAAGTCAGATGGGTTGTTAATGATATTAGAATCGTTGGCATTCAAATATAGCCTGAAGTTTCCGAATTCCAAGTTCAGGAGGTAACAAAAAGGAGAAAAAGTGAGATACTCTGGGGGAGGGCCACTGTTCCAATCATCAACAAGATCTATGAGCAAGAATATATGCTCCCGCAAAAGGAAAAGCTCTAATCCGTTACTAGTAATATCGAATTGCCAAGTATGGAGGCCATTCCACTGTAGAGGGTTGGACAAGTCGCAAGAGAGCCTTTGATCTACAGACTTCCAGAGAAGACCATGATTAACGCTTGTTGTGATTTCCGTGTTAGGTATATCAATTTCGAGCTTGTTTGAGAATCCAACTAGGCCGGCAACCATATCCATAGAATAATTAATAGTTGCGTTCGCTCCAACCTTTATATCTAGCCAGCCAAAAGGGCGTGCCTCCGGACCAGGGTTGCCCTTATCTCCTTTCCCTTTGCGCGAATGCTTGCCGCGGCGTTGTTTTTGCTCATCTGATCGGTGAGCCTTGTTATCTGTTTGTCGTTTCCACTTCCAGTTCTTGGACTCTTCTCTTATTGGAACGCGGAGAGTAGTCTCTTTATCTAATTGGAGGTAGAGTTTGAACTTCGTGGCTACTCTCGCCTCTCCAGGTTTCAACATTTTTGCTGGAACGGCATCCTTACAGAGACTGGGGAAGAAGACTCTTTGTAGATCTGCACGTTGTCTATCAGCCCAGGGACCATAATTAATCGTACCTCCCTGAATTATGAGATCAAGACCGAATTCTGGTGGGAAAGCACTATTGATGTCTTGATTTTCCTTACGGGGATTCGTCTTTGATGGTCCTGCATGGGCTGGTACAGTGCCTGGTATATCCCAATAGTAACTTATACTAGCCTCAGGACTGTCCAGAATAGTTGAAACAGTGGCATACTCAATTGCTGACCATCTCGCTTTCTCATCTTGTTCATTGTCTTCTAGATAACGGGAGAGACCTTGCCACTGATTCGAGTGTGGACCATTCCGAGAGGTTTCTGGGACAACAGGGTCCCCATTTGAGGTTGACGAAAATGATTCTACCGAGGTCCGAAAATACGGGATAAGGTTTCTTAACTTGTGCACTACTTTGCGACGGTGTCGATGCAAGAAAGAGTGGTGATGCACGAGTGGATCAGCCGTATTAGATGATTCTACAGAGCCATGTAGAATACGAGAAGCGGTATCAGACTGATCTTCTTTGTAATCGTCGTTACACTTCATCTGTATAATTGGACGCTCAAAATGGAAATTAATGAGCTGGCGATATTGATCCAAAGACCCGCATGAGGAAGCATCGATCTCACCTGTAGCTCGATCAAACTTGGTGATCAAAATACACTTTGTGTTCTCGTTTCCGAGAACGATCGCTGCCTTTTTGCACTCAATGTGGATCGGCAGAAATTGAAGGATGATATTGCCATCGCCGTCAGGTAGGCGATTTCCTTTCCGATCTTGATTAAGATCACTTTGTGGAGAAGAATCTTGTGCATCAGGTTCATCTATCGATGTCCGATTGGTATATTTCTCCGTCATTGGTGGGGAGTCGGAAATCTTATCAAACTCCTGGAAATTGCCTTTTGAGACCCCATTCACCTTGTCCGCGTTTTTGCGCCCAAATCGCTTCTTCAGCCCTTCTATCACATCCACTGCTTCAGAGTATTGAGCTCTGATGCCCTCAGCATCATCATCATTATCAGCTTGTATTAATCCGGCTACAATGGAATCGTATGCTGCGCTCCTATTGTAGACGAACCATTCGGCTCCCTTTATGACAATGCTAAGACGACAGGGCAATTTTGGGGGAATCTCGAAACCGCCTCCCTCGGCTATTCCAGTATCTTTATTCTGACCTTCTTTGGAGTCGTTTCGATCAGACTCAGTGGATAAGCGTTTATTTCCAAAGTCTTGTCTTCGACTGATGTCGACTTCTCTGACTTTTCGAAGCCAGTAGCTCCACGTCACATAACCACTTTGCAAGAGTATTGTCTCATTGTTACCGTGATATCGGATGCCTTTAAAAAAGATTCGACCACCAAGAAGGGAGATCTGAAGGGCCTGTATGTCGATGTACACACGGTATTTGTGCCAAGTCCATGCCCGGATCCCATATGACAGAAGAGTGGCGAATAAGCGGTTGAAATAGAACAGGAAGAACAGAGTACTGGAGATTTATTAGCCATGTCTCCCTCGCATATAGATCTAGTCCTCTCACACTACTATGCATACTAGGCAATAAGCCAAGAACACCCTAAAATTAATATGTCAGCCTAGAAAGTACAGGCCTTCCAAGTCAGCTAATCTCACCAGTTGAACAACATGGTGCTGTCAATTCTTCGCTGCTGGACATCTTCCAAAATCTGAACTGCTATGGCGCCGGAGTCTTTTGGTCAGAGCCTAGACTCCATGCTACCATTCTTAAGACGGCGAGAAGGATCTGCCGAAAGATCCATAAACTTCGCCAGCGTCCAATGCAGCTTCACAGGCGTTGGAAGGCCTCAAGTATTAAGCATTATAGGCCAGGTGCTTTCCCAAATGTCAATCCTGGCATGTGCCGTTGAGGTGTCTACGCTAACCCTGAAGAGGATTCTGCCGAATCCAGGTCGTTTCCGCCTACAGCAACTAAGAACTACGTAACAGTCCTGCAGAACATCCAACTCTCTCGAATATTTCATTACACCTTTCTAAGAACCGAGGAGCTGAATAATGTCAGTCAAGACCTTCAGGCTCACATGAACTTTTGCTAGGATCATAAGAGCCTATTTATACTGCATTCACGCAACGCGTCATAGTTGAATGTCTGCAAATATGCTTGACGGTGGCCTTTCTGGAGGGACTGGCCAGAAATTGACACGCGCCACCATTATTGTAGCTGGAGTTTGCTCTTTAGTAGCTTCTCTGCTTTCTGTAGTGTCAGTATTGCCACCTGCGTCCTTGGTATACTTGGTCCCCGCTGACAGTTCTTATCTATAGGTCGGTATGGCTTCAAACGTACGAGACACCCTCCGCAGAATGTGAGCAAATTATTGACAGCACTCGTAGGAAGAATTACCGGAAACCTCTTTTGCAGAGATACGTTGTGCGTATATTGCTTATGTGGGTGAACTGTCGAAGGGCAGGTGTCGGAAGACTGATGTGACACAGGGTCCCGATATATTCGATATCGTCCTGGTGCAGCCTTGTCTCTCTGAGAGCGGCATTCTACGTTGATCCCATAAGAGATATATACGAAGCATTCACAATTTACACGTTCTTCCAGCTTCTCATCAACTTCCTTGGAGGTGAAAGAGCTTTGATCATTATGATGCATGGTCGGAAACCAGTTCGCCATCTGTGGCCGCTCAACTACTGCCTTTCAGCGGTGGATATTTCTGATCCTCACACACTTCTAGCAATCAAACGGGGCATACTGCAATATGCCTGGCTTAAGCCTATTCTTGGTTTTGCCTCGATCATCATGAAATCTACCGGGGTCTACCAAGAAGGCTACATTGGCTTATCTTCTGGTTATTTGTGGAGTGGTATTGCCTATAATATCAGTGTCACACTGAGCTTATACTCCCTTGCTATGTTCTGGGTATGCATGTCCAAAGATCTGCAGCCTTTCAGACCCGTACCGAAATTTCTGTGCATAAAACTCATCATCTTCGCCTCATATTGGCAAGGCTTCTTCCTCTCCATTTTGGTTTTCCTAGGTGCAATACCAGATGACGTGAAGGATTACACACCAGACAACCTAGCAGCAGCAATTCAGGACGCATTAATATGTTGCGAGATGCCATTATTCGCAATTGCACATTGGTATGCGTTTTCCTGGCAGGACTACGCAGATGTTACAATATCCGCAGCAAGGATGCCAGTACTATATGCCATCAGGGATGCATTTGGTGTGAGGGACCTCATCCAAGACACGAAGGAGACTTTCAGTGGAAACAATTATGAATACAGGCAGTTTGACTCCGGCGATAATGTTATAGCACATGAAGGTTCAAGCTCAAGGGTCGCCAGGATGATGGAAGGCATGCGTTATGAGCGAGGAGGAAAAGGCAAATATTGGATTCCCAAACCAGGCGAAGCCAACGCACGAACGCCTCTCCTTGGCAGCATTGGCTCCCCAAGTGGGCCGCGAAGCTCATCGCCTTTCAAACCTTCTCAATACATGGGATACGGTGATGGTGCCATAGAGGAAGACAATCTTGACCCCGACGAAGAGCGTCTCTATGATAAAGCTAGGAAGTTGACATTTGGCGATTGGAACGTGAGTTTATCGAGCCCCGGCTACCGGCCTATACTAAGAAGAAGCAGTACCCCGTAATCACAGCGCATGAAGTTTCTCGAGAGGCATGGCTTACAAGACAACCAGACTTATTAACAACGTCGGCAAACAGAAACCTTTTACAGCCGACCAAAGATAACAGAATAAGAAGGAAAAGTAACATTAAAAAGACTGTCGAGAATGTGCAAAATAAAGGCAAGGATAAGGGTAGATCGTCAGACAGCGAGGAAGATCGTGCACCAATCCTGAAGGGCATGCTCAGGCACCATTCATCAGCTTCTAGTTCAGGCAACTCGGACAGGAGCCAGTTGGTCGACCTTGTTGTTGAAGATGAAGTGGCTGAGGAGACAGAAAGAGTGCGCGCAAGGAAAGAGGGCAGCGCGGGCTGGAACGAAGTTGAACCTCGGCGGTTTGTGTAAGTAAACCAATAATCTTTTGTAGATTATAACTGATGATATTTCAGTCGTACGTATGGTAGAAACAAGGGCGAGGATATTCGGGAGGGGTTTGAGCCAAATGATAGCTCAGCTATTGTGGACCCCAAGGAAGGTGAAGACGAGGGGCAGTTTGGAGTTGGTGAGGACGACCATGACGGACAAAGTCCCGGGACGGAAGAAGCACGGGCGTGGAAGGACACCGAGCCCGAGGTCTTGCTGAAGCCCAAATATGGCGTAGAGGGAGAAGACTTTGAAAATGTGTGGGGAGGTGACGAGCCATTGGAAACCCCAAAGGAGAATCCTTAACTTATAAGATACCTTGTTTGGAGCACAGTTCTGATGCATAGCGATGGCGTTGGTACCATATACACCATGTTACAGTTTTAGGATTAATTATCCTGCAACAACCTTGCCTTTTTCTGACTGTTACAAGAGGTCACAGATCATCCCATGTGAGGTAGTACTCGGCATATTGTGACTTGGCCCAACCCCACGGTTAAAACCCATGTTTTGCCGCCCAGACTACAGTATGGCTGGATCCCACGGGTCAGCGAACAGACCCAGGAGCTGATAAGCCGGGAAGGATAATTACACGGTTAAATTCCCAACCGATGTCACCACGGGAAGACTACCCATGATCTACTCACCGCAGGTCTCGTGGCATCATACATGACGAGTATCAAGTCTGGGCAAATGAAGGAAAGTCACGATCAGTGAATCAGGGGCAAGCAGCTTGAGGCTCAACCTACTTCTCAAACAGCGGTGTACCAGGGTTGATTCGACTTTAATTCTTTATTCTGCCGCTGGGCGTTATGGTTCGTGCCAGCACAGAGAAGGTCGCCATGCTTTGAGCCCACGATTGGCCGTCAGGGACGACGAGCTCAAACGGCATAGGGTGGTATCGAAGCGCCGTCACCAGCGGATGGACTAATGCTAGCCACAATCCTTGCCAAAGTTAGTAGCCAAGCGCCCAGGCCGGTGTCGCAAAAAGACCCTAATGGCCAATCAGTGGCCTTGAGGACCTTACTCGCTTACGCCTCCCCACCACCTTCATCCCGCCAGGTACGGGAAGGCCTAGGGAATTATCCCATAATGCCTCTCTGGCCATTACTTCTGCTAGTCATCCACGCTCAATTCCCGTCAGCTGCCATTGGCAGTTGTCCCTGCATTCTAATGGAAGCGCTGACTTGATCATCCATCCTGGAATCTCCACATGCAGCGAATCAGCTTCCTATCTCCTACAGCAGAATAAGGTAAGGTGCGGTACATACAGATGCTTTCGCCCGTCCGCATATTTCGCGCGCTCTCTCTCTCTATCACTAGAGGCTTTCTCTCCTCAGCTTCCTCTTCTCTACATTGTTTCCGTTTCTTCGTTTCTCTTCTCTTCTCTTCTCTTGCTGGTTTCCTTCTTCCGGGAGGCTCGCGATGAAGTTGGCGACAGCAATAAGGTCGTAAGCATGAGTCTGTTGAGCAGATATCTAGATGGTGCCTATATCACATGGCTAAGCTCGGCGGTAAGTTGCTGTGGGCCGCAGCTTGAAGATACGCATGTTCGTGGTAAGTTGAGATGCCCATAATACAACCCTCAAGTCTAACAAGTACAGGCGTCGAGAAGCCGATGACAATCCTCCACCATCAACCCCGTCTCATTCCCCCACCAATACCCGAACCACAACATAGCAGATCCTCATCGTACGAATGGATATCAAGGACAAAAAGCTTTGCATCTCGGGCATCAAGTCGTGGTAGCTTCTCTGTGAGAAGAAAGTTAAACGCATACAATGGACCGCGCCGGCCGCATATTGGTGCGCCAACTGATTTCAGACATGTCCAAAATGCTCTTCCTCGGCGGACAGACCGGTTCAGGCCTCTTGAGCTGAGCATATATATGCCTGACAATCAATTATCCCCTCTACTTCCCCATTTTGGCGGTGCCGATGATGATGCGGATTCTATATTATCTTATCCAGCACCTGCTCTCCTTCATTCTCGAAGCGAATCAGCTCTATCGAACTTTAGCATTCCAAGGAAGCCTCTGAATGTGCACAAGTCCGTTCATGGTAGATTGGAAGGCTTGAGCCTCCATACTTCTTCTGCGTTGGCGTCCCATCCCGTTCAACCTCGACGTAGTCTACCAGAGTCACCGAGCGAGCAGGAGTTGATGGCTGCCCTAGAAGCAGAACTACCACAAGCAGTTCCTCGAGCGCGGCTAAGATCTAACACTGAACCTCCTCGAATAATCAACCGGGAGAGTGCACAAGTCGATCGAGTTAAACTGGTATTGCAAGAGAAACTGGAACTTGAGAAACGGCTCCAAGATCTTGATAGTATCCTTGAAGAGAGGCGAAGTGTATACCTGAATAGCAGGGCCAATAGCATTTACGCCGTATCTGAAGGTCAGTGATTCGTTCTCTCTTACAACTTTGCTGACAACTGCAGAACCAATGCCAGATTTGAAGACATCAGAACTTGAGCGTCTTCCACGACCGAAGACCGCACCAGCCAAGCCAACTGTACACATTCCCATCCGAGCAAAGAGCTTCACCGAAGCCTCTGCCACATTTAGTGCTATTGAAAAGGAGCAACTGCCGCCACCCCCCCTGCCACTCGTCCTTCAGTCAACGCGCCCACCTCTTCGTAAGAAGAAGTCTTTCTCCCGCGTTTCAAGTTGGCTGTTCCCAGGCGAGCATGCCAGGAATATCTCGTTGGATTCCGTAACCAACACACCTAAGCCGGTGACATCCCGCGAGGGATTCTACCAATGTATTGATGCAAATCCAAGAAGACCATCAGTTTCTACGGTGTCAACTTTGGAGTCTACCATAGATGAACCAACCGCGACGACGACATGGACTGCCAATTCGTCACCGAATGGAGAACCACAAAAAGACGACATTGAGCTGACGAGGATAGCGACTTTTGGAGACAAAGAAGAAGGAATCATTGTGACTAGGGAATTTGGAACCGCCGGTATGCCAATTCGGATGTCAAGAGTAGGAGTCGCTTTTTGATACCACTTTGGGCTTAGGGATGGCTCTGCTTTGTGAAATGGAGTTATATGGACATATGCTTTTGCGTCTTGTCTAATATCATTGACAAGATTTCTGGTTTTAAAAGGAGTTGTACGCTTTGATATTGTATAGTAAGACTATTCAGAATTAGATATTTGATCCATATACATACACACACATGGATACGTTATGCGTGATGTAAACGGTGCTTTTCATTTCCTACTGCTCTCATGCCACACTGTTCGACTTTAATATTATTATTTGCTCATATAAGCCAATATCATTTAGCATTTAGCTAGGATCTTGGCTTATGACGATTCTTAGCTTTACTTTAGTTAGGTGCGAGATTAATCTGTCAATAACCGCAATCGAGACAGTTTACTCATATCATGTGATTTGGGCTCGAGTCTAATACTTTGAAATGTCTGTTTAAAAAACATGCTCTTCACCTATAAAATTTTATATATATATATAGATATAGAAACGAAACCCCGTACCGAAGATGATACTACTGGCCGAAGAGATTTGGAGTAGCATCTGGGAGGCAATACTCAAGTTTCATGTCTCTTTCTTCTATTTCATGCAGTAAGTACAACTGTTATGCTTTCAAATTGTTCTTTCTGAGCCTCTTCTGTAACTTCTACTAACTAGTCTCTAGCTTTATGTTTCTACCTTGTGCACCTTCATATCCATCCCTATCCGGAATGTCTTCGATCTCCAAACTATAGTCGATCCACATACAGCTACCACCCAAATAGGCAATGCAAGCAGCTCTCGACCTATCCAAGCAAAGACCCATTCATGCAAGCGCATTCTTCCTGATCCCAGAAGAGGGAGGGCAAATAATGGTGTATTAGAGTCTACCTCGATAGATCCACAAGAGTGAAGCTTCGCATACACAAACCAGTCAACTATGCCCCACACAAAGACGCTTACACACCAAAGCACTGCGAACGCAGTCCAAGTATGAGGAACGCAAAATGTGCTGTGAAACCACGGTAGGGTAGTTACAGCGAAGGAACCGTAAGCCGAGCATAAGAAGCTCTCCACACCAGGTTCAATAAGCGTTGCAACTGTAGTAGTCCACTTCCTAACTCGCAGCCAGCGTACTCTACGTGCCACATACTCGGGAATAGACATAGCCACAGGCTGGATGGCCATGTCTCCAGCGACGAGTGCGTGCTTCCCCAACGGCTCTCCAGCTTTTTCCTCGGGGACTTGATTCCACCATAGCATATGTCCGATTAGTTGGTCCTCGCAAATATTATTAGAAAAGAAGTCAATTCCTTGTAAATCTGTTGAACGCCTTGAGGTCAAGTATTGGATATGAGACCGTCGAAACATATTGGATTTGCCAACAATGCATGGCGCGATATGAATCTGATTAATGGCCGTGTAGAATTTCGCATGGGAGGTAGCCATCCACATCTCTTCAAGCCGGCTGCCTCCGCTATAGAGAGTTTTGGTGAAATTGGTCTTGGTTCC
>Ga0335072_10012927_pt1 | contig 11910 bp, 10 predicted proteins | sample Lox_Sample_21_FD_206725 | JGI IMG/M metagenome (GOLD analysis project Ga0335072, IMG submission 206725) | Soil microbial communities from Loxahatchee National Wildlife Refuge, Florida, United States - Lox_Sample_2.1 | ecosystem: Environmental > Terrestrial > Soil > Wetlands | place: USA...
GCCGACTTGTTCCACACGCCCTCGTGCATGGCGCGGTCCTTCTCGGTGAGCCGGCGGGTCAGCGCGATGATCTCGGCCAGGGTCAGCTCGACCACGCTGCGTGTGTTGGAATACGGAGCGTTAAACACGGCAATGCCGAGCTCCGAGGCCGCGGCCAGGTCGATCTGGTCGGTGCCGATGCAGAACGCCCCGACCGCGACCAGGTCCGGGGCGGCGGCCAGCACCGCCTCGGTGAGCCGGGTCTTGGACCGTATCCCCAGCACCGCGACACCGGGCAAGGCCGCGGAAAGCTCCTGCTCATCCAAGGCAGACGGTCGCTCGGTGACCTCCAGCCCGGCCCCTTCGAGCAGCCGGTGAGCGTCGGGGTGGACGTTTTCCAGTAGCAGCGCCTTCACCGCTCCTAGGCTAACCCAACCTCGGTCCCGCTCCCGCCGGGCCAAGCCGGGCGTGGCGTCGTAGCCATCGCCACCCATCACGCTGCGTGACGACGGGCCGAGGCCGAGCACGCTCGCCTGGCCGGTGCCGGTCAGTGATCGATGGCGAGGATGAGCTTCCCGGTGTTCTCGCCCGCGAACAGCATCAGCAGGGCGTCAGGGAAGTCGCCAACACCGCCGTGCACGATGTGCTCGCGCGAGGTGATCTGGCCGTCCCGGAACCACCCGGCCAGCTCGGCGGTGGCCTGCGGGAACCGGTCCTGGTAGTCGAAGACGAGCATCCCGGTCATCGAGGCGCGGGCCACCAGCAGCATGAGGTAGTTGGCGGGCCCGCGTACTTTGTCGGAGTTGTACTGGGATACCGCTCCGCTGATGATGACCCTGGCCCCCCGGGCCAGCCGGGTCAGGACGGCATCGAGGACCTCGCCACCGACGTTGTCGAGGTAGACGTCCACGCCGCGCGGCGCGTGCTCGCGCAGCGCCGACCGCACGTTGTCGGTCTTGTAGTCGATGGCGGCGTCGAAGCCGAACTCGGCCAGCAGCGCGCCGCACTTTTCCTGGCCGCCCGCGATGCCGATGACGCGGCAGCCCTTGAGCTTGGCGATCTGCCCGGCGACGCTGCCCACCGCGCCCGCGGCACCGGAGATCACGACCGTCTCGCCCGCGCGGATCTTCCCGACGTCGAGGAGGGCGAAGTAGGCGGTCAGCCCGGTCATCCCCAGCGCGCCCAGGTAGGTCGTAGGCGGCGCGAGCGACGTATCGAGCCTGAGGACGCCGCTGCCGTCGGACAAGGCGTGTTCCTGGACGCCGAAGGCGCCGTAGACCAAGTCACCCGCGGCGAAGTCCGGGTGCTCGGACACCGTGACTTGGCCGATCGCGCCGGCCCGCATGACCGCACCGATCTCGACCGGAGGGATGTAGGAGGCCCCGGCGTTCATCCAGCCACGCATCGCGGGGTCAATGGACAGGTGCGAGATGGCCACGACGAACTCGCCGGGACCAGGGGCCGGCACGGCCTCACTGGTCAGCTCCCAGTCGGAGGCCCTGGGCAGCCCCGACGGGCGGGCGGCCAGCCGCACCTGGCGGTTGATTGACGACATAGCCCCTCCCAGGGCACTCAAGACGTGGTTATCGGATATCGGTCAGTGGGATCGGGGACGGCTGGCGGCCGGCGCCAGCGGGCACCTCGGACATCCCGGCGGCGGTCACGATGAAGGCCAGGACCTCCGCCTCGTAGCGCAGCTTCTCGTACCGGCCGGTCGGGCCCATGTGGGCGCCGGCACCCAGTTCGGCGCGGAAAAGGATGGGGCTCTCCTCGCCGGCCCCGCCGGCCCCGCCGGCCCCGCCGGCAGTGGCCCGCTCCGCGGCAGTGGCCCGCTCCGGGGCGGCGGCCAGGTCGGCGGCCCGCTCCGCGGCGGCGGCGCGCAGCCTGGCCACCCACTTGGCCGGCTCCTTGATCATCACGCGCGAGTCGTGCACACTCCCGGTGACCAGCAGGTCCGGCCAGGGGAACGGCGGGACGTTGTCGTACGGGCTGTACGAGCGCAGATAGGCGCGCATGGCGGGATCGTCCCGGGGGTCGCCCCACTCGTCCCACTCGTTGATCGTGAGCGGGATCGTGGGGTCCGACATGGTCGCGACGCAGTCGACGAACGGGACCTCGGCGACAACCGCGCGCCAGCGCTGTGGCGCCATCGAGAACGCCGCGCCCTGCAGCAGGCCACCGGCTGAACGCCCGCGGGAGACGATCCGGTTCCCGGCCGCCCAGCCCTCGGCCGCCAGCATGTCGGCGGCGGCGATGAAGTCGGTGAACGTGTTGCGCTTGCGGTCCAGCCGGCCCTGCAGCCACCAGCGGCGGCCGCCTTCGCCGCCGCCACGGATATGCGCCACCGCGTAGACCGCGCCGCGGTCGAGCAGGCTCGGCGTGGCCACGCTGAACTCCGGCCAGGAGCAGTCCTCGTAGGCCCCGTACCCGTCCAGCAGGCACGGCGCGGAGCCGTCCCGGCCCAGTCCGCGGCGGTAGGCGACGGTCACCGGGATCGCCGTGCCGTCGGCAGCCGTCGCCGTGACCCGTTCCGTGGCGTAGCCGGCCGGGTCGTACCCGGGCACCTCTTTGCGCTTGCGCAGCCGCCAGCGGCCGGTGGCCAGGTCGACCTCGTGCCACGAGGGCGGGTCGATGAGCGACTCGGTGCGCACCGTGACCGCGGTCGCCGCGTAGTCCTCGTTGACCGCCAGGGCCAGCGAATACTGCGGCCCGCCCGCCGTGACCAGCCGCTGCTCGCCGGTTTCCCGGTGCAGCACCCGCAGCTGGGGCGCGGCTCCGTGGCGCTGCTCGACGACCAGGTAAGGGCCGAACACGTGGCATGACACCAGCCGGGTGTCCGGCGAGCCGGCGATGACCTCGGCCCAGGCGGCCCGGCCCGGTGCCCGCGCGGGCGCCCGGACCAGGCGGAACTCCTCGGCGCCGTCGTTGGTGACCAGGTAGAACTGGCCGCCGTCCGGCCCGTCCGCGTGGTCGGCGCGGTACTCGATACCGGGCCTCCTCGGCTCCAGGACGGCCGGCCGTGTCCCGGGCTCCGCGGCCGGGATGACCAGGGTCTCCGTGGTGTCCCGCGACTCGGTCTCGATCAGCACGTACCGGCCGCTCCGGGTGGCCCGGACGGTCAGATCGAAGCGCTTGTCGTCCTCGCGGAACACCAGGACGTCGCGGTCCGGGCTGGTCCCGATCTCGTGGCGCCACACCTCATGCGGCCGGTAAGCCTGGTCGGTGCGCACATAGAACAGCGACCGTGAGTCGGCCGACCAGCCGAGCCCGTAGTAGGTGCCCTCGATCCGGTCCGGCCGGTCCTGGCCGGTGCCCAGGTCACGGACGCGGAGCTGGAACAGCTCGTCGCCGGTGAAGTCGGCGGAGTAGGCGAGCAGACGGCCGTCCGGGCTGACCTCCCGGGCGCCCAGATCGACGTAGCCCCCGGTGCACGCCGGGTCGCTGAGCAGCTGGTTCTGGTCGAGCAGCACCTCGGCGGGCGATCCGGGTGTGGCCACCCGGCACAGCAGCTCCAGTTCCTGCCCGGCGACCACCCGGGTGAAGTAGTCGAAGCCGCCGCGGTGCCAGCTCACCGAGTCCTCGGCGTCGGCCTCGCGGCTGGTCATCTCGCCCAGCAGGCGCTCCTGCAGCCCGCGCGTGGGCTCGGTGGCCCGGTCGTAGTACGCGCGTTCGGCGGCCAGGTAATCGCGCATGACGGGCAGGTCATGGTCGCGCATCCAGGCGTAAGGGTCCGGCGGGTCCCCGTCGCGCCATCCCGGGGAGACGTCCGGCATCCCGAGGTCCGCCGCGACCGGCGCGGCCGGCGGCCGGTGCTCCGCGGTCCCGGTCATAACGGCCGGCTCCCCGCCGCGTGCCCGGCCAGCAGGTCGCGCAGCGGGCCGGCCGGGAGCTGGTACGAGGTGTTGCCGTCCCGGCCGGTGACGGTCACGGACTGCAGCAGGCTGTTGATGACGGCCTCCTCGGTTGCCTCGGTCACAGCGGCAAAGTAGTCATCGAGCGCGCGGCCGGTGACCGGGGCCCGCGGCGGTGGCGCCCCGCGCGGCGCGCGCAGCCCGGTGGCCAGGGCCAGGAAGATCTCGCCGCTGCCGTGATGGCCGGTGCTGCCGGTTCGGGCCAGCCCCAGCCCGGCCCGGCGGGCCGCCCGCTGGCACGCGGCGGCGTCCAGCGGGCCGTCGGTGATCACCACGACGATGCACGAGCCGGCCGGCCGGGGCCGCGCCGGCCCCGGGCCGGGCAGCAGTTGGCCCGCGGGCAACCCGGCCACGGTGAGCCGGCGCCGCTCGCCAAAGTTGGTCAGCGTGACCACGCCCACGGTGGCACCGCCGGGCAGTATCCGGGACGCGGTGCCGATGCCGCCCTTGCAGCCGAGGCAGCTCATCCCGGTCCCGGCGCCGACCGCGCCCTCGACCGCGGCTGCGGTGCCCGCCGAGGCGCGCGCGGCGGCCAGCGCCTCCTCCACGTCTTCGCGGCTGACCTGCATGGACCGGGTGTCGTTGAGGAAACTGTCGTCGCACTCGGCGCAGATGGGGATGATCACGTCGTCCACGCCGATCGCCGGCTGCTCGCCGATGAGCAGCTCGCACGCGGCGTCGTAGACCCGGCCCACCTGCATGGTCGAGGTGAGGAACACCGGCGTCTCGGCCAGCCCCCATTCCTGCGCGGCGAGCAGGCCGGTGCACTCGCCGGCCCCGTTGAGTACGGCCCCGCCAGCGGGCACCGGCGAGCGGAACAGGTCGCCGCCCGGGTCGATCACCGTGACCCCGGTCCGGGCGATGCCCCGGCCGGCCGGTGGTGGCGGCTCGTCGCGCCACACCGTTGCGTGCCCCAGGCCCACGCCGGGGACATCGAGCACCGACCCGGTCGGGCCTGATGGCAGCAGGCCAATGGTGATGCCAAGATCGGTGACGCGGGGCACCAGGCGATCGTAACGCCCGTGGCGGCGGGGAGGGAGGCCCAGATGAGCCTGCCGGTCCCGGTGGTCTGGAGCGAGGACTGCCTGCGCCATGAGCCAGCGGGCGAGGTCTGGCTGGGGGTGCGGGACCCGGGCACCGAGGTGCCGGCCCGGGCCCTGGTGCTGCGGGACGCGCTGTCGGCGGCGGGTGCGCCAATCCTCGCCGCCCGTGCTCACGACGACACGATCCTGCGCACCGTGCACGACCCGGCGCTGGTCGATCACCTGGCCGGGATCTGGCGCGAGTGGTCGGACGCCGGGCTGCCCGCCGAGTACGGACGCGACCGGGTGGTGCCGTACATGTTCCCCATCCCGGGGCTGCTGCGCGGCCTGCCGCCGCGTCCGCCCGCCGCGGTGCACGCGCGGGCCGGACTGTACTGCTACGACACGATGACCCTGGTCGGCCCGGGCAGCTGGGCGGCGATCCGCGGCGCGGCCGACGCCGCGCAGACAGCGGCGGACCTGGTCAGCTCAGGCGAGCGGCTGGCGTACGCGCTGTGCAGGCCGCCGGGACACCACGCGACGCCGGCCGCGTACGGCGGGTCCTGCTACCTGAACAACGCCGCGGTGGCGGCCGAGGCGCTGCGGGCGGCCGGGGCGGCACGGGTCGCCGTGCTGGACATCGACGCGCACCACGGCAACGGCACGCAGATGATCTTCTACCGGCGGCCCGACGTCTGGTACGGCTCGCTGCACGTCGACCCGGGAGCGGGCTGGTTCCCGCATTACGCCGGGTACGCCGACGAGCGCGGGGACGGGCCCGGCCAGGGCTGGAACCGCAACCTGCCGCTGTCCCCCGGCACCGGTGATGACGGCTGGCTGGCCGCCCTGGACCGGCTCTGTGATGACATTCTTGAACGGGACGCCGACGTGCTGGTCGTCTCGCTGGGCGTCGACGCGGCGGTCGGCGACCCGGAGAGCCCGCTGCGCGTCACCGAGGACGGCTACCGGGAGGCCGGGCGGCGGATCGGCGCGCTCGGCCCGGTGGTGTTCGTCCAGGAAGGAGGCTACGACCTGGCCTCGCTCGGCCGGCTGGTCGTGGCCACCCTGGGCTCAGCCGCGCGCTCCGCGCCCGGCTGAGCCTGGAATCCGAAAGGGCCGACGGCGGACGTCCGGGGCACGCGGCTCTTTGACACGGCGTGCGCGGCGGCGGTGTACTGCCCTGCATGACCGATACGACGAGTGCGGCAGGCACCCCGCAGTCCGCGGCTGCTTTTCCGGTCACGACTGCGCTCGAGCTGCCGGGCCAGGTGGTGGAACAGAATCTCGGCATCACGTTTGGTCTGGTGGTGCGGGCGATGGGCTTCACCAACGCTGTAGCCGGCGGGATCTCGTCGCTGCGCCAAGGCGAGGTTTCGCAGTTCACGGTGGTTCTCGAGGACGCCCGCCGGCACGCGATCGACCGAATGATCGAGAACTCGAAGCTGCTCGGCGCCAACGCGGTGATCGCCATGCGCTTCGACTCCTCCGAGATCGGCAAGGCACGCGCCGAGGTTGTCGCCTACGGCACCGCGGTGGTCGTCACGCCGTCGGCATGAGCGAGCCCGGGGGCGTTGCGCCGGCCGGGCGGCGCTCGCTGCTCGGGGACGCCGACCGCGAGCGCCTGATCGTCCTGCTGCGCGAGCACTACGCCGCGGGACGGCTGGATCTGGACGACCTGCGCCACCGGGTCGGTGTCGTGCTGGCCGCCGCCTATGCCGAGGAGGCCGCGGCGGCCCTGGCCGACCTCCCGCCCGCCGGTGTCCCCGGTGCGCCGGGCGCCGGGCGCGGCGGGGATTCCCGCAGGCGGCACGCCCAGACACGCCAGCCCGCGCCGGGCTGGGTGCCGACGGCCGAGCGGTTCCGCGATCCGTCCAGCGGCGTGATCATGCGGGTCTGGATCGACCCGTCCGACGAGACCCGCCACTACGTACCCGACGACTGAGCAGCCGCCCGGCACGCGGCGGTGTGGGTAATTCCACCTCCCGCCAGGGCCCGCCGCAGGAGGGGCGGAACTACCCCTGCCACGAACCTGGCTGCGCGGGCGAACCTATGGCTGAGGGCCGGAGAACCGGCCAGCTCCCAGCAGATAGGACAAGGCAATGTCAGCACTACTTACCCACGAGGCACCTCAGGCCACGACGACACAGCCGGCCGCCCCGGCTGGCCGCGGACCGTGGCACCGGATCCGCCGGGCCGTCGGGGAGATGAACTACGCGGCCCGGCGGGTCGTCGAGCTGCAGGCACCCTGGAGCGTTGACCAGCAGTGGCACCAGAAGTAAGGACCATGGCTGTGGACTCGTTCACGGGAAAGCTCGCGGTGGTGACCGGCGGCGGATCCGGCATCGGCCGCGAGCTTGTCCGCCAGCTCGCGGCGCAGGGCTGTTCGGTCGCGGCGTGCGACCTGAACGCCGACACCATCGCGGTGACCGCCGCCACCGCGTGGGCGGCCGCCCCGCCCGGCGTCCAGGTCACCGGCCATGCCTGCGACGTGTCCGACGAGGCACAGGTCCAGCGGTTCCGCGACGAACTGCTCGAGCAGCACGCCAGCGATCACGTCGACCTGGTTTTCAGCAACGCGGGCATCGCCGGCGGCAGCAGCTTCGTCAAGGACTCCCGCCAGGAGTGGGAGCGCACCTTCGCCATCAACTGGTGGGGCGTGTATCTCTGCGCCCGCACGTTCCTGCCGCTGCTGATCGCCAGCGGCGACGGCGTCCTGGTGAACATCGGCAGCGTCGCCGGTTTCTGGCCCACGGCCGGAGCTGGCGCGCCGATCACCGCTTACAGCACGTCGGAGTTCGCCATCAAGGGCTTCTCCGAAGCGCTCGTCGAAGACCTGCGCTGCAATGCGCCGCAGGTCCGGGTCGTCCTGGTCATGCCGGGTGTCGTGGTCACCGACATCGCCGAGAACTCCCGCCGCGCCCTTGGCCTGCCAGCGTGGGATGAGCTGAGCGACGCCGAGCTGCTGGAGCTGCTCCCCGATGGCACGCGCGCCACTCTCATCACGATGGGCCTGCTGGCCGAAGACTTCTCCGCCGATGACCTGCGCCAGGTAATCCGGCGAATGAAACCCGAATTGCAGAGCCAGGGGTTCAGCGCGGCGCAGGCGGTGACCATCATCCTGGACGGGGTGCGATCCGGAGCGTGGCGGCTCCTCGTCGGCGAGGAGGCCAAGATGCTCGACGAGCAGGTCCGCGCGAACCCTGAGGCCCCCTTCAACTATGAGAACTACGCGGAGATGTACGGCCCTCTGATAGCACAAGCAGAAGCGGAAGCGTCAGGAACACCGAAGCCGTAACCGCTACCAGCGCGACACACATGACTGCCGATCACGCCGAGATCACCGGCCAAGATCACCCGTGGGAGTGGCTTGCTTCGCTGATCCGCAGCCACGGGGTGGCGGTGACGCCGGAGCAGCTGCAAGCAGTGCCTTATGTGGTCGAGTTCGGCCCGCATCTGTCAGCACTGCTGACATCGGCGGGTCGAGGCCGAGGTCACCGAACTCCTCGGCCGTGACCGTTACGCCCGCGCTGGCCTCAGATGTCTCTGCGGAGCACACGCTCAGGTCAGTCCGATAGCAGATCGACCAGCTCGTCGCCGCGCGTGGTGCGGCTGACCCTCACGCTTGACCCGGACCTTTCGCGGGTGATGAGGCCGGCCGCGGCCAGCTGGTGGAGGTGGTAGGTCGCGGTGGTGGGCGCGCAGGGCACGGCTGCGGCCAGGTCATTCACGGTCAGCGGCTGGCGAAGGGCCTGCAGCATGGCCGCGCGCACCGGGCCCAGGATTACTGCGAGCGCGCTGCCGGCCGTAGCCGGTGCGCCCGAGGAGGGCTGGAAGACCGGGTAGCCGATGAAGCAGACATCGGGGGATTCGAAGCAGAAGATTAGCGCTTCACGACCGGCGATCACTGGCACCAGCGCCAAGCGGCGCGGCCCGACCGGGCCAAACGGGCCGAGCGTGACGCCCGGGTCGCAGGGGGAACAGAAGGTGAACCTGCCGTCGTGGTACTGGATGCCCGGGTGCAGGCTGTTCAGCAGGGCCGCCATCCCGCCGCGCACCGCCGCAGTGCCAACCCGTCGGACCTCGCGGTCCAGCAGTGGCCCGGCCGCCCGCCACCGCGGCTCGGTCACCGTCCAGGTGTCCAGCGATGCGTCGGCCAGGGAGTTGAGCCAGCGGCGGGGCTGGTCAGCTGCGGCTCGCCAGTGCGGCGGGCAATAGCAGCCGTCGGCTGCTTCCAGCTCGGCGGTGAGCGCGGCAGCGGGCATGTCCCGCAGCCTGGCAGCCTGGTCAGCGACCGACGCATCGGCGAGCGGCGAGATCGGCGTGCAGGCCTCCGGTACCGTCCTCCAGCCACGCTCTGTGAACGACTGCGCGGCGAGGCGCGCCTGCGGGCGCAGCGCATCGCGGATGGCGGCGAGAAGGCCGGCCGGGGCGCCGAGCGACTGCCCCGACGCCGCCTGGAGCAGCAGCATGAGCACCGATTGCTGCGGGCTCAGTATGACCGAGACCGCCTGCGCGTCTGGCGCGCCCGCCCGCTGCTCGCAGCCGGGCCTGGGAGCCGATGTCCCCGTTATCGTTCCCGGTTCACCCATGTATGTACGATGCGCCCGGGGAGTCCGAGCTGACCAGCCCATGCGCCGTCCGCACGGGATGTGCTTCCGGCCCGTAATCGAGGTGCCATCGCATCGTTACCTCGAAATTCTTCGAGCTAGCCTTGACACCAGCTTTCAGGCGCTCGCCGGGGTGAGTTCCAGTTCGGCGTGCTGCAGCGGGAAGTGGCACGCGGCCACGTGACCGGGCCCGAACGCGCGCAGGGGCGGCTCCTCGGCGGCGCACAGGTCCTGCGCGTGCGGGCAGCGGGTGCGGAACCGGCAGCCGGACGGCGGGGTTACCGGGCTGGGCAGCTCTCCCTTGATGCCCGCGCCCTTGACCGCCCGCGCCCGGTCCGGGTCCGGGACCGGGATGGTCGCGATCAGCCCGGCCGTGTAGGGGTGCGCCGCGCGCTGGTAGATGTCGCTGGCCGTCCCCATCTCGACCAGCTTGCCGAGGTACATGACGCCGATCCGGTCGGCCATGTACTTGACGACCGCGAGGTCGTGGGAGATCACGATGTAGGTGAGGCCGTGGTCGGCCTGCAGCCGCTTCATCAGGTTGAGCACCTGCGCCCTGATCGACACGTCGAGCGCGCTGACCGGCTCGTCGGCGACGATGAGCCTCGGGTTGAGGGTGAGCGCCCGGGCCAGGCCGATCCGCTGGCGCTGGCCGCCGGAGAACTCGTGCGGGTAGCGCTCGACGGCGTTGCGCGGGAGGCCGACCTCATCGAGCAGTTCGTAGGCCCGCTGCTGCTGCTCCCGGTGGGTCCCGACGTGCTGGATGGTGAGCGGCTCGCGGATGATCGAGCCGACCCGCATCCTGGGGTCGAGCGATGAGTACGAGTCCTGGAACATGATCTGCAGGTCGCGGCGCTGCCTGCGCAGCTCGCCGCGGCCCAGCGCGGAGACGTCCCGGCCGGCCAGCAGCACCGAGCCCGAGTCCGGCCGCTCGAGCGCCACCACCACCTTGCCGATCGTGGTCTTGCCGCACCCGGACTCGCCCACCAGCCCGAAGGTCTCCCCGGCGGCCACGGTGAACGAGACGCCGGACACCGCGTGCACGCTGGCCACCCGGCGCTGCAGGATCGCCCCGGCGGTGACCGGGAACTCCTTGACCAGGTTGCGCACCTCGAGCAGGGGGCTGCTGCCCGGCGGAGCGCTGCCGTCCGCGGGCGGCTGCTGGCCGTCGGGCCCGGGCGCAAGGCCAGCGGCGGCCACCTGACCGCCTGCGGCCGCGCCGTTCGGCCCGCCGTCGGCCGCGCCGGCTCCGGCCGGACCGTCGACCGGATGCCAGCAGGAGAACAGGTGCTGCCCGGTCGGGCCGGTCAGCGGCGGTTCCTCGGCCCGGCAGCGGTCGGAAGCCAGGCTGCACCGCGGCGCGAACCGGCAGCCGGGCGGGGGGCTGGCCAGGTCGGGTGGCAGGCCGCCGATGCTCAGCAGCCGCTGCCTGTTGTCCTGGCTCAGCCGGGGGATGGAGGCGAGCAGCGCGTGCGTGTACGGGTGGCGCATGTGCCGGAACAAGGTGGTGGTGCCGGTCGCCTCGACCATCCGGCCCGCGTACATCACCTGGACCCGGTCCGCGTGCCCGGCGATCACGCCCATGTCGTGGGTGATCAGCAGCATCGCCATGCCGAGGCGGTCCTTCAGGTCGTCCAGCAGGGTGAGGATCTGTGCCTGGATGGTCACGTCGAGCGCGGTGGTCGGCTCGTCGGCGATCAGCAGCTTCGGCTCGCAGCTCAGCGCCATCGCGATCATGACACGCTGGCGCAGCCCGCCGGAGAGCTGGTGCGGGAAGTCGCCCAGGCGCTCGGCCGGCCGGGGCAGGCCGACCAGGCTGAGCACCTCGGTGGCCCGCTCCGTGGCCGCCGCCTTGCTCGCCCCCTTGTGCAGCCGGACCGGCTCGGCGACCTGGTAGCCGATCGTCTTGGTGGGGTCCAGCGAGGTCAGCGGGTCCTGGAAGATCATCGCGATGTCGTTCCCGCGGATCTTGCGCAACTCGGCGTCGGGCAGGCCGACGAGCTCGCGGCCGTCCAGCTTGATTGAGCCGCCGACGATCGAGCCGCCTTGGGGCAGCAGGCCCATTATGGACAGGCCGGTCATCGACTTGCCGCAGCCCGACTCGCCGACCAGGCCCAGGGTCTCGCCGGGCTCAATCGACAGGTCCACGTTCCCGACGGCCTGCACGACCGACCTGGTGAGCTGGATGTGGGTGGACAGGTTGGTGATGTCCAGGGTGGGGGCCAAGGTCGGCTGCCTTCGTCTCAGCGCCGGCGCAGCCGGACGTCGAGCGCGTCGCGCAGCGCGTCGCCGAGCAGGTTGCAGGCCATGACCACCGCGATGATGCAGAACCCGACCGGGTAGACCTGCCACCAGTAGCCGTCCTGCAGGTACGAGATCCCGTTGTTCAGC
>Ga0335072_10012928_pt1 | contig 11909 bp, 11 predicted proteins | sample Lox_Sample_21_FD_206725 | JGI IMG/M metagenome (GOLD analysis project Ga0335072, IMG submission 206725) | Soil microbial communities from Loxahatchee National Wildlife Refuge, Florida, United States - Lox_Sample_2.1 | ecosystem: Environmental > Terrestrial > Soil > Wetlands | place: USA...
ACGCACGGGCCGCAGCCGGGTGCGGTCGAGGCAGTCATCAGCGGCGTGGCAGAGGGCAAGACCTCGACGGACGAGACAGCTGTCATGATCGACACGTTCCGGCCGCTGCTGCTCGCCGAGCAGGCCGGAGTGGCCGAGGATCCCGAGTACGCCTGGAGCTGGGCTGCCGCTGCGCGTGGCAGCGCCCGCCACCCGCGTGCAGGCACGTCCGATCAGGCCGACGAAGGCCCGGCGTTCTGACGTTGTCTCGCGGCGCACGGGTGCTCGCGGAGCCCGGGCGGCTCACAGCATGATCTTGCCGCCGGCGACGTCAAGCGTTGACCCGGTAATCCACGCCGATGCGTCGGACGCGAGGAACAGCGCGGCAGCGGCGACGTCGTCGGGCTGTCCGAGCCTCCCGAGCGGGAAGCTGGCGCCGAGCGCGGACCGCTGATCCGCGGACATCCAGGCGCGCATTTTGTCGTTCTCGGTCGCGGACGGGGCAACGCAGTTGACCCGGATCCCGCGCGGGCCAAGCTCGCCGGCCAGGTGCCTGCTGAACGCGATCACGCCGGCCTTGGCGGCGGCGTAGCCGGCGGCCGACCTCGCGGCTTGCCGCGCGGCTGCAGACGACATCAGGACGATCGCGCCGCTGCCTCGCTCTGTCATTGCAGGCAGCACCGCGCGCACGGTGTAGAACGCCGAGTTCAAGTCGGTCTCGATTATTTCCCGCCAGTGCTCCGGGGTCTCCTGTTCGGTGGGCACTGGCATGCCGTTGCCGCCGGCGAAGGCTGCCAGGATGTCGGGCGGCCCTAGCTGACTGATGACGGCTGCCGCCATCCGGGATAGCTCACCTGGCACAGTGCAGTCGGCGGCAGCCCAGATCGCTCGCCCGCCACGCTCGCCGATGCCATCCGTGACAGCAGTCATGGCCGCCTCGTCGCGGCCGACCACCGCGACCGACACGCCATTCGCGGCGAGCGCCGCAGCGGTGGCTGCTCCGATGCCGCGTGAGCCGCCAGTAACGATAGCGACCTTCCCGGCCAGGTCGGGATAGCTGCCATACCGCGAGGCATTGTCCGAATGCGGTGTTATGTCGAACATCTGTCCTCCTTCGTCCGGGCTTGCCAGCCCGCCTGGTGATCACCCGTCGCCGCAAGGTTAGATAGCAAATGCTTAGATATCAAATCTAATCTTACTCACCCGCAACGGGTGGGCAGCCCAGGCAAGTCGCGTCCGCGGGCGGACGTAACCTGGGTTGATGGCAGCGGACATGCCCGGCCCCGATTTCCTCGGGCCCCGATGGCCTTCCTGAGACGCCAGGGTTTCCGCCGGTGGGCGGTCGTTGCGGCGGGGATAGCGGTACTGTGTGCACTCCCTGCGGCGGTTGCCGCGCTCCCGGTTCCTGATTCGGCGCTGTCGGCGGCGCAGTTGCGTGCCCGGATCGCGGTGTCCGGAGGCGTGTCGTACCAGGGCTACGCGCAGAGCTATGTGGACCTGGGCTTGCCCAGCCTGCCTGATCTGAGCAACGTCATCTCACTGCTTGACGGCAACACGAACCAGTACGTCTGGTATCGCTCGCCTGGTAGCTGGCGCGCGGATCAGCTCACCACCGCCGGGGAGAATGACATCTACCAGACCAGTCAGGGCACCTACCTGTGGAACTACACGAACAACCAGCTCACCAGGGTCGTCGGCTCGCAGCCAGTGCGCTTGCCGCAGGCACCGGATCTGCTGCCGCCGGAGCTAGCCCGCAGGCTGGTCGGCTTCGCCAGTAAGGCGACTAGATTCAGCCGGCTGCCGACGCAGCGTGTCGCCGGGGTCAATGCGGCGGGGCTGCGACTCGTGCCGGTGGACTCCGCGTCGACCATCAGCGCAGTCGAGATGTGGGCCGATCCGCGTACCGGCCTGCCGGTCAAGGTCGAGGTGTTCTGCCAGGGCGAGGCCGCCCCGGTGCTGGTGAGCCGCTTCCTCGACATCCGCGAGACCAGGCCGGCCGCAGCGACGCTCAGGCCGCAGCCAGGCCCCGGCATCGACCTCAGCACAACCTCGCTGCCGGACGCGACCAACATACTGAACGGGTTCGGGCCCCCGCTGCCCGGCCAGCTCGGCTGGATCCGGCGCGTCGCCAACCCGTCAGGGCTGTCCGACGTGGCAGCCTACGGCGCAGGATTCTCCCGGTTCGCTGTGGTGCCACTACCCGCCAAGGAGGGTAATGCGGCCCTCTCGGCGGTAAGCGCGGTCGGCGGAACGATTACGCTCGCTAATGGCACAGCGGTCGACGTCCAGACACCGCTGATCGCGATGCTGCTGGCTCGCGCGCCGACCGGGCAGGTATACCTGCTGACCGGTGCGGTAACCGTGAGCCGTCTTGAGTATGCCGCCGCCCGCCTACTGGAATCACAGTGATTGTCACCACCGGCCTGACCAAGCGCTTTGGCCAGGTGCTTGCCGTCGACCATGTGGATCTCCACGTGCGCGAGGGAGACCGGTACGGCTTCCTTGGCCCGAACGGCTCGGGCAAGACAACAGTTGTGCGCATGCTTCTCGGCCTGGTCTATCCCACAAGCGGCACCATGGAGGTGCTGGGCGCGCCCGTGCCGCAGCGCGTCTCCGCCGTGCTGCCCCAGGTCGGCGCGCTGATAGAGTCCCCGTCTGCTTACGGGCACTTGTCCGGGCGCGCCAACCTGATGCTGATCGATGCCTCAGGTCCGCGGGTGCGCGGCGGCCGCAGGAATCGCAGGCGCCGGGTCGGCGATGCGCTGGACCGGGTGGGGCTTGGCGCCGTTGATGACCGGGCCGTTCGGAAATACTCGCTCGGCATGCGCCAGCGCCTCGGGCTGGCGGCAGCCCTGTTGCGCTCACCGCGACTTCTCGTGCTCGACGAGCCGACCAACGGCCTCGACCCGCAGGGCATCCGCGAGATCCGCGACTTGCTCGGCGAGTTGAACGCGGCCGGCACCACTATCTTCCTGTCCAGCCACCAGCTGTCCGAGATTGAGCAGCTATGCACCAGGGTCGGCGTGGTCGACCGGGGCAGGCTCGTCTTGCAGGACGATCTGGCAGTGCTGAGCGGGCCGACCGGGCGCGTGCGGCTGCGGACTCCGGACGCGGGTCAAGCGGTGGCGCTGCTGGACGGCAGGGTCGTGCACCGCGACGAGGACCGGCTGGTCGTTGCGGATGCCGACGTGGCGCTGGTGAACGCAGAGCTCGTCGCCGCTGGGCTGCGAGTCAGCGAGATCGGGCCGGAACGGCGCTCGCTAGAGGATCTGGTGCTGTCGGTAACCGGGTCAGGTTCGGACCGGTTCGGTAGAACGACCGCACTTGCCGCTGGGGGATTCAGCGCCGTGGTCGCCGACGGCAGCGCCGCGCCGCGCGATGCTGAGGCCGGCCGGAGCAGCCAGTGATTGTCGTCGAACTGGCAAAGCTGGCGCGCCGGCCGCGGAGCTGGGCGGCGATTGCCCTGCTGTGCGGGCTGCCGATCTTGGTAGCGGTCTTTGTCGCCGTGACCCATGTAGCACCGCCGCCCGGTCAGGGTCCGGCGCTGCTGTCGGCGGTACTGTCCAACGGCTCGCTGTTCCCGGCTGCCGCCCTGGCGATCGTGCTGCCGATCTTCCTGCCAATCTCCGTCGCCGTGGTTGCCGGGGACGCGATCGCAGGTGAGGCCAGTTCGGGGATGCTGCGCTATCTGCTAGCCAGGCCAGTGGGCCGCACCCGGCTGCTTGTCGCCAAGCTGGTCGCGATCATCACCTATGTGCTGTTCGCGGTTATCGCGGTCGCGGTCACGTCCTACGTCGTCGGGATCGTGCTGTTCGGCGACAAGCCAATCGCACTCAGCTCGGGCAGCATCACCAGCCAGGGCGTCATCGCGAACTCGCTGTCCGGCACCCCCCTGACGCCCGCCGACATAATCCTCCGGACCGTGGGGGCGGTCACCTTCATCGCGGTGTCGATGCTCGGCGTCGGCGCCATCGCATTGTTCCTGTCGACCCTCACGGACTCCTCCCTGGCCGCGGCGCTCGGCGCGATGGCAGCGCTGATCGCGAGCGGAGTACTGGTCGCGCTCAACGCAGCCGCTTCCGTCAGCCCGTATTTGCCGACCGAGTACTGGCTGGCCTGGCTCGATTTCTTCCGTCAGCCCATCTTGTGGCGCGATATCGAGCGCGGATTCGCGATTCAAGCTGTCTACGTCGTGGTGTTCCTCGGTGCCGCGTGGGCGAATTTCGCCAGCAAGGATGTCACGAGCTGAGCCGCCTGCTAACGGCAGTCGGCCGAGGTCGGCGCTCGCAGCGGCGCCGCACTGAGCGCCTGCAGCACCATCGCGGTGACATCGGGGTTGGTGGGCAGTTGCGAATGCGTGATACTGACCCCCGGGCAGACCGACTGGACCGGCACGTCAATCGCCCCGGCCAGCTGTGCCGAATCTGGCGGCTTGACGGTCTGGTCGTCGGTTGTCCACAGTGACAGCCAGTGTGGCAGCCCTGCCGGGCTGGCCACGTCCAGGCTGGCGAGCAGCGTGCTGCCCGGGGTGAGTTGCTGGCAGGCGACAGGGCAGGCACCGGGTACGAACGCCTGCGCCGCCGCCGCTAGCGACGTGCCGTGAAATGGCGAGCCAAGCGTGATGATCCGCCGGGCCCGGTCGAAGCCGTCGTATCGCCTGGCCCAGATCAGCGCGACCACGCCGCCTGCCGAGTACCCGATAACGTCAACTGACGGGGCGCCGTGCGCCATGGCGCTGTTGACCGCAGAGTTGAGCAAAGCGGCGTCGGTGACCAGGCTGCCCGTCCCGGTGCCGGGCAAGTTCAGTACGGTGGCGGTCCGGCCGGTCGCCTGAATGTGGCTGGCCAGTGAGTCCAGCGATCCGGTGCTGCCGCCATAGCCAGGTACCAGCAATACCGGGCCGGGCCGGTTCTGCGCCGGTCCGGCTCCGGTGCTGCCGGCGCCGGCACCGCCCGGAGCATGCGCCGCGCCGACTGCTATCCCAGCCGCCGCGGCGGCGAGAACGACAACAGCGACGACGATGCCAAGCAGCCGGCGGCGGCGGGACATGCCGGAAAGCCGCATGGCCAGGCGGCCTTGCCGGATGCGCTGAACCGGCCCACTCATGACCTCAACCGTACGGGACGCCGTTCGCTGCCCCGTTCTCCCAGCTAGCGTCATGTCTGTGATGTCTGTGACGCCGTCTGCTACCGCGTTGTGGTGGCGTGCGCGTTATCTGCGCCGTCCTCCGGCACCATCTGAGCCACCTTCGCAGTGGGCCCGGCGCCCGGGATATCCCGGGGCGCAAGCCGCTGCGGCGCGTAGTGGCGAGTGCGGCGCCTGCGAGCCCGCACGGGACGCACCGGGCCGGGCGCATCCCGTAACCTTGGGGAGTGACGCTACGCCTCTATGACACCGCCGCCCGCGCGGTCCGCGAGTTCACCCCGCTTCATCCAGGGAGAGCCTCGCTGTATCTGTGCGGCGCAACGGTGCAGGCTCCACCGCATATCGGGCATATCAGGTCGGGTGTTGACTTCGACATCCTGGTCCGCTGGCTGCGTGCGTCCCATTACCAGGTCACCTACTGCCGCAACGTCACCGACATCGACGACAAGATCCTTAACGTCGCCATGCAGGAAGAAGTGCCGTGGTGGGCCGTGGCCGACCGGAATCAGCGAGCCTTCAACAGGGCATATGACGTTCTCGGCTGCCTGCCGCCGGACGTCGAGCCACGCGCTACCGGCCACGTGCCCGAGATGATCACGCTCATGCAGCGGCTGATCGACAGCGGGCATGCATACCCCTCGGGCGGCGATGTCTTCTTCGATGTCCACTCCCTGCCGAGCTACGGATCCCTGTCAGGCCAGCGGCTTGAGCACATGCGGGCAGCAGGTGACACTGAGGATGCCAGCGCCAAGCACGACCCGCGCGACTTCGCGCTCTGGAAGCGCGCCAAGCCGGGTGAGCCGACCTGGCCAACCCCGTGGGGGCCCGGCCGGCCCGGCTGGCACCTGGAGTGCTCGGCCATGTCCACCAAATACCTCGGCCCCACGTTTGACATCCACGGCGGCGGGCTCGACCTCCTGTTCCCGCACCATGAGAACGAGCAGGCACAGTCGCATGCCGCGGGAGACGGCTTCGCCCGGTACTGGCTGCACAACGGCCTGGTCCGCATCGGCGGCGAGAAGATGAGCAAGTCGCTCGGCAACTCGCTGCTGATCGACGAGATGGTGACGCAAATCCGGCCGGTTGAGCTGCGCTACTACCTGGGCCAGGCCCACTACCGGTCGCCGATTGACTATTCGCCGGCGGCGCTGGCCGAGTCCGGGGCCGCCTATCGCCGGATCGAGGGTTTCGTGACCAGGGCTGCGGAACTGGTGGGCGGCGAGTTGGTGCCCGGTGAGTTGCCGGGCCGCGAAGCCGCCACGGGCGGCACCTCCTCGCTTCCCGCCGAGTTCACCGCTGCGATGGACGACGACCTGGGCGTTCCGCAGGCGCTCGCTATCGTGCACGACAGTGTCCGGGACGGTAACGCCGCGTTGTCGGCCGGCGACATGGGCGGCACCGCCAAAAGCCTGGGTGACGTCAGGGCCATGCTGTCGGTGCTAGGGCTCGATCCGTTTGCGGCGCCGTGGGCTGCCGCGGAACCGGGTGGTGATCTGCGTCCCGTCGTGGATGCCCTGATTGGAGTGGCGCTGGCGCAACGGGAAGCAGCGAGGGCTCGCAAAGATTTTGCCGCTGCGGACGCCATCCGCGATCAGCTGCTCGCGGCTGGCGTGCTGGTCGAGGACACTGCGCGCGGACCGCGCTGGGAGCTGCGCAGGTGACCGGCCGGGCAGCGGGAGGCGGCGCAACCCGAGGTGGGGGCAGGACCAAGACGGGCAAGCCGCGGCCGGGCACGGGCGGCTACGGCAAGCGAAAGCTGGAGGGCAAGGGGCCGACGCCGCCCGCCGAGATGCGGCCGGGTCACCCCGCTCAGCGCCGGGCCGCCGCTCAGGCGAAGCAGGCAGGCCGGCCGGGGGCGAGTTCCGCCCGCGACCAGGCGGGTGGCGCTGCTCGTTCCGCCGCGCCCGCTGGTGCGGGCCGGCGGGCTGCCGGTGCTGTGGGCTCCCGTGGCCGGGAGGCCCGTGGCCGGGAGGCCCGTGGTTGGGACAGCCGTGCTGCGGGCAGGGGGGAATCGCGGTCCCGCGGCGGCGGCAGCGCGGCGGCCGAGCTGGTGGCCGGGCGGAATCCGGTGCTCGAGGCGCTACACGCGCGCGTTCCGGCGACTGCGCTGCATGTCGGCCCGCGCCTCGATAGCGACGAGCGGATTGGCCAGGCCGTCATGCTGGCTGCCGACGCCGGCATTCCTGTGGTGGACGCTGGCCGGGCCGAGCTGGACCGGATCACCGGCGGTGCCATTCATCAGGGGATCGCGCTGCGGATCAAGCGCTACGCCTATGCCGATCCTGCCGACTTGATCGATGCCGCTCGGGACACCGGCACGCCCCCGCTGATCGTCGCTCTGGACGGCGTCACTGACCCGCGCAACCTCGGTGCGGTAGCAAGGTCCGTCGCGGCCTTCGGCGGGCACGGCGTCCTGGTGCCCGCCCGGCGCTCGGCGGGTGTGACCGCGGGCGCGTGGAAGGCCTCGGCAGGCACCCTGGCGCTGGTCCGGGTAGCACAAACTGCCAACCTTTCCAGGGCACTGGCAAGCTATCAGGAGGCGGGCCTCTTCGTGGCCGGCCTGGACGCCGGCGGCTCCGCCGATGTTGGCGAGCTGGAACTAGCTGACTCGCCACTGGTGCTGGTGGTCGGTTCGGAAGGCAAGGGCCTGTCGCGGCTGGTGGCGCAGCGGTGCGACGTGCTCGCCAGGATCCCGATCACCGGGCGCGCCGAATCGCTGAACGCGGGCATCGCCGCGGGCATCGCCCTGTATTCGGTGTCCCGGCTGCGCACAGCCCGGGGGTAGCCGCCGCGCATATGGTGGGTTGCGGAGGTGGTGCGCAATGCGGCCTCGCGAGCCGTCCTTGCCTGCCCACCCCGACGCAGCCGACGCTGCCAGGGCCCGCCTCGCGAGTGATCTGCGGCAACGCAGCCGCGCGCTGAGCCGGTCGGTACTGGGCGCCTTCGCGAAAGTCCCGAGGCATGTGTTCGTGCCCGAGGTCGCTGCGGATGCCGCTTACCGAGACGAGGCCGTTGTCATCAAGTGCGGGCCGGACGGGATGCCGGTGAGCTCCTCCTCGCAGCCAGCCATGATGGCGATCATGCTCGACCAGCTTGGCCTGCGGGCCGGCCATCGGGTGCTGGAAATCGGTACCGGCAGCGGATACAACGCGGCGGTAATGGCTGCGGTAGTCGGCCCGCGAGGCAAGGTGATCAGCATTGACATCGACCCGGAGCTAGTCGCCCGCGCGAGGGCGAGCCTTGCCGCAGCCGGCTACGACAGCGTCACTGTGATTTGCGCTGACGGCGGCTTCGGCGATCCGGGTAACGCGCCGTTCGACCGGATCATCGTCACCGCCGGGGCGTGGGACATCTCCCCAGCCTGGCTGGGCCAGGTGGCTGCCAGTGGACTGCTGGTTCTGCCGCTGTCGGTACGGGGCGTCCAGCTGTCTGTAGCGCTACGGCGAGACGACGACGGTGATGGCTGGCGGAGTGCCTCCTCGTGGCGGTGCGGCTTCGTGCGGATGCTCGGCGCATTCGCAGGGCCAGAGAAGGTAATCCAGATCGGCGAGCCCGACCACCTGGTCGTACAGGTGCCCGACGGGAGCGCGGTAGATCCGCGCGCACTGCAGGCGGCGCTAGCCGGACGGCCCGGTGCTGAGCAGGTCCTGCCGCACCCTGAAGGGCTAGCCGAGCTGGGGGACCTGGATCTCTGGCTGACGATGAGCGCGAGCGCGCTGGACCGCGTCACCGTGCTCGCGGCCGGCAGCTGGTTCCCGCCTGCGCTGCTGTTGCCTGCTGGGTTCCTGGTCAGCCATGGCACCGAGGCAGATCGCCTGGGGGCTGCGGTGTTGCTGCCTGCCGGGCCCGGCGGCCGGGACGCCTCGCACGGCCGAGGCTCTGGCGCGGTGATCCGCGGCTTCGGGCCTGGCGGGCCGGCACTCGCTGAGCACCTGGCTGGTCTGGCCCGCCGGTGGGCTGAGCTCGGGCGGCCCGAAGCACAGGACCTGCAGCTCACCGTGTGGCCGGCCGACCGGGAGCCTGCCAGTGCCGCCGCGGCGGACCAATCGATCATGCTGAAGCGGCCGAGTGTATCTATCGAGGTGGGCTGGCCCGCTTAGATGCCCGGACCAGTCCAAGCCGTCTCGCCGGTGACCGTCCCGGCGGTGACCGTCTCTGCGGTGACCGGCAGCACCGCCGTGATCAGCCAGCCCGCCTGGCGGGCTGCTCGCCGAACTCCTGCAGCAGCCGGGCCGGCCCCACGATCAGCGGGTCAGGCTGCCCCACGAGGTCGTCGTTCCTGCCTTCGTAGTCCACCCGGCGCAGCACGTACCGCATCGCCTCGAGCCGCGCGCGCTTCTTGTCGTTGCTCTTGACCACTGTCCACGGGGCATCGGCCAGGTCGGTGAAGAAGAACATCGCTTCCTTGGCTTCGGTGTAGTCGTCCCATTTATCCAGCGACGCAAGGTCGATCGGGCTGAGCTTCCACCGCTTCACCGGATCGAGTTGACGGTTGACGAAGCGCCTGAGCTGCTCGGCCCTGGACACCGAGAACCAGAATTTGATCAGCGTGATGCCGTCCCTGGCGAGCATCCGCTCGAACTCCGGCGCTTCGCGCAGGAATTCCATGCTCTCTTCGGGGCGGCAGAACTCCATCACGCGCTCTACGCCCGCCCGGTTGTACCAGGACCTGTCGAACATCACTATTTCCCCGGCGGCGGGCAGGTGGGTGATGTACCGCTGGAGGTACCACTCGCCCTGCTCGCGATCAGTCGGCTTCTCCAGGGCTACGACCCTGGCGCCCCGCGGGTTCAGGTTCTCGGTGAAGCGCTTGATGGTGCCGCCCTTGCCCGCAGCGTCCCGGCCTTCGAAGACGATGACCAGGCGGCCGTCGGCCGCCTTGACGTGCCGCTGCAGCTTGAGTAGCTCAATCTGCAGGCGGCTCTTCTCTTTGTCATACTTCTTCCGCGACAGGCGTTCGTCATACGGAAAATCCTGTCGCCAGGTCTCCGCGACCGTGCCGTCCCGTTGCACCAGCACAGGGCCGTTCTTGCCATGCCTGATGCGCAACCCGAGCTGAGCTGCGAGATCGTCGAGCAACTCCCCGACGCGCATGTCCTCGCGGTTCCCGCGCACTGCGGCATTCGCGGCCGACCGGGTGACCAGCGTGGTCACTGCTGCGGGTGGCGCCGGGCTCGGGCGTCTTTGACCGCAGCCGTTGCCTTTCCGGAGGCGTCGCGGAGCTTACCGGCTAGCGGGCTGGAGGCGGCCTTCCCGGACAGGTCGCGGATCCGGCTAGTCATCTGGCTGGCTTGCTGACCCGCTCGCTGCCTGGCGTTACTATCCGCATACCGTGCCTTGGCCTGCTCGTAAGCACCGGCCGCCTTGTCCTTGACCTTTGCGACAACACTCACCGCTACCTCCGTTCCCGCGATCGCCGCTACGGCGCGGCAGCCGCTACGAACGACCAGCCGTAGATACCCTCGCCCATGGGCCGCACACCTGACGGCGGACGGCCCGGCTTGCCGGGCCTCGGTGATGGGCCGGAGGCAATCGAATACGGCGCGTAGGTGCCGGTGATCGTGGCCAATCCGAGACCATTTCGCGGCAACCAAACCTCGGATTAAATCGTCTTGATACCTGGATAGGTATTTAGCGGAATGCCCGTTTTGCCGTGCCGACCGTTACTGGCAGGCGCAACGAACTAACGAGGGGTGATGATGAGGCAATCAGTTCGGCGCTGGTTGTACTGCACAGGGGTGGTGGCGGCGGCCGGGGTATGGGCGTCCGCGCAGCTGGGCACGGCTAGCGCAGCCAACGTCACCACAGCAGCGCACCAGGCCAAGGCGACCGGAGCCGCTTACGTCCCGCCCAGAAAGGACTTCAACTTCGGTGCCAGTGGTGCGGCGGTCAGGAGCGTCCAGCGGCGGCTCAATCAGTTGCACTATTACGCCGGGCCAGTCGACGGTAAATACGGCCAGGACACGGCAGAAGCGGTCTGGGCGTTTAAGGAGGCCCAGGGCCTGCCGATGAACGCGGCAACCAACACGCTGGTTACCTATAAGTTCCGGCACGACCTCATCCACCCGCGGATGCCCAGGGTGCTGGTTCGAAAAGGCGGCGCTAACCGGATCGAGATCAACCAGAATGACGAGTTGCTCGTCCTGTACCGCAACAACAAGGTCAAGCTGGTCCTGCACGTGTCCTCCGGCGGAAACTGCCTGATCGACCAGGGATGTGGTTGGACTACCCCCGATGGCAACTACAAGGCGCTGTGGTTCCACCTTGGTTGGCTTCACGTGCCACTCGGCGAAATGTACAACCCGGTGTTCTTCATCGGTGGCTCCTACGCGATCCACGGCGACGTGCCGGTGCCCTGGTTCCCGGACTCGCACGGTTGCGTCCGGATCTGGATGGACGCGGCGGCCTGGTTCCACAAGGACGTCACGATTGGCGGGCGGCACGCCACCCGCATCTACGTGCGCGGCACAGCCCCATACAGCAGCCTGGCCAACTAGCCGCCAAACTAGCGGTCCTGCCCGTCCCGGCCCGGCCGGGGCGGGCAGTTTTTAGTCCGTGACGGGCTATAAGCTACGCCGCAGCAGGAAATACCCCGAGATCGGAGTGAGCCATGATGCGCCGGGTTTCGCTCGTCGCCCTGGCGGCGACGGCAGCGGCCGGGCTAGCGGCATGCGGAAGCTCGGCAGGCCCGAGCGCCAGCGGCGCGACGAAGCCGGCCGCCTGCACCTACGCTGGCATCCAGCCGCTGCTCTACCAGAAGGGCGCGCTGACGGTCGCGACCGACA
>Ga0335072_10012929_pt1 | contig 11909 bp, 10 predicted proteins | sample Lox_Sample_21_FD_206725 | JGI IMG/M metagenome (GOLD analysis project Ga0335072, IMG submission 206725) | Soil microbial communities from Loxahatchee National Wildlife Refuge, Florida, United States - Lox_Sample_2.1 | ecosystem: Environmental > Terrestrial > Soil > Wetlands | place: USA...
GCCCGGCGAAGACTACAAGATCGATACGGTCGAGCTCGACGAGCCCGGCCCCGGTGAGGTGCTGGTCGAGATGCGGGCCTGCGGCCTCTGCCACTCCGACGAGCACGTGCGCAGCGGCGACCTGCCACTCCCGCACTACCCCGTGATCTGCGGCCACGAGGGTGCGGGCGAGGTCTCCCAGGTGGGCGACGGCGTGACGTCGGTCGCGCCCGGAGACCACGTCGCGCTCGCGTTCATTCCCTCGTGCGGCTCGTGCGCTTCGTGCCGCTCCGGGCGGTCGTACCTCTGCGACCTGGGCATGAAGCTCTTCGACACCGGGATCATCACCGACGGCCGCATCGCGCACCGCATCGGCGATACACCGGTGGCGCGGTTCTCGCAGCTCGGCGCGTTCTCGGAACGGCAGCTGCTGGGCGAGTCCTCGGTCGTCAAGGTGGATCCGGACATCCCGTGGCCCGCTGTCGCGCTCGTCTCGTGCGGGGTGGCCACGGGGTTCGGCTCGGCGGTGAGCCGCGCCGGGGTCAAGCCCGGTGACACCGTGGCGGTGCTCGGCGTCGGCGGGGTCGGCATGAGCGCGGTGCAGGGCGCGCGGGTGGCCGGGGCGCGGCGGATCATCGCGGTCGACCCGGTGGAGTTCAAGCGCGAGCAGGCGCTGCGCTTCGGCGCCACCCACGTCTACGCGTCCCTGGACGAGGCCATCGCCGGGGTCGGCCAGCTGACCTGGGGGGAGATGTGCGACTCGGTCATCTGCACGTTCGGCGTGATGCTGGGGGAACTGCTCGAGCCCGCGCTGACGCTGACGGCCAAGGGTGGCACGTGCGTGGTGACCTCGGTGGCGCCGATCGCCCAGGGCAGCGCCGACGTCAACCTGTTCCTGCTGGCGATGATGAACAAGCAGATCAAGGGCTGCCTGTACGGTGCGGAGAGCCCCAGGATTCAGATCCCCAGGCTGCTGGGCCTGTACCGGGACGGCCAGCTGAAGATCGACGAGATGATCACCGAGACGTACTCGCTCGATCAGGTCAACGAGGGTTACGCGGACATCGCGGCCGGGCGCGTCGTGCGCGGCGCGATTATCTGCTAGCCCTGCTAGCCCCGCCCGGCCCGCCCGAGCTGGCGGACCAGGCCGGCGACGTCGGCCCCGGGCGGTGGTACCACGGCGATGACCGGGGTGTTCAGCCCGCAGGCCTGGTACTCGGCGACGCGTTCCCGGCAGGAATCCGGGGAGCCGTGCACGACGAGATCGTCCACGACCTCGTCGCCGATCTTCTCCAGCGCACCCTTGCGGTCACCCGCAGCCCACGCCTCCTGCATCGGCCACAGGGCGTCGCCGCGGCCCAGCCATTCCTGGAACGCCGCGTACGCAGGCACGGTCATGTACGCCGCGACCATGCGCCGGCCGATGGCCCGGGCGACCTCGGCATCGGGCGTGGGGCAGACGAAGATCCTGGCGACCAGCTCGCATCCGGGCCCGGCCACCGCGCGCACCGCCGGCACGTCCCCTGGCGACAGCCAGTTCGTGATCACGGCGTCCGCCTCGGCCGCGGCGAGCTTGATCATCTGCGGGCGCAGCGCGGCGAGCGCGAGCGCCGGCGGGTCCGCCGGCGCGGCCTCGAGCCGGAACCCGGTTACCCGGAACGTGGAGTACTCCTCGGTGACCTTCTCCCCGGCCAGCGCCCTGCGCAGAAACCGCAGTGTGTCCCTGACACGCTGGTAGGGCTGGGCGAACTCGATGCCGTTCCACTGCTGCACGATCACCGGGGACGAGGTGCCGATGCCGAACACGAAGCGGCCCGGCGCGAGGCTCGCCAGGGTGGCCGCGCTCATGGCCAGCAGGCCAGGCGAGCGCGTGTAGACGGGCACGATTGCCGTGCCGAGGCGCAGTTCGCTCGCCCACTGCGAGGCCAGGATCAGGGGCGTGAACGCGTCGGAGCCGTTGACCTCGGCCGTCCAGGCGTCGGTATAGCCGAGGGCGGGCAGCCCGGCGACGATGTCGCGCTGCTCGGCCAGGCCCATGCCCGGCAGCGGGAGCGTGATTCCCCAGCGTTCCACGTAACGTCCTCTCTGGCAGGTCAGCCGCGATCGTTACAGATTCTGTCACTCCATGGCAGGATGCCGGCATGGGTGCACAGCCCCCGGACGAGCCGATCGGGTCTGGCTTGGGCGATGCCGAGCTCGAGGCGGTGTTTGCCGAGGCCTCTCCTTCGGACACCCTCGCCGCCGTGCTCACCGAGGCGCGGATGGTGCTGGCCGAGGTGGACAACCCGCTCGACGCCGAGCTGTGGGGCTCGGACATCGTCGCCGCGATCGGCTCCGCCGACCAGGCCGACGCGATCGTGGCGGCCGCCGAAGAGGCTGGCACCCTGGAAGCGCTCGCGACGCTTCGGGTGCTCGGCGCGGTCGGCCTGCCTCAGCTGCGCGCCGCGGCGTCGGCCGCCGCCGGCCGGCTGGCCGCGCTGGGCATCGGCGAGCCGGCCTGGGCTCCCGCGATCGGCGCGCCCAGCCCGGCCCAGTGCTGGAGCTATGGCGACGCCCGGGGGCGGCAGGAGGCGGTGACCATGAGCTTCTCGTACGCCGACTCCGGCCACGTGGTGTCGGTGCTGATCGATCGCGACCAGGGTGGCGGCATCAAGAACATCTGGGTCGGCGCGTCGGAGGGCGTGCTGGAGCGGACCAGGGAGATGTCGGTGCACGATCCCGGGATGGTCTTCGAGATGATCACCCAGGCCGACGCGCGGGCCCGGATGGACCGGGCGATCGCCGCGGGGGAGTGCCCGCAGCAGCCGGATGAAGCCGGCAACGTCGCGTCCAGGCGGGCCATCCTGCTGGCCCGGGTCGCGCTGCTGCACCGCTGAGCCTGGGCCGGAGGGACGTCGATGCCGATGCCAGGGCGGCCGGAACCGCCGGGGCGGCCGCTGGCCGCCGGCCGCTCCGCCAACGTCTACGACCTCGGCGGCGGGCGGATCCTGCGCCGCTATCACGATCGCTGCCGGTCGGCCGCGCGGGAGGCCGAGATCATCACCTGGGCCGGGCAGCACGGCGTTCCGGTTCCCGAGGTGTTCGACGCGGACGGCCCCGAGATCGTGATGGAGAAGGTCGACGGGCCGACGATGCTGGCCGACCTGGCTCGCTGCCCGTGGCGGCTGTTCCGCCACGCCGCCAGCCTGGCCCGGCTGCACGAGCAGGTGCACGCGGCGCCCGCCCTGGACGGGCTCCGGGCGCCGTTCGGTGAGAGCGGCGGCTTGCTGCACACGGACCTGCACCCCGACAACGTGCTGCTGTCCCCGCGCGGGCCGGTGGTGATCGACTGGGAGTCGGCGAGCCGTGGGCCGGCCGAGGCCGACGTCGGCCTGTGCTGGGTGGTCGTTACCTTCTCGTCGGTTCCCGGCTCGGCCTGGCAGCAGGGTGTCGGCCGGGCCGGCCAGAAGATGTTCGCCAACGCCGTGCTCCGGCACGCCGGCATGCGGATGGGCGACCCGTGGCTGGCGAAGGCCGCGCGCTTCCGGCTCGATGATCCGCACCTCCTGGAGATTGAGGCGGCCCGGATCCGCCGCATGCTGGCCCGGGCCGGTGCCGGGGCGGAACCCGGCCCGTGACAGGCACGGCCCGCGGGGCACCGCGCGCGGCGCGCCTGCTCGAGCCCCGGCACTGGCAGCTGCTCTGGCTGATGGGCGCGGCCAACTTCTTCGCCGGCTACGACTTCAACATCGTCACCGTGGCGCTGCCGCAGCTGCGCGCCAGCTACCACCTCAGCCAGTCCCAGGCCTCGCTGTGGATCGCCGTCATCTACCTGGGAGCGGTTCCCGCGGTGCTGCTCGGCCGGCGGGCCGACCGCCGCGGGCGGCGCCGGCTGCTGATCTTCTCGATCAGCGGCTACACGCTCGCCACCCTGGCCACCGCCGCGGCGCCGACCATCGGCCTCTTCGTCGGCTGCCAGCTTGCGGCGCGGTTCTTCCTGACCACCGAGGGCGTGCTCGTGTGGACGATGGTCGCCGAGGAGCTTCCCGCGGCGGTCAGGGGCTTCGGCTTCGGCTGGCTGGCGATGCTCTCGGCCCTCGGCACGGGCTGGTCGGCGATCCTGTACGGCGGCATTCTCGCGCCGGCCGGGCTGTCCTGGCGGCTGCTGTACCTGGCGGCCGTTCCGGTGCTGGTGGTCGTTGCCGCGGCGCGGCGGCGGATACCCGAGAGCGCGCGCTTTCTCGCCGCGTCCGGCCAGGGCCACCTGGCCCGGAGCTGGTCGGAGATCCTGCGCCCGCCGCACCGGCGGCTGCTGGGCCTGGTCTGCGTGACCGCGGTCCTGGCCAACCTCTCGGCGCAGGCCGTGGTGTTCGTGGTCGACTTCATGGAGAACGACCGCCACCTGTCGGCCACGGCCGCCGATCTCATCCTCGTGGTGTCGGGGGCGGCGGCCATTCCGGTGCTGATCCTGGCCGGGCGGGCCAGCGACCGGTACGGGCGCAAGCCGGTCTGCTGTTCGTTCCTGGTGCTCAGCCTCGTGGGCCTGGTCTTGTTCTTCGTGCTGGCGCGGGGCCCGGTCGGGCTGGCGCTCGCGCTGGCCGTGGCCTATGCGGGTGCGTTCGGTGCCTGGCCCACCGGCTCCGCGTTCGGCGTGGAGCTGTTCCCCACCGCCCTGCGCGCGCTCGGCAGCTCGGCGGCCAACCTGGCCATGGTCATGGGCCAGGTCGTGAGCTTCGTCCTGGCCGCGCCCCTGATCGGCGCCGTCGGGGACCTGTCCCGGGCGGCCCTGGTCCTGGCGCTCGGGCCGCTGCTCGCCGCCGTCCTCATCGCCACGACCTTCCCGGAGACCGCCGGCGCCGAGCTGGAGGCGATCACCCCGGACGGGACGGACACTCCGGCCGGGCCGGACTCTCCAGCCGGGCGGCGGCTCCAGCGGCGCGCTCAGCGCAGGCCGACATAGTCGGCCATGCGCTCGACCGTGTAGCCGAAGAACGAGTCGGCCGGTTCGAGGGTGCCGACGAACTGGCCGAAGAGCTCGAAGCTGATCATGCCGAACAGCTGCGTCCAGGCGATCAGCCCACGGGTGAGCACGCCGTCGCTCACGCCGGGCGCGATCGCCTCGGCGACGATGGCGACCTGCCGCGCGAGCTCGGCGGGCAGCGGCTCCTCGCGGCGCTGCGCGCCCGCCTGACCGGTTCTGACCTCGGCGTCGGCCAGGATGCCGCCCATGACGATAACGCCCCTCGCGGCCGAGGCGACGGTGGTCCGCGGTGCCTCGTAACCGGGCACCGGCGAGCCGTAGATCAGCGCGTACTCGTGCGGGTTCGCCAGGGCCCAGCCCCTGATCGCGGTGCAGGTGGCCCGCCACCGGCCGCGGATGTCCGTCGCGGGCAGCGCGGAGTTCGCCGCCTCGGCGGCCGCCCCGAGCGCGTCGTAGGCGTCGATGATCAGTGCGGTCAGCAGCTCGTCCCGGCTGCGGAAGTACCGGTAGAGGGCCGACGAGACCATGCCAAGCTCCCGCGCCACGGACCGCAGCGACAGGCCCTGGGCCCCGCTGGCCGCGAGCTGGCGCCGCGCCTCCTCCTTGATCTCGCGGGTGAGCTCGGCCCGCGCCCGCTCCCTGGCCGTCCGGCTGGCGCTGTGCGTCGTGGTCATGGCCCCAGTGTGCCAGATTGGAGAGCATCGATCAATGACAAGAGCACTGCTCTTGACAGCTGCTCTCCAAGCGCGCACACTGATCTGTATAGAGAGCACTGCTCACCAAAATGAGGAGCCTGAGATGTCCGAAAGCCCTTCGCAGCGGTACCTCACCCCCACCAGGTCGACCGCGATGTTCAACTCGATGGTTGCCGCCCTGACCAGGATGGGCATCAGCGTCTACGGCAGCCGGGTGCTATTCGTCCGCGGCCGCAAGAGCGGCGAGTGGCGCAGCACCCCGGTGAACCCGCTGAGCCTCGACGGCAAGCGTTACCTGGTCTCGCCACGCGGCCAGACGCAGTGGGTCCGCAACATGCGCGCGGCAGGCGGCGGCGAGCTCCGGGTCGGCCGCCGGGTGGAGCGGTTCACCGCCACCGAGCTGCCCGACGACGTCAAGCCGCCGGTGCTGCGCGAGTACCTGCGGCGCTGGAAGTTCGAGGTCGGGATGTTCTTCGAGGATGTCACCCCGGACAGCCCGGATTCCCGGCTGCTGGAGATCGCGCCCGGGTTCCCGGTCTTCCAGGTCGTTGCTCGCCCCGAGTGACCAGAACGGGACGCCGCGGGCCGCCGCTACGCCGTCAAGGCGAGCGTGGCGCCCGCGGCGTCGGTCAGCCGGTGGTAGCCGGGTGCACCGGGGAAGGAAGCCAGCGGGCTCCCGACCCTGGCGGCCGGCCCGTCCGGGCCGACCAGGATGGTGCCCTCAGCGCCGGCCGCGATCAGCTCGCCGTCGACCCGGAGCAGCACCGGCCCGTCTCTGCTGGCGGAGATCGCGGTCCGGCCGTGGCGCAGCCCGTCGATCACCGCAGCGGGCTCGCCGGCGGCGCACTCGACCCAGGTCGTTGGCGAGCCCGGCGGAGCGTCGTCACCGGGCCGGTGCCAGTCGCTGCCGCCGACCGGGACGGATCCGGGGTCCCAGGCAAGCCACCAGGCCAGCGGCGTCGTCCAGTGCGGGTCGAGCCAGCTCCAGTGCCACACCTCGGCCAGCGGCGGACGCCGCCTCATCGGGATCGTCCAGCTCACGTCCCCGCCGATCGGATGGTTGACGGACAGCAGGGTGCCGGCCCGCTCGGTGGCGTCCAGCCAGGCGTCGGCGGGCTCACGGAAATCGATCCAGCCCATCTCGCCGAACGCGTTCGCGTGGCCGGCCTGCACGGTCACCTCCTGCCCGGGCACCAGGATGATCCCGTGCGCCGCAGCGGTGGCGGGCAGCTCCGCGTGATGGCTGATCGTGTTGTGATCGGTGACCGCGATGTAGTCGAGGCCGCGGGTGACCGAGAACCGAGCGAGCTCGGGCACGGTCATCGCCCCGTCCGAGTGGACGGTGTGGGTATGCAGGTCGCCGGCGAGCCAGCGCCGGCCGGCGCCGGCCGGCAATTCGCGGCGTGGTGGCCGGCCGGCGAGCGGCGGCAGCGGATCCGGCGGCTGCCCGGGTGCCAGCTCACCCGGCCTGCCCGAGACCTGCGCGGTGAGCCGGTACTCGGCGCCGCCCAGCGGGACCCGGTGCAGGCCGATCACGACCTGCCAGGTTCCCTGCTCGAGCTCGCCCGGCAGGTAGCCCGGGGTCGCGGCGTCCTGGGTAATCACGAACGACCGGCGGGCCCCGCCGGACCAGCCGCGGAATCCGCCCGGCCCGATGCATCCCAGGTCGAGGACGGCACCGTCCCGTTCATACTCGAGCTCGACCCGCAGCCCGCACGCGCCGCCGGGTACCTCGACCGGCAGGTACTGCCAGGGACTTGCGAAACGGTCTTCGAGGGTCCATCGACCGCTGTGCCGCATCGTGGCCATGGGCCCATCTGATCAGGCTGGGCGCTGGCTTGTCAGTCCGGCCCGCTCGGCGGCGCCGAGCTGCCTGAGCTTGGCCCGGATCTGGCCGGCGTCGGCGTGCTCGAGGTCGTCGAGAATGGCCAGGGCCTTCTGCCAGGCGGCCCGCGCCTGGGCCTGGTTGCCGCTCTCGAGCCGCGTGTCACCGATGTTCGCGAGGGTGTCCGCCTCGTTGTACCGGGCGCCAACTTCGCGGAAGAGGCGCAGCGCGTGCTGGTAGCAGGTGGCCGCGGTGGCGAGGTGGCCGAGCTTGCGCTCGGCGTATCCGAGGCTGTCCCACGTGTGGGCCTCGCCGCCGGCGTCGCAGAGTTCCTGATTCAGGGCCAGCGCCTGCCGGCAGTACCGCCGTGCCTGCTCCGGGTCGCCGAGCAGGGCATGGCACCAGCCCACGGAGTTGAGCGCGCTTGCCTGCCCGGGCCGGTTGCCCGCGGCCCGGAACAGGAGGAGCGCCTGCTCGGAGTGGCCGAGCGCGTCGGCATGAGCCGACTGACGCTCGGCTATCCAGCTGAGCGACTGATGGGCGCGGGCCTCGCCGGAGCCGTCGCCGAGCTGCCGGTAGAGCCCGAGGCAGTCGGCCAGGTGGACGCGGGCCTGGTCGTAGTCGCCGAGCCTGGCGCAGGCGCAGGCCAGCAGGCGCTTGGCCGCGGCCTGGCCGGCCGCGTCGCCGGATCGCGTCGCGGCCTCCACCGCGCGGCGCTGGGTCGCGGCCCATTCCCGCCAGTGCCCGCGGGTATCGAGGAAGTCCACCATGGCCCAGCCAAGCTGCCAGGCGTGGACGTCGAAACCGGTCTCGGCGGCTAGGTTGACGGTCGCGACCAGGACCTGCAGCTCGGCCTCGAACCAGGCGAGCGCCCGCTGCCTGCTGCCCATGGTCTCGGGCGTGACGCCGGGCCGCGGCGGCGGGATGCGCGTGATCGGCTCGCGCAGCGGGTTCAGTTGCAGATCCGCGGACCGGGCCGAGTGCAGGTAGTGGTCGAGCATGCGGCCGGTGGCTGCCCGGCGGTCGTCCTCGCTGTCCAGCACGCTGGCCTGCTCCGCGGCGTAGGCACGCAGCAGGTCATGGAACGCGAAACGCCCCGCCGACGGCTCGGCCAGCAGATGACAGCGCGCCAGCTCCCGCAGCACCCGCCGGGTCTCCGCCAGCCCCGCCCCGGCCAGGCTCGCCGCCGCCGCCGCCGTGATCTCCGGCCCCGGATGCAGCCCCAGCAGCCGGAACATCCGCGCCGCCGGCGGCTGCAGGCACTGATACGACCACGACAGCACCGCCCGCACATCCGTCGCGTCCTCACCCGTCGACAGCGCATCCAGCCGCCCCCGCGCATCCCGCAACTCCGCCGCCAGCGCCCCCAGCGTAAAACCCGGATGGGTAACCGCGCGGGCGGCCGTGATCGCCAGCGCCAGCGGCAGCCGCGCACACAGCCCGATCAGCTCATCGGCCGCCTCGGGCTCGGCGGCGATCCGGCTGGCGCCAAGCCGCTCGGTCAGCATGTCGCGGGCCTCGGCCGCCGTCATGACGTCAAGGCAGATTGAGGTGGAACCATGGGTCACCACCAGACTGGCCAGCTCGCTGCGGCTGGTGATCAGGACCATGGCGGTCGGCGTGGCCGGCAGCAGCGGCCGCACCTGCGCCGGATCACGCGCGTTATCCAGCACCACCAGCACCCGCCGGCCATCCAGCAAGCTGCGATACAGCGCCGCCCGCCCATCCACCGTCGCCGGCACCCGCGCCGCCGGCACCCCCAGCGCATCCAGGAACCCGCGCAAAGCCTCCGCCGGCGCCAGCGGATCCGCCGGCCCGAACCCCCGCAAGTTCACATACAGCTGCCCATCAGGAAACCCCGCCGCCGCCCGCCGCGCCCAGTGCACCGCCAGCGCCGTCTTGCCCACCCCCGCCGTCCCCCCAATCGCCGTAATCAGCACCGGCCCACCCGGCCGCCGCAACAACCCCGACAGCGCCCGCAGTTCCCGCGCCCGCCCGGTGAACCCGGGCACCGTGGCCGGCAGCATGTTCGGTGCCGGCAGCCGCACCTGCTCTGCTTCGGCGGGCCCGGCCGGTGCTGGAATCCTTGCCGCCGGGACGGACGGGGCGGGGCGCTTGCGGTCGGCCTGGCCGTCGCGGCTCGCCGGGACCAGGGCCGGCCCGGGCGGAGCGAGCAGCAGGGTTCGGTCGGATCGCAGGATCCGCTGATTCAGCTCCCGCAACCCCGGACCCGGCTCAATCCCCACCTGCTCCACCAGATGCGCCCGCACCCGCCGGTACGCCTCCAGCGCCCCCGCCTGCTGCCCCGACCGGAACAACGCCAGCATCAGCAACTCCGCCAGCCGCTCCCGCAACGGCTCCGCCGCCGCCAGACCCCGAACCTCCGCCACCACCTCACGATGACGACCCAAATGCAAATCCGCCTCGACCCGCGCCTCCAGCGCCTCCAGACGCATCTCCGCCAGCCGCGGCACCGCCCCCGCCACCAAAACCCCCGACGGCACATCCGCCAACGGCCGCCCCCGCCACAACCCCAAAGCCTCACCCAGCCGCGCCGACACCACATCCCACGCACCGCCACGCGCCGCCCGCGAAGCCGACGCCTGCAACTCACCAAACCGCGTCACGTCCAGTTCCCCCGGCATCACCTCGATCAGGTACCCCGCCGGCCGCGTCACGATCCGCTCATACCCCAGCGGGCCTAACGCCTGCCGCAGCCGCTTCACATAGTTCTGCAACGTCACCCGGCTGGTCTCCGGCGGCCGGCCCTCCCACACCGCCTCCGCCAGCTCCCCCGCACCCACCACCTCATTGGCACGCAACAACAGCGCAGCCAGCAGCACACGCTGCTTACCCGCCGACACACTCACCCGGGACCCGCCAGCCCTCACCACCAGCGGCCCGAGCAGGCCGAATTCCACCCCGATCCTCCCGATCTTCCCGTGCGGCCCCCCTGCACCCGATCGGCTCATAAATCATCGCACCGGCAAAAGGATCAGGGCTATGCAATAGCAGAAGACGGCACGTGCAATAGCGCGGATCAGGAGCCGGCTTCCTTCCGCGGACGGCCTGGGCGACGCACCGGCGCGACCTTGTTCGGCATCCGCCCGGCGTCGGCGAGCGCGCGGCGCAGCATGAGCTCGATCTGCGCGTTGGTGCTGCGCAGCTCGTCGGCTGCCCAGCGCGCGAGAGCGTCATAGACCGCCGGGTCTAGCCGGAGAAGGACCGTCTTCCGTTCAGTCGCCACGCGTCTCCCCTGGCGCGTCCTACTGGTAAAGGGTGCCGGTGTTGACGACCGGCTGGGTCGGGTGATCGCTGCACAGGACCACCAGCATGTTGCTGACCATGGCCGCCTTGCGCTCGGCGTCCAGCTCCACGAGGCCGTCTTCATCGAGCCTGGCCAGCGCCGATTCAACCATGCCGACCGCGCCCTCCACGATCCGCTGCCGGGCCGCGACCATCGCGCCGGCCTGCTGCCGGCGCAGCATCGCGTGCGCGATCTCCGGGGCGTAGGAGAGCCGGGTCAGCCTGGTCTCGACGATCTTCACCCCGGCCGGCGCGACCCGCAGAATGATCTGCTCGGCCAGCCGGGCATTGATCTCACCGGCCGAGCCGCGCAGGGACAGCCCGCCCTCGTGGTCGTCGTACGGGTAGTCGCTGGCTATCTGCCGGACGGCCGTCTCGGCCTGGATCGCGATGAACTCGGTGAGGTTGTCCACGCCGAACACCGCCTTAGCGGTGTCCTCGACCTGCCAGACGATCACGGCGGCGATCTCGATGGGGTTGCCGTCGGCGTCGTTGACCTTGGCCGGCGTGGTCTCGTGATTGCGGATCTTGGTGGAGATGCGCCGACGCTTGGTGTTGGGATTCACCCAGTGCAGCCCGTCGTTGCGGATCGTGCCGACGTAACGGCCGAACAGCTGGACCACGCGGGCCTCACCGGGTGCCACCTGCGTCAGCCCGCTGAACACCGAGAGCGCGATGATCATCAGGATTGCGCCGACGGAGACCAGCCCGGACTCGGATCCCGTGAGCCCGTCCACGAGCAGCCCGATTCCCAGCACCGACACGGCCACGCCGACAATTCCCAGCGGCAGGCCCGGCAGCACTGTGGCTGGGCGCTCGACGACCTCCGGGCCGGGCTGGTGCGGCGCCTCGGCGCCCGCACCGGTGGTATCAACGCTCACCGACCGACCTCCTTAGGTGTGTACCGCACTATATTGATATCACGTTTTCGGCTGCCCCCCGCTTCGCCGCTCCGGCGGAACTTACCGGCCATCCAGGGCACTGGGCCCTGACCGCCATCCAAACGGCGCCAGATCCGGCTCAACCCAGCCGGCCCGCGCCTGCGGCGAGGCCAGCACCGCCGCGCTGTAGTGCCGGATGAGCAGGCGCTTGTCCAGCAGCGCCGGGTAGCGCTCGGCGAACGCGCTGAAGTCGGTGACGGCCG
>Ga0335072_10012930_pt1 | contig 11909 bp, 10 predicted proteins | sample Lox_Sample_21_FD_206725 | JGI IMG/M metagenome (GOLD analysis project Ga0335072, IMG submission 206725) | Soil microbial communities from Loxahatchee National Wildlife Refuge, Florida, United States - Lox_Sample_2.1 | ecosystem: Environmental > Terrestrial > Soil > Wetlands | place: USA...
CCCGAATCGAGATCTGATCCTGTTTCTCACCTTCGCGGTGATCTTCGGCACGCTCGTCCTGCAAGGTCTGTCGCTCCCAACCCTGATCCGCAAGCTGGGGATCACCGGCGGTGGAGAGGCCGAGAGCGAGGAGCTGAAGGCGCGGCTCGGCGCCACCAAGGCGGCGCTGGCTCAGATCGAGGCACTCCGCGCCGAGGACTGGACCCGCGACGACACGCTCGACCGGATGCGCAACGCCTACGACTACCGCAAGCGCCGCCTGGCCGCGCGCGCGGGCAAGATCGAGGACGACGGCTACGAGGACCGCTCGCTGGCCTACCAGCAGGTGGTCCAGACTGTCCTGGCGGCCCAGCGCGATGCCCTGGTTGAGCTCCGCCGCGCGGGCACGATTTCGAACGAGACCATGAACCGCGTGATCCAGGAGCTCGACCTCGAGGAGTCGCGCCTCGAGATCTGAGCCGTCAGGAGCGCGTGATCAGTACTCGGGTCTGACCACGTGGGGCAACCCCGAGCTTCACGGTCGCGTCCCCTACCGCAACCGCGTCTAGCCAGACGTCTTCGTCCTCGTTGACCTGTCCGAGGGCGGCCACCTGGCGCATCGCCTGGGCCAGGCGCGCGATTTCCTCAGCGCTGCCCTCCAGCCGCTGGACTCCGGCTTCCGTCCCGAAGGTGACGGCCAGTCCCGCGGCCGTCGGCTGCGCATCAAGCAGTTCCAGACTCATGGATCCCTCCAGTCTATGTACAGACAGGAACGCGTCGCCGTCGAATAGCCTTGCGCGGGCCGTCGATCAGCAAGCAAAGGAGAGGCGATGAGCGAGGAGCGGGTCAAGTTCGTGCTCGACGAGCCGGACATCCCGACGCACTGGGTCAACCTGATGGCCGATGTTCAAGATCCGGGGAACCCCCTTCCACCGCCGCTGCGGGCGGGTGGGGACGGGATTCTGGAACCCGCCGGGCCCGACGACCTGTCGCCGATCTTCCCGATGAGCCTAATCCTCCAGGAGGTCTCGGCCGAGCCCGAGATCGAGATCCCCGAGCCCGTGCGTGAGGCCTACAAGCTGTGGCGCCCGACGCCGCTCTTCCGCGCTCACCGGCTCGAACGCGAGCTCGACACCCCGGCCCACATCTACTACAAGTACGAAGGCGGCTCGCCACCGGGCTCGCACAAGCCGAACACGGCGGTGGCCCAGGCGTACGAGAACGCGCAGGCGGGGATCAAGAAGCTGACCACTGAGACCGGGGCCGGCCAGTGGGGCTCGGCCCTGGCCTTCGCCTGCCGGCTGTTCGGACTTGAGTGCGAGGTGTGGATGGTCGGCTCGAGCTACGACCAGAAGCCCTACCGCCGCTCGATGATGGAGACGTGGGGCGCCACCGTGCACCGCTCCCCCTCGGATGTCACCGAGTCCGGTCGCTCCCAGCGAGAGCACCCCACCGGGTCGCTCGGGATCGCGATCTCCGAGGCGGTCGAGGTCGCCGCGCAGAACCCCGACACGAACTACTCGCTCGGGTCGGTACTGAATCACGTGCTCCTGCACCAGACCGTGATCGGGCAGGAGGCGCTGGCCCAGATGGCGATGGCCGGCGAGGAGCCCGACACGGTGATGGCCTGCGTCGGCGGCGGCTCGAACTTCGGCGGCCTCACCTTCCCGTTCATCCGCCGGGCGATCCGCGGCCAGGCCAAGACGCGCTTCATCGCCGCCGAACCGGCTGCCTGTCCCACGCTGACCCGAGGCGTCTACGCCTACGACTTCGGGGACACCGTTGGGCTGACCCCGCTGATGCCGATGTACACGCTGGGCCACGACTTCGTCCCGCCACCGGTGCATGCCGGCGGCCTGCGCTACCACGGCGACTCGCCGCTCGTGTGCGGTCTGGTCAAGCAGGGACTCGTCGAGCCGCGGGCCTACCGCCAGAACGAGACCTTCGAGGCGGCGGTGCGGTTCGCGCGGGCCGAGGGGATCATCCCGGCGCCCGAGCCGGCGCACGCCATCCGGGCGGTGTTCGCCGAGGCGGAGGCCGCGCGCGAGGCCGGCGAGGAGCGCGTGATCCTGTTCGGCCTCTGCGGGCACGGGCACTTCGACCTGAGCGCGTACGACGCCTACCTGGCCGGCCAGCTGGAGGACCCCGAGTTCTCCGAGGACGACTTGGCAGCCGCGCTCGCGAGCCTGCCAGAGGCGCCGGTGCTGGCCTGACGGCCGCGGTAATGTGAGCGTGGCGTGACAGCCACGCAGACGACCGAAGATCACGTGGACCTCGCCAATCCTCATCACGATCGGCGCTGGCTGATTCTCGCGCTGCTCGGGACCGCGCAGCTGATGGTGGTGCTCGACGCGACCGTCGTGAACATCGCGCTGCCATCTGCCCAGAACGCGCTCCGCTTCTCCGACGCCAACCGGCAGTGGGTCGTCACCGCGTACTCGCTCACGTTCGGCAGCCTGCTCCTGCTCTTCGGCCGGTTCGGCGACCTGTTCGGCCGCAAGCGGACGCTGATGATCGGCCTCGTCGCCTTTGGCGTGGTCTCGGCGATCGGGGGCGCGGCGCAGAGCTTCGGAATGCTCGTGACCGCGCGCGCGTTCCAGGGTGCGGCGGGCGCGCTGTTGGCGCCTTCGGCGCTGTCGCTGCTGACGACCACGTTCTCCGAACCGCGGGAGCGCGGGATCGCGTTCGGGATCTACGGCGCGATCGCCGGCGCCGGCGGCGCCGTGGGCCTGCTGCTCGGCGGCGTCCTCACCGAGTACCTGTCCTGGCGCTGGTGCCTGTACGTGAACGTGGCGATCGCGGTGCCGGCCGTGTTCGCCGCGTTCGTGCTGCTCACCAACCAGGTTCCGGCCACGAGGCCGAGGCTCGACGTGCCCGGTGCCGTGGCCGTGTCGCTTGGCCTGTTCCTGATCGTCTACGGCTTCTCACAGGCCGAGCCGCGTGGGTGGACGGACTGGGAGACGCTCGGGTCGCTGATCGCCGGCGTGATCATCCTCGCCGTGTTCGTGGTGATCGAACGGCAAGCCGCTCACCCGCTGCTCCCCCTGCGGATCGTGCTTGACCGCAACCGCGGCGGCTCGTACCTGTCGGTGCTGATCTCCGGCGCGGGGCTGTTCGGCGTGTTCCTGTTCCTCACCTACTACCTCCAGAAGACGTTGCTGTACAGCCCGGTGGTCACGGGGTTGGCGTTCCTGCCGATGGTCGCGATGATCATCATCGGCTCAACGACCTCAAACGCCGTGCTTCTCCCGCGCTTCGGGCCGAAGCCGCTGGTTCCCACCGGCATGCTCCTGGCGGCGCTCGGCATGGTGATCCTCGCCCAGCTCGGCGTGCACTCGAGCTACGCCGCGGACATCCTGCCGGCGCTGCTCGTGACCGGGCTCGGGCTCGGGCTGATCTTCGCGCCCTCGATCAACACCGCGACGCTCGGCGTCCGCCAGGAAGACGCCGGCGTGGCCTCGGCCACGGTCAACAGCTGCCAGCAGGTGGGCGGCTCGATCGGGACCGCGTTCCTGAACACGATCGCGACGACCGCGGTCACGAGCTACCTCGCCGGCAAGGCGCTCACCCCGCTGGTGTCGGCCCAGGCGGCGGTGCACGGATACACGGTCGCGTTCTGGTGGGCGGCGGGCATCTTCCTGCTTGGCGCCCTCGTCTCGGGGACCCTGCTCCGGCCCGGCACGGCTCTGGCGACGGCGGGTGAGGCTCAGCCGGCGCCCGTGGCGGCGTGAGTCACGTCGTCACGATCTCCGCCTCCTACGGCGCCGGCGGCAGCTGGGTCGGGCCGCAGGTGGCCGAGCGCCTCGAGTGCCGGTTCATCGACCGGGCGATACCCGTCCAGGTGGCCGACCGGCTGGACGTCCCGGTCGAGCACGCCCACGTCCACGACGAGGCCGCCGCGCCCCGGTTCACGCGACTACTGGCGCGCCTGCCGAACACCAGCGGCGTCGTCTTGCCCGAAGCGACGAGCGCGGAGTTCTGTAGGGAGACCGAGCGCCTCCTGGTCGAGGCCGCGGACGCGGGCGATGTCGTCGTGCTGGGACGAGCGGGCGCGATCGTGCTGCGCGATCGCCCGGGCGCGCTTCACGTCCGCCTCGACGGACCCCAGGAGGCGCGCGTGTTCCAGGGGATGCGCGTCGAGGACATCGACGAGGACGAGGCTCGGCGCCGGCAACGCACCTCCGATCGCGCCCGGATTGATTATGTCAAGCACTTCTACGACGCCGACCCGCGAGATCCCCGCCACTACCACCTCGTGCTCGACTCCACCGCTTTGGCGCTGCCGACCTGCGTCGAGCTGATTGTGAACGCCGCGCGACTGGCGCCGGCTTAGAGAGCCGCGAGTTCCCGGAACAGAGCCCGCGCCGCCGCGATCCCGAGCGGCACGTACTCGGTCCGCAGGCACTCGTTCGGCGAGTGGATGCCCGAGTCGGGCAGCGAGAAGCCAGTGATGATCGTCGGAATCCCGCGGTCGGCGAGGGCGGCGGCGATCGGCAGTGTGCCGCCGCTGCGGACCAGCGCCGGTCGCACCCCGACCGCGCGCTCGAAGGCACGCAGGCCGAGCTGAATCGCCGGGGTGCCCGGATCGAACACGGCGGCCGGCGCGAATCCCATCCGCTCGACCTCGAGCTCGGTCCCGGTCGGCGTGGCGGCGCGCAGCAGGCGCTCGAACTCGCCGGCGATCTCCTCCGGATCCTGCCCCGGCGCGAGCCGGATCGAGACGTTGGCGTCGGCCCGAACCGGAAGCACGGTCTTCTGAGCGAACGGGGAGCCGCCCGCGAGGCCGTTCACGTCGAGCGCCGGCTCGGAGGTCGTGCGCACGTAGAACTCCTCGGCCGCCCGGGGGTCCATCGGGTTGGCCCCCTGACCGGCGAGCTCATCGGTGCCGGCGGGCAGTTCCCGCCAGCTGTCGAGCTCCTCCCGCGACGGGGCCACGATCCCCTTGCGCAGCGGCTCGGCCAGGCGTCCGTCCGCCGGGAGAACGGCGGCGAGGGTCTGAATCAGCGCGTGGTCGGCGTTGAGCGCGGCGCCGCCGTAGATCCCCGAGTGCAGGTCCCGCGCGCCCGTCCGGACGGTCAGGTGGAAGTAGGTGAGGCCTCGCGTGGCGACGTTGAAGGCCGGCCGTCCGGGGCCGATCATGCCGCTGTCGAAGATGATCGCCGCCTGCGCCCCGCGCTCGTCGGCGCCCAGGAATTCGACGATCGACTCGCCCCCGGTCTCCTCCTCGCCGTCGCAGGCGAAGCGGACGTTGACCGGGAGCTGCCCGGACCGGGCGAGCTCGCGCGCGCCGACGAGCAGCATGTACAGCTGACCCTTGTCGTCGGCCACCCCGCGCGCGTACAGATGGTCGCCGCGGATCTCGGGCTGGAACGGCGGCGACTCCCAGAGCTCGAGTGGGTCAGGCGGCTGCACGTCGAAGTGGCCGTAGCAGAGGACGGTGGGTGCTCGATCGCCGTCGCGTGAGGCGCGGATCTCGCCGATCGCCAGCGGCTGGCCGTGCCAGTCGACCAGCTCGCAGTCGCCGCCCGCCTCGGCCACGCGCTCGCACACCCACTCGCCCGCCCGGCGTACCTCAGGCCCGCGGTCCGAATCGGCGCTGATCGACTCGATCGCGAGGAACTGCGCGAGCTCTCCGAACCAGTCGGGCGTCATCGGGTCAGAAGACCTCGGGCACGAACGTCTGCTCCTCGAGCGGAGGCCGGACGTAGGCCTCGTCGACGCGCGGAGGCAGCTCGACCGGCGGTGGCGTGAGGTCTTCGTAGTTGACCATCGAGAGCAGATGCGCGATGCAGTTCAGCCGCGCGCGGCGCTTATCGTCGGCCTGCACCACATACCACGGCGCCACCTTGATGTCGGTGTAGCGGAACATCTCGTCCTTGGCCCGAGAGTAGGCGACCCACCGGGCGCGGGACTCGAGGTCCATCGGGCTCAGCTTCCAGCGGCGCATCGGGTCGTGGACGCGCGCTTGGAAGCGGCGCTCCTGCTCCGCATCGGAGATCGAGAACCAGTATTTGACGAGCTGAATCCCCGAACGCACCAGCATGTGCTCGAAGTCGGGACACGAGCGCATGAACTCCTCGTACTCGGCCTCGGTGCAGAAGCCCATCACGCGCTCGACGCCGGCGCGGTTGTACCAGGAGCGGTCGAACAGGACCATCTCGCCGGCGGCCGGGAGGTGTTGCACATAGCGCTGGAAGTACCACTGCGTCTTCTCGCGCTCGGTCGGCGCCGGCAGCGCGACGACACGGCACACGCGCGGATTGGTCCGCTCGCTGATGCGCTTGATCACGCCACCCTTCCCGGCCGCGTCGCGGCCTTCGAAGATCACGACGATCTTCAGGCCCTTCGCCTTGACGTACTCCTGCATGATCACCAGCTCGCGCTGGAGCTTGAGTAGCTCGGACTCGAAGCGCTTGCGAGTGAGCGTCTCGTGGTTATGACTCGCGTGGCCCTTGGCCATATGCGTACCTTACGCGTCGGTGGAAGAGAACTTCAGGATCAACCGTGCCAACTGGGACGAGCGCGCGCCGGCCCACGCCGCGTCACCCGGCGGTGTCGCTCGCGCGCCTGGGCGCGCGGATGGCGGGGCTGGACTTCTCGCCGGCGTCGCTGGCCGAGGCCCGCCGGCTGGCGGAGGCGGCCGGACATGCGATCGAGTTTGTCGAGGCGAACGTGTACGACGCTGCTCGCGTCCTCGGTCGCGAGCGGTTCGACTTCGTGTTCACCGGCATCGGGGCGCTGTGCTGGCTGCCGAGGGTCCAGCCGTGGGCCGAGCTTGTGGCGGAGCTGCTTCGACCGGGGGGCTGGCTGTTCATCCGCGGGGGGCATCCGATGCTGTGGTCGCTCGACGAGCGAACCGATCGGCTGCTGGTCGTCGAGTACGCATACTTCGAGCACGAGCAACCGATCGTCGAGGTCGAGGGCGGGACATACGTCGAGACCGACGCGACGTTAGAGCACAACGTCAGCCACTCTTGGAACCACGGCCTCGGCGAGATCGTCACCGCGCTTCTCGACGCCGGGATGCAGCTGACCACGCTGGTCGAGCACGACAGCGTCCCCTGGGAAGCCCTTCCGGGTCTGATGGAGCGCACCGACGAGAAGGAGTGGCGGCTCGTCGATCGCCCTTCGCGCCTGCCCCACAGCTACACGCTGCGGGCGATCAAGCCAGCCTGACTCACGCGAATGGTCCACTCGGCAGGAAAGGATGCAGGGGCCCAGGCCGACCGCGAACGCACAGCGCGCCACGCGGGGCGAGCGTATAGCCCGCCTTCAGCAGAACGTCGATTGCCCAGTCCTGGCCGCCCGTGATCCAACGAGCCGTGGAGCGATCCCCTCCGAGGCCTCCGACCAGTTCGAGCGCCCGCCACAACAGCGCTTGCGCGGCCTCCGGATCGCGCGCGACCAGCAGCCAGACAGCGGCGAACATCGGCATGGCCACGGCGAAGCCACGGTCGCCGTGGCGCAGGAGCCGCCCGCCGCGCTCGAGGGCGTGGGACAGCTCGCTGGTGTGAGGAGCGCCGCGCACCGCTCGGGAGATCGCGGCGAGCCCCTCGAGGTCGCACCCGTCGGCCTCGCGGACCGCGGGGTCAGCGCCGGGCAGGGTCCCGCGGTCGAGTCGACCCTTGCTCTCGAAGGTCGGGCGGAGCGAGAACCCCGCCAGACCGTATAGGCGCAGCGCGCGAGGATCGCTTGAGCTGATGATCAGGCCCGCGTCGCATTCGGCGCCGTAGCGCAGGGCACGCTCGAGCAGTGCCCGGCCCGCGCCGGCGCTCTGGACCCTCGGGTCGACCGCCAGCATCGAGAGAACCCACAGCCGCTCCCGCTGGATCGCCTCAGCTAGGCCGATCATCCGCCCGTCATGCTCGGCTACGAACGCACCGCCGGGGTCAGTCTGAAGCGGATGGGCCAGTCGCTCAGTCCAGCGCCGGCGGGCCACCTGGTCGTCGAGCTCGTGGCCGAACGCTGCGGCCGACAGGTCGGCCACGGCGTCGAGGTCAGCCGGCTCGAGTGGGCGTATCCGGACCCGGTCCGTGGCGGCGCGCGAGATCACCGCTCGAAGGTAGCCGGTTGGCGCTCTCGATCACGTGCGCGACGAAAGCGGCCACCGCCCGGCGGCGAAGCTCGGGGTGCCGGCGGTAAGGCGGGCTTGCCGGCGCTCCCCGCCAGAAGGCCAGAGCCTCCTCGATCAGCGGCCGCCAGCTCGGCGCGAACGCCTCGAGCGCGTAATCGCCGGCGTCCTCCTTGCTCGCGATTGCGCCCGTCACGAGCGTGTAGTGAAGTCGCGGCGCGCCGAGCACCCCCCAGGCAGTAAACCGCCGGGGCAGCGCGCGGAGCGTGGCCGGTCCCCGCTGGCGGGCCCGGTTCACCCAGTGACGCCAGTAGCCATTGAGATTGCCGACGATCCACGCCTCCAGTTCGGCCGCATCGGTCCGAATGCGGAGCATCTCCGGTTCAGGGCCTCGGACGGCGATCCCGCTGCGGGCCAGCGTGCGCCAGGTGACCGGGTTGACGTCGAAGCCTGGCTGGGCGACCCCGAACCGTCCCGACACGTGGCCGGCCTGCGGCGTGACCTCGAGCGGCGAGCGGGAAAGATCCTCGGCTGTCAAATAACTGCCGTTGCAGACCAGCGGCCACCGCCGGCGCCGCGCGCCGTCGCGCGCGAGCACAAGCAGCCACAGGCGTCGATGAATCGCGCGCAGCCGATCCGCCTCATCAGCGTCGAGCTCGCCGGTGAGAATCGCGACGAAGTCGACGTCACTCCGCCCGTCGCGGAACGCGCCCAGGCAGGTCGAACCGACCACGTAGAACCCCTCGATCTGACCCGGGAGCTCGCGGTCAAGGCGGGCGAGCAGGTCCTCGACCGCCGTCCGCACCGGCGACGGAAGCCGGGCTGAGCTCGGGCTCGGGCCGGGGGGTGTGAGCCGCTAGCCCTTGGGGTAGTAGCCATCCGCCGGATCGAACGAAAAACTACCTCGTGCACGAGGCATGGCTGCTCGTCGGGGCGAGCGGCACAGGCAGGCAAACCCCAGCGCGGAGGAACGCCACGGCGTGAACTCTGGCCGATCGCCCCGACGGCGCCGCACTAGCGGCGTTCGCCGTCCGGGCTGGCCTCGTGCCGCTTATGATTGGAACGTCCTGCATCGGCGCTCCTTTGACCGCGGGTAGAGGAGCGGTCCGCTCAACTCAAAGACTGGAGGAGCGATGAAGATCGGCCGCTTGCTGCTCAGGCTCACTGTCGGAGGCTTTTTCTTCGGGCACGGCACGCAGAAGCTGTTGGGGTGGTTTGGCGGGCACGGGCTCGACGCCACCTCCCAGATGTTCGAGGGGCTCGGGATGAGGCCGGGGCGCCGCAACGCCGTTGCCGCCGGGGTCGCGGAGGCCGGGGGCGGAGCCGCGCTCGCGCTTGGGCTGGCTACTCCCCTCGCCGCCGGGACGCTGACCTCGGTGATGCTGACCGCGATCAACCGCGTCCACCTCAAGAACGGCCCATGGGTCGCCAACGGCGGCTACGAGTACAACGCGGTCCTGATCGCCGCCGTGCTCGCGCTCGCCGAGGTCGGACCAGGCGAGGTGTCGCTCGACCACGCCCTGGGACAGGAGCGAACCGGCCCCGGTTGGGCGCTGCTCGCCGCCGCGATCGGCGTCGCCGGCGCGGTCGGGGCGCACCAGGTCGCCGCGGCCCACCCCGCCCCGCCGCCCCCACCCGCCGCGCCTACCAACGACTCCGGGCCGGCGGCCGACGCGGAGCCCGCCGAGGCCACCGCCACCTCGTCGCAATAAGGCGCCGTCGTAAGGCGCGCCGTCGAAGGCGCCGCCGATCAACCCATGACCTGCCGCCGACAAATGCGATTCAAGTCGGTGCTCGTGTGAGCGCGAGCGAGACAACCGCCGGCGCCGCCGCGGCCGGAGCGGGCGCTGACGGGACAGCGGCACTGGGGAGTCAAGCCCCGCGCGTGCGCCTGATCTTCGGCGCGCTGCTGCTGGTGCTGCTGCTCGCCTCGCTTGACCAGACGATTGTCTCGACCGCGCTGCCGACGATCGTCGGCGACCTGGGGGGACTCTCGCACCTGTCCTGGGTGGTGACGGCCTACCTCCTCGCCTCGACCGTGTCCGGGCCGCTGTACGGCAAGCTCGGCGACCAGTACGGCCGCAAGCGGGTGCTCCAGATCGCGATCGTGCTGTTCCTGATCGGCTCGGCGCTGTGCGGCCAGTCCCAGAGCATGACCGAGCTGATCGCTTTCCGCGCGCTCCAGGGACTTGGGGGCGGCGGGCTGATCGTCACGACCATGGCGGCCGTCGGGGACATCATTCCGCCCCGGGAGCGCGGCCGCTATCAGGGCCTGTTCGGCGCGGTGTTCGGTATCGCCACCGTGATCGGACCCCTCCTCGGCGGCTTCTTCGTGGACAACCTGACCTGGCGGTGGATCTTCTACGTCAATCTGCCGCTTGGGCTGATCGCGCTGGCGGTGATCGCGGTGGCGTTCCAGCCGCGGACCGATCACCTTCGCCACCGCATCGATTATCTCGGGGCGGCCGTCCTGACCGCGGGGCTGTCGGCCATCGTGCTGTTCACCAGCCTCGGCGGCACGAGCTACTCCTGGGGCTCGCCGTTCATGATCGCGCTGATCGTGATCGGCGTCGTGATGCTCGTCCTGTTTCCGTTCGTCGAGGCGCGCGCGGCCGAGCCGATCCTCCCGCTGGCCCTGTTCCGCAACCGCATCTTCGTCGTCTCGAGCGCGATCGGGTTCATCATCGGGCTGGCGCTGTTCGGCGCGGTCACCTTCCTGCCGCTGTACCTCCAGGTGGTCAAGGGTCACAGCCCGACCGCGTCCGGGCTGCTGATCACGCCGATGATGGCCGGGCTGCTCGTGACCTCGATCCTGAGCGGGAACCTGATCGCGCGCTTCGGCCGCTACCGGCCGTTCCCGATCGCGGGCACGGCGATCGCCACGGTCGGGCTGTTCCTGCTCTCTCACATCGGCCTCACGACCTCCACCGTCACTGTCGCCGTGGACATGGTCGTGCTCGGTCTCGGGCTGGGGATGGTCATGCAAGTGCTCGTGCTCGTCGTCCAGAACTCGGTCGACTACCGCTATCTCGGTGTCGCGACCTCTGGTTCGACGCTGTTCCGCCAGATCGGAGGCTCGATCGGCGTCGCCGCGTTCGGCGCGATCTTCTCCAACAACCTGAGCCGCGAGCTCGCGAGCCGCATCCCCAAGGGCCTCCACGTGCCGGCGGCGGCCAACCCAGCCGTGGTCAGCCACCTCCCCGCCGCCCTCAAGGAACCGTACATCTCCGCGTTCGCGGCCGCCCTGCAGCCGGTCTTCACCACCGCCGCGGCGATCGCGTTCGTGTCGTTCCTGCTCAGCTGGCTGCTGCGCGAGATCCCGCTCCGCCAGACCGCGGCCGCCGAGGGCGTCGGCGAGACGTTCGCGGCGCCCCGCCATGACAGCTCCGAGCGCGAGCTCGAGCGGATCCTCAGCTCGCTGATGCAGCGCGAGGAGCGCCAGCGGATCTACAACGAGCTCATCGACCGGTCGGGCGTGCAGGTCACCCCGCCCGAGGGGTGGCTGCTCAACCGCATCGGGGAGCGGGCGCCGATCAGCGCGCCGGCACTGGCCGGCGAGCTGCATCTCTCGCCTGAGCATCTGCGCGAGCCGTTCGACGGGCTAAACCGGCGGGCCTTTGTCGTCACCGACCCGGACGGGCGGCTCGAGTTGACCGACGCCGGGCGCCAGGCGCGTGAGCAGCTGATCACCGCCGGCCGGGCCGAGCTATGCCGCCTACTGGACGGCTGGAAGCCGGAGGAGGACGAGGACCTCCAGCCGGTGCTGCGGCGCCTGGCCGGCGCGCTCGTGGTGGAGATGCCCGACGACTACACCGGGACCGTCGTCGGCGCCGCCGACGCCGCGCGCGTCAGCCACGGG
>Ga0335072_10012931_pt1 | contig 11908 bp, 13 predicted proteins | sample Lox_Sample_21_FD_206725 | JGI IMG/M metagenome (GOLD analysis project Ga0335072, IMG submission 206725) | Soil microbial communities from Loxahatchee National Wildlife Refuge, Florida, United States - Lox_Sample_2.1 | ecosystem: Environmental > Terrestrial > Soil > Wetlands | place: USA...
CGTTCTCGTCGGCCAGCGGCGACCCCTCGTCGTAGATACCGCCGTATATGCAGCGCCCGAGATGCTCGGTGAATCCACTCATGATCCGTCGGTCGACGGCGCTCACGGTCCGGTCAAGATCGACTTTAATGAGTGCCACGAATGCTGTGCTCCCTTCGTCCCGGCCGCCTGAGGCCATGACGAGCGCTGACGCTCAGAGTCCGAAAAGTAGTGGTTGTCTTTTTACAACGTAGTAACACTGCTGCGCAAGAGGCAGTCTCGATAATTTGCCTGTCAACGCCTGGAACTGCGGAGGATCAAGCTAATCGCCAGTAGCGACTCTTAGCCGAGGGCAATTCAACGTGGCAGACGACACCTCGGCCGTCCGGCACCTTCGGCCCCGGCAGGCGCTACTCCGGTCGCGTTCCGCTGCCCGCGCTCCGGCTCGCGGACCGGACCGGGCTGCTCTCCCGGAAGACGATCCGATGGCTGATGGTGCGATCATGCGGCGGGCTGTCGTCGCCTGTGATGCGATGCATCAGGAGGTCCACCGACAGCCGGGCGAGTTCCTCCTTGTCCGGGGACACCGTCGTCAGCGACGGGAAGGAATACTGACCGTCTTCGATGTCGTCGACCCCGATCACATCGATGTCGTCGGGGACGGACAGGCCGCACTCCTGCAGCGTTCGCAGGGCGCCGATGGCAAGCAGGTCGCTGAAGCAGAAGACGGCGTCGGGCGGCGGATCCAGGTCCAGCAGGCTGCGCATGGTCTCTGCGCCGTGCCGCCGGTAGAAGCCAGCAGTCCGGCCACGCATACTCCGGCTCAGCGGCAGTCCGGCAGCACGCATTGCCTGCTCAAACCCAGTTGCGCGCAGGTGGGCGGTGCCGCCGTTCGGACTGTCCCGGTAGCCGATGGCGGCGATCCGCCGCCGGCCGGCCTTGATCAGGTGCTCGGTCGCGTGCCGCGCCGCCGCCACGTTGTCAATCGCCACGTGATCGACGAATGCTCCCTTGCCGACGCGCTCGCCCAGCAGCACCATCGGCACCTGGACTGCGGCCGCGGCGATCTCGTCCGCGCCGAGCGCCAGCGGGCTGAAGATCAGGCCGTCGATCAGGTGGCGGCGAAGCCCGCCGAGCAGGAGCAGCTCGCGGTCACGGGCGCCATTGGTCTGGTCTACGAGCACTGTCTGGCCGTGTAGCTCGGCTGCCGCTGTGATCGCGCTCGTCAGCTCGGCGAAGTAGGGCATGCGCACGTCCGGGACCGCCAGCGCGATCAGGCCGGATCGCCCGCCGCGCAGTTTCCTGGCGGACAGGTTGGGCCGGTAGCCAAGCTCGTCGATCGCCTCCATCACCCGGCGGCGCGTCTCGCTCGAGACGTGCGTGTAGCCGTTGACGACGTTAGAGACCGTCTTCACCGACACCTTCGCGCGCACCGCGACGTCGCGCATGCTCGCACTCACGTCGGTTCCTCCGTCCGCTCGTACCAGCCGCCTCAGCGGCACGAGGGCGCGCTCTCAGCTGGCTGATTAACGGTAGCGGACACGCTGACACGTGCTTTCATGATCAGCCAGCGGAAGGGTCAGGCCGGGTCCGCGATAGAGGCGAGGAGTTCGGCGCGGGCCTGGCCGACAGCAGCCAGGACCGCGCCCCGAAGCACCGGCCAGCCGTCCACTGTGGTCGGCACCACCGTCGGCTTCGCCGGGCAGAAGCGGCCGACGTCCGATGCGACGCGGCCGGCTAGTTCCGCGCCGCCCGCCAGGCCGACATCGCCGCCCAGCACGACGAGACCCGGATCAAGCACTACCGACACCGCGGCCACGCCGGTCGCCACCCGCACCGCGAGCTCGCACAGAAACTCGCCGGCCGCGGGCTCGCCCGCCCGGTCGGCTGCCGCTGCCGCAGCGACAGCCGCAGCAGCAGTGGAGGCCGCGAACCCGTAGGACTCGGCGAGCGGCAGCACCGCCTGCGCGCCGACCAGCCGCTGGAACGCTCCGGTTGCCGGGTGAGTGAGGTCCTCCGGCAGCGGCTCGCCGGGCACCGGCAGGTAACCGATCTCACCGGCCGCTCCGCCGACGCCGCGGTGCAGCCTGCCACCCAGCACGGTGGCGAGGCCAAGGCCGACACCGATCCAGACGAGCACGAAGTCGGGCACTCCGACCGCCGCCCCGGTGGCCTGCTCGGCCATCGCGGCGAGGTTCACGTCGTTCTCCAGCGTGACCGGCCGGCCGAGGTCGCTGCGGAGCGCGTCGAGCACGCCCTCGTGCCAGGCCGGCAGGTTGACCGCCAGGCGCGGATCACCTGTGCGCGGGTCGAGCACGCCCGGCGTGCCGATGACGACAGCGCGCAGCGAGTCGACCGGAACTCCCGCGGACGTGCAGGCGGCCAGCACGGCACCACGGACGAGCGCGACGGGATCTTCCGCGTCGCTCGGGTTGACCGAGATACGAGCGACCACGTTCCCGGTAATGTCGGCGACGCCCGCGCTGACCTCATCCTGCTCGACGTGGAGGCCCGCGACGTAGGCGGTCGACGGGACGACCGCGTACAGCGCGGCGTTCGGTCCCCGGCCGCCGGCGAGCTCGCCGGCCACCGCGACGATTCCGCGATCCTCGAGGCGCGACAGCAACTGCGACGCGGTGACCTTGGACAGCCCGGTGTGCTCGCCCAGCTGCGCCCGGGTCATCGGCCCGCCGGTGAGCAGCAGCTCCAGCGCGGACCTGTCATTCAGCTCGCGCAACAGGCTCGGCGTGCCCGGCCGTCGCTGCATTCCCCACCCCTCACCCGGCTGCTCTTCCACCGGAACTCTAGGGCCGGCGAGCCAGTTTCGCGTCCTTTGACCTGCGTGAACACAGTCTGTGTCTCAATCTTGCAACGGAGTCTATCTTATAGGAAAGTTTCCTGTTAGTTTCTGCGCAAGCAACATTCGGGGCTCAAGCCCTGGCGGGCATCAACGCCTTCAAAGGGGTCGAACTATCTCAGTCCGCCCCCTAACGTAGGTGCCGGCCACCAGGCCAAAAGCCCGGCCGGAGACGTCCGCCCGGAGGACGTCACTTCCGCTGACACAGCCGGGAAGGGAGATCGGTCAGTGACTTTCACCAGATCGGCGGCCGCATTTGGGGTGGCCGTCGCGCTCGCCGGAGCAGCCGTAGCAGGCTGCGGCTCCAGCGGCGGCTCGTCTTCGGGGTCGTCCGCGGCGCCGGCGAAGCTCGTCGTGTGGCGCATGGGCGCCTCCGTTCCATCTCAGGTGACCTGGATGGACGGGGTCGTCAAGCAGTTCCACAAGCAGTTCCCGCAGTACAAGAACACCAAGGTGGTCGTCGACTGGATCCCCTGGACCAGCAACACCACTGACTGGACGAACGCTCTGACGAGCGGCAAGGGCGGTCCTGACATCACCGAGATCGGCAACACCGAGACGCCAGGACTGGCGGCTCAGGGTGCGCTGGCCAACATCTCCTCCGAGGTGAAGTCCTGGTCGCTCGGTTCGGAGATCATCCCCGGCAACCTGGCCAACGACACCGTCAAGGGCCAGACCTACGCAGTGCCGTGGTTCGGCGGCGTGCGCGGCGTGTGGTACAACAAGGCCGAGTTCGCCAAGGCCGGGATCACCTCGACTCCGACCACCTGGGCGGAGCTGGTCAGCGACGCCAAGGCGCTGATGAAGGCCTACCCGGGCACCTACGGCATCGGCGCGCCCACCGATGACACCGACGCGATCGTCAGCTTCATCTGGGGCGCTGGCGGCCAAGTGGCGACTCAGCAGAATGGCAAGTGGGTGGCCGACCTGACCTCACCGCAGTCCGAGGCTGGCATCAAGTTCTACGCAGACCTGCTGACCGCCGAGCACGTGTCCTCGGCCAAGTACATCGGCGAGACCGAGATCGGTGCTCCCGGTACGGCCGGACCCGGCGGGGCCGAAGAGGACTTCTCCCTCGGCAAGCTCGACATGTACATCGACGGCCCGTGGGCGGAGGCTCAGCTCGAGCAGGTGAGCAAGAAGAACGAGTCGCAGTGGGCCTCGTTCCCGATCCCGAGCGAGAACGGCCCGAACCCGGCACCGGCTTTCGCCGGCGGCTCGGACCTCGGCGTCTGGGTCCACAGCAAGTACAAGACCGCGGACTGGGACCTGATCTCGGTCATGAACAACACCTCGAATGCGACGACGTTCGCCAACTCGCAGGGCTTCTTCCCTGAGTTCACGTCGCAGCTGAGCAGCACGGTGTACTCCAGCAGCCCGATCCTCGCAGGCTTTGCGAAGGCGGCGGGGTACACCCAGATCTCGCCGCTCAACAACGCGAACTGGGCCACCGCTGACACCGGGAAGTACAACATCATCCCGACGATGATGAAGGCGCTCGAATCGGGTGCCAACTTCCAGACCACGGTGAGCACGGCCAACACCGAACTGCAGGAAGTGCTGAACACCGGTAGCGAATCCAGCTGATCCACCGCTGAGCCGGATCTGGCTGGCCCGCCGTGCGCGGGTCAGCCAGGCCGGCCACGCAGGCCGGCCAGGCACCGCACCGAGCCCAGGGGGAGTTGACCACATCCATGGCTGAGACGATCGAGCACGAGGTCGGCCTGGTGCCAGGCCGGCAGCGTGGACGGCCAGGACCACTCCGCCTGCGGCTCGCCACCTTCGTCCGGCGGCACAAGCTAGCGCCGTACCTGCTGCTGCTGCCGGCGTTTGCCGGGATCGCCCTGGTCGTGCTCTGGCCGCTGGTCCAGGTCGTCATCTTCTCCTTCCAGAACTACGGCCTCCCGCAGATCACCGGCGCGCTGCCGACGCAGTGGGTGGGCTTCGCCAACTTCTCCACGACGTTCCACGATCCGGAGTTCTGGCTGTCGCTGCGCACCAGCGTGCTGTTCGCGCTGGTCGCCGTCCCGGTGACGCTGCTGCTTGGCAGCATCGTGGGCCTGCTCCTGAACCGGCTGGGCAAGCGCATGGCCGTCTTCGTCAGTACCGCGGCGCTCCTCGCCTGGGCTACTCCCCCGGTCTCCGCAGCCGTCCTGTTCTACTGGATGTTCAGCCCGGACGGCGGGGTGGTCGACTGGGCACTCGCGAAGCTGCCGCACTGGCTCGTCGGCAGCACCAACTGGGCGCAGTTCAACTGGGCGACCAACGGGGCGCTGCCCGCCTACGTTCTGATCGCTGTCCTGGTGATCTGGCAAGCGTTCCCGTTCGTCGCCGTCACCGTCCTGGCCGGGCTGAAGACCATACCGGCCGAGCTCAACGAGGCAGCCAGGGTCGACGGCGCTACTAGCTGGCGAGTGTTCTGGCGGGTGACGTTCCCGCTGATGAAGCCGATCTACCTGGTTCTGCTGCTGCTGTCGGTGATCTGGGACTTCAACATCTTCACCCAGAGCGACATCATCGCCAGCCTGGCCAACCTGAACGAGTACAACCTGTCGCTGTACATCTACGACAAGGCCTTCACGTTCCCGCCCAGCTACGGTCTCGGCGGAGCGCTCGCGCTGATTCTCGCCTTCATCCTGCTGGTGGTCACCGTCGGCTACGTGCGCGCGTCGGTCAAGCAGGGGGCGCTGACATGACGAACATCAATCTGACCAGCACCACGGTGACCGCGGGGCCAACCGCGCCGTCAGCCGCCCGGCCCCCTCGCAGCGGCAGGAACCAGGGCAGCAGAGCCCGCGCGGTCAAGCGGGCGAAGGCCATCAGCCTCAACGGCTTCGGGTTGATCATCGCCCTGGTCACGCTGTTCCCGATCTTCATCATGATCAGCACTGCCTTCAAGCCGTCGCAGGAGATCTACTCGCTCACCCCGAACCTGCTGCCCGCTCACCCCACCCTGTCGAACCTCACTCAGGTCATGAGCGGCAAGGTCAGCGGAATCGGGACGGTCTGGCTGTTCTTCCGCAACAGCGTGGTCGTCGCGCTGGCGACCGTTCTGATCGCCTCGGTGCTCGCGCTGCTCGCTTCGGTGGCCGTGGCCAGGTTCCGGTTCCGGATGCGGACGACGTTCCTGATCGTGCTCCTGATCGTCCAGATGATCCCCGGCCAGGCGCTGATCATCGCGCTGTTCCTCGACTTCAAGGCGCTCAACCTGCTCGACAGCCTCGTCGGCCTGATCGTCGCTTACTCCGCGCAGGCGCTGCCGGTGACCATCTGGATGCTGCGCAACTTCGTCGCCACCATCCCGAAGGAACTGGAAGAGGCAGCCGCCATCGACGGCGCCACCGGTCCGCGGATCTTCTGGCGCATCTTGTTCCCGCTGGTTATGCCCGGTCTGGTGGCCACGAGCATCTTCGCCTTCATCACCGCTTACAACGAGTACATCTTCGCACTGACGTTCCTGGGGCAGACGCACTCTGACTACACGTTCCCGATCTACCTGACCTACTTCTTCGGCCAGCACGGCGCGGAGTGGGGCCCCATCATGGCCGCCTCGACGATGTACACGATCCCGGCGATCATCTTCTTCCTGATCGTCCGCCGAAGGCTTGTCGGAGGCCTGACTGCGGGAGCGGTGAAGGGATGACCCAGGAGCTTGCCGCCGACCCTGCCCTGGGCCGGCTAGCCGATGCGGTCCTCATCCCGCCATTTCCCGGCGAACGGGAGCCGGGCTGGATCCGCGCCGCCCTGTCCGGCGGGCTCGCCGGGGTCACCCTCTTCGGCCTGAACATCCAGGACAGCGCCCAGCTGGCCGCGCTCACGAGACGGCTGCGCGACGCCACGACGGAGCCGATCATCGCCATCGACGAGGAAGGCGGCGATGTCACGCGGATCTCTCACCAGACCGGCAGCGACTATCCAGGAAACGCGGCACTGGGCGCCATTGATGACGTCCGGCTGACGCAGTCGGTGTACGCCGCGCTCGGCGCGGACCTCGCGGCTCTCGGCATCAACCTGGACCTTGCCCCGTCGGTGGACGTGAACACTGCGGCGGACAACCCCGTCATCGGCACCCGGTCGTTCGGGGCCGATCCGGCGCTGGTCGCCCGGCACGGCGCCGCTGCGATCGCCGGGCTCCAGTCCGCGGGCGTCGCCGCGTGTGCCAAGCACTTCCCCGGCCACGGCAGCACGTCAGCAGACACGCATCTGGTCCTGGCCACGATCGACGCCCCGCTGAGCGTCGTCCGCGCCCGCGACCTGCCGCCGTTCGAGGCAGCCATCGCCGCCGGGGTCCGCGCGATCATGCCCAGCCACCTGCGGCTGCCCGAGCTCACTGGCGACCTGCCGGCGTCACTGTCGCGGCGGGCCCAGACCGACCTGCTGCGCGGCGAGCTCGGGTTCACCGGCGTCATCGTCTCCGACGGCCTGGAGATGCAGGCGGTCAGCGAGCCGTACGGCATTCCCGAAGCTGCGGTGCAGGCCGTCATCGCGGGCACCGACTTGCTCTGCCTGGGCCGTGATCAGGACCAGCTGAGCTTCCTGGCGGTCCGGGCCGCGCTCATCGAGGCGGTCAGGGACGGCAGGCTCCCCGGCGAGCGGCTGGAGGAAGCCGCAGCCAGGGTTGCCGAGCTACGCGCCTGGACCGCGGCCGCGGCACCTGCCGCTGCGGCGACCGCGGACGACACGGCGCGGGGCCCGGCTCCGGGCCGGCCGGCGATTGCGGGCGCCGGCCGGCCCGGCTCTCCCGCCGGCGGCATGACGCCGCCGGCGCCGATGAACAGCATCGGTCTGACGGCCGCACGCCGTGCCGTAGCAGTCTCCGGCACGCTGCCCGCGCTGCATGACCCGCTGGTCGTGCAGCTGGTCCCGCCGGCGGGTCTCGCGGTCGGTGATGTGCCCTGGGGCCTGAGCCCGTTTGTCCCCTCCGGACGCTACCGGGAAATCAGTACCGCCCTGGAGCCCGGCGGCCTGACCGCCGCCGTGTCAGCCGCCCTGCAGGCCGCCGCTGGCGGCACGCTAGTCGTCGTCGTGCGCGACGCTCACCGCTATGCCGCCGCTGCCGACGCCGTCGGCAGGCTGCTCGCCGGCCGCCCTGACGCCGTTGTCGTGGAGATGGGGCTGCCGGTCTGGCGCCCCGCCGCCGGTGCCTACGTGGCCAGCTACGGCGCCGCGCGCAGCAATAGCTACGCAGTCGCCGAAGCCCTGGGCCTCACGTCAGCGCGGCGCGAGGGCGTGCGCTAGCGCGGCGGTCTCGCCCGCAGCGACGCCATCGAGCACATTCGCCGGCGAAGTTGTGTAACGAACGGTCTTCCGCGAGGACTGTGCATCCGAACGCTGACTCGGGGCGTGCGGATGCCTGACCGATAGGGAGGATCGCATGACAGCTCTCAGGCGGCACCGAGCACTGCCACGCACTGCCGTACTCGGTGTGGCTGCCGGAGCCGGGCTGCTTGTAGCGGGCCCCGCCTTTGCGGCGAGGGTATCGTCGCGAGCGAGCCCGGAGAGCGGGGCGGGCCGTGGCACGCGTGGCCGTGCGGCCGCCCGCGCGACCCGGTCCGCACTGCCAGCGTCGCCTGCCTGAGCGACGATGAGCAAGAGTTCAGTCCACTATCCAGTCCACTGTCCGCAACCGTGCTGACCCGGAGCTCCGGGTCACCACGCCGATCGTGACCGAGGTGTCCCGCCCTGCAGGCTGAGCAGACCGACCCGGATGCGCTGCTGCTTGACCGGCTACGAGCCGGCGACGAGCGCGCGTTCGTGAGCCTGGTCCAGCGGTACCGCCCGTCGATGCTCCGCATCGCATCGGGGTACGTGCCCAGCCCTGCTGTCGCCGAGGAAGTCGTCCAGGACACCTGGGTCGGATTCCTGCGCGGGCTGAGCCGGTTCGAGGGGCGGTCTTCGGTGCGGACCTGGCTGTTCCGCATTCTGGTAAACAGAGCGCGGACAACGGGCGTGCGGGAGAGCCGCTCGCTGGCGGTGAGTAACCTCCCGGCCACGGTGGACGCCGCTCGCTTTGACGCCACCGGGCACTGGGCGGTGCCACCGCGGCACTGGGCGGACATCGTGGACGACCGGATCGTCGCTGAGGGCATGGCCGCAGCGGTGCGGACGGCGATGGTAGATCTTCCGGCCCGGCAGCGGGAGGTAGTCACCCTGCGGGACGTCGAAGGCCTGAGCAGCGAGGAGGTGTGCGGCGTGCTGGACATCAGCGACGCCAACATGCGCGTCCTGCTGCACCGCGGCCGCAGCCGCCTCCGCCAGGTGCTCGAGTCGGAATTCGGGAGGGCATGATGCGTCTGCCGATCCCGCTCCGGCGTCAGGTGGTCTGCCAGCAGGCTGTCGAGCTGGTGACGGACTACCTGGAAGGGAAGCTGCCGCCGTCAGCGCGCCGCCGGTTCGAGCGCCACCTGGCCGGCTGCCCGCACTGCACGGAGTATTTGGCCCAGATGCGCGCGACCATCGCTCTCACCGGGCGGATCACGCCGGACGACCTTTCCGAGCAGATGCGCGCTGACTTCACCGAGCTGTACCGCCAATGGCGGGGCGACCAGAGCGACTCGTGACGCCGGAAACGCTGGCGGATAATTCTCGACAGCTCCGGAGGGTTTATGCTGGTCGCAGCTTCGCTACCAATCCCTATTACGAGGATATCGCCGCATATGCGTTTGTCTGCACGCTCAGATTACGCGCTGCGCGCCGTCATCGAGCTTGCCGCCTCGGGCGGCGGGCACGTGACGGCCGACCAGCTTGCCCGGACCCAGTCGATTCCCGGCAAGTTCCTGGAGGCCATCCTCACCCAGTTGCGCCGGGCGGGCCTTGTCCGCAGCCAGCGCGGCCCCGACGGCGGGTTCTGGCTGGCCCGCCCGCCGGGCGAGATCTCGCTGGCCGACATCATCAGGGCTATCGACGGGCCCCTCGTGGGCGTGCGCGGCGAGCGCCCGGAGAACCTTGGCTACACCGGTGCAGCCGAGCCCCTCCAGACCGTGTGGATCGCCCTGCGCGCCAACGAGCGGGCGATCCTCGAGGAGGTGACGCTTGAGCACATCGTGTCCGGAAACCTGCCGGCCAGCGTGCGCAAGCTAGCGGATAATCCGGCTGCCTGGGCCTCGCACTCGACCGCCTGACCCGGCAGTGACAAGCCGAACGCCCGTCCTGCGGACGGGCGTTCGGCTTACGTGCGGGGCGTCGCCAGGATCAGACTGGCACCATGTCCGTAATGTCGCGGGCCAGCTTGTCGAACTTCTGCTCCGTGTCCGGCAGCTTCACCTGCTCCAGGATCGGCTCGGCGGGCACCATGTGCTGGCCGGCCCGGACCGTGAGCTTGCGCTGCGGCAGGACCAGGCGCTGCTGGCCCGCTGGCGGCAGCGAGGCTGCCTTGGGCAGGCGGGCGGGCTCGCGGTGGGCGGCGGCCGAGCGGGCGGGGACGGGCTCGTGCTCTGCGCTGGCCTCCTCGGCCGCGCCCTTGCCCGTCAGCGCGGGCTCGAGCGGAACACCGAAGGCCGGCTCGTTCTGGAGCTCCGTGAGTGCGAATCCGTCCGAAACTTCCCGCAGAACCTGCGACAATGGTGCACCAAGGGCATCACAGATCGAAGCAAGCAACTCGGACGAGGCTTCCTTACGGCCGCGCTCTACTTCGGACAGGTATCCCAGCGAGACCCGCGCCGTCGCCGAGACCTCACGTAGGGTGCGACCCTGGCGAAGACGTAGTCGCCGAAGCGCGTCACCAAGCAAGTGACGAAGCAGCACCATCGTCGCGCTCCCTCCCTGAGGTCCGATCAGTACTCCCCTCTACCGTACCCGCCCTTACGGACCGTGCGGGAGAGGGCATGGCTGCGTGTTCACAAGCCCGTAACACTGTAATCAGGATTCATCTTCCCGCAAGCCGCTGACCAGCAGGGACAGGACCGTCTCCACGGCGCCACTCCGGACCGCCTGACGGTCCCCGGTGAGCCGGAGCCCGCGCCCGGCCACTCCCGCCGGGCCGGCGACGGCCACGAATACCGTTCCCTGCGGGCTCCCGTCAGCAGGTCCTGGCCCGGCTACCCCGGTCGTGGCCAGGCCGTAGGTAGCCCGCAGGCGCTGCCGGACGCCAGCGGCCATCGCTGCAGCCACATCCGGGTGCACGGGCCCGTGCCGGGCCAGGAGGTCCGCGGGGACGCCGAGCAACTCCGCCTTCAGCTCAGTCGCGTACGCGACCACGCCACCCCTGAGCACGAGCGAGGCACCGGCCACACTGGTCAGCGCCGCGGTCACCAGGCCGCCGGTCAGGGACTCGGCTACCGCGATGGTCTGGCGAGCTGAGGTCAGACGCTCGATCGCCCAGCGCGCTAGCTCCCCGGCCGGGAGGCTCGCCGTGGTCGCCGGACCGCTGCTCACTGGACCGCGCGCCGCAGCCGGATGGCCCTCGCGGTGTAGTCGATCCCGGTGATCACGGTCACGATCAGAGCCGCGCCCATGACAATCTCCCTGATGGCAGTGATGTGCCAGGGCAGGATGTAGAGGCTGATCGCGATGATCTGCAGCATTGTCTTGGCCTTGCCGCCGCGGCTCGCGGCGATGACGCCGCGCCGGATGACCCAGAACCGGAGTCCAGTGACGGCGAGTTCCCGGATCACGATGATCGCCGTGACCCACCAGGCCAGCTCACCCAGCGCTGAGAGGGTGATCAGCGCCGCCCCCGTCAGCGCCTTGTCCGCGATCGGATCGGCGATCTTGCCGAAGTCAGTGATCAGGCTTCGCCGCCGGGCAAGTTCCCCGTCGAGCAAGTCGGTTACCGAGGCCAGCGCGAAGGCGACGAAGGCGATTGCGCGGTCGCTCGTGCCGCCAGATACCAGAAACCAGACGAAGACCGGCACCAGCAGCAGCCGCAGGACCGTCAGCGCGTTGGCGATGTTCAGCAGGCCGGGTGCTGGCGGCTTCTGCGGCGGATACGGCCGACCGTGTGCAGACTCCCCGGCCACCGCCTCGGCACGCGCGTCCGGCGCCCGATCATGGCGCGCCTGACCATCCGGCACGTGACCAAGCCGCCCCTGACCATCCGGCACCTGACCATCCGGCACCTGCCCGCCCGGATCG
>Ga0335072_10012932_pt1 | contig 11908 bp, 11 predicted proteins | sample Lox_Sample_21_FD_206725 | JGI IMG/M metagenome (GOLD analysis project Ga0335072, IMG submission 206725) | Soil microbial communities from Loxahatchee National Wildlife Refuge, Florida, United States - Lox_Sample_2.1 | ecosystem: Environmental > Terrestrial > Soil > Wetlands | place: USA...
GCGGGCCTTCTCCGCGAGCTTCTCGGTGAGCGCGTCGACCACCGCCTGGTCGGCCACGATCCGCTCGGTCGACATGCAGATCTGTCCCTGATGGAAGAACGCGCCAAAGCTCGCGGCCGCGGCGGCGCGATCGAGGTCGGCGTCGGCGAGCACGACCATCGGCGCCTTGCCGCCCAGCTCGAGCAGGACCCGCTTCAGGTGCCGGCCCGCCTTCTCGGCAATGATCCGACCAACCTTGGTCGAGCCGGTGAAGTTGATCCTTCTTGTAGCCGGGTGGGCGATCAACTCGTCGACGACGTCCGCGGCGTCCTCCGGCGAGTTCGTCACCAGGTTGATCACCCCGGGCGGTAGGCCGGCGTCGACCAGCGCGGTGACCACGGCGGCGTGCGTGCGCGGGCAAAGCTCGGAGGCCTTGAGCACGACCGTGTTCGCGTACGCGAGCGGCGTCGCCACCGCACGCGTCGACAGGATCACGGGCGCGTTCCACGGGGCGATCCCGACGACCACACCCGCCGGCGCCCGCACGCCCATGGCGAGCTTGCCCGAAACGTCAGACGGAATGACCTCGCCAACCAGCCCGTACGCCTGCGCCGCCGCCTCGCGCAGCATCCCCGCCGCGAGCTCGACGTTGAACATGCCCCACCCGAACACGCCACCGGTCTCCTCGGTGACGATCCCGGCGATCTCCGCCTGGCGCTCCATCAGCACCTCAGCGGCCTTCGACAGGATCGCGCGCCTTGCCGCGGGCGCGCTTCGAGACCATTCGGGAAACGCGGCGCCCGCGGCGTCGACGGCGGCATGTGCGTCCTCCCGAGCCGCCGCGGCCGCCCGCCCGACCGGTTCACCCGTGAACGGGAAGCTCTGCTCGTACTCGCGCCCGGACTTCGCGCCAGTCCACTCGCCACCGATCAGCAGCTGCTGCTGGGCAAGGTCGACCGTCGTCATCTCGCTCTCCTTCTGGCTCGTTCGATCCTTCTCGGAACGATACGGGTTCCTGTGCGCGATGCGGACTTATGTGCGCTCAGCGATCCAACTGTGGGCCGTGCAACGGTGACCCGTGCGGGTCTGCCGACTACCAGCCGCGCCTCAGAAAGAGACCTCGTCGACGTAGCACCACGACCAGGTGTCGCCCGGCATCGCCGAGCTCATGATCGGATGGCCGGTCTCCTTGAAGTGCTTGGTGGCATGCGTGCCGGGCGACGAATCGCAGCATCCGACGTGCCCGCACGTCCGGCATGCCCGCAGCGCGACCCAGGTCTGGCCCGTCCCCAGGCATTCCTCGCAGCCCTCGACGTTCGCTGGTACCTCGACCTTCATCTGGTCGACGTGGGCGCATTCGGCCATGAGTCGCTCTCCTCTCGGATCGGTTCCCTACTTCTCGGTGCAGACCATCTCAGAGTCGCCGCCGCCGCGCACGAAATCCGGCAAAAGCCGCGCTAAAGAAATCCCGATCTTTAGCCGAAATAATGTTTGACGCTGAAATATTTTTGCGCTAAACTTTCGATACGAAATGAACTCGACCACTACTTCTCCCTCACCATCATCTTCATCCGTGGTCAGCCTCGAGGCGGCTCAGAACGCATCGGCCCCGCGGATCGAGCCCCACGTGATGCGCGTCGCGATCGTCGTGATCCTCGGCGCGATCATGTCCGTGCTCGACACGACGATCGTCAATGTCGCCCTGCACGACCTGTCGATCGACCTCCATTCTTCGCTCGACGGGATCCAGTGGGTCATCACCGGGTACCTGCTCTCGCTCGCCGCCGTGATCCCCGTAACGGGCTGGGCCGTTCGCCGCTACAGCGCCCGCCGTCTGTACCTGATCGCCCTCGTGGTGTTCACGCTGGGCTCGGGCCTGTGTGCGCTCGCCACCAGCAGCGGCGAGCTGATCGCGTTCCGCGTTCTCCAGGGCATCGGTGGTGGAATGCTCACCCCGATCGGCCAGATGATCCTCGTCAAGGCCGCCGGCCCGCGCAACCTGCCGAAGGTGATGAGCCTCATCGGCATTCCGATCGTGCTCGCGCCGGTGTTCGGCCCGACCCTTGGCGGACTACTCCTGCAGTCGGTCGGCTGGCAGTGGATCTTCATGATCAACGTCCCGGTCGGCGCGCTCGCGCTGACGATGGCCTGGCGGCTTCTGCCCCATGACTCGGCTGGCACCGATCAGGCCGGACGGCTCGACGTGGTCGGACTCGGCCTCGCGGCCGCCGGCGTCGTCGGCCTCACCTACGGCCTGTCCGAGAGCGCGACCGCCGGCACCCTGATCTCCCCGTCCGTGCTCGTCCCGGCGCTCGGCGGTCTCGCCCTGCTGGGGCTGTTCGTGGCCCGCTCGCGGCGGATCGCGCGCCCGCTGCTCGATCTGAACCTGTTCGCCAACCCGGCCTTCCGGGCGGCCTCGATCGTGACCTTCTGCCTCGGGGCGGCGCTGTTCGGCGCGATGATCCTGATGCCCCTCTACTTCCAGACGATCCGGGGCGAGGACGCCATCATGACCGGCATCCTGCTGATTCCCCAGGGCATCGGCGGCGGCCTCGGGATGTTCCTCTCCGGCCGCCTCACCGAGCGCTTCGGCGCCGGACGCACGTCGTTCCTGGGTGCCGTGATCCTCGCGGTGGCCACGATCCCGTTCGTACTCGTCACCGCCACCACGCCCTACGCCACGATCGGCACCGCGATGATCGTGCGCGGCATCGGCGTCGGCCTGGCGATCATGCCCGCGATGACCGCCGCGTTCTCGGTCCTCCCCCGCGAGAAGGTCAACGACGCGAGCCCGCAGCTGACCGTGCTCCAGCGCGTCGGCGGATCGCTCGGAACCGCGATCTTCGCGGTCGTCCTCCAGAGCCAGACCAGCGGCGCTCACACCGCGGCCGCCGCGGCCGCCGGGTTCGGGCAGACCTACTGGTGGGTGATGGGCGTGACGCTGCTGGCGCTGATCCCGACGCTACTGTTGGCGCGGATCGAGCGACAGGCCAAGGCGACCGCCACCGAGGCCCCCGTCGCGATCTCGGTCGAGGAGCCCCTGCTGGAGGCAGCGTGAGTCAACGAACCGCCACTAAGAGCGTCGATAAGACGACTGGCACGATCGACGAGCTCCGCACCGCGATGAACCAGCTGACCGCCGCCGATCGCCGCCTCCGCGGCCGCGACCACAGCCGTCCGGGCGAGCTCACCTTCGCGCAGATCCGGACGATCGCAGCCCTCGGCCGCGAGCACGAGATGACCGCCGGCCAGCTCGCCAAGAGCGCCGAGCTGACCCCGGCGGCCATCACCGCGATCCTCGATCAGCTCGAGGCGGCGAGCATCGTCGAGCGCAGGCGCAGCACCGCGGACCGGCGCGTCTGCAACGTGGCGCTGACCCCGGAGGGCTGGGAGCTCCTCGAGCGCAAGCTCGCCGTTTGGAACGGTCTCTGGGCCGAGCGCCTGTCCGGATTCAGCGACAAGGACATCGCGACCGCCGCCGCCATTCTCCACGAGGTGACCGGCATCCTCGATTCGGTCGCCAGCTCGCTCGACTCGGCCGAGCCCCAGACCTGACCACCGGCTGGTCAGAGTTCTAACCAGGACGGCCAGAAGCGTCCAGTGAGGGCCCGTCCGAAGCTTCGGAATCCGGGGCTTCGGACCGATATTTCGGCGGTGGTCTCATCTCTAGATGACATCCGATCCAACCGAACGGTCATGGCCTATACGGCGTCGGCGATGGCCGGCGCCGCCGCGCTCGACGGTCTGATCGAGGGGTTCCTGCCCGGCGATCCCAAGTTCGCCGTGGTGCCTGTGGCCTTCGTGCTGGTGCTGTTCGTCTTCCTGCTGGCCGTGGGCCCGCGCCTGTCGCGGCGGGGGCTGGCGCTGGTCGGCCCGTTCGGCGTAGCCCTGATCGCGTACGCGCTGGCCACGTCCCCGGGTCCCGGCGACGGGGCCATCCTCTACGCGCTGCCGGTGCTGTGGACGACGATCTTCTATGGGCGGCGTGGCGCGGTCGCGATCGTCGCCTGTGTCGGCGTGGGCGAAGCGGTCGCGTTGCTGCTGCTGCCCGCCGCGAGCGCCTACCCGGGCCGCTGGGTGGATGTGATGGTGTCCACCTCCGCGATCGCCGTCGTAGCGCACGTGCTCGAGAACCGCAGCCAGATTCTGCTCGAGCGGCTGCGTAGCGAGGCGCGCACCGATCCGCTCACCGGCCTGCTCAACCGCCGCGGGTTCGACGAGCACGCCACGCGCGAGCTGGCTCGCGCCGGGCGCGACGGCAGGCCGATCGCCCTCGCCACCTTCGACATCGACCATTTCAAGCAGATCAACGACGAGCACGGCCACGTGGTGGGCGACCGCGCCCTCGTGCACATCGCCCACCTGCTGGCCACCCATTCGCGGGAAAGCGACGTCACCGCCCGGCTCGGTGGCGAGGAGTTCGCCGTGCTCATGCCCGGCAGCGACCGCGAGGGCGCGGAGGCGTTTGCCGAGCGCGTCCGCCACGCCCTCGCGACTCACGGCTCTCCGAGCCTGCCCGACATGCGAGTCAGCGCAGGAATCACCACCACCGCGGTGCCGATCGAGGTCGAGGTGATGCTCGAGCGGGTCGACAGCGCGCTCTACGCCGCCAAGCGCGGCGGCCGCGACCGCACGGTCACGTTCGACGGGCACGAGATGTCGGTGCCCGTCTGATTCGGAGTGGCGAGACGTCTAGAAGGCTTCCGGAAGCCAACGCTCCCCGACCACACGGATCGAGTGAATATGTGTCCTCGGTCGCCGCAGCCCCACCGGCCGGCGCCCGACGCGCCGGCCGTTACGGTCCGAGATAAGCCGTTAGGTCGACGGTGCCGACGCGAGCTACACAACCGCCGGAACGTGGATACCGAGCTTCTCGGCAGCCATCTTGGTGCCCTGCACGCGGCTCGAGATCTTCTCGAACGCCACGTCCCTCGCGAAATCGGGGGAGCCGTGCAGCGGCTTCTCGTCGATGCTGAACGGCGAGAAGCCGCAGTCATCGGTTGAGCCCAGGCGCTCCTTGGGGATGTGCTTCGCCGCGGCGACGAGCTCGTCGCACACCTCTTGCGGGGTCTCGACCCGCGGGTTCTGCGGGTTGATCACCCCGATGTGAACGACCTGCGCCACGCCGTCGGCGTCCTCGCGACTGTGCTCACCGACAAGCTTGTACACCTCCTCGCGGTCTCGCTCGCTTTTGTTCTGCATCAGGAAATACCCGGCGTTCAGCTGGAACAGGCTGGGCAGCAGCGCGCTGTAGGGCACATCGGCGCTGTGCACCGCGTCGCGATCACCGCCCGGGCAGGTGTGCACGCCGATGTTGACCCGCTCCTCCGCGGTGAAGCGGGCGAGGACCCGATTAATCAGATCGATGAAGTGAGGGAGCATCCCGCGACCCGTCCATGGGTTGCGCGAATCCTCGCGGAGCGCCAGGCGGCCCTCGGTGAAGTCGATCGACACACATGCCGCGCCGGCGTCGAGCGCCGCGCGGATGTCCTTCTCGCACTCGCCGACGAGGTCCTCCTCGAACTGCTCGCGCGAGTAGCCCGGCAGGTCCTCGTCGAGCGGATAAAGCAGCGCGAGCATCGACGGTGCGATCACGGCCTGCTTCATCGGCTTGCTCGCGAACACGATCGACTTCTCGAGCGTGTCGGCCGCGTAGGTCTTGTAGCGGAACGGACCGCCGACGAGCTTGGGCAGCTGACGGTAATGGCCGTCGGAGAAGATCGCGAAGTACTGCCCGCCGGGTCCGAGATGATCCGCCAACCCCGTGCCCGCGAGCGTATCGGTCACCGGGTAGGTCGCGAAGCTCGACCACCATTGCTCGCCGTCGGAGATGATCGGGGAGCCGGTCTCCTCGAAGCGGATGATCGAGTCCTTGACGGCCGGCTCCTGCTCGGCCTCGAGCTGCTCCTTGGAGATCTTCCCCGCGTCGTACTCCGCGTAGGCCGCCTGCAGCTTCGCCGGCCGCGGCAGCGAACCGACGGGTTGGGTCGGGATGCCCGTCTCCGACCTCAGGTCGTAAGCCATCTTGTGGTCCTCCTCTGGTCACGGGTCTCATAATGAGACCGACTGGTCTCCCTCCGATGGAGCCTACGCTTCGCCCTCGGTGGCGTCAACCTCACCGAATCAGACCGACCGTTCTCATATCATCAGGGCATGACCGATGTCCTCGAGAGGAGCATGTCAAGCGACGGGCGCGGTGCGAGGGCGCGGATACTCGATGCCGCGTACGACCTGTTCTCCCGCAACGGGATCCAAGCGGTCGGGATCGAAGCGGTCATCTCCACCTCGGGCGTCGCGCGCCAGACGCTGTACCGCCACTTCGCGTCCAAGCAGGATCTCGTGCTCGCGTTCCTCGAGCGCCGGGAGCAGGAATGGACCCGACGCTGGCTCGAAGGCGAGGTCACACAGCGCGCCGACGACCCCAGGTCGCGGCTCCTGGCGATCTTCGATGTGTTCGACGGCTGGTTCCATCGAAGCGACTTCGAAGGATGCTCGTTCATCAACGTCATGCTCGAGCATCCCGATCCAACCGACCCGGTCCACCGGGCCAGCGTGTCCTACCTGGCCGGGATCCGCGGGTTCCTCGAGGCCCTCGCGCGCGAGGCCGGCATCCCCGACGCACGATGCTTCGCGCGCGAGTGGCACATCCTCATGAAGGGATCGATCGTCGCCGCGGCAGAGGGAGACAAGGATGCGGCCCGGCGGGCCAAGCGCATCGGGCAGCTCCTACTCGAGGATGCGCGCGTCAACGAGAGTGCGGCGCGCAGTGACTCGATTTGCAGGCGCTTCGGCGATGGCGAGACCCGGACTTGAACCGGGGACACCACGATTTTCAGTCGTGTGCTCTACCAACTGAGCTATCTCGCCGTGGCGGAGCGATGCTAGCGATTTGCGGGCATCCTGCGAGGGCGTCCGGACCACGCTCTAAAGATTGTGCGCATGTTGATTCGCACGGGTCGCCGCCTCGCCACGTACGGGGACGGGTACTCGTCCGCCACGCACAGTCCTGACGCCGCCGGCGGCGGCAGAATCGAGACCGGGATGTCTGGAACAAAGCGCTTGTACGTCCTCCGTCACGCGAAATCGAGCTGGGATAACCCCGGGCTCGACGATCATGAGCGGCCGCTTTCACCCCGGGGGCAGCGGGCCTGCGCGGGGATGGCCGAGCACATCCGCACCGCCGGAATCGCGCCCGACATCGTGCTGTGTTCGACGGCGCGCCGGACGCGCGAGACGCTCGAGGGCGTCGATCCTCCCGGCAAGCGTTCGATCGAGGCTGAGCTGTACTCCGCCTCGACGCAGGATCTGCTGGACCGCCTGCACCGGCTCTCGGACGACGTCGGCTCAGCGATGCTGATCGGGCACAACCCGTCGATGCAGATGCTCGTCCTGCGGCTCGCGCGGCGAGGGGACGATGGGCCCGAGCGCGCCGCGGTCGAGCGGAAGTTCCCGACGGGCGCGCTGGCGACGCTCACGTTCGAGTGTGGCTGGAGCGAACTCGGTCCGGGGAGCGCGCACCTGACGGCGTTCCTCACGCCGAAGGAGCTGGGCGGGAAGTCTGGAGCCGGCGCAGCAGCTCCAGGGCACCGCGCTTAGACAGCGGCTCGTTGAGGTTGCCGCACTTCGGCGACTGCACGCACGACGGGCAGCCCGACTTGCACCTGCATTCACCGATCAGCCGCTGCGCGTCGCCGACCAGCCGCTCGAACTCGTCATAGCCCCGGCGCGTGATTCCGACTCCGCCCGGGTGCCCGTCGTAGATGAAGATCGTCGGCACGCCGGTCTGCGGATGGGCATTGGTCGACAGCCCGCCTATGTCCCACCGGTCGCACATCGCAATCAACGGGAGCACCGCGATCTGTCCGTGCTCGAGCGCATGGAGCGCCCCGAGCAGATCCTGCGGCGGGAACGGCTCGGCGCCGATCAGCTCGTCGAGCTCGTACCAGAGCGCACGCGTCGAGAACTCGACCGTCGGCAGATCGAGCGACTGGAAATCGATCACCTCGTGGTCCTGCAGGCGCTTGCGCTGGTACCCGAGGACCGTCTCCGCGTAGACGATCTCGCCGAACGACAGCGTCACCCCGCACGGCTCGCGTTGCGCCTGCATCCGGGTGATGTAGATCATGCTCTCGCGCTTGGCCTGGGTGAAGTAGTCCCCGCCGAACGGCTCGAGCAGCGCCCGGCGTCCGGCATGGTCCAGCTCGAGCACGTGGTAGGAGCGCCCCATGTGCAGGTACACCGCTCCCTCGTGGATGGTCCCGTACGCGCGCGCGAGCTCGACCGTCCCGAACAGCTCGCCCGAGCTCCCGTCGACCAGCGCAAAGCTGTCGTGCGATGCGGATCGGAGCGCGGTCCTCGCGGCCGGGTAGTCGTCGGCGCGGCGGGGCACGAACCCGGTGGCGCGCTCGCGCAGAAAGCCGGCCTCCGTGAGGTCGTCCGCGTATGAGCGCCAATCGGGCCCGAGGACATCTGCGTCGGCCTCGGTGAGCGGCGCCTCGTGCGCCGCGCACAGCACGTGCTCGCCGAAGATCTCGGGGCTGTGGGGGTCGAGGATCGCCGCCTCGACGGCCCGGCCGAGGAACTCGTCGGGGTGCCGGCAGAAGAACTGGTCGAGCGCGTCCTCGCCGGCGATGTACACCGCGAGCCCGCGGCCGCGGCGGCCGGCCCGTCCCCACATCTGCCTGAGGCTCGCCACCGTGCCCGGGAAGGTCACGCAGATCGCGGCGTCGAGGTCGCCAATGTCGATCCCGAGCTCGAGCGCGTCGGTCGCGACGACCCCGAGCAGCTCGCCGGCGGTCAGCCGGCGCTGGATGTCCTGGCGCTGTTGCGGCGTGTAGCCGCCGCGGTACGGGGCGATCCGTTCGGCGAACTCGGGCTCGAGCCTGTCGAGCGAGTGCCGCAGGATCAGCTCGATGCCCTTGCGCGACTTCATGAAGCAGATCGTCCGGGCGCCGCTTGACACGAGCTCCGAGAACACCTCGGCCGCCTCATACAACGCCGAAGCGCGGATGCCGAGATCCTCGTCGAGCAGCGGCGGGTTCCACATCGCGACGCGGCGACTCGCCTGCGGCGCCCCGTCTTTCGTTATGAGCCTGAAGCCCGACAGCCCGGTGAGGCGCTCGGCGAGGTCAACCGGATTCGCGATCGTCGCGCTCGCCAGCAGGAAGCGGGGTTCCGTGCCGTGAATCGCGGCTATGCGTCGCAGGCGCCGGAGCACATTGGCGACATGCGAGCCGAACACGCCGCGGTAGACGTGCGCCTCGTCGACGACCACGAAGGCGAGGTTCGCGAACAGGTCTCCCCACGCGGGATGGTGAGGCAGGATCCCGACGTGCAGCATGTCTGGGTTGGTGAGGATCAGGTTCGAGCGCTTACGGATCGCCGACCGCTCCCCTCGCGGCGTGTCGCCGTCATAGATCGCCGGCCGGATCTGCTTGTGCAGACCGAAGGCGTGGAGCGCACGCGCCTGGTCCTGGGCGAGCGCCTTGGTCGGGTAGATGTACAGCGCGCGGGCCGTCCGGTCGGTGGTGAGCGTTTGCAGGGTCGGAAGCTGGAAGCACAGCGACTTACCCGAGGCCGTCCCCGTGGTCACGATCGTCGGCGCCTCGAACGCGTCGTACAGCGCCTCACTCTGGTGTGAGTAGAGCTGGTCGATCCCGACCTTCGCGAGCGCCGACTGGACGGCTGGTCCGAGCTCGCTCGGGAGGAGCACCGGGCGCCCTGGGCGCGCCTCATAAAAGTCGTCGTGGACCAAACGTTGATCAGTGCGGCCCTGTTCGAGCAGGGCCGCCCAAGGTTCGGTGTCGTGCAGGGTCGCCATGATCGCCAGTATGGCGGGGGCTCCTCCGGCTGCTACGGTCGCGCCCGCCATGCGCTGCCTATATGTCGATCTCGATGGAACGCTGCTCGGCCCGGGCGGTTCGTTGCTGCGCGGAGCCGACGGCGCGTTCGCTCTGGAAGGGGTCCGGGCCCTCCAGGCTTGCTGGCGCGCCGGGGTCGAGGTCGTTCTCTACTCGGGGCGCCGGCAGTCGAGCGTGTTCGAGGACAGCCGGATCATCGGCTCGAGCTCCTACATCTTCGAGCTCGGCTGCGGGCTGGTGCTCGACGGCGAGCTCGAGTGGCTGACCGACGGCATCGTCCCCTCGCCCGAACAGGGCACGATCTACGAGCAGATCGAGCGGTCGGGCGCGCCCGCGCTGCTTTTGCGGGAGTTCGCGGGCAGACTCGAGTACCACACGCCGTGGTCTGTCAGGCGGGACGTCTCTCACCTGTTCCGCGGCGATGTCGATCTTCCCGTCGTGCAGGAGGTTCTCGAGGGCGCCGGCCTCGGCTGGTTACGGCTTGTCGACAACGGCGTCATCCATGAAGCGTCAGAGCAGATGGAGGCGTTGCCCGTCATCCACGCATACCACCTGATCCCGGCGGGAGCGTCGAAAACCCGCGCCGTCGCCCGGCACATGCAGAACCGCGGCTACACGCGCGCCGACTGCATCGCGGTCGGGGATTCGCGCGAGGACATGGAAGCTGCCGCAGTCGTCGGCGCGTTCTGGCTCGTGGCCAATGCGCTCGAACGCGACCCATCGCTCGCGTCCGAGCTCGAGATCGCGGGACGGCCCGGCGTCCGGGTCGCCTCGGAGCGCTACGGAGCGGGCGTATACGAAGCCGTCGTGACCACGCTGGCAACGGGAGAGCGGTCCTGATCTGACTACGCCCGCGACGGCGGCGCGGTCCTGATTACGCCGGCGACGGCGGCGCGATCCTGACTACGCCCGCGACGGTGGCGCGGTCCTGACTACGCCGGCGACGGAATCCTGATTGGCTCGACCGGGCTCGTGTCCAGGTCTGCCGGTTCGGCCGGCCCTGTCAACTCGGGCAACTCGGCCGGGGAGGTGTCCGGCTCGGCGGGATCGAGCATCGGTTCACCGACGCGCTCGACCTCGTCGGCGTCGCCAACCGCCCACCCGAGTCGTTCCACCAGCTGCATCGCGAAGTGGTCGCTCTCGAAGTCGGCCACCGTCACGCGTTCGCGAAGCATCACAGCACCTTCCCCGAAAGCAGCCCCGTGATCCGCGGTCACGATGATCTGAGGCATGTCTCTCTCCTTCGTCGTGTGGCATCTGATTCTGGGAGCTCTACCTTCGGCCCGCGTAAACATTCTGTTGCACTTCTGTACATGCCCCGTGGTCGCTCCTCCCAAATCTGCATAACGCGACCGAGAGTGCATGTAGCCCGTGGCACCACCCCTTTCAGAAACGGTGCTCGCCGCTAAGCGGCGTCGCGCGCAGCCGTACGGGGCTGCGCCTCGTCCTCGGCCGCGACCGCGGTGGCTAGCGCCCCCGCCGCCTCGGCCAACTCGCCGAACGCGTCGGCAACACCTGCGGCACTGGATTCGGTAATTGCGCGGTTAAGCGCGGCCACGGTCTCGTCGAAACGCGCCCACAACCCGGCCGGCCCGCGCCGGCCGGTGCCGGGGCGCAGCTCGTAAGGCGGCTCGGCCGCTTCCGCGCCCGGGATCGGACGCCACAGCAGCCCCGCGGCGTGCGCGTGCTCCCACGCCACTTGCTCGCGCCCGGCCGCTTCCGACAGCGCCCGCAGCCTCACGGCGAATCCGGCGTCCGGTGGCGCCAGCTTGTGGGCCCGCATCGCCTCGGCCCAGTCCGTGCCGGCCTGGCGGACGGCCCGCATGATCTGTGCACGCTGGCGGTCGAGGTCGTCCTGGAAACTCATCGGTCCTCGCCGGCCCGCTCGGAGTTCGGCGCGGCATCAACGACGCCGATCGGCTCTCCACCCCAGAAGTCCTCCGCGCTCGGCCCCTCGCTCCTCGCGCCCGCGCCGGCCGTATAGGACTCAGCGAGTACCCGCTCGAAGTCCGACCGCTTGATCCGAACCCGCCGGCCAACCCGCAGCGCCGGCAACGATCCCTGGTCGA
>Ga0335072_10012933_pt1 | contig 11906 bp, 10 predicted proteins | sample Lox_Sample_21_FD_206725 | JGI IMG/M metagenome (GOLD analysis project Ga0335072, IMG submission 206725) | Soil microbial communities from Loxahatchee National Wildlife Refuge, Florida, United States - Lox_Sample_2.1 | ecosystem: Environmental > Terrestrial > Soil > Wetlands | place: USA...
TCCGTGCCTTGGCGGGCCGCAATTTTCTTGTCGTCGTATTCAAAGCGATACCGCAAGCGATACCAGACCAAATCCTCCAGGGGCAGTGGCTTCTCCAGCCGAATTTCCTCTTTCCATCGTCCGGAGCTGCCATTTACCTCGAGGTGACGTTCGGTCCGGCCAAGCACATCGTCTTCCGGATCGAGCACCTCTAATGTGAGTTGACCGGCCCCCGTGTCGGCGCCACGATAGGGGATCGTCACGTGCAACAGCCCATGCGCATAGGTGGCGATGAGCGAGGGATCTGGCCCGCCGTCGTCAGAAGCACGCAAACTGAAAATGGTAGTGGCCGAGACGAGACCAACCAGAAGCGGAATAGCGAAACGGACTGCGCTTCCCTGCAACTTACGGTTTGCCATCGAGTCCTCCCCACAGATAGCCAGTCAAAACAGCCATCTATTCGCCCTCCGAACGCCCTCAAATATTTCTTGCACGAAACAGCAAATGAAACACCGCCGCCCCTCTAATTGTTCTCGACTCCGCGTTGCTAACCGTCGGTGCAGACAGCAGCGCCATTACTGCGAGAGCCGGGCAAGCCGCTGAGGCTCGCCGCGCTTCCTCGTTCAATGGGAGTTCGCGCCTTATCGGGAGTTTTGCAGAATATTTTTGGGGAAATTTTGAGAGGTTACTGCTGGTGCCAGTGCGTCCCGTCTTTGCTGGTCCAAACGGCGCCAGCGTCCGTAGTGACCTGAAAGGCTGCCCCGGTGCTTGCCACAGTCGTCCACTCGATGCGGACGGCCTTGCCCACCCATTGAGGGTTGATCTTTTTCCAGTTCTTGCCCTTATTACGGCTCAGAAACAGATTGCCCGAGTTATCCAGAGAAAGAAGCCGCTTGTCGTGTGACACAGTGGTTACGACCGGCTGGCCCGACGGCACCGGGATGATCCGGCTCATGCTGCGCGTTTCTGCCTCAACCTGGCCCACGTTTGCAGATTCAGTTTGGATAGATACGGTGTTGCTTTGTGCCGCGACCTCAACCGCTGTTGATGCCGCGCCGACGTCGAGCATCGGCTTGAGCAGGGCGAGTTCACTCGGTTTCAACTCAATCGACTGTTTGCTTGTCGCGAAGCCACTTGCCGTAGCAGTCAACTCGTATTGCCCTGCCGGTAGTTCTGCCAGATGGAAAGTGCCATCCGCGCTGGCCGTCGTCTGTCGCGTCTTGCCGTCCGCATCGCGCAGAGTTATCGTCCCCCCCGCAATGGCAGCCCCACTTCGGTCGGTAATGCGCCCGGAAACTCCGGCAAGCGTCTCGCTTTGTTCGCCCGCATGCTGAACCCGTAATTCGGGCACGTCTTTTCTCACAGCCAAACTATTTTGTGCCACCGCACCCTGTGCGGCTGTTGACGTCGCGAGTTGCTGGTCATTTGTGACATTCCGGCCATTCATTGGCAATTCGGGGGCTTTCACCGCACTGATGGTGCCCGCCAATCTTGCCGCATCGGCATTCGGGACTGGGACCGGGGCAGCCGCCACGATCTGCGGAGACGCGACCTTCGCGGCCGTTTGACTGCTCGGTGATTTGGACAAATTCAAGCCACCCGCGAAGTGCTGCTTTTCTTGCGAAAGCTTCGGTGGCGCCGCGTTGCGTGCGACGCCGTTCTTTGGATTTCCGGATGGCGCAACCCTCTCTGAATTCGTTGCAGGGACAGCAGCCGTTTCAGCGCCAGGGCGCTCGAGCTTGGGTTGCGTCGCCCTTGCTATCTGTGGCGGGACGGCAGGAGGGGCGCTACGTGGCCGAATGTAGATCAACATCGCTATCAGCACACAAGCAAGCGCCGCCGCCGGCAGCCCAATTGGTACGAGCCACCGCCAGACCCATTCCTTCGCCGGCGTTGCAGGGGCCGCTTGCGACTCTTCGCGCGGCTGCATCAGAAACACAGTTTTCCGGCACTCGGCGCAATCGGCTAAGTGTGCCAGCATCCGCTCTTTTTCCCGCGCGGTGGCTGCGCCCTCAACGAACACACTTAGTTGGTCCGCGTCAGGATGTATCCCGGGCTGGAGATTCCGGTTCAAACTTCGCCCCTCTTATCGGAGTTCGCGGCGCCCTCCGATTTTTGCAATAACTTACGCAGATTGATGTCTACATCCCTCGGATCTATTCCAAGCGCTTCTTCTGCCGCACGCCGGCTCAGACCGCGCGCTATCAAAGTTCGCAGCAGCTGTTTGCGCAAGCGTTCGGTTGCGCGCTTCAATTTGCGGCTCACCGTCGCTACATGAACTCGCAGGACGCGGCTCATCTCTTGCAGCGTATGCTGGTCCAGATAGTAGGACGACAGCAGGAAGCGTTCTTCCGCAGAAGCTTCGCTCAGCGTCATTCTTAAGGCCACACGCAGATCTTCTAATCGTTCGAGCTCAAGCGGCTCAGAAACGGCGCCTGCCGGTTCGATCTCATCCAGCGCCGTTTCCCGGCGGATTTTCCGGTACTGGTTCACGCGGCGTTGCGCCAGAATCGCCCGAAGCCATCCCATCAGCGATCCTCGTCCCGAGTATCCCAGTAACGGGGACCAGCGCTTGCCTTCACGCTCCGTCAGCCCGAATAGCTCCGAGTAAAGGGCGCTCGCCAACTCTTCACCCAATGCCGACGAGCCCGTCATCTCCACGGCAGCTCTGGTCAGCTGATCCCGATACTGCGCAAGAAAGCGCCCCCACGCAGACTCGCGCCCCAGTGCGCATCCGTGTGCGATGGCAAGCTCCTCCAAATGCAAGGCCCGCCAGAACATTTCTCGCTGACGCTCATTGGCCTGCTTGCTTGGGTCGAGACCGAAGTTGTCCCTAGTTCCTATTGTTTCAAGGGCTTGCGCGAACTCGGCCTTGCTTACCTCGACTAACTCGGCACCAGCCGTTTGCCAAAGCTCTTCGCCGAGCGTCTCGGGCAAAAGTCGGCTCTGCGTCGCCACTTCCGTTTCGACCGCGATCCCCTTCGCCACCGATGCAGTGCAATCTTTCCCGCCCGAAGGTTCCGTCGGAATGATGTTGGCAGAGGAAGTATCCACGCGCGCTCATTAAATCATATCGTCCCGTCCTCTCAGGCGGCAAAGTTCAGCACATGGCTGATCCAGATCTCTATTAGCGAAGGCCTACATGAAGCTCCGCAGCGACCGCCGCTATCTATACGAGTCGATCGATGGGGGTCTACAGAATGATGAAGGGGACTACATTCCACAGGATTTTTCAGCTTGGCTCAAGATCCCGTGGGAGGCTGTGGAACTGAAAGAAACTTCGAGATGCTCTCCTCCGGGCAATGGACTCGCTTCCAGAAAACGATTGCACTATTTTGATCCTGCGAGATGTCCAGCACTTCAGCATCAATGAGACAGCAAGAATTCCCGGTCTCAGAAGCAAACGTGAAGACCGGACTCTTGCGCGCTCGTCTGCAGATGCGGGACGCGCTTGCACCCGGCTTCGATGGCGCCCGGAGTCAAGGATGACCATTCCGAAGAAGTCCCGCCCTTTTGAACTGCAATCCGATCTGATTGACCTATTTCACACTGATCGGCAGCAAAGCTGCTCCGAGCACTTTCCCTTGTTGCGGTTCTTGCACGAATGCGATCAGCCGCAGATTATGGAACTCCGACACAGGTCCGATATTCAGATGAACGTTTTGCGACAAGCCTTGACCTCGTTTCAAGACGCCAATTTTCGTTAGACTCCTGACAACCGAAACGTGTGTCAACGTGTGTCCCGCATTTTCACCGGAGGAAACTTGCGATTCCGCGCGGCTCAGGGCGACGGCGATCTGCACTTCAGCTTCTGGTGCGCCAAAGGAGGGATCCAAAGCTCCAATATCGAGGTGGACATGCACGCCAGACGACGGATCTGCCGATATCAACGAAAGGTGGACAGAAATCTTCGGAACGCCTAATGCTTTGGCAAACGCCTTATCCGCCAAGGCGGGATTGCTGCCAACAAATTCACTTGAGCCATCGACTACCATTTGCGGCGTGTAGACGCTATCCAAACCGAAGCGTTTGCCGTAAATGCTTTGCCTTTCGCTATAGAGGTGGGCTGAATACGGGTCCTTCCAGCCGATATCATTCCAGTAGTCTACGTGCTCACTGAGGACAATCATTTCTGCTCCGGCCACGGGTTGATTATCGAGCTTCTCTAGAAGCTGATCCGCCGGGGGGCAGCTGGAACATCCTTCTGAGGTGAACAGTTCAACCAACACGGGAGTTCGACCTCTTCCTTCAGAAACAGAATCCGAACCCCAGGCGAGCATCCAGGCTGTGACCGCAAGGACAACTAGCAATGAACCAAACGCAGCTTTGCTTGGCATGATTGTGCCTTCCGTGAATTGATGCGCGGTTCGACGAGAAAGTTACGCTCCCGCAACAATGATCGGACATCGGAAGATGGGCGACCTTGGCGCAGCGCCAGGTGCTCCATTCTCTCGTTTAGTCCGAGGCGAGGTACTAAGTGGTTCAAACGTATTCGATCGAGAGCCGATGACATATCAACGTATCCGTTTCTCACCATTGCATCGTGCAGAACATGCGAATGCTTCCGTCGGGCTCCCATTGACGTGCTTTACTTCTGCACCTAAGAGTTCATTCCAATCTTCGGCGATAACACTGCTACGTGGGCAGGTGGGAAGCGTTGCTAGGTGGTTTGACGTTTCCGGGCGGATTGGAGTCCTACCTGCATTCTTTTGCCCAGATTTTCTAACCACTTACGTTAAATCCCAAAATTTTATGCTGCTTTGTACTGCCGATGCTGGTTGAGCAGGGTTTTTCCGTCCAGGCCGGAATATTGCCCGTGTCGTAAGAGCTTGTAACAAAACCTCTACACTGACGGCTTAAGCGGGGCGGCACAGTGGAATATGCCGCCCCGTAGGTTGAGCCCGACGACGTTCTGGGTCTAGTCCTTACTCCTTCGGGCTTAGGTTGGGCCGTAGCGATGCCGGGTCGGGGCGCTCAACTACCTGTGCGGGATTGTCCGGTAGGCTGAACGCGTAAACATTGTTATCGCTCGACCCGACATAGACCTGTCCGTTGGCGACGGCCGGGGAGGAGAGTATTGCGCCCCCGGTGGCGTATCGCCACAGCTCGTAGCCTCCCTCCAGGTCGATCGCATAAAGGTTGCCGTCGAACGACCCGATGTAGAGCACCCCATTTGCTACTGCCGGAGACGAGGTTACGGGACCGCCGGTAGTGTATTTCCAATGCAGGTAGCCTCCGAATGCGTCGACGGCGTAAACGTTGCCATCGAATGACCCGATATAGACCACCCCATCGGCCACCGCCGGGGAGGATACAGGACCGCCGGTCTGGAATTGCCAGAGGAGTGCGCCTGTTTTCGCGTTCACGGCTAAGAGGCTGTTGCCATACGGGCACGTGGTGGTACATGATGACGTGCCGAAGAAGACCAAGCCATTGGACAACGCCGGTGCTGAGGCCACCCCGACCCCGGCGGGAAATTGCCACAGATCACAGTTAGCTGCTTGCAAGCCTGAGGCTATACACGTGGGACTGGTGGCGCTGGCGTCGTTAAGGGCGTAGAGATTTCCGTCCTCCGACCCGACGTAGACCACCTGATTGGCGTCCACGGCCGGAGAGGAAAGCACTTCGCCCCCGGTGGTGACCTGCCACAGAAGGGTGCCGATCCTGGCGTTCAAGGCATAAACATTGCTGTCCGCCGAACCAATGTAGACCACACCGTTAGCTACCGCCGGGGAAGAGGTCACAGAATTCCCAGTGGGGTACTTCCACTCAATGCTGAGGTTGCCCAGAACCAGGGCATAAATATTGTCGTCCGTCGAACCGACAAAAACCCAGCCGTCGAACACCGCCGGAGAGGAAAACACGGCCCCTCCGATATTGTATTTGCGATCAAGTAAGCCTGAGAGCGAGTTCAGTAAATAAACATTGCCGTCTTCCGACCCGACGTATAGCGCGCTACCAAAAAATAACGCCGGAGAGGAGAATACTGCATTCCCTGTGAGATAGTTCCAGCTCAGGTCAAGATTGCTTACGGTAGTCGGGTCAAGAACATTTTCGTAGGAGTTCAATCCTCTGTGGTTAGCTGCGAAGTGGAATTGTGCCCAGGCGGTGTTCACAATGAAGTAGGTCTGCGCGGCCTCGCCAGTGAAACTCACCGCGGTAACATAGTGGATCCCGGGCAGTGCCGAAGCCGGCACCCCGATTTCGAAAGTAAATGCGCCCGCGTTGCTCGTCGTAGCCAGGGCCTCGTCAGTGGTATCGAAATAGATGTCAACCACGGTATACGCCGGAAAGCCGCTGCCAACAACCGAAACGTTGCTGGTTGGCGGGCCCTGATGCGGGCCGGTCGTGACGGAGGGTTGGGCGAAGCACAATCCGCTCAGCAACACCATGCTGAGCAACGTCAGGCAAAGTCCGGCCTTGGACGGAACAAACTTCATCGCTGGCATAGAGAGGTTTCTCCTTCGGCGCGGAATCGGAGTTTGGTTACAGAAGGGCCCGAATGCTAAGCAAAAAGCCGGGACGGAAATGAGATTTCGGAGCAGCGAAGCAAGAACGGGTGTGCCCGAAATGTGCGCGGCATTATGTTCTATGGGGGCAACCCTGTCAATATGCAAGGAATTGCGGTAGTGGGCTACTTTCAAAGTCGCCCACTACCGGAATTGCAGCCGTAATGCGGCAGACCGGGAAATGAGGTTTTGTTACAGCTTCTAAGCCTAGAGTTGCGTGATCCGCCCAGTATCTTCACGCAGGACTAGCGAGATGACAATGGCGGAAGAGCAACCTTGTTGCGAATACCACTTCCCTCGACGATCGTGTAGATAAAGTCTGTCGGAACATTGCGTAGGGTTTCGGTTTCCCCATTGGGCCAGCGGATACTAACTTCATTCATATTGTCGTGGCCTGCCAAGCCAAAATGCAGCCGCAAATCGTTCTGCGATAGATAGCTGGCGCCGCCGCGCACTTCGCTGAACTGCACCAGGGGGCCAGCCTTCACCGTGACGCGAGCTCCGATGGCTGCTTTGTTGCTCTTCGTCCCAACGAGTTTGAACAGCACACGGTGATTCGCATTTTCATTGCGGTTCAGTAAAAGCGTTGGTGGCTCGCCGACGTTGAGCACCACGATGTCGATATTTCCGTCGTTATTGATGTCACCAAAAGCCGCACCCCGCCGCGATTGTGGGGGCATGGCTGCGAATGCTTGCGAAACGTCTTCAAAAGTACCGTCGCGATGGTTGCGGAAAAGCAGCATAGGTTGGCGGTAAGGTGTTCCGCCGGGAATCGTGTCTACTTGCGGGTATACGTGGCCGTTGGCGATGAAGAGGTCGAGCCACCCGTCGTTATCCATATCAAAGAATGAAGTTCCCCAACTGACATAGGGATAAGTAGGCTTGATCAACCTGGCACGCTGGCTTACGTCGGCAAAATTTTCTTTGTCGAGATTATGGTAGAGAGTCGAACCTTGCTCGACAAAGTTTGTGACAATCATCGACAACCGGCCCTCGTGAAGATAGTCGCCCCAGTCCACGCCCATGGAGCCTTGTTCCATGCCATCGCCACTTAGTGCAACGCCGGCCAGCACGCCGACTTCTTCAAAAGTTCCATCATGCTTGTTGCGATAGAGGAAATTCGGGCCGGCATCGTTGGCCACATAGAGGTCGGGCCAACCGTCGTTATCGTAATCGCCCCAAGTAGCCCCCAGACCGTAATAGTGATGAGGGTCGTCGACGCCAGCTTTCTTTGAAACCTCCTCGAAAGTTCCGTCGCCTTTATTATGGAACAGAAGATCAGACTCGCCGGGAAGGCCCCAGGGACCGCACTGCACTAATACTCCTTTGAAACGGCAAAAACGTGGATCATTACCAAACTCTGGCAGATTATCGATGTCTACGTGCACATAGCGTGAGACGAAAAGATCGACACGGCCGTCGCGGTCATAATCGGCCCAGGCTGCCCCCGTGCTGAATCCTCCTGCGCGCACGCCGGCTTTGTCAGTCACATCTTCGAACTTACAGTTTCCGAGATTGTGGTAAAGCGCATTTCCGCCGAAGCCGGTAACGTAAATATCCTGCAGGCCATCGTTGTCGTAATCGGCAACGGCCACGCCCATCCCCCAGCCCTTGCGCGTGAGGCCGGCGGATTTTGTAATGTCAGTGAACTTGACGTTGTCAGCCGTGCTGTCTGCGTCCTGGCGGTAGAGCGTAATCATAGGGTCTCCACCCTGGCGGTATCGTTCGACGGTGGAACCATTGACGGTGATGATGTCGAGCTTGCCATCGTTATCGCAGTCGATGAGGCCAACACCGCCGCTCATGGATTCCACGATGTATTTCTTATCTGGAGAAGAAATGTGCGAGACCGTGAGTCCAGCCTTCTGGGCGACGTCTTCAAACCGCGGCAGACTTGTTGCAATGGATGCTGATGGTTTGTGAGATGAATCCGTTGATCTGGAATTCGATGGGGTGACTTGCGCCGACAACGTTGTGGAAAATTGAAGCGCTATCGAGAGGGTCGTGCTCCAAAACAGAAAAGAGGCCCGCATAAGGAATGCCCGATTATATAAGGCATGAGCGATACACAGAACACTCCTTCGGACGCCGTTTCCATATCGAAGCTTGGTGAGGCCGAACGTGCCTCCTGTATAGTCTGCAGTGCACCGCCTACACATCCCAGGAGGCCCTGCTCTTATGTCCAAGTATTTTGTACCAGCCGTCCAAGCAGTCTTGAGCATGATTCTGACGGGAGTTGTGTGCGTTCCTCTTTCCTTTTCCCAAACAGGCCACAAAAGCAAAGTTTTCGGCGGCTACTTCGCCCGGACGTGGAGGAGCCTTTTCCCCGTTAAAGCGCGTGACCGCCAAATCGAACGATCCCCAGAAAAAATGTACGGGACTGATCTTGCCGTAGAAGCAGGTGGAGAATCGCTTGAAGAGGGTGTCGGCCAGAATGAGGGTGCGCCAAAAGCGTGCGACGGCATCTTTATCGTAGCTGGCATGAACGGTATCGCGATCGAAGCGAATGGGATTGGGCACCTCGACCGGCATCGGATCAATCTCGGTTTCCACGCGCAGCGCCGCCAGGGCGCGAAGATATTCGCTGAAGAAATCAGCGACAGAAATCTGCTGCAGACTGAGCGTCCGCGTTTCGCCGACGCTCTTTCGAAAGACGGGTTCGTGGGAGATGAAATCGAATTCGACATCGAGCAGGTGCCCGCTGCCGACCGGCATGGCGGAGGTCGAAAGCCGCGCGCGGTCAGATACAGCGGCACATTCCACCAGTGGTTCTGAATGGGAGTGAGAGCTAGGCGGGTCTTGCCGACGATCTGCGTAAACATGTGCAGAGTCTCAGCAGTGTCTTTCCACTGCGCCCATTCGAGGGCGGGCCTTTCGCCGAGGTCGGCTGAGAACTTTTGCACGAGTGCGCTCCAGGTGGACTCAAACGAAGAGAATAGGCAATTCAAGCATAAAGCCCGAGCTCTCTCTGGAGTGAGCTCGGGCTGGAATCGAAGAACCTGAAACGCCTGGACTACTTGCTGCCGCCTCCGGTGTTGGACGCGGTGGTCGCTGCCGGTGCGGCTACCGGAGCCATGCCTGCAGCGGTCGAGTTCACGGTGAGCGGACGATTCAGTTCGATAGTGAGCTGCGTCCCGGCGGGTAGAATTGCCGAATGATGCTTCGCAAGCCAGTAGGCGGTCGTCGAGCCGGCACCCACGATGCCGCCGACCAGCACTCCCATGGGGCCGCCCGCGAGTCCGCCAATCAGCATGCCGCCAGCTGCGCCTCCGCCAACTTCGAGCTGATCTTTGCGGTCGTGGCCTGATCCCTTGAACTGCCCTTCGGCATTCACATCTGTGCCAGGAATATTGGTGTCAGTCAAAGTGGCATCCAAGTAGAGGCGCTCGCCGTTCGGCATGATCACCGCTTCGGGGAGGATACCGATGGTCGGGCGTCCGGAGATGCGCCGCGGCTCACTCACTTTGGTGACGCGGCCTTCAATCGCGGCTCCGGCGGGAATCAGCGTCTGGCCGTTCACGACGATCGGCTTGGTAATGCTGGCACGGAAGGGGTCTCCGGGCCTGTTGCTGAAGCTGGCGAGCGTGGTATCGAGGCGGACCATCAGGGCCGTTCCTGAGGGCACGGCCGCCGCGCCGGTTTCTGCGGGTGCTGCTCCAGCGGGCGGAATATCGGTCACGGTCTGGGCGGCGAGCGTGGTCGCCAGCAACAGGCAACAGAAAATCGTCAGGCTAGTAAAAATCGTATACTTCCGCATACCTACCTCCACGGTCCACAGCTTTGCTTGACAGTAGACCAGATTCACGGCGGCGACAAGCGGTTGCCAGTTCATGGGGAATCAGCCTAGGTAAGAGGCTGAGGACAGTGGCCGAGCGGACAGTTCCGAAGGCGGAATCTGGACGGGGCAAATGCCCAGCGCGTCATGTGGGGTCCCAATCCATCCTTTATAATCATAGGTTTCGCGAAACTCCCTGGCAGAGGTCCAGACGGGTGCGGGTTATCTCACCGGACGGAGGATTACCGTTGATTCCGATTACCCGCAAGGATTCAATTCCCGGGGGGAACAAAGTTGAATTCATCGAATTAAAGGAAGCGAGTTTACCTATGTCGAATATTGCAGCTATTCATGCGCGAGAGGTTCTCGATTCACGCGGCAATCCCACAGTTGAAGCGGAAGTTTTTCTGGCTGACGGTTCTATGGGACGGGCGATCGTCCCCAGCGGCGCGTCAACCGGGGAGCACGAGGCGGTCGAACTGCGCGATGGCGACGAGAATCGTTTTCTCGGCAAAGGTACGACCAAGGCGGTAGAGAACGTAAATGGCGAGATCGCCGAAGCGCTGGCCAATTGGGATGCATTCGACCAGCGCGGTCTCGATGCCAGGATGATCGAACTCGATGGCACCGAAAATAAAGGACGGCTGGGGGCGAATGCGATTCTGTCGGTCTCGATGGCGGCCGCGCGGGCGTCGGCGCAGTCGCTGGATATTCCGCTCTATCGCTATCTCGGCGGGGCCGCGGCAAACACGCTGCCAGTGCCGATGATGAACATTCTGAACGGTGGAGCGCACGCGGACAACAACATCGATTTCCAGGAATTTATGGTCATGCCAGTGGGCGCGACATCGTTTTCCGAGGCGCTGCGCTGGGGCGTAGAAGTATTCCACACGCTGAAGGGCGTTCTGAAAAAGCGCGGTCACAACACATCTGTCGGTGATGAGGGCGGATTTGCCCCTTCGGTGAAGTCGAACGTCGAGGCGATTGAAGTAGTGCTGGAGGCGATCTCGAAAGCGGGTTACAAGCCGGGAGAGGAAATCGCGATTGCGCTGGATCCCGCGGCCAGTGAGTTCTATCAGGACGGAAAGTATGTTTTCAAGAAGTCGGATAAGTCGGCGAAAAGTTCGGACGACATGGTGAAGTTTTATGCGAAGTGGGTGAATGATTATCCAATCGTGTCGCTGGAAGATGGTTTGTCAGAAGCAGATTGGGATGGCTGGCAGACTCTGACGAAAGAGCTCGGCGGGAAAATTCAACTCGTGGGCGACGATATTTTCGTGACGAATATCAACATCTTCGGTGAGGGCATCGAGAAAGGAATTGCCAATTCGATTCTGATCAAGCTGAATCAGATTGGGACGGTCAGCGAGACGCTGGACGCGATCGACCTGGGACGGCGCAATGGGTATACATCGGTGATCTCACATCGTTCGGGCGAGACGGAAGATACGTTCATTGCCGATTTCGCCGTGGCGACGGGAGTGGGGCAGATAAAAACGGGCTCGGCCTCGCGTACCGACCGCATTTCCAAGTACAACCAGTTGCTGCGGATTGAAGAAGAATTGGGTGGGACGGCACGATTCTTGGGATTGGAAGCGCTGAATTATAAGGAATAGCGGAGTCTTACGGAACAACTTCACCAT
>Ga0335072_10012934_pt1 | contig 11906 bp, 8 predicted proteins | sample Lox_Sample_21_FD_206725 | JGI IMG/M metagenome (GOLD analysis project Ga0335072, IMG submission 206725) | Soil microbial communities from Loxahatchee National Wildlife Refuge, Florida, United States - Lox_Sample_2.1 | ecosystem: Environmental > Terrestrial > Soil > Wetlands | place: USA: Florida...
GCGCGCCTCCTGCTGCGAGCGCCGCATGGCGAGCACTCCGTGAGTTCCGAAAACGTCCTGAAGCAGCAGGAGCGCGAGGCCGGCGGCGACGAACCAGCTCCAATTCCGCCGGACGAAATCGCCGAAGTGTTCCGTGAAGCTCGCAGGTTGCTCCTGCGGCGCGCGTTTGGTCATTGTGTGATCCATGAACGCGCTTGATCGGCGAGTTTCTGCGATGCCTCGATCGAGCCGGATTCGGTGTAAATGCGGACCACGGGTTCCGTGCCCGAAGGACGCATGAGCACCCAGTCGCCGTCCTCGAAAATGAGTTTCAGACCATCCAGGCGATTCTCGCGCGCGACGCGGCGCCCAGCGAACTCCTTGAAGTCGGATTTCAGACGCTGTGGCAGCTTCGCCTGGGCGTCCTCCGAGAGGTGTAGGTTCAAGCGAATTGGCCAGAACTCGCGCCCGACGCGCCGGAAAAGATCGCGCAACTGATCGGCGAGCGATGCCTGGCGCGCCGCAATCATTTCGGCAACCAGGAGGCACGCGAGAACGCCGTCCTTTTCGGGCAGGTGGCCGCGGATTGTCATGCCGGCGCTTTCTTCGCCGCCGAGGGCGATTTTGTCCTCACGCAGCAGCGGGCCGACGTACTTGAAGCCAACGGGCGTCTCGTAGAGCTGCACGCCGTGCAGTTTCGCCGCGGCGTCCAACAGATGCGTCGTAGCAACGCTGCGCGAGGCGCCCAGCTTGTACCCGCGCGTTTCGAGCAGGTAGTCGAAGACGAGCGCCAAAATGTGATTGGGCGAAACAAACGCGCCGTCGCGGTCGACGATGCCGAAGCGATCGGCGTCGCCGTCGGTGGCGAGCCCCGCGAGGGCTTTCTTTTCCGAGACTGCTTTGCGCAGCGGCGCGAGATTTTCTTCGGAGGGATCGGGGCCGGTGCCTTCGAAAAGGACGTCGCGCCCGCCGCGAATCGCGGTCACGGAGATTCCATGCTCGACGAGAATGCGGTCGAGCCAGCCCGCGCCGCATCCGTGAACCGCGTCGCAGACGAAACTACCCTTCGCTTTGCCGAGAACGTCGAAGCGGACCATGCGCTCGAGCTGCTCGAAATAGGGCTCGCGCGGATCGATGCGCTCGAAGTCGCCGGGGATTTCGTGGTGACCGTTCGAGTCGTCTCGGATCGCAGCGGCGCGCTTTTCGATGTCCTTGGTAATCTCCGGGAGCGCGGGGCCGCCGTCGGCGCCTGAAAACTTCAATCCGTTGTACTGTGCCGGATTGTGGCTCGCGGTGATGTTGACGCCGCCATCGAGCTTGCCGTGGATGATGGCGTGCGCGATGGTGGGCGTGGGCGTCGCTCCGCCGCAGATGAAAACGCGGCAGCCGTGCGATCGCAGAACGCCGGCGGCCGTGCGAGCGAATTCCTCGGAAAAGAATCGCGTGTCGTAGCCGACGATCACGACGGGAGACTTCACTTTTGCGCGCAAGTGGCCGGCGATGGCGGTAGATGCTCGGCGCACGCCGGCGAACGTGAAATCCTCGGCGATGATTCCGCGCCAACCGGATGTTCCGAAATGGATCGCTTGGCCAGCCATGGGACGGTATTGTATCTTGGCACGCAAGCCGCGAGTATCGGGTAATCACAGCAGTGCGCGGCTCAAGAGTAAAGACGGCAGAGCGGCGGCGATGACCGACAAAGTCGTGGTTTTGGTGACGTGCGGGTCAGCCAAGGAAGCGCGGCGCATCGCCAGAGGCGTCGTCGAGGAGAAACTCGCGGCCTGCGTGAACATCGTCGACGCCCGCGTGCAGTCGATCTACCGCTGGAAGGGAAAGGTCGAGTCGGCCAAAGAGTTCCTGCTCATCGTGAAGACGTCGCGGCGGCGCATGCCGCTGTTGCAGAAGAGAATCGAGCAGCTGCACAGCTACGACGTCCCCGAAATCATCGCGCTGCCGATCGCGGCCGGATCGCGCAAATACCTGGCGTGGCTGGCGGATTCGATTCGTCCGTAGGGCGGCTGTTACGATCCTCGTAGGATTTCGATGCTGCTACATACGTGGGACTTGAGCCCCGGCGGCAATTGGAGTAAAAGGGAAGCGCGATGAAGCCGATGATTCGCCGCGGATTCCTTCCGGCACATTTTGGCACGGCGCTGCTGACTTTTGCTTTATTCAGCGCGACGCCAATCCTTTCCGCGCAAAGCAGCACGTCGAATTCGTCAAGCACGCCTGACCCATCCACCTCGTCCGATAAGCCGGCGGAAAACCAGACGACCGATGCGGGTATGACGCGACTGAAAATTCGCGTCACCGACGCCAACGACAAGCCGGTCGGAAACGCGAGCGTCTATGTCCGTTATTACACATCGGGCGGATTTTTGCGCCACGACAAACTCGAAGAGCTGAATTTCAAGACGAATCAGGACGGCTCCGTAAAAGTTCCGGAAATTCCTCAGGGGAAAATTTTGATTCAAGTGATTGCAAAAGGATGGCATACGTACGGCAAGTGGTATGAGATTTCGCAGAGCGAACAATCGGTTCCGATCAAGCTGGACCCTCCGCCACACTGGTACTGACTTTTCCCGCGCAGGAAATTTTTCCATTTGGGATTCCCATTTTCGGATCGAGATCGGGGAGAAGAATCTGTGCACATGAACGTGTGCAACGAGCAATAAAATGCGATTTCGACGAGCGATTTTCATTGTCGAAGAGCGCTTTTCCACCGAGTTTTCAACAGAACTGTTGAAAACTTTTACAGAACATTCACAATCCGCTCCGTGTTTGAGATCGTGTGGCGCGCGAAGTGCTCAGTGTGGGTTCGCCGTTCCTCGTGATATATTTTCCTCTCGCCCTGCAACAACCACCTGACAATGAAAGAGTTGATCCTCAACGCGGACGATTTTGGTTTGACCAAAGGGGTCAACGAAGGAATCATCCGTGCGTTCCGCGACGGCGTTTTGACGAGCACGACCTTGATGGCCAACGGGCCGGCATTCGAAGACGCCGTGCGATACGCGCTTGCAAATCGCAAGCTTGGCGTTGGATGTCACCTTGTGTTGGCAGGCGGCACGCCGGTGTCTTCGCCAACAGACATTCCGTCACTCGTCGATAAGAGCGGGCGCTTGCCCGCTTCGCTGGGTCTGTTCGTCGCAAAGGTCAGCACGGGCGCGATTCGTACGAAAGACATCGAGCGCGAGTTGCGCGCGCAAATCCAGAAGATCCGCGACGCGGGAATCGAGCCGACGCACCTCGACACCCACAAGCATACGCATGCGCACCCGCGCGTCATGAACGTGCTTGCCAATCTGGCACAGGAGCTTGGGATTACTCGGGTGCGCAAGCCGGCCGAATATCTGAGCGACTCGTGGACACAGATGTGCGGCGAGTCGGGCGCTTCGCCGAAGCAATTTGCGGCCGTCGCAGCGGTGCGCGTGATTTCGGCGAATTTCGCTTCGATTTCGAAAAAGTATGGGCTGCGTTCGCCGGAGACGTTTCTGGGTGTTGCCGCCACAGGGCAGCTCGGCCCAGAAGCGTTGTGCGATTTGATCGACAGGCTTCCGGAAGGGCGAACGGAAATCATGCTGCATCCGGGCGTCTGCGACGAAGATCTCGCGAAAACGGGCTCCCGCCTTCAGCGGCAGCGGCAGTTGGAACTGGACGGCTTGTTGGCTCCCCAGGTTCGTCGCGCCATCGAACACCACGGCATCCGCTTGATCAGTTACCGCGAGTTGAACTAAGGAACCGCATCTTCCGTCTTGTCCTTGCACATCGAGCGCGGCGAGTTACAATGGCGCCATTCGGTTTGTGTCTCACGACGGTTCGCGAGACTTGGGGGGAGTGTCATGAAAAACATCAAAGCGATGATTTTGTGCGCGTGCGCTCTGTCGTTCATGGCGTTGGCGACGACTGCAAACGCTCAGATGGGCATGGCAATGCGCCGGCCGATGCCGAGCGGCATTTTCAATCCGACGGTGGGCGCCGGCGCCGACTACGACATTCAGCCGGCCAGCGGCCCGAAAACGTCGATCGAGTATGCGATCGTCGGAAAAGAATCAGTAGACGGCAAAGACGGCTTCTGGATGGAGTGGACGACGAACGCGGGCCCGATGGGCGAAATGGTGATGAAAGTCCTGATCGTTCCCGGCGGCGGCTCCGGGCAAAAGGTGATCATGCAGATGGCAGGACGCCCGCCCATGGAAATGCCGATGAACCCACAGATGGGCCACGGGAACGGCGGCAGCACGACGCCCTCGGACATCCGGAGCCTCGCCGAAGACGTCGGCACCGAGTCGGTCACGACGCCCGCCGGAACGTTTTCGTGCGAACACTATCGCATGAAGGATGGATCAGGCGATACCTGGGTGAGCGCGAAGGCGGCGCCGCTCGGCATCGTCAAGCACCAGGGCAAGGATTCGTCGATGGTTCTGACGAAGCTGGTAACCGACGCGAAGGACAAGATCGTCGGCACGCCGCAGCCCTTCAATCCGATGCAGATGATGCAGCAGCCGCCACAGCAGCAATAACTTCCGGCGACGCAGCGCGAAAATGCCGCTAAATGTGCAGCGCTGGGCGACGAACCCAGCGCTGACTCGCTCGATAGGGAACTACTCCAAATCCGGCGGCGTGACTTTCGCGATCCAGGAATCGTAATCCGACGTATATCCGGCCTTCGCCTGAAGTTCCCGAATGCGCTTTTCAAGCGCGCCAACCTGGGCATCGGACAGCCCGGGAAGCGCTTCGACCTTTTTCTCGATGGTTTGCGTCTGCCCGGCGGCCTTCTTTTCCGCGGCGTCGTAAATGCCCGAAATGTCTCCGTTCGGATCGCCGATGCCCAGATAGTTTTCGATCAGGTGGTTGGTCACCTTCTGGCTGTGCACGAGTGACACGCGAATGTTGCCCTGTCCGGTCACCACGTTTCCGACGCCGAACACGTGATGGGCCACCGCATAGCGAGGCAGTTCTTCATCGACGAACGTCACGTAGTCGCCCTTCATCTCGACACCCGGAATCTTCTCGGGTACCGAGCCGATCGAGGAAACCACAAGCGTCGTGGGAATCACCGTCTCCGATCCCGGAATCAGCTCCGCTTTGCGCCCCTCGACTTTGGTTTCGCCGACTTGCAGGCCCACGACGCGCCCATTCTCCTCAGCGAACCCGAGCGGTATACGGCGCTCCTGAAAACGGAAGAGATACCGGTCACGCGCTAGCTTCAGCATTTTCTGCCGCACCATCTCGGTTTTCGCAATCTGGTCCGGTGTCGCATAATCGGGCGGCTGAGCGAGCGGCATGTCCTGCTCGCGCCGCCGGTAGACGAGCAGGCAGCCCTTCACGCCCAAGTCTTCGGGCTTGATCCCATGCGCCTTGCACGCGGCGGGAATCCCTTTTTCCAGCTCGTGCATGCTCGCTTCGATCCCGCGAGCTTTCATCGCGCGCTGGTAGTTTTCGATCTGCAGCACCTTCACTACGTCGATCGAAGCCAAGCCTCCGCCTACCACGACTGCCTCGTCCGGCGTCTCGTATTTCGCACCCGAGTATTCCTTCTCGTTCTTATGGTTGTACCAGTAGATGAAAGGGTTCTGGTAAGCGAGCCCTTTGCCGAGAAATTTGTCAGCGCCCGGCACGCCCAGATCGCGGTCGCGCCATGCGCCGTTGGCCAGAATGATCGCGGAGAAGCCCCAATTCTCGCAGAGGTCCTTGAATTCAATCTCGCGGCCGAGCCTTGTGCAAGGAACGAAGGAAACATTCGGCTTGCGCAGCCGCGCGTTGATCCGCTCGTATTCCTGCTTGCGCTGTTCGACGTGCCATCGCGGCAATCCGTCTTCAATTTTTCCGTACGGCCTCTTGTTCTGGTCGATCACGGCCACGCGGACGCCGCGGTCCGCCAGTATTTCCGCTGCAACGGATCCGGAGACGGCTCCGCCAATGATCGCGACGAAATGTTGCCCGTTCTTGGACATGGATTTGGTCGGGACTTTCGATTTTGGGTTTTGAGACGCACACATTGTACATCGGGCGCCGCCTCTTTCAGTCGCCGAATCGAGCCCTGTGATGGAGACTTGATGCGTTGGTTCGAACGGGAGTAATTTGATATAGTCCCGCGAACTGGGGAATGCGCGGGCGAGGCGGCGATTTTAGGCCCTCATAGGAGGAACAAATATCATGCATGTGGGCTACGGTTCCGGCTTTCAACACTTGGGTGGGTATTCGGACAGGCAATTCATGCGCGAGGAACTCGGCAATTGCCTGATGGCGGAAGAGCTTGGGATGGATTCGATCTGGGCGACGGAGCATCACTTCGACAGCTACTCGATCAGCCCGGATGTGCCGCAGTTGATGTCGTACCTGGCGGCGAAGACGAAGCGCGTGAAGCTCGGCTCGATGGTGATCGTGGTGCCATGGAACGATCCGATGCGCCTCGCCGAACAGATCACCCTGCTCGATCATTATTCCGACGGGCGTTTCATCCTGGGCGTCGGACGCGGGCTCGCGCGACGCGAATTCGAGGGTTTGCGGATCGACCAGAACGAAGGCCGCCTTCGCTTCGATGAATATACCTCGCTCGTACTCCAAGCGCTGGAAACCGGCTTCATGGAGGGCGGCGCGACCGTAAAGCAACCGCGCCGCGAAATTCGCCCCCGGCCGTTCAAGTCGTTCAAGGGCCGCTCGTTTGCCGCCGCAGCCTCCACCGATTCAGTTCCCGTGTGCGCGAAGCTCGGACTCGGCTTGCTCGTGATCGTGCAAAAGGCGTGGAACCTCGTGAAGGCCGATTTCGACCTCTATCACAAATCCTGGAACCAGTTTCATCCCGATGTGGAGCCGCCGAAGCCGTTCTGCTCGGGCTTCTGCTTTGTCGATGAGAGCGCGGACCGCGCCGAGGAGTTGGCGCGCAGGTATCTCGCGGCGAACTACCGCGAGGCCCTCGCTCATTACGAGATGCTGGGCAAGCACTTCGACCACACGAAGAGCTACGAGCGGTACGCCGACCTCAGCAAATACCTCCGCGAAATCGGCGAAGACAAGGCGGTCGAGGATTACATCCAGCTGATGCCCTGGGGCACTCCGCAACAGGTGCTCGAGAAGCTCGCGAAAACGAAAGAGATCATCGACATGCAAGGCATCATGCCGAACTTCAATTTCGGCGGAATGCCGCACGAGGAGTCCGTGCGAAACGTGCAGACCTTCGTGAAGCACTGCATGCCGGAGCTGAAGAGCTGGCCCTCGGCTTCCCTTGAAGAGCCGAAGGAACTGGCGCTCAGCGCGGCCTAGCTCGCCGCGCGTCTCGCGCGCTCGGCCGTGAACAATTAGTCGCGGTGCGGCTTGAAGTACGAGACGGCCAGCGGCGGCAGCTTCAGCTTGATGGAGTAGGGACGATCGTTCCACGGGATCGGCTCGGCGTTGACGCCGCCGTCGTTTCCCGTGTCCGAGCCGCCGTAATACTTCGAGTCCGTGTTCAGGACCTCGCGGTAGTAGCCCGCGCGCGGCACTCCCACCCGGTATTCTTCCCGCACCACTGGCGTGAAGTTACACACAACCAGGATCGTATCTTCAGGATCGCGGCCGTGCCGCAGGAACGAAATCACGCTCGATGCGCCGTCGTTCGCATCGATCCATTCGAATCCCGTCGATTCGAAGTCGATCTGGTGCAGGGCGCGCTCGTGGGTGTGCAGGCGGTTTAAGTCGCCGAGCAATCTCTGGAAACCCTGATGAGCCGGAGCGGCTTCGAGCGGCCATTCCACCATGCCGCCTTCCCAGAATTCATTTCGCGGGCCGAGCTCGCTGCCCATGAAAAGCAGTTTCTTGCCCGGATGCGCGAATTGATACCCGAAGAGCAGCCGCAGATTCGCGAATTTCTGCCAATCGTCGCCGGGCATTTTCTCGAGCAGCGAACGCTTGCCGTGCACCACCTCGTCGTGTGAGAGGGGCAGGATGAAGTTTTCGTGGAACGCGTAGAGCATCGAAAACGTAAGTTCGCCGTGGTGGTACTGCCGGTAGAGCGGATCGAGCGACATATAGCGCAGTGTGTCGTTCATCCAGCCCATGTTCCATTTCAGGTCGAAGCCGAGGCCCCCGACGTACGTCGGGCGCGAAACGGCCGGCCATGCGGTCGATTCCTCCGCGATCGTCAGCGCTCCGGGATTGCGCTGGTGGAGCACTTCGTTGAGCCGCCGGATGAACGCGATTGCTTCCAGATTTTCTCGCCCGCCATGGATATTGGGAACCCATTCGCCGGGCTTGCGTGAATAATCCAGGTAAAGCATCGAAGCGACCGCGTCCACGCGCAGGGCGTCGATGTGATATCTCTCGATCCAGAAAAGCGCGTTCGAGAGCAGGAAGTTCTGCACCTCGTTGCGTCCGTAATTGAATACCAGCGTACCCCAGTCCGGATGTTCGCCCTGCCGCGGATCGGAGTGCTCGTAGAGGTGCGTGCCGTCGAAAAACGCCAGGCCATGGCCGTCGCGTGGGAAGTGCGCCGGGGTCCAGTCGAGGATTACGCCGATGCCCTCCTGATGGCACCGGTCGACGAAAAACATGAAATCGGCGGGCGAGCCGAAGCGGCTGGTGACAGCATAATATCCGACCGTCTGATAGCCCCATGAGGCGTCGAAGGGGTGCTCCATGATGGGCATCAACTCGATGTGCGTGTAGCCCATCTGCTTCGCGTAGGGAATCAGCTCAGCGGCAAGCTCGCGGTAGGTGAGCCAGCGATAATCTTCCTTCTCCCGGCGCTTCCACGCTCCCGCGTGAACCTCGTAGATCGACATCGGAGAGTGCTGCCAATCGCGCGCCTTGCGATCGGCCAGCCAATGGGCGTCATTCCATTGGTAGCGGTTGATGTCGAAGACGACTGATGCCGTATTCGGCCGGACTTCGGCGGAGAAACCGTAAGGATCCGATTTCAGGCCCAGATTGTGTCCCACCCGGGAAAGGATCTCGAACTTGTACAGCGCTCCTTCATCGAGCCCCGGCATGAAGATTTCCCAGATGCCGGTCGGCCCCATGTTGCGCATGGGGTTCGCGCGCCCGTCCCAAAGATTGAAGTCGCCGACGATGCTTACCCGCTGCGCGTTCGGCGCCCAGACCGCGAAGTGAACCCCTCGCACGCCGGCCACTTCGCGAACGTGAGCGCCCAATTTTTCATACTTCTCGTAATGGGTGCCCTCGCCCGAAAGGTAGAGGTCGTATTCGGTGAGAACCGGCGAAAACGCATACGGATCGTGGGTTTCGAACTTCGCGCCATCCGCGAACTCGAATTGCAGGCGATAGGCAGTGGGCGAGACGGCCTCCCCGCCACGGACACCCGGCAAATCAGGCGGCAGAATCGCCTCGAATACTCCGCCAGGGTGGGTCAGCGTCGCCGGATAGATTTTGCGGTCGACGCCCCACAGGACCGAGGCTTTCTTCGCGCCGGGCCGGAAGGCCCGGATCAGCAGCGAAGGGGCGCCCGAGGACCCGGTCCAATGCGGCCCGAGAATCCCGAACGGATCCGAGTGGTCCGCTTGGACGACGCTCTCGATCTCGTCGTGGAGCAGTTCTGCTGGCGTCTTCGCCACGCTCGTCTTCTCGGTCCTGTTCATGCAGCACGCGCCTCGATCACCATCTTAACTTAACCCCCCGGAACGGCGTCGCGCAAAAGCCCGCTCCCATGTCTTCGCCCTATGTTCACCGCAGGGAAAAGCCTTCGACCCGCAACTCGCATACAGCGCGTCCCTTATATATTGAGTAAATAGACAAAGCCTCACTTTTCAGTACTAACGTACCGTTCGCGTGTCCTTCCCCCTTCGGTATAAGGAAAAGTCGGGTTCCGTGCCGAGAGCAACCCTCCCTCTCCGGTACAGCCGCGCCCGTCGACGAATCATGCCGAGAGTGCCTTCCAAGCCTGCTTCCAGGCGCCGAAAACAGGTCCGCCCGCCGACCACGCCGAGTGGCGTCGCAACGCCGCGCTCGGCCATGCCGGCATCGGACGGGCATCCCTCCGAGGCTCTTCTCGCCAACGATAAGCATTTGGAGCTTCTGTTCTCGCAAAATCCCCATCCCATGTATGTGATCGATGGCGACACGCTATGTTTTCTCGAAGTGAACGCCGCTGCCATCCAGCAATACGGGTATACGCGCGAAGAATTCCTCGGTATGCGCCTTACCGATATCCGCCCGGAAGAGGACGTGCCACGTCTTCTCGAGTCGGTTCGGAAGGTTAAGCCGTTTGTGGCCGCTCGCGGAGAATGGCGACATCGTCGGAAAAATGGCGAGCTCTTCGACGTGGAAGTCACCGCCCAAACGATGCCGTTCGCCGGGCGAACCGCCGTGCTCGCGGTTGCGCTGGACATCACCGAACGACTGGCGGCGCAGCGCCAAATTGCCGAGCACACCGCTTACTTTCAGGCGCTCACCGAGAACAATCCGCTCGGCATTGTTACGGTGAACGCGGACCGCAGGGTCGAGACCTGCAATCCCGCGTTCGAGCGGCTCTTCGGCTATCCGCTTTCTGAAATTCGCGGCAGGGCTCTCGATTCGTTGCTCGCGCCGGACGGAAAACGCGACGAAATGGTTTCCTTGATCGGGCGCGCCGGATCGGGAGAAGTCGTCCGGGCAGCGGCGAAGCGCCGCCGCAGCGACGGCTCGCTCGTGGACGTTCAAATTCTCGGCGTCCCGCTCATCGTAAACGGAAAGTCCCTCGGCTGTTTCGGGATGTACGAGGACATTACCGAGCGCCTTCGCGCGGAAGAGGCGCAACGCACGGCGGAGGAACGCTATCGCCGCATCTTCGAGAATTCCATCGAAGGATTCTTCGAGTCGACTCCCGCCGGACGCTTTCTTACCGTCAATCCGGCGATGGCGCGCATCGCCGGCTACTCGTCCCCGGCCGAAATGATTGCCGGCATTCACGACATCGCCAGCCAGCTCTATGTCGATCCGGAAACGCGCAAAGACGTGCGGCGCAGGCTCGAAGAGGACGGCATACTCGAGGGCTACGAGTGCCGCATGCTGCGCAAGGACGGCTCGCGCATCTGGATCTCGATGAACGTCCGTGCGCTGCGCGATGCCAGTGGAAAAATTGTCACGCACGACGGCACGGCGGTCGAGATCACGGAGCGCAAACGCCTGGATCTCGAGAGGCAAGCCGCTACTGAAATCGCGCACGCCGTGAGCATGACGGAGAATCTCGACGACCTGCTTCGCCTGATCCACAGGGCTCTCAACACGGTTCTACCGGCGCAGAACTGCTTCATCGCCCTCGTTAATCAGCACGGCATGGTGGAGTTCCCGTTCTTCGCCGATAGGTACGACGCGCAGCCCCTGCCGGAAGAATTGGGACGCGGGTGCACGTCTTACGTTTTTCGCACGGGACAACCGATGCTGATCACCGCCGCACTCTGCCGCCAGCTTGTCGACGCCGGGGAAGTCGAGATCGAGGGCACGCCGTCGCAATGCTGGCTCGGTATTCCGTTGCGCACGCCCGCGGCGAAGATCGGCGTGCTGGTCGTCCAGGACTACGAACGCGAGAACGCGTATAGCCAGCGCGATCTCGAGTTTCTGGATTCGGTGGGAGGGCAGATTGCTCTCGCGATCGAGCGAAAAAGGACGGAAGAAGCGCGGCGCGAAAACGAAGCGCGCCTGCGCGTTTTGATCGAGCAACTGCCCGCCGTGCTCTGGACCGTGGACACCGACCTCCGCTTCACTTCGATCCTCGGAGCGGGGCTGGCGCGCCTTGGGCTTCGGCAGAATCAGCTCGTGGGCACTTCTCTCTCCGAGTATCTCGAAAGCGCCGACCGGTCGTTTCCTCCAATCGCCGCGCACTATCGCGCGATCTCGGGCGAGCCGAGAACGTTCCCGCTGGAGTGGAAGGACGGCTCGTATGCCTGCCACGTCGAGCCGCTCCGCGATGCAACCGGAAGAATTCACGGCGCCATCTGCATGGCGCTTGACGT
>Ga0335072_10012935_pt1 | contig 11906 bp, 10 predicted proteins | sample Lox_Sample_21_FD_206725 | JGI IMG/M metagenome (GOLD analysis project Ga0335072, IMG submission 206725) | Soil microbial communities from Loxahatchee National Wildlife Refuge, Florida, United States - Lox_Sample_2.1 | ecosystem: Environmental > Terrestrial > Soil > Wetlands | place: USA...
TCGTCGCGCTCCCAGGCGCGCAGGGTCCACACCCACACCGCCATCAGGCCGCGAACGCGCAGTTCGCCGCGGAGGCCCGCGGTGGACACACCGGCCGCTTGCAACATCCAGCGCATGCTGCGGTGCGTGATACAGGCCAGCAGCAGCGCCGTTTTCGGATCCGACGGCAAGGCGCGGAGCAATGCCGCGATCCCCGGCCGGTGGGCCTGCAACGCATCGAACCGGCGCATCAACATGTCGAACAACTTGTCGCGTACCGAGCCGTCGGCCGGGATGTCGGCAAGTGCCGCCTGGTCGGCCTGGCGGCCGAACCGCACCAGCACGGACGGACGGCCGGGAAACCGCGCCCGCGCCTCGGCCAGGGGCAGCGCCGCCGCTTGGGCAGCCCCGGCCACGCTGGCCCGGGCCCAGCCCTCGTCGGCGACGATGCGAAAGAACGACGCGATCAACGCGCTATCGAAGTCGATGTCGCTCATGGCGCTAACATGGCGCCGAAACGGCGCGATGTCAGCCCTCGCCTTGTTGCCGCCGGGCGGGGTCTGGGGACACAGATCGCGAGGCGCCGGCGCCCGATTCAGCCAACGGGCTCAGTCAACGCCTCCCCGACCGCACCGGGAGCACGATCAAATACCCGCATCAGGTTGATCGCAGCCGCATCCGGCTTGTTGCGGCCTTGTTCCCAATTTTGCAGGGTCCGGACATCAAGTCCTAGAAGGTCCGCATATTCGCGTTGCGACAGACCGAGACGGGCACGCATCACGGCGATATCGGCGGCCTGTCCTGAAAGCGGGCGCCGCTGCCGAAGTTCGACATTCATCTCGGCCAATTCGGCGGCAAGCCGATGCAAATCTTCTGCCTTCGCAATGGCACAGGAGGTCCACCCAAATTCGGCGAGCCGGTCGATGGCAGTGTGCGCCTGCTTCAGCGTAAGGCCGGCGGCAAACAAGCGGCGTGCGACGGACACTGCTTTGTCAAGCGCGCCGGTCCGATGCAGGACCACCAGGAGTGATTCGTCAGAAGACAAGGGGCGACGGGATACGTCCCGGACCGGCCCCAGACGTTCGAGCCGCGCCTTCAATTCGGAGGTGGTCGACATCGAGCTGCGCCTTTGCCCAAATGATCAGTTCTCGCAGCGCCCGCGGTCCAAGTGGGTTGCGGCCACCGCCCGGAATATGCAGCCCGTGCAAGACCGCAGTTCGACTTCCCAATTCCACGTCAGCCATGACTTCGACAACGTGAATGCCGTCGGTCAGGTTGACCAATACAGTGTCGGCGCCGCCGAAATCGTAGTCGAGGTGCGCCACATGACCGCTGCTGCCCTGCCAATTGGAAGCAATCACAGTCCGGGCAACGCGCCTGAACCAGGCCATACGCGGATCACGTATAGCGGTCAACGTCCCAGCGCCGCCATCAGCTCCCCCCACTCGCGCCGGTTCAGCCCGCTGTCCGGCTGGCCCACCGCCTCTCCGGCCAGCATCCGCCGCACCACCGCCAGCATCGGACCCGACAGCGTGAGCGCGCCCAGCCGGTAGTCGCGGAACGCCTGGCAGGCGAGCGGCACCCAGGCGTCCACCGTCGCCAGCATCGCCTCGGCATAGGCACGAATTTCGTATTGCGCATGGGCATCGGCGCGCAGCGACAGGAAATGGAACAGGTTGTGGAGGTCGATCTTCCAATACCACTGCGTATAGGTGTTCAGCGTCAGGTTCATCCGCGCCAGTTCGCGCGCGAGGCCCTGGCGCGAGGCGTCCAGCGGGGCGCCGGCCGCGTCCTCGTTGAGCATTTCGGCGTAATGGTCATAGCAGCGCGCCGCGTCGCCGTGCAGCAGGTCCAGCACCCGCGCGGCCTCGTCGCCGCCCAGCACATCGCCACGACCCTGACGGTTGGCGCTCGATTGCGCCGCCAAATGCTCTGGCAGGGGCAGGTAGAATTCCCGGTCGAGAATGGAATAGCGGGCGGAATATTCGTTCACGTTGGCGGTGCGATGGCGGATCCACTGGCGCGCCACGAAGATCGGCAGCTTCACGTGGTACTTGATCTCGCACATCTCGAACGGCGTGGAGTGCCGGTGGCGCATCAGATAGCGGATCAGCCCGGCATCCTCCGACACCCGCCGGGTGCCGCGGCCGTAGGAAACGCGCGCCGCCTGCACGATGGCCCCGTCGTCGCCCATATAGTCGATCACCCTGACGAAGCCGTGATCGAGCACGGGGATGGGCTGGAACAGCAGCGCCTCCAGCGCCGGGACGGTCGGGCGGAAGGTGGCGGCGGAGGCGCTTCGGGTAGCGGCGATCTCCTCACTCTGCTGCGCGGTTAGTGGCATGCCTTGCTCCCCTGCGAGTGGTATCCGAACCGGCATGCAATGTCGGTATCTGCTTTACCGCCTGGGCGAGGTCTCGCTTTGCCTGCCACAGATCATGCGCCATCTGCATGCGCAGCCAGATATCCGGGCCATCGCCGCATAATTTGCCGAGTCGCACCGCCATTTCCGGCGTGACGGCCGACCGCTCCGAGAGGATGGCATGCAGCGTCTGGCGCGACACGCCCAGCTTGCCCGCGGCTGCCGTGACCGTCAGCCTCAGCGCGGGCAGCACGTCCTCACGCAGCAGCGCGCCAGGATGGCTGGGGCGCCAGGCCGGAGGTCCCTTGACACGATATTCAGCCATCGCCTGATTCACCCGATTCGCCAATGTGCGAATCTGCGCACTGAAAGCGCGATCAGCCGCCGACTGTCAAGTGGTGATTGACAGCTTGATCGGGGTCACTTTACAGCAGCGGGATGATCCGCTCGTTCCGGAGTCGCGCGCTGGCCGCTTTCTGGCGGAGCGGCAACGCGGCGAAGATCCGGCTGGATCTGGTGGCGAGGCTGGCCGTGCGGCTGTCGCGGCTGGACGTGGCGGCGACACCGGCGGACATGAACGTTCCAGGGTTCAATTTCCATCGGCTGCACGGACATCCTGCCCGCTATACCGTCCACCTCAACGGCCCGTGGTGCATCACCTTCGAGTGGGAGGGCGAGGACGCCATTCGGGTCGACCTGGAGCAATACCACTGAAACGCCCGCGGGGGCTTTTACTGAGCCGGCCGGCGCCTTATATTGGCTTCGCCGGTTCGCCGGCTATGGCGATAAACGGTTCGTGGAATAAGCGTAGTGGACCCGGGGGCAGTGCCCGGCGCCTCCACCATTTTGGCCGCGAAGTGGACAAAATCCCCCGACGGGGTGATTGTCCGCTGCCAGGCCGTTACGGGGGCGACACAGGCTCGACACGCGTGGTAAAGACGGATTTTTCGCTCGGCATGGTTCCGCCGTTATCGGGCCGTTCTACAAGTGCCAATGACAATGAGGCGCTCGCTGTCGCTGCATAAGCGATAAGCGCGGTTCGGGGGGCACCGGGCAACAGAAGCCCCCCAACTTCCCGGTTTTTCTCGTGTGCCATCGGGTCGCCCTCGCCGGCCCGGGCGGATTTGGCGCGGCGTCCAAGAGCAATCATAGTCGGCCTATCGACCGACAAGGGAGCCGTTGCGGATGACGCAGATACCAGCGAGCCCGGCGTCATGGCCGCGCATCACGCCCGCCGACGCGGGGTTCGATGCCGCCGGTCTCGACGAAGCAGTCCGCTTCGCCACCACGCACGAAACGCCCTGGCCACGCGACCTGCGCGCGCATCTCGAAGCCGGTCATTTCGACCAGCCGCCGCATAACGAAGTGCTTGGCCCGATCCGGGCGCGCGGCGCGCCCAACGGTCTGATCCTCCGGCATGGCCGGTTGGCCGCCTCCTGGGGCGATACGCGCCAGGTCGATTTCACCTTCTCCGTTGCCAAGAGCTATCTCGGCTTGCTCTTTGGCGTGGCCGTTGCCGACGGGCTGATTGCCGAGTTGGACGACCCGGTGGCCGCCACGGTGGACGATGGCGGCTTCGAAGGGCCGCACAACGGCGCCATCACCTGGCGCCACTTGCTCCAGCAGACCTCGGAATGGGAAGGCAGCTTGTTCGGCAAGTCCGACGTGGTGGACCGCAACCGCAGCCTCGCCTTGGAAGGCAAGGGCCGCAAGGGTGAGCAACGCCTGCTGCGCCCGCCGGGCATGTTCTGGGAATACAACGACGTCCGGGTCAACCGCCTGTCGCTGGCATTGCTGCGTTTGTTCCGCCGCCCGCTGCCCGAGGTGTTCGCGGAACGGATCATGCAGCCGATCGGGGCGTCAAACGATTGGCGCTGGCACGGCTATCGCACATCCATGGTGGAAATCGATGGGCGCATGATCGAAAGTGTCTCCGGCGGCAGCCATTGGGGTGGCGGTGTGGAGACGCACGCCGAGGACCAGGCGCGCATCGGCCTCTTGATGCTGCAACGCGGCGCGTGGAACGGCCGGCGCATCCTGCCCGAAGCATCGATCGCGGAATCGCTGAAGCCCTGCCCGCTGAATTTGAACTACGGCCTGATGTGGTGGATCAACACCGGCGGGCGCCGCTGGCCCAGCGTGTCGCATGACAGCTTTGCCGCGTCGGGCGCCGGCGGTAATCTGATCTGGGCCGATCCGGGGCACGACATCGTGGCGGTGCTGCGCTGGCTCGATCCGGCGAGCATTGATGATTTCCTGCGACTGATGATGGCGGCGCTCCGATGACCGACCTGGCAACCCTGAAGATCGAAGAACCCGAGCCGCACACGCGGCTGGTCACGCTGCACCGCCCGGATGCGGCGAATGCGATGAACACGCAGATGGGGATCGACTTGCTCACGGTGTTCGATCGCTTCAACGCGGCGCCGAATGAGCAACGCTGCATCGTGATCACCGGCGCCGGGCCGCGGGTGTTCTGTGCCGGCGGCGACTTGAAAGAGCGCAACGGCATGACGGATCAGCAATGGCAGGATCAGCATCTGATCTTCGAGCGCGCGATCCGTGCCATCCGCGACTGCCCTGTGCCGGTGATCGCCGCGGTGAATGGCGCCGCCTTCGCCGGCGGCATGGAAATCAGCCTGTGCGCCGATTTCATCTATGCGGCAGAGCATGCGCGGTTTGCGCTCACCGAGGTGACGCTGGGGATCATGCCCGGTGCCGGCGGCACGCAGAACCTGCCGCGCGCCGTCGGCGCACGGCGAGCGAAGGAACTCTTGCTCACCGGCCGGCCCTTCACGGCACAGCAGGCATTCGAATGGGGGATGGTGAACCGGCTGTGCAGCGCCGAGACGTTGCTGCCGGAGGCGCTGGAAACGGCGGCGGTGATTGCCGCCAATGCGCCGATTTCGACGCGGCAGATCAAACAGTCGGTCAATTATGGGCTCAACATGGATCTGGCCAGCGGCATGATGTTCGAAATCGAGGCGTATAACCGCATGGTGCCCACCGAGGACCGCCGCGAAGGGATCAGCGCGTTCAACGAGAAGCGCAAGCCGAACTATCAAGGCCGCTGACCCTGCCCGTGCCGGCGCCTTCCGCCGCGGCCTCTCCCGCCGCCGGCGGGAGAGGTTTATGCTGCGCCGCATGACCCGCATCGCACCTCCTGACCTCACCCGCGCGCTTGCCGAGCAAGCCCGCACCCTGTCCTACGACGCCATCCCGGACGATGTGCGCGCCTGGGCACGGCAATGCGTGCTGGATTACCTCGCCTGCGCTGTCGCCGGCGCCAGCGACGAACTGACCACTGTCTTGCTTGCGGAACTGCAGGAGCAAGGCGGCGACGGGGTCGCAACGGTCGTGGCGCGCGGGGTAAAACTGCCGGCACTGTCCGCCGCCTTGTTGAACGGCGCCGCGTCGCATGCGCTGGATTTCGACGACGTGAACCTGGCGATGCCTGGACATCCTTCGGTGGCGATCCTGCCTGGCTTGCTGGCGTTGGCGGAAGCACGCGCCAGCAGCGGCGCGGACGTGCTGACCGCTTTCGTTGCCGGCTATGAATTGCAGTGCCGGATCGGCCGCATGATCGCACCGGGCCACTATGACGTGCTGGGGTTTCATGCCACCGCCACGGTCGGCAGCTTCGGCGCGGCCGCGGCGTGCGCGCATCTGCTGGGGTTGGATGCGGAGAGATTTGCCGTCGCACTCGGCATTGCCGGCACGCAGGCGGCGGGCTTGAAGTCGATGTTCGGTACCATGTGCAAGCCGCTGCATGCGGGAAAGGCGTCGTACAACGGATTGATGGCGGCGAAGCTGGCCGCACGCGGCTTCAGCAGCCGCACCGACGTGCTGGAATGCGAGCAAGGGTTCGCGCGCACGCACAGTGGCGACTGGCATCCAGAGCATGCGCTGGAAACCCCGCCGAACGGCTGGCATATCCGCAACAACCTCTTCAAGTACCATGCCGCCTGCTACATGACGCACGCGCCGATCGAAGCGGCACGGAAGCTGCGCGAGCAATACGGGGTGACGCCAGAGCAAGTGGAGCGGGTTCGGCTGCGCATCGACGAAGCAAGTGACCGCATCTGCAATATTCCTGTGCCACGCACAGGCCTGGAGGCGAAGTTCTCGTTGCGGCTGACCACGGCGATGGGGCTGGCGGGCGTCGATACCGGGCGGATGTCGAGCTTTTCCGAGGCAACCGCCGCGGACCCTGCCCTGGCCGCGCTGCGCGACAAGCTGGAATTCGACTTCCGCCGTGACATGCCGAATACGCTGGCTGAACTTGAAGTATTGCTCTCTGACGGACGGCGTGTGACAGCGCAGCACGATGCCGGTGTGCCGTCGACCGACGTGGCGGCGCAAGGTGAACGGCTGGCGGCGAAGTTCGTCTCGCTGGTCGAGCCGGTGCTGGGTGCCATGCGCTCGCAAGAGCTGGTTGCGCGTGTCGGCGAACTGGACGTCTTGCCGGACGTTCGGGGCTTGCTGCGCCTGGCCGCCGGCAACGCGTAGACGGCGCGGCGTCGTGCTTCGCGCGATTGCGTCGCCGTCGCGTTGCTTGCGATGACGGGTAGCCGTTAGCGCAGCAACTTCTCCGCGATCTGGACAGCGTTGAGGGCAGCGCCCTTGCGAAGCTGATCGCCGGCGACAAACAACGCAATCGAGTGGCCGGACGGGTCGCTGACATCCTGGCGGATGCGGCCTACGAGGACGTCGTCCTGGCCGGACGCCTCGATCGGCATTGGGAAATGATTGTGTTGCACGTCATCGACCAGGCGCACCCCGGGAGCGCATGCCAGCACGTCACGCGTTTCCGCCGGCGACACCGGTTCGCTGAATTCCACCGTCAGTGCCATGCAATGGGCGCGAAGGACAGGAACGCGGATGCAGGTAACGCCGATGCGCAATGCGGAATCGCGCATGATCTTGCGCATCTCCTGCATGACCTTGGTCTCCTCCTGATTGTAGCCGCTGAGCACGTCGACCGCGGTATCGTGCGAGAAGAGATTGAAGGCGTAAGGATGCGCGAGCACGCGGTTGGCGTAGCTTTGTCCCGCGAGATAGGCGGCGGTGGAGTCACGCAGTTCCGCCATGGCCGCGGCACCGGCGCCGGATGCGGCCTGATAGGTGGCGGCGATGACGCGCCGGATACGGCAGCGCTGGTGCAACGGCCACAGCGCCATCACCGCGACGATGGCAACACAGTTGGGGTTGGCGATGATCCCGCGATGGGCGGTCATGTCGGCGGCGTTCACCTCCGGCACGACCAGGGCCACGTCGGGCGCCATGCGAAAAGCCGAGGAATTGTCGATGACGATCGCGCCCTGCTGCACGGCGACGGGAACAAAGCGGCGGGAAACCTCGCTGCCCGCGGAGAACAATGCGATATCGACGCCGGCCAGCGTGTCGTCGCGCAGTTCCTCCACCTTCACGGCATTGCCGCGGAAGCACAGACATCGTCCGGCGGACCGGGCCGATGCGAGCAAGCGCAGCCGTGACAGCGGAAAATTGCGTTGTTCCAGGCATAGCAGGAGTTCCGCGCCGACGGCGCCGGTGGCGCCGATGATGGCGACGGAGGGATGGTTCAGGCTCATGTGGGCTCGTCTCCGTGGTAGTGGCCGGAAGACGGGTGCCCGATATGCGAAGGCCCCGTCGGTGACCGGCGGGGCCTTGGGGTTTCGCTATGTTGCTGTCCTCAACACGCGCACACCCATGGCACCCCGGTGGGGCGCTTGTTGACGCGGACGTTACGCTTCGTGAGGCACAGCATGCGCCGATTTATAAAGCGGAGCGGCGGCATTGTAAATCGGTTTGTGGCCGCGGGAGCAATGGTGAGACGGCTATGCGAACGCCGCGAAGATCTCTTCCATTGCCTTGAGCTGATTGCCGGCGGCGGATGACGGTACGATGACAGGCGTGCGCACGCCGGCGGCCTGCCAGGCTTCGATAGCCTCGCGCACCCGCGCGGCGGGGCCGAACACTGTGTTGTCCGCCAGCCACTTGTCGGTAAAGAACCGCGTCACCTCCTCGCGCGGGCGATGCTCGGGGATGAAGCGTTCGATCGCGGTCATCTCCTCGACGTAGCCGGCTTCCTTCCAGTAATTGCGATAGTTCGGCAGGTATGCGTAGTTGATCAGCGCGCGGCGGCAGACGGACTTCGCTGCTTCGACATCGTCGCTGATGCAGGTCGGCAGCATGTTGCCGATGAAAAAGTCCGGCGCGTTGCGCATCGCCTCCGGCAGCGCCGACAGCGATTCCGCCATGTGCGACAGCGAGGCGTTGGCGAACACCACGCCCTGGCTGATTTCGCCGGCCAGCGCCACCATCTTCTTGCGCAGCGCCGCGATGATGATCGGCGGCAGCGCGCCGAGACCCTCCTGCGCGCGGAACCGCTCGACGAAATTGCGCGTATCGCCGAGCGGCTTGCCGGGCGTGACGCCCATGCGGACATGGCTTGGGCCGTGTGCCACGCCGATGCCCAGGCTGAAGCGGCCACCGGAAATCTCGTGCATGAACGCCCCGCTTTGCGCGAAGTCGCCGACTGTGCGGGCATAGATTGGCGAAATGGCGGTGCCGAACGGAATGGTCCTGGTATTCCACGCCAACGCCTCGCACAGCGACATGTTGCCGAACATCGACGGCGAATAGATGCCGGCAAAGCCGCGGCGTTCGATCTGCTGCGCCAGTTCGATGGTAAGCCGCCGCCGGCCCGGCACGGCAACGAGGGATATGGCTGGAAGCTGCATCGGGACTCCTATCGGTTGAGCCTCTTCCGTGCCGCGCTATGCGCGGTCGGGACTGGAAGCGTCGAGGGTGGGGGTGATCGCGCCGCCACGCAACCTCCTACTCCCCAAGCGGCAAACTCAACGGCACGATCTCCTCCGCCCGCCGGTGCGCCCAATCGTGCCTTGGCGTCTCGGCCATCATCCGCGCCTGCGCTTCTGTCAGCACGCCGAGCGCCTCGTCATGGTCGAGCGTCAGCACCCGCCCGTTATTCACCACCTCCTCGCCATCCACGAACACGCCGCGCACGGCGCGATCCGCCGCGGTGTAGACCAGCGAGCGCAGCGGATCGCGCGCGGGACGCATGAACTGGTTAGTTAAGTCCACCAGCACCAGATCGGCGCGTGCCCCCGGCGCCAACCGGCCGATATCGTCGCGCCCCAGCGCCGTCGCGCCGCCCACCGTCGCGGCGTGGAAAATCGCCGCAGTGCTTGTGGTGTTGATATCGCGCGCCGCCACGCGCGCCAGGATCGCCGCCAGCCGCATCTCCTCGATCAGATTGTGCGGCGCGACATCGGTGCCGAAGCCGAGATTCACCCCCGCCCGCCGATAGCGGCCGAAGTCTTCCAGCATGTGGCCATAGCGCGCGAACGGCGAGGGGCAATGCGCCACCGACGTGCCGGTCTCGGCGAGAATCCGCACGTCGTCCCTGGTGTGCCAGGCGGTCCAGGAATGCTGGTCGGTGAAAATGGCGTGGCCGAGAATGCATCCCTCGCCAAGAATTCCGATGTCGCGTGCCCAGCGTATCGGCGTCTTGCCGTGCCGGCTGACCATTTCGTTGAACTCGTTGACGCTCTGCGCGCAATGCGTGGTGAACGGCACATGCTCTGCCTGCGCTGCTTCCCAACTTTCGCGCAGCAGGCTTTCGGTGCAGGTGTCGATCTGCGCCGGGAACACGATGCCGCAGAGCCGCCCGCTGGGATGCTGCCGCGCCTGCCGGATCAGCGCCAGCGCGTCGCTCAACCCCTGCTCTCCTGCCGCCGGATCCCAGACGTATTTGAGCTGCCATTCGTTTTCCAGATGCCACCGCGCCGAGGCATAGCCGGGAGCAAGGAAGCAGCGCAGCCCGCTCTGCGCTGCGAGATCGATCCAGCCGGGATCGTTGCCCGAAAGATCGGCGACCGTGGTGATGCCGGTACGCAGCATCTCGCAATACGCCACGGTCTTGCCGGCACGGCGTCCGACCTCATCGGTGCGGAACGCGAAGGAGCGTTCGTAAAGCCCGCTCATGAACATGGCCGGCACGCCATGCTCTTCGCGGATGCCACGGAAGAACGGCTCGGTACTGGGATGCGAATGGATGTCCACGAGGCCCGGCATCACCATCAGCTCGCGCCCGTCTATCGTCGTGTCGGCGGTGCCTTGGTAGGTTTTGCCCACATGGACGATGCTGTTGCCGCGGAACGCCAGGTCGGCGTCGCGCAGATAGACGTGCCGGCCCGCCGCGGCATCCCAGGCGACGATCCAGGCGGCATTCCGGATACAGGTGGTCTCGGTCATCGTTTGCCTCATGGATGATGCGGGCCTTGCCTCTGTCACTGCGAGAGCTGCCGGGCGAAGGGACGATGGGACATAATGACGACGGGACGCAATGACAGCGGGAAGTCAGTACGACCGCGGCATCCCCAGCACATGCTGGCCGACATAGCCAAGGATCAGGTTGGTCGAGATCGGTGCGATCTGATAGATTCGCGTCTCGCGCCACTTGCGTTCGATCTCGTATTCGCGCGCATAGGAAAACCCGCCGAACGTCTGCATCGCCGTTTCGGCCGCCTTCCAGCACGCCTCGCTCGCCAGCAGCTTGGCGATGTTGGCGTCCGCGCCGCACTCCCGGCCTTCATCAAACAAGGCGGCGGCGCGGCGGCAGATCATGTCGGCCGCCTCCAGCTCCGCCCAGGCACGCGCGATCGGGAACTGCACCGCCTGGTTCCTGCCGATCGGCGCGCCGAACACCACGCGGTCGTTGGCGTATTGCGTCGCCTTGCGCACAAACCAGCGGCCATCCCCGACCGCCTCGCTGGCGACCAGGACGCGCTCGGCGTTCATGCCATCCAGGATGTAGCGAAAGCCGCGCCCTTCCTCACCAATCAGGCTGTCGGCGGGAATGCGGAAATTATCGAAGAACACTTCGGTGGTGTTGTGGTTGATCATCGCCTTGATCGGACGAATTTCCAGTCCCTTGCCCTGGTTCTTCGCGCTGAGATCGACCAGGAACACGGAAAGCCCGTCGCTGCGCCGCTTGACCTGGTCCACCGGCGTGGTGCGCGCGAGCAACAGCATCATGTCGGAATACAACGCGCGCGACGTCCACACCTTTTGCCCGCTCACCAGATACGAATCGCCGTCGCGCACCGCGCGCGTCTTCAACTGCGTGGTGTCCGATCCGGTGGTTGGCTCGGTGACGCCGAATGCCTGCAAACGGATGCGGCCGGCGGCGATCTCCGGCAAATAGTGGCGCTTCTGCGCCTCGCCGCCGTGGCGGAGCAGCGTGCCCATGATGTACATCTGCGCATGGCCCTGGCTGGCGGTGCAGCCGCTGGCATTGATCTCCTCCAGGATCACCGCCGCCGCACGCAAGGGCAGACCCGAGCCGCCATATTCCTCCGGGATCAGCGCGCCGAGGAATCCCGCCTCGGTCAACTCGGCGACGAACTCAGCGGGATAGGCTTCGTTTTCCTCCAGTCCGCGCCAGTATTCGCCGGGATAGCGCGCGCAGATGCGGCGCACGGAATGGCGCAGCTCGGGATAATCCTCGCCAGCCGGTACCATGGTCAGTTCCGACATC
>Ga0335072_10012936_pt1 | contig 11906 bp, 8 predicted proteins | sample Lox_Sample_21_FD_206725 | JGI IMG/M metagenome (GOLD analysis project Ga0335072, IMG submission 206725) | Soil microbial communities from Loxahatchee National Wildlife Refuge, Florida, United States - Lox_Sample_2.1 | ecosystem: Environmental > Terrestrial > Soil > Wetlands | place: USA: Florida...
CCAGCCAGTGCAGCCACGACAGTAGGTCCTTCAACTGCACAAATGGAGAAGATTACTGACATTGAGGTTAAAGAATTACAGCCAACCAACCTCCCGCAAAAGCACGCCGAATGTCAAAATCCACGGCTCCTGATTTAGCTACAAGAACGCATGAGGACATATACCATGGTCTCTACGAGTGCCCCATCTGTACGGCTGAGGTACTTCGCAATTCACAGATCTGGTCTTGTAAGACATGCTGGACGGTTTTCCACTTGTCTTGTATCAAACGATGGTCCAAAAATGAGGGTTCAGCTCAACAACAACAACAACAACAACAACAACAACAACAACAACAGCCAAACCAGGAAGGAGAGCACCCGCCTGCGAGGCAGTGGAGATGCCCTGGTTGCAATCTGCCCAAAGATGACATGCCTACAGCGTATACTTGTTGGTGTGCCAAAGAAATGGATCCTAAGCCTATTCCTGGCATCCCGCCGCATTCTTGTGGGCAGACGTGCAGCAAGCTCAGAGCCCCCAGAAAATGTCCACATCCTTGCGACTTACTCTGCCATGCAGGCCCATGTCCTCCTTGTCCTCACATGGGCCCCGTATTAGCCTGCTATTGTGGTAAAGAGGCTGTCGCGAGACGATGCATCGATACAGACTACGACAAGGGCTGGAGCTGCGGGAAGATTTGTGGCGATCTCATGCCTTGTGGTGAACATCATTGTGAGCAGGGCTGTCATGAAGGGCTTTGTGGGAGCTGCGAAGTCTTAGTTGAGTCCCGTTGTTATTGTGGCAAGGTTGAGAAGTCGCTGCCCTGTTCTGAACGTGGAGGTCAGCGAGAGAGTTCGTTGCCATCCATGATGGTTAAGCCAGGTCTGCACGATAGTACCAATACCCAGTTCGCAGAACATCAACAGCATGATAACTCTTCAACCGAGGAGGCTCACAAAACACATGAGGAACTAGTCGGTATAGACACATGGGTCGGCTCATTTGATTGTGGCAGAATATGCGGGAGGAGGTTTGACTGCAATAAGCATTCCTGTGAAAAGCCATGTCATGAACAGGACATGTCCACACCGCACTGCCCTTTTTCGCCAGATGTAGTCACCCGCTGCCCCTGTGGCAAGACGTCCCTTATAGATTTGAACTGCTTACGACGATCCTGCCACGATCCCATCCCACATTGTGAGGAGAAGTGTAAGAGACTCTTACCTTGTGGACATCCATGCCAGCAGAAATGTCATTCTGGCGAATGCATGTCATGCCTAGAGACTATTTCCATCAAGTGCCGTTGTGGTCGGACCTCTTCATCAACAATATGCCATCAGGGCTCAGAACAGCTTCCTCAGTGTACTAGAATTTGCAAGACTTTATTCAACTGTGGAAGGCATGAATGTCCCGAGCGGTGCTGCCCTGGAGAAAAAGTGGCCGCAGAACGCCAAGCGGCAAAGCGGAAACTCAAGTCGGTAAATAATTCTTCTCATGAGGACATCGAAGCAGAACACATTTGTACGAGGACTTGTGGACGTCAACTCAAATGCGGTAATCCAGAACATGTTTGTCAAGAGCTCTGCCATCGAGGCCCGTGTGGCAGCTGCAGAGAAGCCATCTTCGATGAAATTTCGTGCCGTTGCGGCCGGACAGTTCTTCAACCACCTTCAGCATGTGGTACACAGCCGCCTGCTTGCCAATATCAATGCGATAGGCCCAAGGAATGTGGGCACCCTCAGGTCCAACATCAATGCCACATGGATGATTCTTGTCCCAAGTGTCCATATTTGGTACAGAAGGCATGTATGTGTGGAAAATCTATGCTCAAGAACCAGCCATGTTGGTCAAATAGCATAAGCTGCGGTCAGACATGTGGGCGACGTCTGCGATGCGGCATTCACTTTTGCCAGAAGTCCTGCCACCGTCCTGGAGAATGTGAGGACGCTGGATCTTCTTGCCCACATCCTTGTGGTCAAAAGAAGACTGCGCCTGGTTGCGGTCACTTGTGTCTTGAGCCCTGTCATGCACCTTATCCGTGCAAGGAGGACAAGCCTTGCCAGGCCAAAATGATTATCACTTGCGAATGCCAGAATAAAAAGCAAGAGATCAAGTGTTTGGCAACCAAGTCTGGCGAGACCAATGAAGAGAGAAGAACCTTGCCATGCGACGATGAATGCCTTAGGCTTCAGAGAAACCACAAACTTGCCGTGGCACTCAACATCAGCCACGACCATATGGATGACCATATTCCATACTCTTCTACAACGCTGGATATATTCAAGGATAATGTCAAATGGTGCCAGATTCAAGAGCGGGAGTTTAGGGTATTTGCAGCTGACGATTCTGAGAAGAGGCTTAGGTTCAAACCAATGCCCCCACATCAGCGAGCTTTCTTACATTCTCTGGCCGAGGACTTTGGCCTTGACAGCGAAAGCATGGATCCGGAGCCGCACCGTCATGTAGCCATCTTCAAAACGCCACGATTTGTTTCTGCACCGATGAAAACATTATCTCAATGCATAAAAATCAGATCTGCAACGCAGCCGTCAACCGTGTCGGCGTTTACTGCTGAAGTCACTGAGCCCTACAATGCGTTGATTTTAGCATCTCCTCGATTCGCTTTGACGACCGATGAACTTCGCTCACACCTACGCGGTGACCTGTCAAGCGCACCCAACTCTACGTTCAACATTTCATTCCTACCCTCTGAGGAAATCGTTATTTACCCAGATCACGCCGGTAAAGATGATGCTACGGAGGGAATACTTCGCCAACTCAAGCCGCTCGTCGCTAAAACAATCACAACCCAACTACTGGCGGATAGCGTCGCGCTCTGCCGAGTTGACCACTCACTCAACGTCATGCGCCGTGAAGATGATATGAAAGCAGCTGGTGGATGGAGCCAAGTCGTCAAAGGGGCACCTTTCAAGTCGGCAAGGCTTGATTCTACAGTTGGTGCAAGGAGCTCTTTCACTGTCTTGGGATCGAAGCTTGGCTCAGCGAAGCCGAAAAAGGAAGTTGAGAATGTTGTGGAGAATTGGGAGAGTGCAATGGATGATTGGCAGTAAGCTTAGTATACTGGCTACTGGCTACTGGCTACTGGCTCTCAATGTATGAAGTAGAGTAGAATGAATGCCAGATCAAAAGATTTTTATGATTGGCTCTACTTTGATCACGCTGGTCACATTGAGTCTTACGCAATTTGGGTATGATGTCTTGATTCTCTATTCCCATGCCGGCATCCGTAAGGGATGTCTTTGTCTCATTTCCCTTCTATGTATGTGAAATGTTGCTTCCCACGAAGTCCTTCGAATGATGAGCATGAATGAGAAATGAACTAAAGTAAAATGATACATATGCAGCAAAGAAGCCAGAAAGGAAAGGCTACAAAGCCGCCAAGCTCGCTGTCACTGCATCCTATACCATCATGTCCGGAGACCATGCCGAAACGCGTCGAGTAGTCGAAAGCAGGGACAAGTGCGCTGCTCTACAGGGCAGGAAATAATGGGCGCGCTTGAGCTGAGCAACGCTATCAATGATGAGGATGCTGGCGGGGACGAAATGCGCGAACCGCAACGATGACGGCGGCGGGAGTTTCCCGCCTCGATCTCTGCGCTGATTTCGATGATGTTAGTCTTGAGAGGATTCAACTCGTGTGGGGCCGGATTAAGCTTAACTTACACTTAAGTCGGGATTATACCTCTATCCTAGCGCTTGACGCAAATTCACCCTCTATGCCGAAAAGAGATTCTGCATCGGGTTTCAGAGCTTCTGCTCCAAGGTCAGCACCTGTCTCCGCGCGAGCAAGCACCTACTTCGGGGGCTTTGACGTGGCTGGCATGGGATTGGTGGCATCTAGTGTGTGACTGGTGTTGGGCCATCCGCATTTTGTACGGCCGCGTCTGGCTTCTTAAGAGCAGCAGTCTGCAAATCGACGGCAGCGTAGAAGTTTCTTAAGCTGGACCACGGGCGAGCAGTGTCTAAATCTAGACTAGAATATCGGGAGTGAGGCCTGCAGGGCATGGATTTCGGGCCTGTAGGGAGAGGCTTGGGGACCGGAGCAGTCTCATTCTCTGCGGCTTTTGCTGCTTGTGTAGACTGAGTTGAGAGAGTTTTCTGGATTCTGGCGAGCTGATCTTTAGCAAGGGACTTGTGATCGCTCTCTAGGTTCACCGGTCGAGAAGAGGGGACTCCGGCACGTGGCCCTTCAGGAGCGCTTGCGGGAGCGAGAGAGACCGGCTGCTGAGCAGAAGCGGGTTTGACGGAAGGCAACGTACCAAAAAGAAATTCTGCAGCAGGTTTGATAGCATTTGCCAAAGTAGGTACCGCCAATGGGGCTTCAATAATAATAGGTGCGGTTGCATTTGTCTTAAGACTTGCCCATCGTGATGAAGAGAGACCGCCACGAGGCTTCTCAGAGAGGACTTTGTCAAACACATAGCGTGGAAGGAGGACTGGGTCAAGATCTGTTCCAGCCAGGCTGAATTTATCAGGAATTGTTGTGTCGATTGAAGACGGAAGTTTCACCACTGACTTTCCCCTTGCCTCGACAGGTGATGTCATCGCGGAGGATGGCTTTGCAGGAGCCGTAGTAGTGGAAGATTCTTTGACGGACGTGTGTATAATACTGAGCTCCACAACTGGAGCCTTTGTAATGGGAAGCCCTTCAATCGGGAATTCTGCAACCAGTGTCTCCATGAGTGTCTCGTTGACGGGCTCTTCTTCAATGGGCTCGCAAATGCGGATGTCTTCTTCGGTGACCCTGGAAAGAAAATGTATGGCCTGATCCACCGAGTCACCATCAACATCAATTAGAGTTTCAGGAGCTGGCACTGACGAGAGATCGACAAGAGGCTCTAGCGTTCCAGCTTCAACGGCTCTGTTAACGTCGTCTGCCCAAGGATCCAGAGAGTCAGCAACCACACTGGGTATGATACTTGTGATAGGCAATGGCTCACTAGATATAGAACTAGGAAGCTGTAGAACTATGGGCCAGGACGTCACTGATTCCAGCATAGTGACATCCTCCACAATGAGAGACTTCTCGGCGTCTGAGAAATTCTGAAGCCGATGATTGTCTTCCGTGCTGGTAAGAACTCCAGCCTTTGACGTATCTGGAGAGGTGGAATTTGAACTTTCTTTAGCACTCTCGTTTTGCGTGGATTCATTATCAGCCATCTTTGCCATGTCTGCCACAACAAAGATCTTTGGATCATTGACCGCATTTCCCTGGTTCGTTGCTTCGGCTTTATCAAAGACTTCGTCTAGATCTAACTTTAGCTCATCCACATCCTTAGAATCTTTGGCTGTCTCTGTTTCCACAGCTTTATTATCACCAATACAACTCTCAACATCGCCATCGCCAAGCTCAATCTCACCTGGATTGCTGACCATCGATCTCATAAGCGAATTGACCAGCTTTACTTCCTTGGTATACATCGTCGTCATAATTGACTTTCATTTCCACAAAATCGCTCACCCTACGGCCCGTGGGAAGCGGAAGAAGATCTGAAAGCGGTCGCCCACAAGGATCTTCCTTGAACTGAAATTCCAAGCTATCATAATAGGAATCGGTTGACAATCTCCAGAATGCCATGCTAGCGGCACTAATCGAGGCAAAACAGATTCGAACATTGCCATCTTCATCTTTCCAGAACCTTTCCATAGCATCAACTCGATATTTATTTGCCCCAGCGTTGATAACGTGGTCAATTCTTTTTAAAGAAAGCTCGCTGCTTTCCTTCTTCATCATCAAATATCGCGTGTGACCGACCTCAATGCGCCGCTTAGCTTGGAGTGAGAGAGGAAAAGTCGGAGTTTCGATAAATCTTATAACGGCTTTCTGAGAATCAAAACAGATTCCGTGTTTGTTGGCGAATTGAACGTATGCCCAGGCTGAATCGGCATCGAGGAAGACCACAAGTGCAGACATGCGTCCAAAATAGCCTTTAATCTTAGTGGTGTTGCAAAGAGTGGCAGAGATAATACGCCCGCCGCGAACCTTCGCCAAAAGCTTCTGGTAGTCGATGTCCTGTGGAAGATTACCAATATAAACAGCCTTACAATAGCTGCCGTCATCGGGAGATGGCTTGTACATAAGACTGTACGTGCCGGCCGTTGAACGATTATTGGGTCCTGCGAAGTCTTCATCTGTCTGCATGGCGTTCTCCCATTCTGCTTGTGAATCGTTGTTATTGGATCGAGCTCTTCTGCGAGGGCTTCTGCAGAGAGGGCTCCCTTGAGAGTTCTGAACCTTGCACTCTCCACCGGCTCGGGCAAGTTCCACGTCGAGGCTCACTTTCAACACGGACGGTGGAGGTGCTTTTGGTAGCTCAATAGTCTGTGTTGATGGGACATCCAAGTACTTCCCATCATAGTCAGATATCTGTTAAAAAATGTCAGCTTGTCACTCTTTGTATGGTCGCTTGGCAAATGCTTTACAGTTCCTAATACAGATCCGGAATTGTTAGTAATGACCTTACTATCTCCCATAGGCATGTTCTCATCTGTTCTCTTGGAAGAAAGATCAGATGCATTATCTTTGCCCAATATATCATCGAGACTAAGGAAGTCAATTTCTTTGACCTTTGGGTTTAGTACGAATTCAGTGGGTCCCTGCTCTGGTGTAAATGGCTCCGCCAATCCTGAAGTGCCTTCGAGCCCGTGGCCATCTGTCGCATTGTGGACTATATTGATTTTTGAGAGTTTGTGTGCTAGCTCCTCAGCCTTCATATGCGTAACTGCTCGAAAACGAACCTTTTGGACTTCATTTTCCTCCTTTGAATTTTGAAGAAGTTGTCGTAGGTGCATAACTTCGCCCTCAAATTTCTGAACGCGTTGCTGTAATCGCATGACCTCGGATTTGAACTCCGGGTTTTCTGTGCAAATGCTAGAACTTTGGGGGTTCTCTGTAACAAAATGAGTAGCAACGGGAGTATTATTACCAGTTGCTTTCAAAGCTCTCGCAAAAGCTGATATGAGCTCCTGGATATTGGTGGATGCTGTCTTGTTGTCGGCTCGTTCGTCCGTAAGCTCGAGCTCGTTTCCATGCACAGAAACACGAACATGCAGTCGATTACCATGGGAAATGTGCAGGTGCCCTGTCCGAGATGCTGGCACTACCGTTGCGTGGGTGTCTTCCATTGTTTACGTATTGAATGATATTGATGAAAGTATAAACGTGGTATGCTATGAATTCGTGATACGTCACTAAGTTAAATATGTAGAGTTGGAACGTTGTGTCATTGACACAGGGTAAGCTTAGCAGGATGGCTCAAGCTGGATGATGAAGATATTGGCGATAGTTGAAGATCGCGTAACTTATAGAGAACTCAAGAAGGTAACTGGAGCTCCTGTTCGATCCCGTTAGTTGATGGGAAGAGTGAGAGGGAACTGTGCAGAACGTGATGAAGATAAATAGCGCATTTTGAGTCACTCATGCTAGTTGAAGAGTGAGTGGGAATAATGAATAGAATAGTTAATAGTGTTCCAAGAAAAGATATGAAAGCATTATCAATAGATGTCAAATATTTGCACTAATTGACAAGTGAATATAGTAATAAATAGAGGGAGCAGCGAAAAAATAGGCATGATCAAAGAAAAAGGGTTTGTCCATGAATAAGAGAGGAGATCGTATGAAAAGATAGGTGATCAAGAGAAGACGGTAAATTTGACATAATAATTGATAGTCAGCGACGCAGGAAGCAGGATGTATAGCAAGAAAAGGTCACCATCATACGAGAAATGTGCAATCGGATGTTCAAAGGGACAAGAAGTTATTCTCTACCGTCTATCGTTCTGAGTATATGCAAGCCCGAATAGGTTTGAAATCAAACTTAATCGATCTTCCTCACGTGAAACTCACCTTTAAGATCCTTTTCATTTATGACATAACAATTTTCTCTTTATTTTGTGGGGCAACCTGGTAAGTGATCACTTGAAGCACTGCGCCTCTGACTTGACTGATTCCCTCTAGGTAGAATGTAGACAGAATTGGTAATGTACCTGATAAGCTGGAGGCCTGCCGGTGTATAACAGAGATAACAAGGCTGTGAAGATATGAAATCGTAGCTTGTATGATGTATAAAGAAGCGACAACGTGAAGAAGCTGCCTTCTACATTGCCAAGTAATGCAGCTATATGATCAAGACAGGATATGACGATTTTTGATGTAAAGAGTGGTTGTAGATGATATTGTTTGAAGGAGAATCAGTTTTACTTGGTGATGTATGAAAAAGAGGAGAGCAGAAAAACATACCTGGATAGCCTACTTTCCGCAGCTAGGGAAAAAAGATGGTGAAGCTGCCAAATCCTTACTACGAAAGCCACGCGTCTTCATAATACGCTTTTTCTGATTTGGTGACCTTGGTAGATATTAATATCTTTCCAGATCCAAGCAGTCGGAGACAAGTGAGTGGTTGAAGAGTGGTTCAAATTGAGCACCAAAGAGAGCCTCAAGATGAATAAGGTGAAAAAGAAAAGGTCTTAGAAAACCAGAAGAAGTTTGGAGGCGAGGGGCAGGTGGAGAAGAAGAGAAGTGTCTAAGATAAGAGACTGGTTGAAGATAAGTAAGACCATGAAGACGAGGAAACAACGACAATGCAGAAACTGGTAAAGGTGAAACTGCGAGCGGGTAGAGGAAGAGCGAAAAATTTCGATTGAGAAGGAAGTAAGCACGCCCTTGAATTGTGGGAGCAGGTAACAGTGAGCCTTGGAATATGAACGCCGAGTTATATTGGCTGTTATGCATTTTCGTGACTGTAATAGCTGGTGATGTTTGGTGATGTAAGGAGAAGGATGAAAAAGGCATAGTCCAGGGAAACCTCTTTTATATGCTAATGTGTTACAATCGGATAGGTAAGTTGGCGGAGGGCTTACGTTTTATGAATGTCCGCTTGGCGATCCCTCTAAGTTATTCTCGTTCGCACTGCACGTTCTCCAACCTTCCATCAATAGTACTCGACGACCTCAACCACGGAATTGCAGGACTCGTACGAAAAGCAGCTTATATCTACTGCATCCTCCCACGTGACCAAATCTCAATCATAGCCAGCGATGATGGTTGTCGAGGAAGAACATGTGGTCCGAGAAGATAGTTCTCGAAGTTGATGATGGGTGGTTGGGAATGAAAGATGTAAACAGCTGAAGAAAATAGGGAAAGCAATGCTTGGCCGATCCAACAAGCCACTCCAATCGACGGCCCATTCCTCAGCACTTATCAGTATTTGCGCCATCATTACTTCTCTGTGGGCTTCCATGGAAACAGCATCACGGAAGCCAACCCAACGAATTCAAATGAATGATTGGAGGTTAGCTGTAGCGATTTAAAAGGATCATTGGACACTGTTACAACATCGAAGGACATCAGAAGGATGTCAACAGCGGCGGAGCTTGCACAAAATAATAGTTGTTGCGAACGGATATCTGTACACAGCTCAATTCAAGAGCAAAATGGTAATCAGAAGTTGCGTGTCAGCGCGTTCTCGGATTTGAGAGTGCAAATTATCAGATTCATACGCCCGCACTCGCATCAGGCTGATCGGGCACGTGGCAAGATGCTAAGCATATCTGAACAGCATCTTGCAGCATACACTGTAAAGAAAGACGACGTATTAGCAAACAAGGAGATGAAAGAAAATACGCACTGCACTCCGTACTCCGACGGGTAAAATGGGATTGACTATATATGACATAGCAAAATCACCATAATAGTACAGATGGATTCCTTGGGCCATAAGGAACATTTTCTGCAGCACGCGATATCATCCGTCTCTTTGGAGACTGAAATTGGCACTGTAAAACCGTTCATTATTCTCACTGTAGGAGAAGTTTACGCCCCAGGCTCCCTAAAAGCTAGGGGGAAATGTATGGTGGATTGTGCCCGCTTGTCAATTCTGCCAACGACATCTTTCCGAATATAATTCCGAAGAGCTCGTGGAGTGGTGGAAGGCCAACTTGATACTTAAGGCGCATTCCAGGTGCCTAGCAAGGGTCTGGTATCTTTTTGTTTGTCCGTCCCGTCGGAGATGGGGAAATTGATGCTTGTTGATGGAGAAATGCTCATGCTCTGGTCTTCTGCCTAGTACTAAACAAGGAAGTATTCAAGGGATGAATCGTCTGGAAGCTGTCCAGTGCCAGGACAAGCATCTTTGGGAACATGTAATATGCCTGCACGCAGAAACGTGGCAGCCATAGAGAGTGTAACGTCTGTCGGAGATTCGGACAGAATTGTGCAATGCCAATGCTATGACGGTGGGGGAGAAGTCGGGAATAGATAGTTACGGATATGACGGCCAAAAGAGTCATAGTTCTCCAAAATAAGTAGAGGTTATTTAAGCGAGCTGATAGACCAGCGAAAAACACATGAGCCAAAAGGTCAACTAAACGAATAACTGGTTATTCGTTTACTACTATCAGCAGGTAAATAGCTTTCAGACCAAGCTAGTCATCCGAAAATGACAGGCGAACTCCAAATTTCGACTCCGGCGGTTGAGCCTCGGCACAAGCATCTTGCCTCGTAGTGCCCCGCCTACAACCCAGCGGAGGGTCTGCCCCATTGCAATGGGCCTTTTAATGAATGCTTATTGGACAAGATATGCATAGATGTCCCATCCTGACATGGTTCGGGATAATTGATGTTTGTCAATAGAACCTGCATAGAATTGGACTCGCAAGGACACTGGGAACGACAATCTAGGTACTTGGTACTGTAGCCCTACTGCGGTATGACGTGGTACACTAAGATAGGTACCCCGCAGTATGTGGCTGCACGAAAAGCCCCCGAAAAAAGTCTCGGGTCGAGCTGGAGCTGCAGCTGCAGCTGCAGCAGTGATCGTCCACACTGACCAGCCCCCTCCATCCTTGCTCTCCCAGCTACGTGGAGTTTCCATAGGTACTTCTGGATCATTGTCCGCCCAAATTGCCCTCTCTCGTAGACTGCCCTTTCCGCCACCTACTCTAGCTGCTGCACCGGTTGTATGTCTTCTGAGAATTACGTAGTGTTCCCCACGTCCGCAGCGCTGGCAATTCGCCCGCGGGCATATCATGGCAAACAGCAGCTTATAAAAAGGGCTGGTATCCCCCCCCAGACCCTTTTCCCAAGCTCTCGTTACCGGGTCTCAAATTTCGTCATTCATTACCAATATGCTCGGCTTCGACGTCCTTGTTATAATTGTTGCGTGTGCAGGGGCGACGGTTAAAGCGCAGTCTGAGAGTTTGCCAATAGTCGACCTTGGCTATGCCATCCAGCAAGCCACCCTCAACGTGAGTATCTGTCTTCACCTTTGTCCCTCTCCAGTAATTGAGAATCTTTCCGGAGCTTTGTTTTCCCGCCTTACTCTTTTCTGCTCCCTTTCATCCGCCGTAGGAAGCAAATCCCTGACCGTTGTTGCAGGACACAGGTATTCCGTACTACAATTTCAGCAATATCCGGTACGCCGCTCCTCCGGTGGGAAATCTACGCTTTGCCGCTCCCATTCCTCCACAGACTGTGAATCGGACAGTCAACGATGGGCAACAGAGTGTCATCTGTCCCCAGGCTAATCCAGGTAATTTTAAATGCTGTGCATATACTATTCTTGTAGAGCTAATCTCCGCAGCGTGGGAATTGATTGAAGAAGATTTCTTGGAGGGCGTGCCTCTTTCGGTCCTGATTAATCAAACCACAGCAGCGGCCAACCTAAGCTTAGCCAGCATTCCTCCACCTGATCCTAGCACTTCTGAAGACTGTCTATTCCTTGATGTTTTTGTCCCCAAATCAATCTTTGACTGCAAGTCCGAGCGCAACAATGGTGGTAAGTTTTTCCCCTCCATAGCCTGACTGGGTGCTAAAGACAACAAGCTCCGGTCCTGGTTTGGATATTTGGTGGTGGTTACACCTCTGGTAGCAAATCAGACAGCGGCAATCCAGCTACCCTCATCGCTAG
>Ga0335072_10012937_pt1 | contig 11904 bp, 9 predicted proteins | sample Lox_Sample_21_FD_206725 | JGI IMG/M metagenome (GOLD analysis project Ga0335072, IMG submission 206725) | Soil microbial communities from Loxahatchee National Wildlife Refuge, Florida, United States - Lox_Sample_2.1 | ecosystem: Environmental > Terrestrial > Soil > Wetlands | place: USA: Florida...
ACCAGGCCGAGCGGGACCAGGGCCAGGCCCCAGCCGAGCACGATCCCGGTCATGGTCGGCCACACCCGCCAGCGGCGCAGGTACGGCGCGGACAGTTCGCCGATGATCGCGCCCACGCCGAACACGGCCCAGAACGTGCCGAGCAGGGCCGCCGACCCGTGCAGGTCGGTGGCCACGTGCACCGGGAGGGCCACCTCGACCGGCCCGTAGAGCAGGTAGAACACGAACGACAGGGCCAGCAGGCCGGGCAGCACCGGGCTGGAGCGGATCACGGCCCAGCCGCTGGGCTGGGCGGACGGGGCCGGGGCTGGGCCAGGCGGGGCCGGGGCTGGGGCTGGGGCTGGGGCGGACGGGGCCTGGGCTGGGCCGGGCGGGGCTGGGGCTGGGCCGGGCGGGGGCGGGAGGGCGGCGCGGGTCAGGCGGGCGGCCAGGGGGGCGACGCGGGCGTAGCTGATGGCCAGGACGGCCCAGCTGGCGGCGTCCGCGGTGATGACCGCGGCCGGGCCCGCGGCCGCGGCCAGGACCCCGGCCAGGGCCGGTCCGATCATCAGGCTCAGCTGATCGGCCAGTCCGAAGACGGTGTTCCCGGCCACCCGCTGGTCGGGCGGGAGCAGGTCGGCGATCAGCGTGTACTTGCCCGCCACGCCCCAGGCGCTGAGCAGCGACGACACGCCGAGCAGGGCGACGTAGCCGGCCGGATCGAGCCGTCCGGCCAGGGCCAGGCAGCCGATCAGGCCGAGCGCGGCCGCCCGCAGCATGGCGTTGACCGACGCCAGCCGCGCGCCGCCGCGACCGCCCAGCCAGCGCCGCAGGGTCACCGCCCCGGCCGCCCCGGGCAGCGAGTAGGCCGCGACGGCGGCGCCGACCCACAGCCCCCGGCTGGCCTCGGGGGCCAGCTCGAGAGCCAGCCAGGCGATGGCCACCGCGCTCATCCCGTCGCCCAGCGCGGAGGCCGCGGCGCCGGGCAGGACCCGGCGGAACACCGGGTGGCTGAGCGCCGGGTAGTACGGCGAGGCCCGGACGCGCGCGGTCAGCCGGGCTGCCCGGCCGGACGGTCGCGCGGGGCGCTCGGTCCGGGGTCGCTGCGCGGTTTCCACTCTCGGATCATGCAACCTCAAGCGCACCTGAGGTCAACCGGCTTGCTATCGTCGGGACCATGGCTGGCCTGCGCGAACTGCTGCTGGCCGAGCGGGCGGGCGCGGTGCGGCGGGTGACCGTGCTGGAGCGGGAGTTCGCGGACCTCGCGGCGGCGGCGAGCGCGGGCGGGACCGACGACGAGCACGACCCGGAGGGTGCGACGCTGGCCTTCGAGCGGCAGCACACGGCCGCGCTGCTCGACCAGGCCCGGGAGCAGGTCATGGCGATCGACGCGGCGCTGGGCCGGCTGGAGGCCGGCCGCTACGGCGTGTGCGAGCGGTGCGGGCAGCCGATCGGCGATGACCGGCTGGCTGCCCGCCCGGCGGCACTGACCTGCGTGCGCTGTGCCGTCTTACCGGGTGCCGCTGGCCAGGTTCCTTTTCTCGGCGCAGCGCGACGGCGGCACGGGGCACGAACCCCGGCCCGTTCGGCCGAAAGATCTTGATCTTTTCAGTCGGTCAGGGCCTGATAGACCAGCTGGCGCAGCTGCGGGCCGATCGGGTGGGTACTGGAGGGGAGCAGCTGGGTGAAGAACGAGACGGTCAGGTCCGCCTCCTGGTCGACCCAGAACGCGGTGCTGGCGGCGCCGCCCCAGTAGATCTCGCCCGCCGAGCCGACCACCTTGGCCGCCACCGGGTCGATGCGGACGCCGAAGCCGAGGCCGAAGCCGATCCCGCGCAGCGGGGCGTCGGCGAACAGCGGCCGGCCGAAGGTCTCCAGGTCCGCGCCGCCCGGGAGGTGGTTGCGGGCCATGTACCCGACCGTGCGCGGGCTCAGCAGCCGCACGCCGTCCAGTTCGCCGGCCGGGCTGCCCGGCCGGCGCAGCAGCATCTGGGTGAACCGGCCGTAGTCGGCCGCCGTAGACACCAGGCCGCCGCCCCCGCTGAGCATGCGGGGTTGGGAGAGCGCGGCGCGGCCGAAGGCGTCGAGCCTGGCCGCCCGGCCGTCCGGGCCCGGGGTGTAGAGGGCGGCCAGCCGCGGCTGAGCCGCCGGGCCGGCCCAGAAGGCGGTGTCGGTCATGCCGAGCGGGCGCAGGATCCGCTCCGCGAGGAACTCGTCGAAGCGCTGGCCGGAGGCCACCTCCACGACCCGGCCCAGGACGTCGGTGGCCACCGAGTAGTTCCACTCGGCTCCGGGCTGGAACAGCAGCGGGAAGCCGGCCCACAGGTCGCAGGCCTGGGCCAGGTCCACACCGCGGGGCGTGCCCCACTCGAAGCCCGCCGCCCGGTACACCGCGTCCACCGGATGCACCCGGTGGAAACCGTAGGTGAGCCCGGCCGTGTGGGTGAGCAGGTGCCAGATGCTTATCGGCTCGACCGCGGGGATGGTCACCGGCTTCAGGTCCGAGCCGCCGGCGTAGACGCGGACGTCTTTGAAGGCGGGGATGAAGGCGCTGACCGGATCGGTGAGCGCCAGCGCGCCCTCCTCGTACAGCATCATCGCCGCGACCGAGGTGACCGGCTTGGTCATCGAGTAGATCCGCCACACCGTATCGTCGGTCACCGGCAGCCCGGCCTCCAGGTCGCGTGACCCGCACCGCGCCACGTGGGCCAGGCGGCCGTGCCGGCTGATCGTCAGCAGCCATCCGGGCAGCCTGCCGTCGGCCACGTAGCCGGCGAAGTGCGCGTCGATGCGCTTGAGGCGCTCTTCGTCCAGTCCGGCTTCGGCCGGGCCTACTTCGACCGTGAGCTCGCTCACTGATCACCACCTATCGTTCGGTCTCCTGCTTGTGATCTTCCCGCGTGCGGCGGATAGCTGCCACGATGGGCGCATGACTTCTTCGACAGACACGTTCCGCGCGGCGCGGGACCTGCTGCTGCGTCACCGGACCGACTACGCGGCGGCCCGGCGCGAGTTCGCCTGGCCTTCGCTGGCCGAGTTCAACTGGGCGCTGGACTGGTTCGACGTGACCGCGGCCGAGCACCCGGACCGGCCCGCGCTGCGGATCGTCTCCGACGACGGGTCCGACGTGAGCGTGTCGTTCGGGTCGATGTCGGCCCGTTCGGCCCAGGTCGCGAACTGGCTGCGCGGGCTGGGCGTGCGGCGCGGCGACCGGGTGCTGCTGATGCTCGGCAACGTGGCGCCGCTGTGGGAGGTCATCCTGGCCGCGATGAAGCTCGGCGCCGTGATCATCCCGGCCTCCACCCTGCTGCAGCCCGCCGACCTGGCCGACCGCCTGGTGCGGGGCGACGTGCGGCACGTGGTGGCCGACGCGGCTTCGGCGGCCAGGTTCGCCGGGCTGGCCGGGGACTGGACCCGGATCGTGGTCGACGAGCCGGTTCCGGGGTGGCGGTTTTACCCGGACGCCTTCGCGTCACCTGCTTCGTTCACGCCGGACGGCGTGACCCGGGCTGATGACCCGCTGCTGCTGTACTTCACCTCCGGCACCACCGCGCAGCCCAAGCTGGTCGCGCACACCCAGGTCAGCTACCCGGTGGGGCACCTGTCGACCATGTACTGGATCGGCATCCAGCCGGGCGACGTGCACCTGAACCTGTCCTCCCCCGGCTGGGCCAAGCACGCCTGGAGCAACCTGTACGCGCCGTGGGACGCGGGGGCGACGATCCTGGTGCTGAACCAGGGGCGTTTCTCGGCTGCGGGGCTGCTGGCCGCGTTGGGTCTGTGCCGGGTGACGACGTTCTGCGCGCCGCCGACCGTGTGGCGGATGCTGCTGCAGGCCGACCTGGGCGCGGCGGACGTGTCTTGCCTGCGGGAGTGCGTGGCGGCGGGCGAGCCGTTGAATCCGGAGGTGATCGAGCAGGTCCGCAAGGCCTGGGGGATCACGGTCCGGGACGGCTTCGGCCAGACCGAGACCACGGCGCAGGTCGGCAACACGCCCGGGCAGCAGGTCCGGCCGGGCTCGATGGGGCGGCCGCTGCCGGGGTACGCGGTGGTGCTGGTGGACCCGGTGACCGGCTCTGTCGGGCGCGACGGCGAGATCTGCCTGGACCTGTCGCGGCGGCCGCTGGGGCTGATGACGGGGTACCTGGACGATGCCGCCCTGGATGCCGCGGCCATGCGCGGCGGGTACTACCACACCGGGGACGTGGCCACCTCGGATTCCGATGGCTACATCACGTACGTGGGCCGGACCGACGACGTGTTCAAGGCGTCGGACTACCGGATCTCGCCGTTCGAGCTGGAGAGCGTGCTGATCGAGCACGAGGCGGTGGCTGAGGCCGCGGTGGTTCCGGCGCCGGATCCGCTGCGGCTGGCCGTGCCCAAGGCGTACGTGCTGCTGGCCGCCGGGCGCTCGCCGTCGCCTGAGCTGGCGCAGTCGATCATGGCGTTCTGCCGGGAGCGGGTCGCGCCGTACAAGCGGATCCGGCGCCTTGAGTTCGCCGACCTGCCCAAGACGATCTCCGGCAAGATCCGCCGGGTCGAGTTGCGCGGCCAGGAGACGGTGCCCCGGGAACCGGTCCGCGGCGTGACCGAGTTCTGGGAGGAAGACTTCACCTGGTGAGGGGCGAGGGCTGGCTGGCCGGCGGGGTCACTCGGGGGTGTCGGCGGGGCAGGGGCGGGCGGAGTCCCACTTCTGCTCGATGCGGCCGAAGTGCCAGACGCACAGGGCCCCGATCCAGGTGACGACGAACACCCCGACGACGAACAAGCCGGCGGTGTTGATGTTGAAGGTCTGCATGAACGTCCAGAACGAGCCGTTGAGGCTGGTGTCCTGGGCCAGCAGGCCCAGGAGCTCCACCGCGCCGATGAACACGGCCACGAAGACGGACAGGCCGGTGATGGTCAGGTTGTAGTAGACCTTGCGGACCGGCTTGGCGAAGGCCCAGTCGTAGGCGAAGTTCATGAAGCAGCCGTCGGCGGTGTCGAACAGGCTCATCCCGGCCGCGAACAGGATCGGCAGCGACAAGATGGCGTAGAACGGCAGGCCGCCGACCACGGCCGTGCCCGCCAGGACCAGCAGCGCGACCTCGGTGGCGGTATCGAAGCCCAGGCCGAACAGGAACCCGATCGGGTACATCTTCCACGGCGTGTCGACCCGGCGGGCCAGCGGGCCCAGGAACCGGTTCATCAGGCCGCGCTTGTTGAGCTGCTCTTCGAGTTGCTGGTCGTCGTAGGCGCCGCCGCGCATCTCCCGGAACACCTTGAGGATTCCGGCCAGGATCACGATGTTGAACGCGGCGATCAGGAACAGGAAGAAGCCCGACACGCAGGTGCCGATGATGTTGGTGGCGTACTGCAGATGGGAGCTGCCGTTCTTGACCTGCTCGTCCAGCCCGCGGATGCCGAAGTTCAGCAGCACCGCCAGCACGAACACCACGCTGGAGTGGCCCAGGGAGAAGAAGAACCCCACCGAGAGCGGTCGCTTGCCCTCACCGACCAGCTTGCGGGTGGTGTTGTCGATGGCCGCGATGTGGTCCGCGTCGAACGCGTGCCGCATGCCCAGGGTGTAGGCCAGGGCCCCGGTGCCCACGCCGAACACCGTCGTGGAGTTGATGTGGTAGTGACCGCCCAGGGCGGCGGCCAGCATGGCCCAGCCGAGGATGTTCAGGCCGATGACCGTCGCGACCATGCCGCCGAACCGGGCCCACTCGGCCGGGGTCAGCCCCTGGCGGATCCTGGCCAGCCGCCTCCTGACTGGGCGGACGCGCTGGTCAGCCATGTGGTCACCCTTCGCGGAGTTGATCTTCGGCTCTCGGGGCCAGTCTAGGAGTTATTGCGACTAAGTCGCAATAACGCATCGGACGCAGGTGTGAGGAACGGGGCGGAGGTGGCCGAGGGTCAGCTGGTGACGTCGGCGGTGGTGAAGCGGGCCCAGGCGAAGGAGCCGAACAGGACCGCGTACACGCCGAACGACAGCAGGCCCTTGAGCAGGGTGGAGGTGTCGACCGGGGCGCGCAGGATCGAGTCGAAGGACAGCCACCAGTGCGTCGGCAGGTAGGGCCCGATGGCCGCGAGCTGCGGCACCTGGTCCACCACCTCGCTGGTCACGACCAGGATCGCGATGGTCGCGATGGCGCCGATGGCGTGTTCGGTCAGGGTCGAGATGGCCAGTCCGATGGCGCCGAGCGCGGCCATCGCCGCGGCCACGTACAAGGTGACGAACAGCACCCGGAGCAGGCCCTCGGCCAGCGGCACGGTGCTGCCCGAGAGCAGCGTCACCGGGCCGACCGGGAACAGCGCGGCGCCGACCGCGAGCGCGACCGCGGCCACGATGACGGTGGCGGCCAGCCCGAACACCACGATCGCGGCGTACTTGACCGCGAGCAGCCGGGTCCGCCCGGCCGGGACGGCGAGCAGGTAGCGCAGCGTCCCGTAGCCGGCCTCGCCGGCCACCGAGTCTCCGGCCACCACCGCCACCACGACCGGCAGGACCAGGATGAGCAGGGTACTCAGCGCGATGAAGGTCAGGAACACGCCGTTGCCGGCCAGCTGGTTGAAGAACGCCACCCCCGGGCCGTTGCCGCCGCCCTGCGGATGCGGCGCCGCCACCCGCAGCGCGATCCCGATGACGATCGGGAACACCACCGTCACGGCGAGCAGGAGCTGGTTCCGCCGGCGGCCGAACACCAGCCGCAGCTCGGCGCGGAACAGCCGCAGCCACGCGCGGGCGGGCCGGCGGAAGGCGGGCGCGGGATCAGCCGCCGCGGTGCTGGCCGACACGGTGCTGGCCGCCGCGGTGCTGGCCGCCGCGGTGCTGGCCGACACGGGGATCTCAGCCGTCGACATCGAAGCCTTCCCCGGTGAGGCCGACGAACAGGTCCTCCAGGCTGGGCGCGGCGACCGAGAAGCCGCGGACCCCGATCCCGGCGTGGACGAGCTCGGCGCAGACCCGTTCCGGTTCGGCGTCGCCCAGGACGGCCGAGGCCTGGCCGGGTCCGGCCTGGGTGCCGGTGAGGCCCAGGCTGGCGAAGACCTTGACCGCGCCCTCGGCGTCGGCGGTCTGCACGGCGACCCGGGCGGCGCCGGTCCGGCGCAGCTCGGCCAGCGAGCCCTGGAAGACCAGCCGGCCAGTGCGCATCACCCCGACATGGCTGCAGATCTGCTCGACCTCGGCCAGCAGGTGCGAGGAGATGAACACGGTGGTGCCGTCGGCGGCGATCTGCCGGACCAGCGCGCGCACCTCCCTGGTCCCCTGCGGGTCGAGCCCGTTGGTCGGCTCGTCCAGGATGACGAGCTCCCGGGGCCGCAGCAGGCTGGCCGCGATGGCCAGCCGCTGCTTCATGCCGAGGGAGTAGTTGCGGTACCGCTTGCGGGCCGCGGACAGCAGGCCGACCCGTTCCAGCGCGTCATCGATCCGGGCCGGCTGCGTGCGCGGGTCGGCGGTCCGGTCGGCCGCGTCATAACGGGCCAGGTTGTCCCGGCCGGACAGGAACGGGTAGAAGGCCGGCCCCTCGACCAGCGAGCCGACCCGGTGCAGCACCCGGTTCGCCCCGTCGGGCATCGGCACGCCGAGCAGGCCGGCCTGGCCGCTGGTGGGGAAGGCCAGGCCGAGCAGCATCCGGATCGTGGTGGTCTTGCCGGATCCGTTCGGGCCGAGGAAGCCGTACACCGATCCGTCCGGGACCGATAGGTCGATGTGGTCGACGGCCAGCTGGCCGCCGCGGAACCGCTTGGTCAGCCCGGCGGACGAGATCGCGGTCAAGGTGCCTGCGTCGAGGAGGAGCCGGCGGCGGCCTGGCCGGCCGCGGCGTACAGCACGCTGGGCTGGACCGCGCCCACGAACGCCCGGCCGTTATCGGTGATCAGCACCGAGACCAGGCTGGTCTGCAGCAGGCGGCCGCTGCCCCAGGCGCCGCTCACCGGCGTGGCCGAGCCGAGCAGCGCGTTCAGGACGGCGGCACTGTCCCCGGAGCCCCCGTTGTCCGGGGCGGACGTGCTGCTGCCGGGCGCGGTCAGCCCGGCCGAGGGCAGGTCGAGCACGGTCAGCCAGCCCGAGCCGATCGTGCTGACGGCGGGCTGCGGGCCGCTCGGCTGCCCGCTGCCCAGGTTTTCCTTGGTGACCTTGGCCCCGGGCGGCGGCGAGAACGTCAGGTCGGCGGGCGCCGGGGTGACGAACTGGATGGCCGTGTAGCCGACCTGGAAGGCGGGGCTGCTCGCGTTGCGGGCGTACACCTGCAGCCGCAGCGGCACGCCGTTGCTTCCGTCGATGGCGATCTGCACCTGCCCGACCAGCGACCGGGAGTCCCTGGGCGCGAGCACCAGCTCATAGGCGGGCTGGCCGGCCACGGTGACGTTGCTGTCCACGCTCACCGTGGTGGTCTTACCCACCGCGGCCAGCACTTGCCGGGCGGCCTGCTGCGGGGTGAGCGGCGCGGTGGCGGGCTGGGTCACCGGGGCCCGCTGGCGGGCCGGCAGCGAGTACTCGGTGACCGTGTTCGCCGTGCTCTGCCACAGCCAGGCGGTGTTGCCGTCCGCGATCACGTCGGTCTCGCTCAGCGGCTCGGGCACGGCCAGGCGGAAGTGCCGCGGGCCGGAGTACCAGACCCGGACCGTGTGCGACCCGGTGAGCAGCGAGGCGATCGAGGTCGGGTCCGCGGTACCGGGCAGGCTCGGCAGGCCGAGCGAGGTGGTCTCCACCACGGTCCCGGTCAGCGGCGGGGTCACCGAGTCCCCGACCTGGGCCAGCAACTGCGCCGGGGTGCGCGGGGGCAGCCCGGGCGAGGCCTGGGCCACGGAGATCAGCGATCCGGCCAGCACCGCGCCGGTGATGACCAGCGTGCCGACCGGGACCGCCCACCTGGCCCGCCGGGACAGCTTCGGAACTCCAGCCATGACACCTCACCCGTCTCGGAGCGTACCTCCTTGAGCCCTACAGTGCCGCGCGCCCGCTGTGAGCACCCTGAGAGGCCGGCCCAGGGAACCGGGCCGGTAAGCCAGACTGGGGTCATGCGGGTGCTCGTGGTGGAAGACGAGCGACGGCTCGCCGCGGCCGTGCGCCGCGGCCTGACCGCCGAGGGGTTCGTCGTCGACGTCGCCCACAACGGCGTGGACGGCCTGCACCTGGCCCGGGAGGGCGGCTATGACGCGGTGGTGCTCGACCTGATGCTGCCGGGTTTGTCCGGCTACCAGGTCTGCGAGCGGCTGCGGGCCGCCCGCAACTGGGTGCCGGTGCTCATCTTGTCGGCCAAGGACGGCGAGTACGACCAGGCCGACGGGCTCGACCTCGGCGCCGACGACTACATGACCAAGCCGTTCTCCTACGTGGTGCTGGCCGCCCGGCTGCGCGCGCTGCTGCGCCGGGGCGCCCGGCCGCGGCCCGCGGTGCTCACCGCCGGGGACCTGGGCCTGGATCCGGCCGCCCGGACCGTCCGCCGGGGAGAGGTGAATATTGACCTAACGGCCCGGGAGTTCGCCCTGCTGGAGTACCTGATGCGCCGCGCGGGGCAGGTGGTGTCCAAGGCCGAGCTGCTGGAGCACGTCTGGGAGGCCGATACGGTGGCCGACCTCAACGTGGTCGAGGTCTACGCGGGGTACCTGCGGCGCAAGATCGACGGCCCGTTCGGCAGAAATGCCTTGCAGACCGTGCGCGGGGCGGGCTACCGGCTCGCGGCCGATGGCGGTTGACCATGATCCGGTGGTGGCGGCGGCGCAGCCTGCGGGCCCGGCTGACCCTGATCACCTCGGCCGGGCTGGCCCTGGCCCTGGCCGGCGCGGCGGTGCTGCTGGTCAACGCGCTGCGGCTGTCCCTCGTCCGCGGGCTGGACGACTCGGCCCGGCAGGGCGCAGCGGAGGTGGCCGCGCTGATCGACCAGAACCGGCTGCCCGACCCGGTCCCGGTCGGGTCCGGCACGATCACCGTCCAGGTGCTCGACGCCCAGGGCCGGATCACCGACGTGTCGCCGGGCGCGGACCGGCTGGTGCCCATGCTGGCGCCGGCCCAGGCCCGGGCGGCGGCCCGGACCGGCCAGGGCCGCATGCTGGCCGGGCCGCCGCTGGGCATGCCGTCGCTGCTGCGGGTGGTGGCGGTCAACGCGAACGGCGGCCAGGTCGTGCTGGCCGCGGTACCCTTCGCCCAGGCCAGCGACGGCATCACCACCCTGGCCCGGGCGCTGCTGATCGGGACGCCGCTGCTGTTCGGCCTGCTGGCCCTGGCCACCTGGCTGGTGACCGGATATACGCTGCGGCCCATCGCCGAGCTGCGGCGCGGCGCCGCCGAGGTGACGCAGACCGGGATCCCGCGCGACCTGCCGGTGCCGCCCGCCCGGGACGAGGTGCGGTCCCTCGCCGTCACGCTGAACGACATGCTCTCCCGGCTGGCCGAGGCGCAGCAGCGCCAGCGTGACCTGGTCTCCGACACCGCCCACGAGCTGCGCAGCCCGATCGCCAGCATCCGGGCGCAGCTCGAGGTGGCGCTGGATCACCCGGACGGCCTGGACTGGGCGGAAACGGCGCGCGACGTGCACGCCGACACGCTGCGGCTGGCCCGGCTGACGGAGAACCTGCTGCTGCTGGCCCGGCTCGACGAGCAGCGCGTCCGGCGCAGCCCGGTGAACCTGACCGCGATGTGCGGATCGGTCGCGGCCCGCTACGGCGGGGCCCGGGTGCCGGTCCGGGCCTCCGCGCCGCCGCACTGCCTGGTCACCGGCGATCCGGACGCGCTGAGCCGGATGCTGGTGAACCTGCTCGACAACGCCGTCAGGTACGCGAAGGCCGAGGTCAGCGTGTCGGTGCGGGCCGAGGAGGGCTGGGCGGTCCTTTCCGTGGCCGACGACGGGCCCGGCATCCGGGCCGAGGATGCCGAGCGGGCGTTCGGCCGGTTCTCCCGGCTGGACGACGCGCGGAGCCGGGACGGCGAGGAGGGGGTTTCCGGCTCGGGCCTGGGGCTGGCCATCGTGCGGGCCACGGCCGAGGCCCACGGCGGCTCGGTGACCCTCGAGGACGCGAGTCCCGGGCTGCGCGCGGTCGTCCGGCTGCCGCTACCCGGCTGAACTCGACGGCCGGCCCTCGCGTTCGAGCTGGACAGCTCGTCGCGTTTCTTCGCCCGTCACCTGCAGGGCTAGGAAACGCCGCTGGCGGTGAAACGCTGGGCGGGCGGGCGGTGGGGCTGGGCGTGTTTCCAGGAGACAGTCATCAGCGCGCCGCCCAGCGGGGAGTCGCCGACCTGCCACTTCCCGCCGGTGGAGCGGACGATCGAGTCGCCGATGGCCAGGCCCAGCCCGGCGCCGGAGCCGTGCTCGGTGGCGCGGTGGAACCGGTCGAACAGCCGCGGGCGCTCCTCGGCGGGAATGCCGGGCCCGCTGTCCTCCACGGTGAGGCTGACCCGGTTGCCCTGGGTCCGGACGCCGATCCGGACCTGCCCGTCGGCGCCCGCGTAGCGGCAGGCGTTGTCCATCAGCACGCCGGCCAGCCGGTCGATCCACTCCGGCGGCGCGCTGATCAGCGCGGGCCCGGCGCCGGTCTCGGCGGTGACGGCGGGACCGACCGCGCGGAACCGGTCGGCGCAGGCCTGGGCCAAGGTGACCAGGTCCACCGGCTCGTCGCCGGGGGGCGGCGGCCGGGAGTCGAACCTGGCCAGCCACAGCATGTCGTCGACGAGCTGGCGCAGCCGGCGGCTCTCGCCCTGGATGCGGGTCAGCGCGTCCCGGTACTCGGCCGCCTCGCGCGGGCTGGACAGGGCCACGTCGGCCTCGGCCCGGATCACGCTGAGCGGCGTGCGCAGCTCGTGCGAGGCGTCGGCGGTGAACTCCAGCTGGCGGCGCCGTGACTGCTCGACCGGCGCCAGCGCCCGCAGGCCCACCACCAGCGAGCCGAAGAACATGGCCAGCAGCAGGAAGGGCCCCGCGATGACCTCGGCGTACAGCAGCA
>Ga0335072_10012938_pt1 | contig 11903 bp, 14 predicted proteins | sample Lox_Sample_21_FD_206725 | JGI IMG/M metagenome (GOLD analysis project Ga0335072, IMG submission 206725) | Soil microbial communities from Loxahatchee National Wildlife Refuge, Florida, United States - Lox_Sample_2.1 | ecosystem: Environmental > Terrestrial > Soil > Wetlands | place: USA...
ACGCCGATCGCGTGATCGATCCATCCCACTTTCTTTCCTGGAACGCATGTGGTAATTACGTGGTCGATGACGGCGTGGACGGGATGGAGGATTTCAATTTGAAGGCGGCTTCCTGGTTCCCAGGGGTAGCCATCTACCCAGCGCAATTCTCCATAGACATTTGCGAAATTGTTCCACCGATGAATATCGGAAAAAACAAGCCAAGCGAGCGCAGGGCTCGCCTTGGTAATAACGGAATATTCGAATCTAGCCATAACGTGTTGCTAACTTCTCCTTGCTGAGTTGTATTGGGCCGAGCCAAACACAAAGGCGGCGGCAGAGGATATTTATACGTTGTTTCTTTAACGCTGTCAAGTATATAATCGCAGTATTAAATGGGTTTAAAACCTCAGGACAAAAGGACTGGAAATGCCGCGAAAAGCTGATAAACGCCTCGAGGGGCGGATTCTGGATGCCGCGTACCAGCTCTGGAGTAAAGGAGGGGGACGGGCGCTAACGATGCGGGCAGTGGCGCGCGCAGCGAAGACGACTACGCCGACGCTTTATGAGAGGTTCCACGACAAGCACGATCTGATGAACTTTTTGCGCGAGCGGGCCAGAGAGAGAATGTTTTCGGCCCTTAAGCCCGCAGGATCGACGGCCGAGGCCTGTCGGCTTGGGCTCGAATTCACTCTCAGCAACGGAAACGAGTATTTGCTGCTGACATCGGATTGGGCGGAGCGTCTTGGCCGCAAGGAGCCGATGCCCTCTTACGAATTGGTCAAGGAAAGGTTGGCCCAGGATCTTGGCGGAAACTCCGCAGACTACGCTCAGGTGGCGCTGGCGCTTGTTGCACAGGTGCATGGTACAGCCATACTGCTTCTCGCAGAGGGGGTCGACCCAAAGGTCGCGAAGGACTTCAGGGAGGCGTGCCTGGAGGCTTGTCAAGCGCTGATCGAATATGCGCGGAAGAGAGCCGGTAAAGCTGCGAAAGGCTGACGGCCGAAAATGGTGAGCCAAGCGCCGTGTGAGGCCGAACCCGCAAGCTGGTAAATCTTGCGATGGAGATACTGGTGCGTATTCAGTGGTGAGGACTTCTCACAGAACCGGTAAAACTGCCTTGCCAGGAGCGCCAGGGAATCTCAAGGACAACGTCTTACCCCAAGAGTAGAATGACGCGTCAAAGCGTTCAAGGAGAACACGATGGCGAAGCGACCGACCACGGAGGACGCACGCTTGATACTCGAGTTGTATGGTTTGCGGCGCGAGCCGGAGATGCGCAAGGCGCGACAATGGTGGATGACCAAATTTTGGCCGAAAGATGCGGACGAATTCATGAAAATAGCCATGATTCCGGGGACGGACGAGAACAACTGGTATAGGCAAGTGATCAGCTATTGGGGAATGGCGGCGTCCTTTGTCGAGAACGGAGTACTGAGTGAAAAGCTCTTTTTTGTCACCGCTTTTTGCGGGGAACTGTTTTTTATTTTTGCGAAGGTTCGGCCAATGTTGAAGGAAGTCAGAGAAAGAACGAAGAATCCCGAACTGATGCTTAGCCTAGAAAAGCTGATTATGGGATCGAAACTGGGGCGCGAGCGTTTTGCAAAGCTAGAGCCGCGGGTTCAAGCCATGAGGCCGAAATAACAAGATTTGAAGGGATGGGGAATAGGTTGAATATTCTACGAGGTTTTTGCTGGCGGCATAGTGCAGGAGTATTTCTTGCCGGGACGCTTCTGCTCGCGGCCGCAGCTCAAGGGGAAGATTGTGGAAGCGGCGTGCGGTTGCAGTTGAGCGCGCCGAGTGCCGCACAGGGGAGCCTCCTATTAGTAACGGTGCGGAGCGCGAAGCCAATTGTTGAAGTATCTGGCAGATGGAATGAACGGGTCGTTCCTTTTTGGTTGGCACGCGAAAAGGAGCAGGGACCAACAAGCGCAGAGGTGAGGCACGCGCTGCTTGGCGTGGATCTGGAAAAACCAGCGGGGAAGTACGAATTCACCGTGGCGGCGCAGATGCCAGGCGGTGCGCAAGTAAGCTGCCGAGAAATGGTGGAAGTGAAAGAGGGGCACTTCCCCACGGAAAGCCTGACGGTCAAAAAACAGTTTGTCGAGCCAGATCCGGAGCAATTGGCAAGGGCCGAGGCGGAAACTAGGCGACTCCGCGAGATTTTTGATCGAGTGACGCCGGAGCGTTTGTGGAACGGCCCGTTTCGCCTACCGCTCGATGGTGAGTTCAAAGGCGCCAACTTTGGGCGGAGGCGCGTTTTAAACGGGCACCCCGGCTCTCCGCACACGGGCGTGGATTTTCCAGCGCCGACGGGCACGCCAGTACACGCTTCGCAGAGCGGACGCGTAGTGCTCGCTGAACCGTTGTTTTTTTCCGGTAACACCGTAATCGTCGATCACGGTCTAGGGATCTATACGCTTTACTGTCACTTTTCAGAGATCGACGCGAAAGTGGGCGAGACCGTGAAAGCTGGAGCGATTTTAGGAAAAGTGGGAGCGACTGGCCGGGTGACCGGACCTCATCTGCATTGGGGCTTGACTGTAGAGCGAGCGCGGGTGAATGCGCTGGATATCGTGAAAGTGCCGTGAAGTTGCTTGTGAAAAACTTCGAACGACAACAAAATCTAGGTACCACAGCTCCCTGGACGACCATATTTCCCTTGTGTGAAAATATTTGCCCCAAAAGGTAGAAATTGTCGGACTGATTTCGGACACGCACGGTTTGTTGCGGGAGGAGGCGGGGCGTGCGCTCATAGGCTCAGACCTAATCCTCCATGCAGGCGATGTGGGCGCGCCGGAGATTCTCGAGACCTTAAAGAGCATAGCTCCCGTGAAGGCGGTGCGGGGGAATGTCGATACAGGTGACTGGGCCAAAGCGCTGCCCTTGACGGAACTAATCGAGGTGGGCGGGGTGGCCATCTATATGTTACACATTTTGCAGGACTTGGATGTAGATCCCGTCTCCTCCGGAATTCACATTGTGGTCAGCGGGCATTCTCACAAGCCCGGCCAGAGTGAAAAAGATGGGGTGCTCTATGTAAACCCGGGGAGCGCCGGGCCTAGGCGTTTTCAATTGCCTGTGACGGTGGCGCGAATCAGCTTGAGGGTTCGCCCGTGGAAGGTCGAATACATTCCCATCGAGGGATAGGGACTGATTCGAGTTACAGCGCACTGTCCATAAGTTGCAGAATACATGATAGTTAGCTTCCCTCTGACGAGGAGGTAAAGCGCCACGCGAGAAAATGTGGGTTTTTCCTGTGCTGACTGAACCTCTTAGCTGTGGAAAACTCGAAACGTTTGGAGGCTAGTTTGCACTACCCAAACGTGGTACTTTCCCAAAATGGTGTTGAACTTGAAGAGGTAACGTACTAGAGTACCGCAGCAATAGGGGTTATTTTGGTACCGTCCCGCTATTGCTCGGAGCAGTGCCAAAACCCAGAATACGAACAATGTGGACGACGTTCGTGTTCGTTTCTTCGCTCGTGTCGACCGTTCACTTCAGCGCTCTGTTTGCAAAAGTAATGACGCTGAAGCCAGTCCAGTATGGGCAGGCTTAGGTCCCCGAGTCAAAAAGCTCAATCGAGAGGTTAGTGTCTCTCATGGCGATACTTCATTTTCGTTGTAAAGAGCGGCGGCGGACATTACGAGTATGCATCACCGTCCCGATCACCGTGCACGGGCAGGATCAGAACGGCGATAAGTTCCGCGTGAAAGCAAAGTCGCAATCCGTGAACCGGCACGGAGCGCTTCTGCAGCTCGACGAACCTGTGGTAGTGGGGCAGATGCTGATACTCGTAAACGAGAACAGCGACCGTACCGTCGAGTCGAGAGTGGTCTCCGTCAAGCGCGACCGGGAAAACAAGACTTTCGTAGGTGTTGAGTTTGTTTCGGCGGACTCGAATTTTTGGCACATGAGTTTCCCTCTCCCGGGAGCCAAGCCGCTGCGCCGCACAGCGGACTCCAAGGCATCCGCCTAGCGTTAAGAACCTAAGACATTAAGCGAGATTGAGAGCTCTCTCCTCAGCGGGAGGGCTTTTTCGTTTTGTGACGCGAATTTCGCAAACTGGGGTTTGTCCTGCGTTTTTGTGGCGACCTTTCGCGTACGGACGCCTTTCCTGTTAAAACAGCATCGCGAATTTTCTTTGGGAGCTTGGCGGCAACCATGTCGTAGGACTCGCGCAACAAGGGCGCTAATTCTTCAGGCGGCAGAGCCTCTTTGGACTCCAGCGCGACCCACTTGGCGCGAGCCAAGTAGGGCGCGGGAATGATATTGGGACGCTCCGTCAACTCCGCAAATTTCTCCGGCGAGGCTTTGAACGATAACCAGACTTGAGCCGGAATTAGCACGGTGTGCGCGAACATCTTTCCGGCAACTTTGAAGGTGAGGTCGTTCGTCCAGACTTCTTCTTCTGTCGTTCCCGGGAAAGACAGACACAGCTCGCGAACCCAGTCGATATTCATGGGCGAGCACTTGGGGTGTTGTACTTGGGATTGCCCATATTTTCTCTGCCGACGGAATTACGGAATTGCCGATGCCCAAGCGAGGCCATCCACGCCGCGAGTGAGCTTGATCGGTTCCAACAACTTATCGCCGCGCACGTCGAATACCTCAATTACGCCCACTTGCGGACAACTTATAAAAGCAAACTTGCCGTCAGGAGTAATCAGAAGTTCGCCGGATGCGGGCGGGATGTCGAAGGATCCCTCCAGTTTATAGCTGGCCAGATCGATGATGAACAACTTTCCGGAGGGAGAGGCGGCCAGCAATTTGTAGCCATCCGGCGTGGGCGAGGAGGAATAGACGGTTGCCGGGAGTTGAATCCAAGTGGCGACTTTGTTTGTGGCTGTGTCGATGACCGCGATGCGTGGATTGTCCTGATCGTGCGTGAAGACGCGCTTGTCGTCGGGAGTGATGGAAATGCGCTGCACGGTTTTTGCAACAGGGATGACGGTGATGAGGGAACGAGTTTTGAGATCGAGGACGCTCACGCTGCCTGGGCCCACGTTGGCGGTGTAAGCGCGGCTTCCATCATGCGAAATGACGAACATGTGAGATTCCGCGGCGCCGGTGGGGATTTCGGCGAGGACTTTGCGGGTGGCGAGATCGATGACATCGAGAGCATGGTCGAGTTCAGCGGAGACGTAAAGCAGGCCATCGGGGCCAAAATCTGCGCGATGCGGACGCAAGGGCTTGCCAAGTTCAATAGTGGCCACGAGTTTTCGTTCACGCAAATCGATGACATCTATGGCGTGACCGTCGGTGCCAGGCTTGCCGACACCGGAATTGCCGTAGATGGGCACATAGGCGAAGCGCGAATCGGGCGACACGGCGACTTCGTGACCGTTGACTCCGACGGTGACTTTCATCAACTCTTGGCGTGTCCGCGGATCGATGAGCAGCGCAGTATGGTCGCCCTGGTTGGCCACGACGAGCATTCCGTGAGTCGACGAGGCAGGGTCGCGGCCTCCTCCTGTCGCCAGGGCTAGAAACAGGACAGAAGCGATCACATAAGAAATAGGCGCGGACATGGTTGGCCTCATTTCAACCCATCGCTGCAGGAACTGCGCGGCAGTTCGCGCGGATTATACCAGCCTCGCAGTACGTTGCCACGAGGTTTCAGAGACTTGGATTCAGGAACTCAGCCGGCTTGTTCCGGGGTAAGATACGCCGTCGCCGCGAGCCGCGTTCCTCGCGGCATTTTGGAAACGCAATTTGGAGTCGAGGCATGAAAAGATTCTCAGGACGGGCGCTGATGATTTGCGGCGCGCTGGCGGTTTTGAGTCTGCTTTTTACAGCGCAGCGCAACGTTCATGCGCGCGTTTTTCGATTATCTGCAAACTCTAGTCCCAATAACTTCCCCGGCAAGAGGCTTAGCGAATTAAACCGTGATTGGCCGTCGTACGGTGGCTCACCGGAAGACGCGCATTACTCCAGCCTTACACAAATCAATCGCGAGAATGTGAAGGAGCTGCAGGTTGTCTGGAGCTTCGATACGGGTGAATCAGGTGGCCTCGAAACCACCCCGATTATTGTGGATGGGGTGCTGTACGGAATCACGCCGACGCAGAAAGTGTTCGCGCTGGATGCTGCCACCGGCAAGCTCTTGTGGAAATTCGATTCGGGGATTAAGGGCACGCAGCCCGATCGTGGCTTGGCCTATTGGTCTGGCGAGAAGGACAAGCGCATCCTGGTTGGCGTGATGAACTTTCTCTATGCGCTTGACGCGGACACCGGCAAGCCCATCTCTTCGTTTGGCAAGAATGGCCGGATCGACCTTCGCGCCGATTTGGGTCGCGATCCAGAAAAACAATCCATCGCCTTGACAAGCCCGGGGATTGTTTACAAGGACTTGATTATTATCGGCGGACGCGACCCGGAAACTTTGCCCGCGCCGCCAGGAGACATTCGCGCGTACGACGTGCGCTCGGGGAAACTGCGCTGGACGTTTCATACGATTCCGCACCCGGGCGAATTTGGATACGAAACTTGGCCAAAAGACGCATGGAAATACAGCGGGGCCGCAAACAATTGGGCGGGTATGGCCGTCGATCCGAAACGCGGAATCGTTTATGCGCCGACGGGATCGGCAGCGTTTGATTTCTATGGCGCCAATCGCGTGGGCGACGATCTGTTCGCTAATTGTCTGCTTGCCTTGAACGCCGAAACCGGCGAAAGAATTTGGTATTTTCAGGGAGTGCGGCACGATCTTTGGGACCGCGATTTTCCGTCACCGCCCGTGCTCGTGACTGTGAACCGCGATGGAGAGGAAATCGACGCAGTTGCGCAAACGACGAAGCAGGGATTCGTTTATCTGTTCGATCGAGACGACGGAAAACCGCTCTTCCCCATCGAATATCGCAAGTATCCCCCCAGCACCGTTCCCGGCGAAGTTGCCGCCCGCGAACAGCCACTGCCCACCAAACCTGCGCCTTTCGCGCGTCAATTTCTCAGCGAAGACATGCTGACAAACCGCACATCCGAGGCGCACCAATGGGCCCTCGAGCACTTTCGAAAATTCCGGAGCGCAGGGCAATTCGTGCCCTTCAGCGTAGGCAAGGACACGGTGATTTTTCCCGGATTTGATGGTGGCGCGGAGTGGGGCGGCCCGGCGGTCGATCCCCAAACAGGGATTCTCTACGTCAATGCAAATGAGATGGCTTGGACAGGGGCGTTGGCACCGAATAGTGGTGAAAACAGCCCAAAGGGTCTCTACATGAGCCAGTGCAGCGTCTGCCACGGCGAAAAGATGACCGGGTCGCCTCCGGCAATGCCTTCGCTCGTCGGAGTGTCGGAACGGCTGTCGCCGCAGCAGATTGCGGCCACGATCAAAAATGGCAAAGGAAGAATGCCATCGTTTACGAATTTCGACGATGGGCAGATTGACGCCCTGGTTGATTTTCTTATGAGCGGAACATCCAAGGAACTGCCGAGTTCGGAGCCTCCGCCGCCGGATATGAATTACCGCTTTACCGGCTATCACAAATTTCTCGACCCCGATGGATATCCTGGGATCGCTCCGCCTTGGGGCACGCTTAGCGCCATCAATCTGAATACTGGCGAATATGTTTGGAAGATCAATTTGGGCGAATATCCGGAGCTTGCCTCGAAGGGACTGAAGAATACCGGCTCGGAAAATTATGGCGGGCCCGTTGTGACTGCGGGAGGACTCGTTTTCATAGCCGCCACGAACTACGACAAGAAGATTCGGGCGTTCGACAAAGCGACAGGTCAATTACTGTGGGAAGCGACGCTACCTTATGCGGGCAACGACACTCCAGCGACTTACGCCATCAATGGAAGACAGTTTCTGGTGATCGCTGCAGGCGGCGGGAAGGATATCAGGTCAGCTTCCGGGGGAGTGTACATCGCGTTTGCACTTCCGAAATGAAGAAGAAATGCATATTCCGCGGGGACGTGAGGCGCGGGCTTTTTGCTTGACCGTCAAATCGCCGGGTGTTCTCTCATTGAGCGCTCACCGAAATATTCCGCTGTTCATGTTGAGAAAGTTGACTTAAGAAGGATAGAGAAAGCCTGCTCGCGTGAACTGGGCGGGCTTCTTTAGCGCGCTTGTCGGGAACTGGGTGGTCACAACAATGGGGCGATCGCGCAAGCGGTGGATTGAGAAACTTAAGGCAGTCCGAGCCTTCAATCGGACGAGGAGGAATGGTTTATGAAGTCGAGAATTTTGATTGCAATTGCTATGGTGGCTTTGGTCGCGGCGTTTGCCTACACGGCAACTGCCCCGGCTGCACCCAATGCAGCCAATGCAAGTGCGTTACCGGCCCCCGCGCCGCAGCCCCACGCCACAGCGGCGACCCCGGCTCCTGAGCCCCATCCGGAAATCCGCGACGCCATTGCGTCCCTTCGCAATGCCAGGGAACACCTCAACCATGCCGCTCACGACTTCGGGGGTCACAGAGTAGAAGCCATTGCGGCCATAGACAATGCCATTCACCAGTTGCAAATCTGCTTGAAGTACGACAGATAGCCGATAACCGATACGTGAAATTTTCCCTGGCAGCGGCTTGCGACTAGCAATTGCAAGCCGTTGCCCTCTCTATTTCTTTGCAGACCAAACTCTTCACAGCGCTTTCCACCCTCGCCAATTTCAAAATGCATTCATCCTCCAGAAATCCACGAGGTCGTTCATGATTGCCCCGCACAGCGAGAATGAAGTAGCATTTTCGCAACCAACGCCCTGCTTCGGCACTTGCGAGAATTAGGAGACCTTGTGTACTGCACAAAATGTGGAAGCGAAATTTCCGCGACGACGGCATTCTGCTCCACCTGCGGCCAGGCGGTTTCCACCGTTGTGGCAACTCTGCCGTCTTTGTCTCCCGTCGTGCCGGTCCCGCCAGCACCGATTGCACCAGCAAGCGCAAGCTACAATGGAGTCGCGTATGCCGGTTTCTGGCTCCGGTTCGTCGCCTACATAATCGACGGCATCGTTTCTGGCATCGCCTTCGTGATCCTTCTCATTCCCCTCTTTGTATTGACGGGCGCAGGCGCGGCTCTCGGCAAATTGATCTCCGGCGAAGATGTCAGCGACGACCTGGCGGCTTTCTTGGGAGTTGGCTTCATCCTCGGATTTTTGGGAATCGTTGTGGTTGTAAGCTGGCTGTATTATGCCATCTCGGAAAGTTCCTCCTGGCAAGCCACGCCCGGGAAAAAGATTCTCAATCTTTTCGTCACCGACCTAGCTGGTCGGCGCACCTCTTTTGCCCGCGCTTCGGGACGCTATTTCGCGAAAATCATCACCGGAATGATCCCTCTCGCAATTGGCTACATCATGGCGGGTTTCACAGAGAAAAGGCAGGCGCTCCACGACATGATCGCAAGCTGCCTGGTCTTGCGCAAAGTCTGAGCTAATCTTCGACCGACGACAAACTGATTACAGGCCCTTTTGTATGGGGTAGCCTTTTTCGACCCAATCGGCCGCGAAACTTGTCGGAAGGGCGAGGATGCGGAGGTGAGTGAACCCCATTTCGTGAAGGGCCTTGTAGGCCGGCCGGATATTGGGGCATCGGTTGAAGGGGCAGCAGCCGCAATAGATGACTAAGTTCGCAGAGCGCGGCAGCGCAGCGGTCCATTTTTTCAGATTCGCGAGACCATCCTCGTTGGAAGCCGTCCCATGAAACGTCGCTCCCGGGATGTGTGCGCCTTCGAATAGCGTGCGAAAGCCTACATAAATAATTGTCGGAGCGCTGCTGCCCTCGTCGGTCCCAAGGTCATGCACCAGTTCGGCTGGCTGCAGGACTTGTTCGATGGTCCACGGGTCCGCAGCCTTTTCCTGTTTTGAGCTGGTGACCGAATCTGACAGCAGCATGGATGCAAGGGGCAATGCGGCGGAAATGCCAATCACCAGGATGACCGCGCCCCTGTAAAACCTGGCAGAGTAAAGCATGTTCGCTGGCCTCCCCCACGATTGTAAAACCAAATCTCAATGCAATCAGCGAGTTTCTGCCGTGGCACTAAAATCTCCCGGACCTTCCCGAATTATTATTTCTTCGCTTCGGTGCGCGTGCGCTGCAGCTTGAGCGCGGTCGTGCGCAGCGTTTCTGGGACGTTCTTATTAGTGGTAAGCCTTTTGAGGTCTATGGAATTGATCATCGGAAGCATGTGCAAAGAGACGTCCAGCGGAGTCTTAGGGTTGTTGATCAGATTGCGCACCACGGCGTAGTTTTTTCGAAATTTGCGGTTACCTGCGATCAGCCGCAGAATTTCATCCGTGAGGCTGGTCATGGAAGCGAAGGCCTCAACCTCCTGGTCCGTAAGCCGAGGCGATTGCAGGACGGCGCGCTGGACGACCTTGTTCGAGTCGCGAACCAGCGTGCGCCGCGCCTCGGAGCCGCCCTTGATCGCGAACTGCACGCGCTCGGCGACGGTCATTTTTGCGACGCGCTGAATGAGGGTCTGGCGTTTGGCAGCGTCCGGCTCGGCTTCCGCAGCCGCTTCGGCAAGCGCCGCTTCGTCGATGGCGGAGCCCAGCAGCTCGTGGAGCTGATGCTTCTGTTCCGGCGTGATCGATGAAGAGTGTTCGAGCGCCGCAGCTAGTGTGGGAGACTCGCTGACGCGCTCCAATTCTTCCATCAGCGCCGTGATTCCGAGCGAAGAAAGATGGCGCGCGATTGGAACCAGATGCTCGGCGCTGCAATTCTTGTTCTGCACCATGGCGTCGCAAACGCCTGGCTTATCGGCGAGATGTTTTCCGGCAAAGGCGAACAGCGCGTGTACAGCCTTTTCGCGCTTCAGAGCTTCCACAAAAGTTTCCGTAGGTTGGGAGAGAATGGCCTCCTGCGCGCGCTCGGCGACCATCTCATCAGCATCCCCGGCGAGCACGGCAAGAATTTCCGCGCGATCCACAGGGGAGAGATGCGCTCCGCCTGCGCAAACTGCAATCTTGCGCTCTCGCGTAGCGCGGCCTGCGCGAAGCTCTTCAATCACTTCAGGGCTGAGGGGTTCCACCGGATGCCTGCCTCAAGTCTTTCTCGTTTAGCACTATTGTACCGGAGGCTCCCGGAGTTCCGACGGGCGGCATGGCTCGCCCGTTCAATTCCAGCAACACCGCTGAGGAATCCGCCGCAGTTACCTCGAATTGTTGTTTGGCCGAAAAGTGGCGGGTCTCGTCTGCGGGCACCTCCGCGTCCAACAAGAGCGCACCATCGGCGAGGATGCGCACTCGCGTGGCCGCCGAAGTGGAAACGGCAAGGTCGAGAGGAACCGAAGTGGAAGAACTCGCCGCTGCGTTAGAAGCCGGCTCGGGGGCCGCTGCTGCTGCCGCTGTCGGTGCTCCCACGCGGTTTTGCGCAGGCGGCAATACTGCGGATGAAGCCCGCTTCGCGGCCCGATGCGCGGCAATGCGACGCCAGCCGTAAATCCCCCCTGCAACGAGCCCACCGAGTAAGGCAAGCGTGGCAAGAATGCCAAGTATCGGAATCCAAATGGGTGGGCGGGGAATTTTGTCTTCGTAGGGCTGAGGAATGGGCAAACTCTGTTCGCCACGCGCGAGATCGTATTCGGCAAGCAGATTTTCTTCGTCGAGGCCCAAGTAGCGGGCGATGGCTCGCACAAATCCGCGGTTGAAAATGCCGCCGGGCAGTTTGTCCCACTGTTCGTTTTCCAGGGCTTCGAGGAAGCGTGAACCAATCCGCGTGGCCGTCGTGACTTCCTTCAGCGAAACTTCGCGCATCTCGCGCTCGCGTTTTAGCCGCTCTCCAAAATTTCCCCTGGCCATGAATCGAAACCTGTCCTCGCCGATATACACGGGGCTGCGGAGCGATCGGACTCCATGTTGATCGCGAACTAGCCGGATGCGACGGGCGCCCCTTTGCCTTTTGTGACCGCTGTCGGGGCGGCTTAGCTGCGGCTATAAGCTGGTGCACTCACGCGCGGCCCAATCCGGCCCGCGCAAGGCGCGAAAT
>Ga0335072_10012939_pt1 | contig 11903 bp, 12 predicted proteins | sample Lox_Sample_21_FD_206725 | JGI IMG/M metagenome (GOLD analysis project Ga0335072, IMG submission 206725) | Soil microbial communities from Loxahatchee National Wildlife Refuge, Florida, United States - Lox_Sample_2.1 | ecosystem: Environmental > Terrestrial > Soil > Wetlands | place: USA...
CCTCGCCGCCGCCGAGCCGACCGCCGGCGGCGTGCACTGGGAAGTCCACACCGGGGTCCCGGCCCGGCTCCACCACGTGTCGCACGGCACGCTGGGCATCGCCTGCGCCCTGGCGGCCGTCGGCCACGCGGCCGGCCGCGACGACCTGGTCGGCCTGGCCGTGCAAGGCGCGGCGGACGTGGCGTCCCGCAACGAGGCGGGACCGTACGGCTTCCTGGTGCCGCACTCAGACCCGCAGCTGCGGCCCGAGCTGATCGAGCGCTATAGCTTCGGCTGGTGCCACGGCCCGGCCGGCGACGCCCAGGCCTTTCGGCTGCTCGCCCAGGTCACCGGTGACCCCGCGTGGTCCGGGCTGGCCGGCCGGTGCTGGCACACCGTCACGACCTCCGGCGTTCCGCGGCGGCTGCGGCCCGGCTTCTGGGACAACAGCGGCCGCTGCTGCGGCACCGCCGGGGTCCTCGCGCTGGCCTGCGACCGGCAGGCAGAGCAAGGCGACGGGCTCCCGTTCGCGGACGTCCTGGCGGGCGACCTCGCCGCCCGCGCCACGGTCGACGCGAACGGCGCACGCTGGAGCAACTACGAGCACCGGGCCAGCCCGCCCGAGCTGGCTCCCCGCACCGGCTGGGCCATGGGCAACGCCGGCATCATCCGCGAGCTGCTGCGCTACGCCCGCATCCGCGGCGGCCGCGACCCCGGCTACGCCGTCCCGTGGCCCGACCACGTCCCTGCCAGCAGGTAATGCCCGCGGCCAGCGGCCGGCGGGTCCCGCCGCGACGGTGATCGCGCAGTTGTCGCTGTGCCCGTCTCCTCCGCGCCCGCCGGCACCGCGCCCGCCGAGCAGTGCGACACCGGCACCGCATGCAACAGCAGTCCAGCCTAGCTGCCACCGTCACTGCCGCCACTGTTGGCTCAGCGCAAAATCCTTCACCATAACGGCAGCCCGGCCGCCCCGGGCAGGGCCGGGACGGCGGCGGGTTGCTGGTGCAGGTAAGGCCGGATGTTGCGCATGGCGCGGGCAACGTACTCATCCTTCTCCCCGACGGGCGCGACGTAGTGCAACGCGCTCTCGGCTGCTTCCTCGCCCTCGAGCTGGGCGATCATCCATCCGGCGAGGTAGTGCGAGGCCAGGCAGCCGCCGGCCGTCGCGACGTTGTCCCTGGCGTAGAAGGGCTGGTTGAGCACCTCGATGCCGGCCTCGACGACCCAGGGCTTGGTGATGAGGTCAGTGCAGGCCGGGACGCCGTCGAGCAGCCCGAGCTTGGCCAGCACCAGCGTCCCGGAACACTGCCCAGCAAGGAGTTGCCTGGACGGGTCGAGCTGGCCGAGTTGCCCCATGACCGCCAGGTCGGCGACCACCTCGCGGGTCCGCGTGCCGCTCCCCACGATGACCGCGTCCGCGTCGCGCGCGTCCTGGAGGCTGGCCATTGACTCGATGACCACGCCGTTCATCGACCGCACCGTGGGGGTGGGGCTGGCGATAGACACCCGCCAGCCTGCCTTCCTGACCCGGTTCAAGACGCCGAGCGCGATGAGGGAATCAAGCTCGTTGTAGCCGTCGAAGGTCAAGATGGCGATATGCACGGTCGCTTCCTTTCGGTCGTCTGCCGTACGGTAGGCGACCGGATCCACGATCGTCAAAGAATTCGACGAGAGCGCGACGAGGCTCCGCCGCTCCCGCCGGAGTAAGGTCGGCCGCGTGACGCACCCGCTGCTGGACGCTCGCGTGGTTCACGCGGTGGAGCAAGCAGCCTCCGAGCACCTCGGGCATGCCTGGACGCGGGCCGGCTTCGTCGGCCTGGACCACCGCGCGGCGCATCCGTGCGGCATCTTCACCGGGGTCCCTTTCTCGGTGTTCGCCAAGCTTGACGGCTCGCCCGCGGGGGAGGTGCTCACCGCCGAGCTGAACGGGCTCAGCCTGATCCGGTCGCGCGCCGGGGTGGCCACTCCGGTCCCGGTCGCTGGCGGCGTCGTCGCCGCGGGCACCGGGACGCTGCTGCTGTCCGAGGCGCTGCCGGAACGAGGTACCGCCTCGGGACAGGCAGCGGAGTCCCGGACGCCGGACGACTACGCGGCGATCGGCCGCGCCCTAGCGCGACTGCACCAGGCGCGGGCCGAGGCGTTCGGGCTGACGGAGTTCGACGGGTTCTTCGGGCCGTTGCCGCAGTGCAACCGGCCGGTCGGCTCCCGGCGCTGGGCCGATTTCTATGCTGAGCGGCGCGTGCTGCCGATGCTGGCGCACGCGGTCGATTCAGGTCATCTCCCGGTCGGGCTGGCCCGCGGCACGGAACGGATCGTGGCGCGGCTTCCCGCGCTGTGCGGGCCGGACCCGGCGCCGGCGCTGCTGCACGGCGACGCACAGCAGAACAACTTCGTCAGCACGCCGGACGGCGCGGTGCTCATCGACGTCGCCCCGTACTACGGGCACCCGGAGGCTGACCTGGCGCTGGTCGACTGCTACTCCCCGGTCGGGCAGGAATTGTTCCGCGCGTACGCGGAGATCGCCCCGGTCGATCCCGGGTTCCCCGGCCGGCGCGAACTGTGGCGGCTACCCCTGTACCTTGCCGTGATCGCGGTCGCCGGCGCGGACGGCTTCGGCCGCTCGTTCCTCCCTCGCCTGGACGCCGCCGTACGGCACTACGCGTGACCGCGTGACCGCGGCCGCGGCCGCCGGGAGCCGCCCAGCAGTCAGCCGACCTGGGCGGTGATGGCCCGCGCGCACGCCAGGGACTCGGCGCGCGTCGTATCCACCTCCAGGTCGTAGCGAACGCCCTGGTGAACGACGTCCGCCTGCGATGCGGCCATCCCCTGGACGCGGTCTCCTCGTGCCACCTCGCGCCCGGCGGCGACGGCGCTCTCGCACCTGACGCCGACCCATAGCACGGCCACGTCGCCCAGGGCCTTCTGCCACCGCTGCTGGGACGCCGCTCCGCCGAGGAAGACGTCGTCGATGATGATCCTGGCGCCTGCGCGGGCCATCGCCGCGATGCCGTCCATCCAGGCCGCCTCCAGCGCTCGGAAGTCCGCCCCGACGCTCACCCCGCCGTCGTCCGCGAGCACGATCCCCGCCTCCGAGGCCTGCATCCTCGATGGCATGGCCTCGATCAGCGAGTCGCACCCGAACGCCAGCCACGGGTCCGGCAAGACGGCCTGCAGGCACCGCACGATCCCGGACTTCCCGGAACTGGAGCCGCCGTTGAGCACGATCACCCGAGCTGTCACGGCTGCCTCAGCTCAGGCCAGCTGCGCCAGGCCCTGCAGGTCGACGCAGGTCACGCCGCGGATCTGGACGAAGACCATGAGCACGTTGTCACACGAACGGCACCGGACGACGGTGCCCAGTTCCGGCCGGTACACCGCCAGCTCGGCCACCTGGCCCGCCGTCCCGCACGAACCGCAGGTGCCCACCGCCGTGGTCATCTCGGTCCCGAACACCTCGATCAGCAGCCCGCCGATCGCGTTGCCGTCCACTACGCCATCTTCCAGCGGCCTCATTACCGACCCTCCTAAGGGGTACCAGTCGCGCCGAAGCGCTCGGTCTTGACCCGCTGCGGCGGGTAGCCGAGCGCGACCAGGTCGGCGGCCACGGCCTCCACGAAGTTCGTCGGGCCGCACACGTAGGCCAGCGGCGCCTGCGCCACCGGCCACGCCACCTCGGCGATCATCGCCGGGTCCACTCGCCGGGCGTAGCCGGTCCAGCCGGGCGGCTGCTGCCGGGTCAGCGCGTAGATCACCTGCACGCCAGCCGGCTCGGCGCCGAGCTCGGACCGGTAGATCACGTCGGCCAGGCTGCGCGCGGAGTACAGCAGCCGGACCGGCACGGAACTCCCGACCTGGGAGCGGTGCCGCAGGATGGCCCGCAGCGGCACGACCCCCGAACCCCCGGCCGCCAGCACCAGCGGCACCGAGTCGGACGCGGCACCGTCCCACACGAAGTAGCCGCCGATCGGCCCGCGGATCTCGATCTCGTCGCCCGGCTGCACGTCCTGGGTCAGGTACGGCGAGACCTCGCCGTCATCCAGCCGCTCCACCGTGATCGCGACCGGCTCGCCGGGTGCCGAGGCGATCGAGTACGAACGCTCGGCCCGGTACCCGTCGTCGGCGGTGAGCCTGATGTCCAGGTGCTGCCCGGCCCGGTGCCCCGCCCAGTCCGGGACCGACAAGACCAGCGTCCGGACCGCGGGCGTCTCGTCCGTCACGGCCGAGACCATGGCGGTCTGCCAGGTCAATCGCCCGCGTACCGCTGTTCCTTCCATGGGTCTCCGTACATGTGGTAGCCGTACATCTCCCAGAAGCCCGGCGCGTCGGTCTCCCGCAGCCGCAGCCCGCGCACCCATTTGGCGCTTTTCCAGAAGTACAGATGCGGGACGAGCAGCCGGGCGGGGCCGCCGTGCTCGGGCGCGAGCGGGTTGCCGTCGTAGCGGTAGGCCACCCAGGCCTTCCCGCCCCTCAGGTCGGCCACCGGCAGGTTGGTGGTGTAGCCACCGTCACAGAAGGCCAGCACGTAGGGGGCGTCGTAGGAGACCGCGTCGAGCAGCACGTCCAGGGACACGCCCGTCCAGGCGGTGTCGAGCTTGGACCACCGGGTCACGCAGTGAATGTCCACCGTGACCGTCTCGGCGGGCAGCGCCTGGAATTCCGCCCATGTCCACGACGCCGGCGCGCCGGCGCCCTCGATGGAGAACGTCCAGTTCGCCAGCGGGGTGTGCGGGGTGGGCCCGGCCGACAGGACCGGGAAGTCATGGGTCACGTACTGGCCGGGCGGAACCCGGCCCGCGGGCTCCGTCTCCTCGTGCCGGCGGTGGAAGCCGCGCGAGATGGGACTCATACCCGGCACACTACGCCCGGTAAATCACATGGTGACGAGCAGGTAGACGTTGAGTCCCACGATAAGCGCCGTGACCAGCCCGGCCAGGACGATCATCGGCCGCCGGTTCACCAGCGACCCCATCAGGCCCTTATCGCTGGTGAAGAACAGCAGCGGGATCAGCGCGAAGGGGATGCCGAAGGACAGGAACACCTGGCTGAGGACCAGCGCGCGGGTCGGGCTGAACCCCACTCCGATCAGGACCAGGGCCGGGATCATGGTGATCGCCCGGCGCGCGAAGATCGGGATCTGGCGATGGATGAAGCCCTGCATCACCACCTGGCCGGACATCGTGCCCACGCAGGAGGAGGCGACCCCGGAGGCCAGCAGGGCCAGGCCGAACACCAGCCCGCTGTGCTTGCCCAGGAAGAGGTTCAGGCCGTGGTACACCACGCCCAGGTTGTTGCCCGCGCCGTACAGCCCCCGGGCGTGGAACACCGCGGCGGCCGTGACCAGCATGGCCAGGTTGATCAGGCCCGCGACGCCCATCGCGATCATGATGTCGACCATCTCGAACCGGAAGATCTTGCGCCTCGCGTCCGGATTGGCGCCCACGATCCGCTTCTGGGTGAGCGAGGAGTGCAGGTAGATCACGTGCGGCATGACCGTGGCCCCGATGATGCTGACCGCGAGCAGGGCCGAGCCGCTGCCGGACACGGTCGGCACGAACAGGCCGCGCGTAACACCCGAGACCGACGGCCTGCTCCGCAGCATCTCCAGGCCGAACGCCAGGACCACGACCGCGACCAGCCCGGTCAGCGTGGCCTCGAGCCGGCGGAACCCCCAGACCTGCATGCCCAAGATGGTGAACGCCGCCACGCCGGTCAGCACGGCCGACACCCACATCGACAGGCCGAACACCAGGTGCAGGCCCAGCGCCGCGCCGACGAACTCGGCCAGGTCGGTGGCCATCGCGATCGCCTCGGCCTGCAGCCACAGCAGCACCACGGCCCGGCGCGGAAACCGCTCGCGGCACACCTCGGGCAGGCTGCGGCCGCTGGCAATGCCCAGCTTGGCGCTCATCGACTGGACCAGCATGGCCATCAGGTTGGCGGTCAGCACCACCCACAGCAGCATGTACCCGAATTGCGAGCCGCCCGCCATGTTGGTGGCGAAGTTGCCCGGGTCGATGTAGGCCACCGCGGCAATGAACGCGGGGCCCAGGAACGGCAGCACCGCCCGGAGCCCGCGCCGCTCGCCCGACAGGGCGCGCTCGGCCGCCACCAGAACTCGGGCTTCGCCGGGAAGAGCGTCCTCGCCGATCACCACCTGCCGGACGAGCGGGACCGTGTCAGCCAACGAAAGGCCCGGACTCAGCCAACGGACGGACCGAGCCCCAGCGACTGTGGCGTGCTGGCGTCGGGCGATGGCTGATGCAAGCCCTCGTCCAGCGAGCCGAACTCGGTCATCAGCGCCGGGCTGCCGCCCCACGGCGTCTGCTCCTCGGCCACCAGCGTGTTGGTGGTCAGCAGCAGGCCCGCCACTGACGCGCCGTTCTGCAGCGCGGAGCGGACCACCCGGAGCGGATCGATGATGCCCATCTCGATCATGTTGCCATGACGGCCCTGCAGGGCGTCAAAGCCCTCGTCGGTTTCCATGTCCGCGGTCCGGGCCACGATCTCCGCGGCCGGGTAGCCGGCGTTGGACGCGATGAGGTAGGCGGGCTCGCTCAGCGCGCGCCGGACGATCCCGGCGCCGATCGCGTAGTCGCCGCTCAGCGTGAGGTCGTCCAGCGCGCCGATCGAGTGCAGCAGCGTGGCACCGCCGCCGGCCACGATGCCCTCGGCCATCGCGGCCCGGGTGGCGGACAGCGCGTCCTCGACCCGGTGCCGGAGTTCCTTCAGCTCGGCCGGGGTGGCCGCGCCGACCCTGATCACCGCGACCTTGCCGGACAAGGCGCCGATCCGCTCGGTCAGCACGTCCTCGTCCGCGCCGAACGTGGCCCGGCCCAGCTCGGCCCGCAGCTGGTCGAGCCGGAACGCGACCGCATCGGCCGAGCCCTCGCCGCCGATGATCGTGGTCTGGTCCGCGGTCACCCGTACCTGGCGGGCCCGGCCGAGCTGCTCGGCGGTCATCGTCTCCAGCGTGAACCCGGAGTGCTTGCTGTACACGGCACCGCCGGTCAGGACGGCGATGTCCTCCAGCTTGTGCAGCCGGCGGTCGCCGAACCCGGGCGCCCGTACCGCGACGCACTGGAAGATGCCGTTCACGTGGTTGTGCACCAGCATGGACAGGGCGGTGCCCTCGATGGTCTCGGCGATGATGACCAGCGGCCGCGGCGCCCGCATCACCTTGTCCAGTAGCGGCATCAGCTGCTGCACCTTGGTGATCTTCTCGCTGCACAGCAGGATGTACGGGTCGTCGACGACGGCCTCCAGGCTGGCCGGCCTGGTCACCATGTAGGGCGACAGGTACCCGTTGTCGAACTCGAAGCCCTCGACGAAGTCCACGCCCATCCCGGGCAGCGGCGCGTCCTCGATGGTGACGATGCCGCCGTCGCCCACCGTGTACAGCGCCCGGGCGATCACCGCGCCGACCGTGTCGTCGTCGTTCGCCGAGATCGCCGCCACCCGAGCGTAGTCGGCCTCGGTCGAGATGGGATGCGCGACCTTCTGCAGGTGCTCGACCAGCCGGGCCACGGCCAGGTCGATGCCCCGCTTGACCAGCACCGGGTTGGCCCCGTCGCCGATGGCCTGCATGCCTTCCCGCACGATGGCCTGGGCGATCACCGTGGCGGTGGTGGTGCCGTCGCCCACGATGTCGTTGGTCTTGATCGCGGCTTCCTTGACCAGCTGCGCGCCCATGTTCTCGAACTGGTTCTTCAGGTGGATTTCCCGTGCGATCGTGACGCCATCGTTGGTCACCACGGGCGAGCCGGTGATCTTCTCCAGGATGACGTTGCGCCCCTTGGGGCCGAGAGTCGACTTGACGGCTTCGGCCAGCTGGTCGACGCCAGCCAGCAGCAGGCCGCGAGCTTCAGCGCCGAAGCGCAGTTCCTTGGCCATGGATGCTCCTTAAACGGGACGAAAGGTCACGGGACGAGGATGGCGCGGCCGCGGACCCGGCCGGCGTCCAGGTCGGCGAAGGCCTGCTCGGCGTCGGCCAGCGGGTAGATCTTGGTGTGCAGGGTGACCTTCCCGCCCTGGGCCAGGGCCATGAGCTCGGCCAGGTCGTTGTAGGTGCCGACGATGTTGCCGATGACGTTGCGCTCGGTGGAGATGACGTCCAGCGTGGGGATCTCCAGGGTGCCGCCGTAGCCGATGACGTAGTACGACCCGGCCTCGCCGGTCATGTTCCACCCGTCCATCTCCGCGCCCTGCTCGGCCACGAAGTCGAAGACGACGTGAGCCCCGCGGCCGCCGGTCAGGTCCGCGACCGCCTCCCGCTGGGTGCCGTCGGCCACCACCGTGTGGTGCGCGCCCAGCTCCGAGGCCAGCTTGAGCGCATCGGGGTTGGCGTCCACCACGATGATCGAAGCGGCGGTCAGCGTGGCCAGGCACTGGATGCCGATGTGGCCCAGCCCGCCCGCGCCGATGACCACGGCGGTGGTGCCGGGGTACAGCAGCGGGATGGCCTTGCGCACCGCGTGGTAGGCGGTGATGCCCGCGTCGGCCAGCGCCGCGACGTCCTGGGGACGCGTCGACGGGTTGAGCTTGATGCAGGACCGGGCCGAGGTGAGCAGGTACTCGGCCATGCCGCCGTCTCGCGACAGCCCGGGGAAGGCGGCGTTCTCGCAGTGCATGTCGTCGCCCGCCCGGCAGGCATGGCAGAACCCCTCGGTGACCAGGGGGTGCAGGATCACGGTGTCACCGGGCTGCACGTTGGTGACACCGGAGCCGACCTCGTGCACCCAGCCCGCGTTCTCGTGGCCCAGGATGTAGGGCAGCGGCGTGTGCATCCGCTCGTCCCACTGGCCCAGCATGATGTGCAGGTCGGTGCGGCAGACCCCGGCCCCGCCGATCTTCACGATCACGTCGAACGGCCCGCTGATCGCGGGCTCGGGTACGTCGTCAACCACCGGCATCCGGTTGAACTCGTGCAAGCGGACGGCCTTCATCGGTCCTCCTCCTGGGACTCCTGGGAGAGCGTGGTCTCTCCTTGTCCTGGCGTGTCATATCGGTGCCGCAGCATGCCGCGGCAGATCCCGGAGTTCGCCTCGATGCTAACCCGCGTGAGCTTCGCCTTCCGCAGGTGCAGGGGCAGCGCGTCAGCAGAAACCGCGGCACCTGAGACCGGGTCGATGATCAGCGGAGCAGAATCCCCGGCGGGCAGGCCCAGCTCGGCCCGGCGGTCCCGCAACCGGGTCAGCGCACGAGACGGCGGCACCTCGCCGAGTGTCATCGCGAGCAGTGCCGCCGGGTCCTTACCCGCCGCGAGCAGCGGCCGGCACACCTGATCGGTGCCGGCCATCACCGCCTTGCGCAGGAAGTTGGCCCGCAGGTCGTGCAGCTCGCTGACCGCCTCGCCGTCGAAGGACTGCACGAAGCCGGCCTGGGCCGCCACGCCGTCGTTGATCACGTCCGAGGCGAAGTGGTCCTGCAGCACCACCGACGTGCGCCGCACGCCCGGCAGGACCGACACCGCGTCGTAGGCGTCCGCCACCATCAGGTAGGCGAAATTGGGCGCGCAGAAGTACGTGGGCAGCCGCAGCCGGACCTCGGCGTCACCGTCCGCGGAGACGGTGCACGACGCCACGAACCCGAGCGAGGTGATCGGCTCGTCCAGCTCGGGGTCGCGCACCGTCTCCAGGGCAGCCAGCAGCCGCTCCGGCCCCACAGACACCAGCGGAGCGGTCATGCTCCGGCGACCGGCTCGCCCAGTACCTCATGCGCGCCCGGCGTGCCGGCCGACGCGGGAAGCTGGAACTCGGCGGGCACCTCGATGTCGTAGAGCTTGGCCGCGTTCAGGCCGAGGATCTTCTTCTTGCCGGCCACACCGATCCGCGGGAAGTCGGCGAATTCCTCACGGTCCGGCATCTCCCAGTTCACGAAGCCCTCGACCTGCCACTTCGGCTCCCAGATGCCGTAGTCGCTGCCGAAGGTCATCTTGTCCTCACCGACCCAGAAGGCCAGCTCGCCCATGACCTTGTTGAAGAAGTTCGGCCGCGCGTACATCAGGCCGCCGATGACCACGGACAGGCCTGCGTACACGTTCGGCTCCTGGGTGGCCATGAAGCAGAAGTCCTCGATCCGCGGCAGCCCCACGTGCTCGATGATGAAGTTGAGCTCGGGGAAGTCGGTCGCGCAGTGGTCGATGTCGGAGACGTCGAAAGCGTCCTTGTCCAGCGGCCAGATCGTCGGGCCCTTGTGCACGTGGATGTTCTTGATGCCGAGGTTCTGCGCGGCCTCCAGGTAGCGGTAGGCGCCGGGGTCGGAAAGCTTGTAGCCGCGCGAGCCGTTGTTCCACTCGGCGGTGTAGAGCTTGACGCCCTTGCAGTTGTATTTCTCGACGTTCCGCCTCAGCTCTTCCAGGCCCGCATCGCTGTCCCGGGGGTCGAAGTTGGTGTTGTAGATGAACTTGCCCGGGTGCTTCTTGCCCATCTCATTGTTGCGCTCGGTGGTGTTGAAGCCCTCCTTGTACCACTCCTTCAGGTTCGTGGGCTGGAAGATGGCCACGTCCACGTGCCCGTCCTCGAAGACGTCCTTCATCAGGTCGTCCTCGGAGTACTTCTGGAAGTGCTCGATCGACCAGTGCGTCTCCGGCGGCCCGAGGCCCTGGTAGGCGTGGAAACATTCGATCCAGCCCTTGGCGTACTGCTCGGCACCAGGCACCCAGTTGTCCGGGGCAGCATTCCAGTAGTGCATGTGCGAATCGACGATGAAGTACTTCTCGCCGTTGTGCTCGTACAAGGCGCCTCCCTCGGCAGCTTCTGCGTGACTTGGTTGTGGCACTGAGCCGGTTATTACCGCCTCAGTGCCACAACATGCCGCGAGCAAAATGCGGATTCCTCCGTATTCGCAGCGGTTGGGTGCGCGGTCCCGCACGATGCCGGGGGTACGGGCCGCGCTTGGGTTGGCCCGGGCCAGGAGACAGCTAGGACCGCGGCACCAGGTCGAAGCCGATGAACTCGGCTGCGTCCTCGGGGTTGGCGAACATGATGGTCCGGTCGTCCTCGTGGACCATCCGGCCGTAGTGGGTGGACATGCTCTCCTCGAACTCCGCGGAGTTGAACCAGCCCGGCTCCTCGCCGGCCGCCTCGGAGATCTCGTCGTAGACCACGTCCATCCGGCCGATGGCGTCGACCCGCATCATGGACGGCAGCCAGGTCACGGTGACGTTCGGCTTGGTCGCCATCACCTGGGCGACGACTTCGCCCACCTGGTTGTTCATGAGGGTGAAGCCGCACTTGTTGGACGGCGTGCTGTCGGACTTGAACGGGCTCTCTACGGCCGTGGTCATTGCGCGAGCTCCTTCGGGATGTCCAGGTCGATATCGGTCACGATGCCGCTGAAGCGGTTCTTGGCCGCGTCCAGGCCGTCCTCGAACCGGCCCGGCTTGGCCTCGGGCTGCGACCACAGCGGCTGCAGGGCCCGGGCGGCCGAGATGGCCCGCGGTACCCAGGTCGACATCCACTGCATGAGCAGGATGCGGTTGTGGTCGGCGAACTCCCGGTCGGTGGTCAGCAGCCGGAACATCGGGATGGTGTAGCGCAGGTCGCGCTCGGCGAAGTCGTACTCCTCGGCGCCGATCACGGTCGGCGTCACGAAGTCGCCGTTGCGCGGCGCGGCGTGCATCACCAGGTGGCTGCGGAACAGCTCGCCCACCAGCGGCTCGAACACCACGTTGGCCGCGAAGATGGCCTCGCACCAGTCGTCGATCCCGGTCAGCTGCTCGGCCACCTCCCGGACGCCCTGCCAGGCCGGGTCCTCGTTCCAGGTCTCCAGGTGGGCGGTGCCGTTGAAGCCGTCGACGACCTCGGACAGGGTCAGGTTGTACAGCGCCAGGTCCTGCGCGGCCCGGATCCGGTGCATGCTGTTCACCGAGATCGCGTTGTTGTGCATGTTGGTCGGGGCCCGGCGGTTCGCGTTGGCGTACAGGT
>Ga0335072_10012940_pt1 | contig 11903 bp, 8 predicted proteins | sample Lox_Sample_21_FD_206725 | JGI IMG/M metagenome (GOLD analysis project Ga0335072, IMG submission 206725) | Soil microbial communities from Loxahatchee National Wildlife Refuge, Florida, United States - Lox_Sample_2.1 | ecosystem: Environmental > Terrestrial > Soil > Wetlands | place: USA: Florida...
AGACGCAGGTCAACCCGGGCAGCCTGAGGGCCAACAACTATGGAAATGCGGACTACGACATCCGCAATCTCTTCAACGCGGACTATGTGGTGACACCGCCAGTGCACTTCGAGAATAAGTTCGCCAAGGCAGCATTGGGCGGCTGGCAGTGGTCGGGCAAGGTGTTCGCGCGAAGCGGACTGCCGTTCACGGTGCTGGACGCCAATGCGTTCGGAGATCTCGCGTACAACAATTTTACCGGCGTCGTGGCGCAACAGATCACCGGCGGCGCGCAGAATTCGTGCGGCGTGGGCGCGGTGGTGACCAACACCAAGCTCAATCCATGCCTGAACGCCAACGCTTTCGCGAACACGGCCGCAACCGGATTCGCCTACACGCAATACCCAAACCAGACACGGAACCAATACCGAGGCCCGAACTACGTGGACTTCGACATGGCGCTGTTCAAAACATTCGACGTCGGCGAGCGTTTCCGCTTCGGACTGGGCGCACAGGCCTTCAATGTGTTCAACCACCCGAACTTTACGCTGCCGGATGCGGAAGTGGGCAGCCCGCAGTTCGGACAAATTCTGGGCATGCAAGGCATTCCGACGAGCCCGTATGGAAACTTCCTTGGGTTCGATTCGTCGGTACGCGTGGTGCAGCTCTCGTTGAAGCTTACCTTTTAGCCCCTGTCCCCCGCCCGGCATGGAGCATGGGGTTCCATGCCGGGTGGGGGAACTCTCCTGCGGCTTCCCTTCCCGTCACGCGAATCCAGTAGAATGGCAAGTTCGCCGTGTGCGTCGGAATTGTGTGCAAATGGATGCCGGCGATCGGGGAGCTTGCGATGCGGAACACGAGCATGGTGCGTGGTGTGGTGAATTGGATTCTCGCGGTGAGTGTTTGCCTTTGCGGTGTTGCAGCGCGGGCTCAAGCGCCTGCGGCAGGCACGGCGCAAAAAGCTAAAGTGGTGGAGGAAACTTCATCAGCTTGCGACCAATTGACGCCGTATCAGAAGTCCCAACTCGAGCGAACGTTCAACGATTGGGCGTTTCTGGCGAAGTACCGAGGCGCGGATCAGGAATTGGGAACACCGAAAGCTGGCGAAACACGCGTAGTGTTTATGGGTGACTCGATCACGGAAGGCTGGGGAATGAAAGGGAGCGGGAACGAGCCAGACCGAGGCGTGTTTTTTCCAGGGAAGCCCTATGTGAATCGCGGAATTTCCGGGCAAACGACGCCGCAGATGCTGGTTCGATTTCGTCAAGACGTAATCGAGTTGCAGCCGAAGGCGGTGGTGCTGCTGGCGGGCACCAATGATATTGCGGAAAACACTGGAAAAATGACGCTGGAGGAGATCGAGGGAAATCTCGCGTCGATGAGCGAACTGGCGCGGGCCAACGGGATTCGCGTGGTGCTGTGCTCAGTGCTGCCCGCCAGCGATTTTCGGTGGCACCCGGGGCTAGAGCCCGCGCCGAAGATTCGCGCGCTGAATGAATGGATTCGGGGGTATGCGGCGAAGAACGGTTTTGTGTACGTAGATTATTACTCGCACATGGCAAATGACGCAGGCGGATTGAAAAGCGAGTTGAGTCCGGATGGCGTGCATCCGAATGCAGCGGGGTACGCGATTATGGCGCCGCTGGCGGAAGCGGGCATTGCTGCGGCGTTGGCACGATAAGCACGGATTGCTGCGCCCTACAGAATGTCGTCGCGCCCGCTATGGCGTTACGATAAAAGTGCCGTGCAGCGACGCGGCGGAGTCGGGACCTAGCCAAATGTCGAAGGTGGACGGCTCCTGAGTCCAGGATTTCTTGGCGCTACTCCAGTAAGTCAGTTCGTCTTTACCCACGGAGAAGTGGAGTGTCTTTTTCTCGTGAGGCGCGAGGGTGACGCGCTGGAAGCCCTTCAGTTCGCGGACCGGCCGAGAAGTGCTGCCATATCGCTGATGGATGTAGAGTTGGGCCACTTCATCGGCGGAAATCTTGCCGCTGTTCTCGACGTCCACGGTGACATCCAGAGACTCGCCGAGCTTGATGGAATCGCAGCAGAGCTTCAGGTTCGAAAATTGGAAAGTGGCATAACTGAGGCCGTAGCCGAAGGGGAAAAGTGGTGTGCTCGCTTCGTCCCAGTAGCGCTTGCCCTGACGTTCGGGTTGCTGCGTGGTGTTGTGGGCATAGTTGATGGGAATCTGGCCATTGTCGCGGGGCCACGCGAAGGGCAGCTTGCCACCAGGAACCGCATCGCCATAGAGAAGATTCGCGACGGCGTTTCCGCCCTGGGTACCGGGATACCAAATTTCAACGATCGAAGGAACGTGCTCGACGGCCCACTTGATGTTGAGCGGGCGGCCGCTCATAAGAAGCAGAACAACCGGTTTCCCGGTGGCCACAACGTTTTCGAGGAGTTGTTCTTCCTGGTCAGGAAGATCGAGAGATTCGCGCGAGGCCCCTTCGCCAATCATGTTCTGAGCTTCGCCGAGGACGAGAACGGTGAGGTCCGACGATTGGGCGAGATTGACGGCTTTAGACATTTCGTCTTTGGCTTGGTCGGCAGACCAGAGCTTGACCGGGGGCGTTTTCAAAAGGTCATCGAAGAACGAAGGAAATTTGCGAGTGATTTGCACGCCAGGAGCGTAGCCGACCTCGACTTGCGAGCCGAGTTTGTTGCGAATGCCGGCCACTATTGTGACGGTTTCGGATACATCGGGCTTGAGGGACCAGGGACCGATGGTGTCGATCTGCGAGTCCGCCAGCGGACCGAGAACGGCGACCTTTTTGTAAGAGGTCTTGCTTAAGGGCAGCAGCTTGCCTTCATTGCGGAGGAGGACCGCGGTGCGCTCGGCAACTTCGCGAGCGGTGGTGCGATGGTCGGGATCGGTGAGGACTTGCTTGGCGTGCGCTTCGTCGGCGTAAGGGTGTTCGAACAGGCCGAGACGGATTTTCATTTCCAGTATGCGGCGGGAAGAATCGTCGATTTGCTTTTCGGTGACCTGGTGAGTCTGCACGAGATTTAGAAGATTTTCGGAGTAGGCGTTGTTGGTCAGGGCCATTTCCATGTCGACGCCTGCGTCGAGGGCGCGCTTGGCGGCGTCGGCAAAGTCCTTAGCGTAGCCGTGCGTTTTCAGACTTTTTACGGCATCGGCATCGCTGACCACGAAACCCTGAAACTTCCATTGATCGCGAAGAACGTCGGTGAGCAGCCAGCGATTGCCGGTGGCAGGCACGTCGTTTAGATCCATGTAGGCGCTCATGGCGGAGCCGACTCCCGCCTTGACCGCAGCATGGAAGGGCGGCAGATAAACGTTGTACATCAGATCGTCGGGGATGTAGACCTCGTCGTAATCGCGGCCACCTTGCGCAGCGCCATAACCCGCAAAATGCTTCATGCACGCGAGGATGTGGTCGGGGGCGCCAATGTAGTCGCCCTGAAAGCCGCGCACTTGCGCTACAGCCATGGCCGAGCCGAGATAAGGATCCTCTCCCGCACCTTCGACCATGCGGCCCCAGCGAGGATCGCGCGCAATGTCCAGCATAGGCGCAAAAGCCCAGTTGATGCCGTCCGCACTCGCTTCCTTTGCGGCGACGGTTTGTTCTTTCACGGCCACGGCGGGATCCCAGGAAGCTGCGATGGCGATGGGCACCGGAAAAATGGTGCGGAAACCGTGGATCACATCGAAGCCGAAGATGAGCGGAATATGCAGGCGCGATTTCTCGACAGCGAGATGCTGGAAATGATTGATCTGCGCGGGATCAGTAGCAAAAAGAATCGAGCCCACTTTACCTTTGACGATCTGCTCGTCGAGATCTTCGGGCATGAGAATGGTGAAGAACTGGGTAAGTTGGCCGATTTTTTCTTCGACAGTCATTTTTTGAAGGAGGGCGTCAGCGCGCTGGCGAACTTCGGCGTCGGAGAGAGCTTGGACGCCAGCTTTGGCAGCGGCGGTAACGGGAGCTTGCGAAGAAATGCGTGGAACCAGGGACAGCAAAACCACAGACGTTAAAACGACAGCGAGCAGTACCGCGAATTTGCGTGCATTGTTCGTTCGCATGGGGCAACCTCCCGCGAATCGGATGAAACATAAATGGTGTGTTAGATAGAGCAAAAGCGGCCGGAGAAGCGAGGTCAAGATTCCGGCGTCCCTGTTCCGTGGGTAGTGTAGCAAACCGTAATCTGATTTCGAAGGTTAGGCGGGCAATCTGACCGCGCCCGGAATGACGCCTTTTTGTATTGGCCTACGCACCTATTGGGCGTGGGTGGGCGCAAGTTGTGGCGCGGATACCGGCGCAGGTGGAAGTTGCAGGAAGTCGGGCAGGGACTTGGCGGCACGGCCCATGGCGCGGGCCAAGCTGAGTTTGGCGATGTTGTGCGCGAAGACCGCGTTGATGTAATCCAGTTGGGCGGCAGTGGCGGTTTCCTGGGCCTGCGTGTAATCCACAGTTGTGCTGACGCCAGCCTCGAGTTTCTGGTGGGTGAGCTCGGCGGCTTCGCGCGTGACTTGCACGTTCCTTTGCGCGACCTCGACTTGACTGGCAGCCGCCTGTAGGTCCAGGAAAGCGCTGCGCACATCGCCTTCAATCTGGCTCTTTAAATCTGCGCATTCGGCGCGGCGCTGCGCAAGCGTGGCGTCGGCCTGCTCCACATCGCCACTAACGCGGCCGCCCTGCCAGATGGGAATTTTCATGTTGGCGGTGGCAGTGTAGGTGGTCTGCAACTGACCAGGAGTGACACCAATGCCGCCGACATCGGCATTGACGCTGATGGAAGGATAGCGCTCGGCGCGCGCCGCCGCTTTGGCACGCATCGCCGCTTGCAACTGTGCGTCGGCTGCTTTCAAGTCGGCGCGCTGCGCCAGGGCCTGAGTTACAGCATCGCTGACGGTCAGAGGCATCGCAGGAGCAAACGGGATTTCGTCGATGACTTCGTACTGGTCCGTAGGAGGCAAGCCGACCATGCGCGCAAGATTAATTTTTTGTTTGGCGTAATCGTTCTGCAGGGACAGCAAACGAGTCTGCTCGGTAAGTAGCTGCACCTGATTCTTGTCCGCGTCCACTTTGGCGATAATGCCACGCGCGAGTTGCTGGACGCTCTGCTGGTAAACAGCGTCCGCAGCAGCAACTTGTGCTTGCTCGGCCGCCAGGCGCGCCTTGGCGGCGGTAACTTGCAAGTAAGCGCCACCGACGGCGAGCACGATCAGGTCGCGGGCGTCCATGGCGGAATAACGGTTGGCGCGCGTGACGTCATTGCTGGCGCGGTAATTGTTGAGCGAGGTGACATCCAGAACGGTTTGCGAGAGATGTGCGCGGAAATCTACGTAATTGAAGGGGCCGATCACCTGGGGAAAGTTGAATCCCGGAAAATTGAAACGGAAACCGAGAGCACGCAGGTCTTCGGTCTCCACATTTTCCATGGCGGTGCCGGTGAGGTTGGGCAGCAAATTGGCACGCTCAGACTTGGCTTGGCCTTCGGCTTGCCGTACCGCCTGGGTGGCGCCCGTTTGCCCGAGGTTATAGGAGAGAGCGCGGAGAATGGCTTCCTGAAAACCGAGCTTGCCATTGAAAGGCATCAGTTTGGTGGAAGGAGTGCTCCCCGAGTAGTTGCCGGTGGCTTGCACGGTAGAGTTGATGGTGTTGACGCTAGTGGTGACGCCGGCGATCGGAGTCTCCGTAGCTTTGACGGTACCGCCGGTTTCTGCACTGCGGCCGGATAGAGGCAATTGCACAGCGGGAGTCGCGGTCTGGGGCGCCGCGGAGGGGCCGATCTGCGCGGAAGCGGTGGATGCAAACATGAGAGAGGCGGCCGAGAAGGCTGCCAGAAAAATGAGCGGGCGTAGGCCTTGTGGTTGAATTCGCAATGGGTGGTGCGGGATGTAGTGCTGTGCGATTGTCGGCATGCGTAAGAAGCTCCCTCGAGATCACGTCAACTGAGTTGTTTGCGGAAACGCCAGATGCTGAGCGCCACTAAAACTAGAGTGAAAGTGAGAAGGGCCAGGAAGTTGGGCCACAAAGTGGCCATGCCACTGCCCTTGATCATGGCGCCGCGGGAAATTTGTCCGAAATGCTGAATAGGATTGAATTGAGCTACCGGTTGCATCCACTTGGGCATGGCTTCCACCGGAGTGAACGCACCGGAAAGCGAAGTAAGCGGCGGATTGACGAAAAACAGGGTGAGCTGCGCTTGGCGCGCGGACCGAGTGAACGTGGCAATGAAGGTGCCGATGCTGATGCCGCAGAGCAGGCAAAGCGCTGCGGCCGCTAAGACCAGCAGGGCATTGCCCCGAAAGGGAATATCGAATACCACGCGCATGAGTACCACGGCCATAAGGCCCATCATGCACAGCAGCGCGAAGAGCGGAAAAAGCTTCGCCACAATGATCTGCGTGGTGGAGGCGGGAGACATGAGGAGTTGTTCGAGCGTGCCGGTTTCGCGTTCTTTGACCATGGCGGAAGAAGCGATGAGCGATCCGTTGAGAATCAGAAGGACGCCGAGGATGCCGGAAACGATGAACCAGGTGGGCTCGAGACCGGGATTGTAGAGATACGTGGGATCGATGATGACTTGGCCTTTGCTGCTTACATCCGGCGCGGCAATCTGGCGAAATTGCGCGTGAATTCCCTGCGCGACGAGATTCTGGCTGTAGGTGGCGATCACACCTTGCGCGTAGGCCTGCGCGATCGTGGCGGTGTTGGAGTTCATGGCGTTCAGCAGAACCTGCACGGTAACCGGGCGTCCGCGACGCAAATCCCGGGCGTAGTCATAAGGAATCACCAGGCCGGCATCGAGTTTGCCGTTGGCGATGTCTTTGAAAGATACGTGCCGCTCGGCGCGAAGCTCTTGCTTTCGGTCATCTGCGAAATCAGTTCCCGGCTTTCGGGAGTCTTGCTGTCGTCAACCACGCCGAGATGCAAGTTGGCGACAGTGGGATTGAGGGCGAAACCAAAGAGCAGAAGTTGCAGCGTGGGCGGAACAATGAGAGACATTGCCAGCCGGCGGTCCCGCAGAATCTGCTGAAATTCCTTGCGCACCAGAGCCAGCATGCGAGAGCTGATGAGGGAACGGAGTTTTCGCATGCTACACCTTCACCTGCATGCGGCGCATGTTGCGCCACGCGAGAAGGTAGAAAGCGCCGCCGATCGCGCCGATAATAAGTACCTTGTACCAGACGGCCGGCCAGCCCCCGCCGGCAAGCATAGAGTCGCGGACGACCTCGATGTAGTAGCGGCCCCAGACAAAGTTAGAAAGCCAGCGAATCGAGCCGGGAATATTGGAGATCGGGAAAAGCAAGCCAGAGAACATGTAAACCAGCAGGAAACCAGTGAGGGCGATGGCCTGCACGGCGGCAACTTGGCTGGGAATCGCGGCACCAATCATGTTGCCGAACGTGGTGACGCAGAACATGTAGAGAATCGTGGCAACGATGAAGGGCGTAGGATCGCCGGCAAAGCGCAAGCCGAACCCGAAGAACAAAATCGCAAGCATGATCAGAGCTTCGCCAGTAGCAACGATCATGAACGCCAAAATCTTGCCCAGTAGAAATTCGTGGGCGGAAATATTGGCAACGTAAACCTGCAGGATGGTTTTTTGCTCGCCTTCCTTGGACATGGCGAGCGTGGCCAGCAACGGCGGGAAGATGGACATGGCCATGACGAAAATGCCGGGTCCATAGAACTGCTGCGAGGATCGGCTGGGGTTGTACCACAGACGAATCGCGGCGGTAACCGGCTGCGGAAGCGTGGCGCCACCAAGCTGCGTGTTGTAAGCGCGCACAATTTGCGCGGCGTCGCCGGCGATGATCTGCGCGGTGTTGGAGTCCGAACCATCGATGAGCATCTGCACCTGGGCGTTCTGGCCTCTCGCGATGCGCCGGCCAAAATCTTCGGGAATGATCAGCGCACCGCGGGCCTTGTTGGCGGTGAAGGCGTCTTGCGGCTGCTTATCGGTAGGCCAAGCCACGATGTGGAAGCTGATGGCGTTGCGAAAGGCGTCCACGAGTCTCTGAGAAGCAATGGACGAATCGAGATTCTGCACGATGATGGGAAGATCGTTGACGGTGAGCGAGATGGCGGTGGTTTGCAGGAGAAGCAAAATCACAGGAAGCAGAAGAGCAAGAGCCACCGCAAGGCGATCGCGCAACAGTTGCGTGAGTTCCTTCCGGGCTTGAGCGAAAATGCGGCGCATTGCGGTACTCCCTGTGCTGTTCCTTTCGTTAATCCTCGGACGCGAATTTGCCCTGCTGGCGGGCATGTTCGACGACGCTGATGAAAACGTCCTCGAGCGAGAAACGGCCTTCGCGCGCTTCCAGCACGCGGATCCCGGCGCTTTCGAGTTTTTCGCGGGTGGCGCGAATGGCAACATCGGCGGAATCGTCGCTGATCACGTGAAGCCAGCGGCCAAAAATGGACACGCGCCAGTGGCCGGTATCGGACTTGAGCAAATCGGCGGCGCGCTGGGTTTGGTCCACACGAAATTCCAGCAGGTGACCTTTTTGTTGCGCTTTGATTTCGCTGGGCGTGCCTTCCAGCAATAGTTCGCCGGCAACCATCAGGCCGAGACGATTACATTGCTCGGCTTCCTCGAGATAGTGCGTGGTGACCAGAACGGCGGTGCCGGAGTCTGCGAGGTGATTGATCATCGACCAAAAGGCGCGGCGGGCCAGCGGATCGACCCCGGAAGTAGGTTCGTCGAGAAAGACGATGCCCGGCTCGTGCATGATCGCAGAGCCGAACGCTACGCGCTGCTTCCAACCGCCGGGCAGGCTGCCGGTCAATTGATGCTGCTTCCCTTCCAATCCTGAGAATTGCAGCACCCAGCGCTCTTTCTCCTGCTGCTCTTCAGGCGACACGCCGTAGACGCCGGCAAAGAACTGGAGATTTTCTTCGATCGTCAAATCGTCGTAGAGCGAAAATTTTTGCGACATGTAGCCAATTTGCTGGCGAACACGCATGGAGCGGAAGGCTTCCGCTTGCCCGGCAAGCTGCATCGAGCCGTGTGTAGCCTCCAGAAGGCCACAAAGCATTTTGATGGTGGTGGTTTTGCCGGCCCCGTTAGCGCCAAGCAGGCCGTAAATTTCGCCGTAGTTCACTTGCAGGCTGACGTCGTGGACCGCGGTGAAGGAACCGAACTGCTTGGTAAGCCCGCGGGCGCCGATGGCGACTTGGCCCCGGAGGTTGCGGTGGAGGTGGCGACTGGGGAAAGGCTCATCGGTGGTGCGCTCGCCCAGCGCGCGTAATGTGGCTACGAAGGTGTTTTCGAGGGTCGGCTCGTCAACATGCAAGTCATCGATGGCCAGATGATTCTGTTCCATGATGCGTTGTACGTCGGCTTGTGCGCGAGCCGCATCGTGAGAAAGCAGGTCAAGACGATCGCCGAATCGCTGCAAGTCGAAAATTTCGGTGTGTTGAGATCGCGAGATCGCCTGCAACGCTTGCTGAAGTTGCGGAGTCCGCAATTCCAAGCGCCTGGCGTTGAGGCTGCCGCGAATTTCTTCCGGTGTTCCGATCTGGCGGATTTCGCCCTGATGAATCAGGGCGATGCGGTGGCAGCGTTCGGCTTCGTCGAGATAAGGAGTGGCAACGACCACGGTGAGGCCTTCTCCAGCGAGATGCGCGACTGTGTCCCAAAATTCGCGGCGGGAAACTGGATCGACGCCGGTGGTGGGCTCGTCGAGCAGAAGAATGTGGGGTTCAGCCACGAGCGCGCACACCAGCGCGAGTTTCTGCTTCATGCCGCCGCTAAGCTGGCCTGCGAGACGCGAGGAAAAGCGATCCATGTCGAAAGCGCGCAGGTAACGCTGGCCCCGCTCGGCGATGTCGGCTTCGGTGACGTGGCGCAATTGGCCGACATAGCGAATGTTTTCCATGACGCTGAGATCGAGATACAAGCTGAAAGCTTGCGTGAGGTAGCCGGTTTGCGAGCGGGCGTCGCGGGCCGCGATGCCGAAAATTTCGGCGCTGCCTTTCGTGGCTTCCATGACGCCGGCGAGGATTTGGAAGGTAGTGGTTTTGCCGGCACCGTCGGCTCCAATGAGCCCGAAGATTTCCCCACGTTCCACGGAAAAGTTAATGCCGCGGACGGCTTCGAGCGGGCCGTAGCGCTTCCACAGATCGCGCACAACAATCGCCGTTGCGCTGGAGTTGGCACCAGCACGGTGCACCGCTGTGCGCTCGCTGACGGCGCTGCTCATTGCGTGCGCCTGTGCTTGGGCCAAGCGGTGCCGGTGACCAGGATTTCGCCGTCAGCGGGCATGCCGGGCTTAGCGAACCCGATGCCCTGAGTTAGCTGGAGCTTTACTCCCACGACTTGCTTGACGCGATCGTTCCGAAAGTAAGTATTTTCCGGAGTGAACGTGGCCTGCGGATCGATGCGGAGCACGTAGGCGTCAAGCGCCTGATCGGGATTTGAGTCGAGAAAGACGTGGCACGGCTGGCCAATTTTCAGCTTGCCAATCTCCCCTTCGGGAATGAAGCCGCGAAGATAAACTTTGCTGAGATCGAGAAGAGTGATGATCGCGGTGCCCGCTTGCACCACTTCTCCGGGCTCCGCGGTGCGCGTGATGACCGTTCCGGTGAAGGGCGCGTGGACGGTGAGATCCGCGCGGTTCGCTTCGGCTTCGGCCAGTTGCGCCTGGGCCTGCTCGGTCTGTGCTTTCGAGGCAGCCACTTGCGCCCGCTGCTGAATGATCTGCCGTTGCGTGCCGGCCACCTGGGCATCACGAATCTTGGGATTGTCCAGCATCGCCTGTGCCGTGGTTACCGCACCTTTGGCGGACTCCACGCGGCGCTGCGCAGCCAGCACAGCGGCTTGCTGTTGATCGGCAGTGGCTTCCGCTTGCAGCCCTTGCTGCTCGGAAACAGCGCCGGTCTTGGCGAGCTTCATGTACGCATCACGATTGAATTCGGCAAGCTTGAGCGCGGCTTGTTGCTGCGCCAGATCGGCTTCGGCGGCGGTTAGATCGGCCTGAGCTTGGCGCACGCGGCCCTCCGCGTCGGTTTTGGATTGCGCGGTTTGCAGCTGATTTTCGCGAAGCTGTTCCTGAAGGACGTTGATCTGTTCGTCGGCCGATTGCGCTTTGGCCTGTGCATCAATTAACGCGGCGCGCGCGGCGGCCTCTTGCGCCTTGATCTGCGCGTCGTCGAGTATGGCAATCACATCACCCAATTTGACCGAGTCACCTTCACGGACCGTGATTTCGAGGATTTTCCCCGTGACTTTTGGAGCCACCGCGGAGTCGTCGCCTTCAATCCGGCCGCTGACTGCCACGATACTGGCCGGGAGGCTCGGGTTGGCGAAGAAAACTTTCCAGATGAACAGCAGCAGCACGATGGCGCCAACGATAGCGAGAATGCGAGGGACTTTGCCGCGGGGCGGGCGCTCCTCGGCAGCCGCCGCTGTGGCCGGTTTGGCCGCGAGCTGAGCCGGGGCAGCGGCCGGAGATTTGTCGACCACCGGTGGTGCGGCGGATGCTTGCGCGTCAGTCATGGATATGTGCTCCGGAACCTTTTTCTTTGGATACGTGCGAAGGACGCCGCGAATTACGAGCAATTGCGCCGGACGCAGCACCGCCATTTGGCGTTGTTAGCTTGGGACTTCCCATATGCTCGTGTTCATGACGCGCCATCTGTTGGAGGGCCGCCAGCGTAAACTCCGCGATGTGCCCGGCAATACGTTCGAGCCGCTCGGGAGTGAGCTTCAGATCCGGCTGCAAACGGGAAAGAACCGGTTGGGAATAAGTGTAGAAAATGACCTGACCCATGATGCTGTTGTTACACAGGCGCGTGGTCTCATGTTCCGCGGGCAGGCCGATAATTTCGCCGACGGCTTTCAGGACGCGCTCGTAAATCGGGCGCATGCCTTCATCGACTACTCGGGTCATCGCCGGAGTAGGCTCGGAAAATTCGTGCATGACAATGTTGAAACCCCAGTCT
>Ga0335072_10012941_pt1 | contig 11902 bp, 13 predicted proteins | sample Lox_Sample_21_FD_206725 | JGI IMG/M metagenome (GOLD analysis project Ga0335072, IMG submission 206725) | Soil microbial communities from Loxahatchee National Wildlife Refuge, Florida, United States - Lox_Sample_2.1 | ecosystem: Environmental > Terrestrial > Soil > Wetlands | place: USA...
CTCCCCACAATTCTTCAAGTAAAGGAGACTGAACGCCTTGATCGAGTGGAATTGAAGAATGAATTGTCCGACCTCGCGAAGATATGATGGAAACAGCTGGAAATGCTGGCAATAAGTGGATTCAACCAGAAGCTTCAGAAAAGACCTAAAAAGACATGTCCGGCATCGTGCCGAGAAAGTTAGTGAAAAAGCTGCCCTTCACTTCGAAACCGAATATCCACAATGCGAGGATGATGATACTGTATGAGGATGGCGGCTGAATCCCTTCATTTGAAGATACCGAAGTTCGTGAAGGCTTTCTGGCTTCTAAATGTACGAACTTTAGGACTGGAATTGAAAGAGGTGCATGGCAATCGAGCCTGGAGTTTTTGAGACCTCGTGTCGAAGGTGAATGCCTGTCCGTCGGACAGCCCGGGTTGCTGGGACAACGGAGCTGTTGGTGAAAAGGACAACCAAATCTTGGCATGGACATCAATTGGAATCCTTCGTAGAATTTTAATTTAGGACAAAGTAGATATGTCAAATGGTACAGAAAAGGTGGGACAGTACTTTGGTGTTCAATCGTCCTCATCATGGCTTGACATTCCGTGGACTTTGTAACATTCACGCCGTCAGATAGAGACCAATTGTGCAGGTCAGATAAATAGTTGCAAACGACTCTTGACGCGGAAATGCTTACTGCAGGGTAAGTCCGTTCAAACGAATTGTCAGTGAGCCCGGTTACGTGTGTAGGGCTAGCAATTACCCCTGAGTAGCACGCACACTGCTAACATAAGATCGTCGAATTCGCCTCAGATGTAATGAAATTATTCTCGATCGCCCTCCTCACCATACAACACACGACACACCATCATCGCCCCCGAGCGCCTTTCATGTCCGCCCAAACAACCAGGAAACCTCAAAGTTCACCCACCAAAGACAAGTCCTCAGCGTCTCCGCGCCCCAGGACACCATTGCTCGATTGGGAGCCAAGAGGAGAATCCCCAATTTCTCTTTCCGTCCCCCTCATCTCCAACTCAACAACGCTAATCCACTACATTAATCCGTCTTACCCTACGGATCCCTCGACATAACCTTTATCAAAAGCCGCTTTTGCTTCGTAACAATGTGCAATGCAGTACGCAACCCCCTAAACATCATCAGCTTGGAAATCTTCCCGACGACTATACCATAACGCCCCAAATAAGACAAATGAACGTCCAGATCCACGTGGCCATACAATCCCTCCATTTCCTCCCAACCCCCAATCTGATAGGAATAAGGTCATAATATCGCTTCCCATTTTCCATTGTCTCCCGTGGAATGTATAATTCGTCAGCCTCATCAGACGTCAAGAGCATGTTCAACACTCCATCTGAAGTTTTGCCCCCCAAAGTTCCGTTGGATTCTGTGACCTGTGCAAACAAATCGACATTATCCAATTTGAAGCTTTTTTTCGTTATTCTTTCAAACCTCGTGTCTGGCACCCGAGATCGGAGTAATGATGTTGTGTCTTGAGTTTGTGTTGTGTGGCGGTCGTGAGGAGGGCGATGGTGTCAATTTGATTGCATCTGACCTGACTTCGAAAGGGAAAATTCCTCGAGAGGGACCACTGAAATGCATTGAAAAACAGTCATCAAAATAACCTCTGAAAGAGCACTTCAGCTGTTTCCGAGGCCAAGAAGCCCTCAGCCTGGCGGACGAAGAATAGTTGAATGATTGTAAGTCCAGAACAGATCGTTGGCGTGACTGAAACGAACGCTGTGGGTTCCGTTCTCAATTCAAATTTGGGCTAATGGAAAAAAATCTTGATGACATTCCTAGAATTGATATAGTTGGAACTGATGGTGGCCTCGCAAGACACAGGAAGAAATAGATACTTCCATGGAGTCAGAAAAATGCGTTGAAGAGAAAGTTAGGACCGACTTCGTTATTCAGACTGATGCGACAGAGAATGCAACTCCTAGACGGTAGAATTAGCATTTGGTAGAGAAGTGCTGTAGGAACACAAAGAGAGTAGGATGATGAAACCAATGGAGAAGGGGAGATACGTACGGAATAAGAAAGACAGGATTCGACATCTTAGAAGAAGGAGAGGTAACGGCAAGGAGAAAAGAGGCTAATAACATAAATGCAAGGAAACCGTGGCTCAATGGCATTATCCACTTGTTCTGGCATGTTGTTGGGTTGTTGCACTTGTTGGATGACTTGTTGTTGGGGACTTGTTTAAGATACTCCTCAACGGAGCCAATGACAAGAATTGGAAAGGGCCCAAGTTGCAAGACGATTGACGTCGAGTGGTCCTAGAGACGAGAATACCCCTCTTCTGAGTTTTTCCAGGCCAGATTGCAAAATATACGTGAGATGAGTTGAATGCTGCGGGTCGAGAAATAGTTTCGCTCTGAATTAGAGATCTCCGTCAGCCAAAAGTCTTCATCTGAAACGCGGTGGCTATTAAATTTGAATAAATTGATAGTTCTGTTACTGGAATGCTGAATCCCTTAGAGTAGATTGAAGAATGTAAACTCGTGCCAAACTATTGGAAGATTTGGTACAATTAAATTGCGTCCTTTGTGAGGATGGAGGGTGTTTTGTTTTTTCATGTAGGTTGCTGCCAAGATGGAGATGTACAACGTCCTAATCGATAAACCTGTAACATGCTTGAACAAGAGAATAAACCAGTACCACAACTTTGAACTCAGTGGTCAGATGGTTGGAGCGTCAGATGCGGAACTGGTGAGATAGTGAGAGGGACAGTTGCCACGGCAACCCGCCTGTTTTCTGATACGACAACCAGACATGTCCGCCGTTTGGTCAATCCGCGTCGACACTAGAATTCGAATTACATTCTAACCACGTCACATATACGTCCATAAAAGTGGGAAACATAGCGGACTGGATATAAACAACAGCTCCCTGGAAGATTAGTCTTCTTAGCTACGCTTATGTTCACTTAAAGACGTTTGGTTTAGATCGTCAGATACAAGACATTCTACGATTCATGTAAATACATATTAACCCAGAACACACGTTACCAAGCCAAGATTCTCGACCAATAGTTCCCAGTAGTACACAAACCACGTGCAAGTAGTTACACTCAAATCGTGAGACACGAATCCGTGAGATCATCAAAAACCAAATCCAAATCTCCAACAACATCTGCCACAACATCTGCAACAACAGTAGCAATAACAGCCTCAGAAATACATCAATGCTTTCGTTCCAACAAAGAGTTCAGGCGGAAGATGTTCAAGATGAGCCTCTCTTTCCATCCGTCTACGGTACTTACCTGTTTTCGTCTTGCCCCTACCTCCTCCTGGAGATTGCTTTCCTCATTCGATTCTCACTGCATTTGCTGCCACATTCCCTACTTCAATGAAAGAGGCTAATTTTGCTCTCTAGAATTTACTCATACCCTCTTGATGCAGCGATACGGTAGCATCTCTCCTGTTTCGATGCTCAGCCTTGCATTGGGGATCTTGATTTGGATCGGAGAACTGCTTCAAAAAGTTCCTCCCTCCTGGGCATCACCCGTCTCCACAGCCCTCAACATCCTCTTCTTGATCTTTTACATCTCCGGTCCAAAGAATCAAGTCACTGAGCCTCAAATCTCCATCCCCATCACCCTTGCCACTTGTATCTACGGTATCATAGAATTTAGCTACAGCACCATCAACCAACGAGCCTTTCCAATTGTCGAAATCTCCGTCTACTTCTTCCGGCTCCCTATCTTTTCTACGCTTAGCCTGTCTGCCACCGCATACTGTTGGATCAGGGGATTAGGGAGGAGTTTGAGAAACCTTTTGTCGAAAGACCCCAAGGAGTATTGATGGATCATTATTCTTAGTAGGCTGCAGGGAGGATAGTTTGCTGTGATGCTTGAAGAACGGTCAACTTCTGCATTAAACTCAATTTCTTTTTTCGGTAGAGGATGGGCATGTCTGTAGGTGGTTGGTAGGTTGAATCAAACATTATTCATGTAAAGTGGTGAAGAGAGGAGGTATTCGAATTGCTGTCTTTTCATACAGGTCTCAAAAGATTCTCACTGCGTCAAGTTCCCTTCCGCCGTTGAAGGTTCTGGAAAAGTTCAAGAACATTCTACATTCCTCATCATTTGCCCCTGCTTCAAAACCCAAAGCAACCACAGCAGCGACGTACTAACCACAATCAGCTAACACAAACTTCAGGAGATTACCGCAGTTATGAGAACATTAAGAACCAAATAGGTGAGATACACCTTGAAATACTCCCACTCTCTTCTCCACTCTCCCATTGTGACTGATATGGCCTCATAATACGTTGTCCCGTTTCTTGTTAGTTCTCTCTCCTTCAGGACCCACAAGTGATCATGATTCTTGGGACCTTGAAGCACAATGTTTAGGAGTCCATCTGAATTCCTTTCAATCCTTTCCCAATCTACCCCAAGATTTCGCAATTGAGAGGGAAGTTCTGGGCTCTTTTCGAGGACGCTTTTTAGCTCGTCAGCCGATACCACTGAAAAGTGCAATCCTCTCGCACTTCTAGGATACTTGGCAATGTAACGCTTAACCATCACGTGGGCCAGGTAAGACAATACTGCAACTACCACGCAACTCACCAATATCACTCCTGATTTGGGGATGTCTGAAAACCGCACCGTTAACCCGGGCAGAAACTCAACTGTCATGACGGGCGGGTGGAGGGAAAGTCGAGGAAAAATGGTAGATAAGGATTTCCAAAACGGAAAACGTATCCCAAGATTGATCGCCGTCCATCTGACTGACCTTGAGGCGGAGATCAGATTTCGCATATCGCACATCACTTGGAGAATCGAGCAAAATTGTATTGCGACACACATCTATATCCACTATTTGCGGAAACTATCAAAATCAGATCTTAATACCACCAAATGGAGTAAACCTGTATACCGTTTAATATACTCCAAGCCCAGAGTTCGATCTCCAGTTCGAGTCCATAGCAACCCATCAATCGTGTGTTCATCAATATCAGCCACTGTACCACCTTATCCAGCATTCATCCCTCTTGCTCAAGGTTCAAACAAAATTCCCATTCTGCGGTTTGTTCTTTCTATTTTCGCCGACTGGAAAATGAAGAAGTTCAACATAGATGAATGTCGTGGGGGCAATGACTTCCAACTTCGATATCAACTGTTTGTTTAACACTGTCCACTTTCAATTGAGGAAACAAACGTTTACTTTCCCTTCCTATAGGGGAAGTGTTGGGGGCAAGTGTTGGGGGCCACCAATTGAGGAAATCTGCACGTCGTAGGAATCAAAATGGACAAAACATGTGGTACGGAACGACAGGGATGATGCAAAGTTGTGCTGTTTATTCGGTGCCGTTGAAAATGCGTTCGATTCCAATGAACACAAGAAGTCCGATAATTGAGGGATGCAAAGATGAAAGGAATGATATCTCGAAAGAGATAATGACTTGTCGAACGGTGGTGACTTGTGTGATGAAATGGTCGGGAATGGACACAATGGAGAGCATAGCCGTGTGATCCGTTGAAGCACAAGTATGAAAGGTCTAGCAGAATCAGCTCTTCTGAAATAGTAAAAGTGTTGATACGGTGTCCCAAAATGAGATCTGGAATCGCAATGGTGAGATGAGACCAAATGGTATGTTTTGTAGGGCCTGTCGTGGTTGAGGCCTTAATAAGAAAAGGAGATTCAAATTTGAGAAAGCGATGGTGGGGGCATGATTCCGAGGTATCGAAGCAAATCCGTCTCTGTGAGAATAAAATGAGAGTTGGCAGAGGCGAGAATATATAGGTAACATATAGGAACAATCGAAAGTAAGCGTAATCGACGGTTTATGTGTTGCATCAATACAGTTGAGTTTGGGTGACAAGATTTGACGAGATGTGCCCTCTTCGCAGGAATAAGTCGACTACAACGTCCTTCATTTGACACTTTCCAGTCAGTTGAGTTCGTCCAATGTGAATATGGTAGCTGGGAGCATCTGGTGAATAGGTGGCGTGAAATTAGTCCTTGGATTGTTGAGTTCGCTCACGGTAATTGAGATATATCGAATTGTGCCAAATGTAGGATATAGGATGAGGACCGGTCTACACTAATGTGTTTGGATTATCTCTGCGACACGGGGCTTTGACAATAGTTTGGTACATTTCTAACGGTGCAGCGGAGTCGAAGAAACCGGAAAAGAGGAGAACGATACGGAAGCAATCTGTGTTCCACAGAGCCATCAAGAGGGATTGTTTTGATAAATCCGCGACGGCAATGAATTGAGCTTTGGAGGTTGTGAAGCAGCGGCACTGGTGAGTTAAACAGAATACTCGTATTCCGTGGGTCTCACGGAACGGGGTACAGGCAAGTCGCCTCCGACGGAGAGAGACTAGGAGAATGAGAGCGAGCTGATGTGACTGAAGATCAGGAAGGATGTAGAGATCCGGATGGAATCGGGTTTCCATTTGCTCCATTCTGTGGGCGATAATATAGAATTGTTCGTTCATTCCGGTAAGCTGGAGATTCACTGAGATATGCCGGGGGAGCATCTGGCCAGGAGGTCCTTAGATCAAAGCCCCGAATTCCGGTTACCGTAACAAATGCGGGTCAGATGGTGCAACCGAATGAACATATTGGGTCGACCGATGCATTCGGGAACATTTGGTGATGACGAAGATATCGCAGTGCCAGAGACTATCGTAATGTGTCGTCTTACATGGTTCGCTAGCAGCTGTAAAGATCTTGGGTAGGAGTTTTCAAAGAAGTCTTTGAGAGTCGTTACGTCAAAGTACCACTACCCAAATAGAAAAAAGAGGTACCATGTAAGCTCAATCTCGCTTCCATCACCCTAATTGTTCTTTGGTGTTGTTCGGCGATGTTTGACGAGACAAATTTTCGCAACCTCATCTTAATAACGGATTTTCAATTGAACGTTCTGTGCAACGTCTCTGCATTGAGAATGATCGGTCATCTGATTGCATCGTGAGATGAATCGGTGCAAGATAATGGAGAACAGTGCATCTATTAGGACGCTGTAAAGAATTTGGGTGGGATTAGCCCCTGAATTGGTTTGAGTTGACGTGGAGAAGTTTTCGGCACAAATTGCGGACGACACCGCGCAAATTCGATCTCCTGTTGAAAGTGACTCACATGGACGACAAATAATCAACCTTCAAATGTATGCTTCACTTTGGGAGCACTTATATAACCAACACACGTTTCACACATACCTCCATCATGAGAATTGAACTTGTGGAAAAGCTATCAAATCAGTTCTACGCTCCATCTCTGCCAAAAAGCAAACTTTGAAAACAGATCTCAAGATATCGCCTCATCGCCAAAATCACAGCAAATAAGAATGCTTCAAAACGAAAAAGACCATATAATCACATAATAGGACAAGTATCGTCACCAAACGCCGGCATCAAAATATCGAATTATATCCCCCATCGTCCATCTAATCGGCGTATCATCCTCTGATCTCTCCGAATCATGATCCTAGGAACATGTCAGTCACGGCTACGAGCGGATTTTACCTCATCATTACTCGAGATCGACTCTGGTGATTCTAGAGTCTAAAAAATGTGAGCATATATATATCTGATAGTGGGTCCCACCTCCAAGTATTCAATTACGAACCGATCCTTCTCATCTCCTAGTTGCTCAGGCGAAGGGTAGGGGTCCTTGTCCATCCTCCTTTTGGACTCCCGGCCGTTCCCACTGTCTGGACCATGAGGTCGCTTTCGAGGAGTCACAGGACTCGGTATGTCCGTAGGTAGTGTTTGTAACATGACGGCCTTGTGAACCATCGACTGATATCTGTACATCCAACCATGGACATTAATTGCCATTGATATAAATTCGACACACCCTCTGACATTGAATAAATGATAGTCAGAAATATGCCACACATAAATGCTACTCTGGAGATGAGTGAGTTGGGAAGATACACAAAAGGCTAACCCGATCATCGTCTTCGTCATTTGGCCAAGCCGCCCAAAATTCAACCCAGTTGCCGACGTTTACAATGCCCAGAGCTAAAACTGGGAGATCGGTGTTTATTCGACCCTTCGCGATCCACTGAGCCTCCAACATACATCGTAATGTTTGTATAAGCTGGTTTTGGGCCAAAAAGCAGGAGCCATTATCACTCTTCCTCTCAATTGCAAACGTTGGAAAACAAAATTTTTCGCTGATGGCACCGCAAGAAAGGTCGCAAAATTCGGAAACAGAAAGGAGAGACTCAAGCCTCTCGTTGTCGAGAGAGTAAACAGAAGGAGGCTCGTCCTTGTAAACAGGGTCGTTGTACTGGCTGGCATCGAGGCGAGAACCGAACACAACATCCGGTTTCCGAGCAGTAAGATCCTTGGAGATTGCCGCAAGTTTCGAAGGGTATTCCAGTTGGACATCGCCCATGCTACATAAGATAAGCCATAACCGTCTGGGGATTGATACATTGTATTCATTTCAGATCTAGGATCAAATAAAGGCAAAAATATCGACTGTTTTGTAGACTCTGCCCATTTACTTTCTGTTCTACCAGTTGGATCGCCTTGGAAATGCATTTTTCTCGGTCTTCTCTCAAAGATATATTCGACAACGTCCGCTTGCCGTGGGTGAACAGTCGATGGACGTTCTCCCGTTGGATAGAAAAAGGCATCTGACATTTCTTCCATTTGTGGAAACTACAAATTAGTCTAACTTGACAGGTAAAAACCTTGTCTTTCATTTCTGCAGAAATGCATCTAGTCGGTGCGATAATCTCCTTGACATCTTTGTGAAGAGCTGGGTGATGTTGAAGGAATCCTTCAGTAATTCGCATATTCATGGCCGCAAATGTTGATCGATAAACAGATTTGCCTTCACTAGGAGTTGGAGGTGGGGAGGTCAGAGACGTTTCTTCGAGAGTAGATGCGGTACTTTCAGTCATTTAGAAATGCAATTTGAAGATGACAGTTGATGCTGAAGTGACGACGGAGCGTTGGAGGGGTGGAGAAAGTCTGGCGGATGGTGAGTGCGAACTGATTGTCTAGGATCTGCGAGCTCTCGCTGCTATTGGCTGGGGGAAGAAGTAGGCCTGGGTTAGGGTTTCCCATGGCGTGGCGGACGCCTGCCATTCCGGACAGGTCCTCCCTGGACCTTGCCCCTGGGCTGCTACGCCTCTGGCCTGCCACAAATGAGGCTTCCTAATTTCCGGTTTCATCATCGTCAGGGGCTTTGTTGCAACTCATGAATTTGCCCGTCGCCTAATTCATATCGTGTCGTACTCTCTTAACCTCCCTCTTGATCTGATGTAAAGATGGAATTACTTCGAATGATCATTCTTCTTTGGCTTGCGACCCTTCCTCGCAACGCTGCCCAATTCATAACTCAACCTTCGCAATGGCCAGGGTTCACCAACTATCGTACTTGCGTTCAATCAGCCTTCGAAGGGTGTTGCGACAGCAACATTCTTTATTACGTCCAATGCTCAAACTACAATTGTGCATGTAATTACACATCTGCTATACCCTCTCTCGTCTCCCTAGTCTCGTCGTATTGTTCCGGTAATCCAAGCGATATCCCCGTCGCAACATCCCTATTCGCCACCTTCTGTCAACAATTATTAACAACTACAATAACAATCACTCCTCCACCTATACAAACTGCTTTCATTTCGCAACCGAGTCAATGGACTCAATTCACCGATTTGAGATATTGTGCACAAAGTGCCCTTGACGCTTGTTGCGATGTCGATGTAGCGTATTATGTCGGCTGTGACGATTATGTATGTGCTTGTGCATATTCAGGAGCATTGAGTACAGTCTCCTCATTAGCGGAACAGTATTGCAGTGGCGATAGTTCGGATATCAAGATCGTAACATCAATCTGGACATCATTTTGTTCGCAACTCGTTATCACTGGAACAGCAACTCCTACACAAACACTTACTGCTCAGCCCGTAGTGGTCCAAACTGCCTTCATTTCGCAACCGTCAATGTGGCCTGGTTTCACCAATATACGGAGTTGTGCGCAAAGTGCCCTCGACGCATGTTGTGATGTCGATGTCGTGAATTATGTCGGATGTCAGGATTTCGCATGTGCCTGTGCATTTTCAGGAGCCTTGTCAACTGTTTCGTCGTTAGCAGCAAGTTATTGTGGGTCAAGTACCTCGGACATTTCAGTCGTAACGTCAATTTGGACCAACTTTTGTGCTCAACTTCTCATTACCTCCACCCTCACTGGTATTCCACCTGCAACTGGAACGGCGCCCCAAAATACACCATCATCTCCATCCACGAAATCCCCTCCGTCAACAATAACCTCTCCAACTTTGTCTGGAACACTTGTTGCACCCGCGCTAACAAATCCCTCGCAGTGGACTGGATATACCAATTTACGAACCTGCGCCCAATCCGTCTTCGGATGTTGTGGAGTTAACGTCCTCAACGCAATCGGCTGCGAAAATTACATCTGCGCTTGCGATTACGCTGATTCCCCATTCACAGTCTCCTCACTAGTTGTCTCATACTGTTCCAATAATCCCTCTGACGTCTCTGTCGTCACTAATCTCTGGCCATCCTTTTGCTCACAACTCGTTTCAACAGAAGCAATTGTCCAAAATGGACCTACACAAATACCGGCGAATACGACCAGCAGTAGTAGTGGAGGAGGAGGATTAAGTCATGATAGTTTGGTTGCTTTGATTGGGACTGTTGCGACTGTTGTGGGGACTTTAGTTGCTGTTGTGGCGTTGTGGTTTTCATATGATACTTGGTTGAGACATCATGGAAGAGAGAGACCACGATGGCGGTTTCCGCGATGGGCGAGGCGGCAGGCAGAGATTCACGGAGCCGATTCAGGCGAATTGAATTTTATAAATCGAAGCATTAATGCTGAAGTACCAAATACTGAAACCCGGCAAGTGACGATTGAGTGAGCGGCACCGTCGAGGGGTAAGGTCGAAGGTGTTGAGGGTGGGAGTTGCGGAACTGGATGGATTTGTTACCGGAATTCTGGAATGGGATCCCTCTAATGAGACGCGAAACACGTGCTGTTCGGCGCGGTTGTCGGAACTTGGCAGCTGCCCGCGAATTGCAATTGCGGAGCCGCTTCAACCAACCCCACAATTCATCACCCGATTTTCGATCGCCTCGGCAATTGATTCAACGAAGGTGGGACAACGGCAAAACAGTTCTGTACTTTGGCGCATTCCCGAACTTCAACTTCAGACAACTCCCTCCTCACGGAATTGTGCTCTTCAAATGGTCGCAGTTAAGCCTGGAGACAGGCTCTTGGTATATCCTTTAATTGGATCTTGCTGAATCCAGGTAACCGGCCCATCAGGCTACGTCGGAGCCCACGTTCTCGACCAATTACTTTCAAAAGGCTATAAGGTCCGGGGAACAGTCCGCTCACAACGTAAAATCAATCAAATTACCGCTAAATACCCTCATGTTGGAGATCAACTGGAATTGGTGATTGTGCAAGATGTGCAGGTAGACGGTATTTTCGATTCCCTGCTTCACGGTATGCAATATCAGAGATGTTGCTAATTGTAGATGTTGATGCAATTTGTCATGTTGCGAGTCCATTTCATTTTACTCCTGAGGATAATGTAAGGGATTTGCTTTTGCCGCCGATTAGAGGGACTTTAGGGGTTTTGAAATCCGCATTGAAGGCACCAACTGTTAAACGGATTGTGATTACTTCTACTATGGCCACAATGTCACATATTGGGAAGGGAGTTTGGCCGGGACATGTGTACAATGTATCATCCAAATATTTGCTTCTAGGGTGACTTGCTAATGTATAGGAAGAGGATTATAATCCTGCGACCTGGGAGGAATGTATTGATAATCCAGACGCACATTTTGTGTATTGTGCGGGGAAAACATTTGCAGAACGAGAAACTTGGAAATTCGTGGAAATGCATAATCCAAAATGGGACGTCATTACAATCCATCCTGCATTTA
>Ga0335072_10012943_pt1 | contig 11900 bp, 11 predicted proteins | sample Lox_Sample_21_FD_206725 | JGI IMG/M metagenome (GOLD analysis project Ga0335072, IMG submission 206725) | Soil microbial communities from Loxahatchee National Wildlife Refuge, Florida, United States - Lox_Sample_2.1 | ecosystem: Environmental > Terrestrial > Soil > Wetlands | place: USA...
CGCGCCAGCAAGCAGCCGGCGCCGACGGTGACGCAGACCGCGAACGCGATTGCCGCAACCGGCGCCAGCGCGGGCACCGGCAACCGGACTGGCAGCTGCAGCAGACCCGGACGTGCGGCCAGGCCGGCAATGCCCGCCAGTCCAGCGCCAGTGAGTGCTCGTCGCTCGGTGCGGCTCAGTGGCGCCAGCCGCTGAGCCGCGGCACTGAGCGCCGTAAGCCCGAGGTTCTGCTTCTGGTAGTGGAAGAACTGCCAGCCGAAGTACGGCAGCAGCAGCCAGTAGAGGCCTGCCCTCGGCACGCTGCCGGCGATCGCGCTGGCCCCGGATATCAGCGCGATCGGCCACCAGATGTACCGGGCCGGGTGCCGGCGCATGTGCGCGCGGACCTCCGGCACCGTGTAGAACCAGGCGGTCGAGGCCACGTGCACCGACGAACCGGTGAACAGCAGGAACGCGAGCCCTTCCGGAGTCGGCGCGCCGGCCGCCGGAGCGAGCGCGATGGCCGCTCCGGCGGCGGCGAGCGTGACTATCACCGTCCCGGCAAGCCAGGCCCGCGCGCCGGCTGAGCCGCCGGTCGCCCGGCCAACGGCAGCACCTTCACCCGCCGCGGGCCGCTCGCTCACGATCGTGCGCCCACTCGGTCCGGGCAGCTGCGATGGACTGGGCCGAACTAGCTCAGCCGCCACCGCAGCCGCCCGTTGCGGACGCCGCGTTCGCTGCCATCGCGATGAGCACAAGCAACGCGACGATCAGCGAAACCGGGATCAGCGCGAGCAGGACTGTGGCCGCCGTGCTGCGCTCGTTCGGCACGCCACGCGCTTCATCGTTCACCGCAGGGATCTCATGAGCCACGCCGGACATCTCAACGTTCACGACGGCCATGCTAGATCGGTTACCGATATACCGTCAACCGATAGCTCGTCTCCCGGACTAGGCATTGCGAGATCGGGCGACCGATGATGAGCGCATGACCGATCTGATCCTGCGCAACGCCCGGCTGACCGGACGTCAGTCGCTCACCGACATCCAGGTGGACCGCGGCGTGATCAGCGCTATCGGCGACGACGCGGCCGGCACCGGGGAAGCTCAGGCTGAGACCGGGACCGGTGACGGCCGAGCGCCAGCGCAAACCATCGACTTGGGCGGCCGGCTCGTTACTCCCCCGCTGGTGGAGCCGCACATACATCTCGACGCAGTCCTGACCGTCGGCCAGCCCCGGCCGAATGTCTCCGGCTCGCTGTTCGAGGGCATCGCGGTCTGGGCTGACCGGGTCACCGACCTCAGCTATGCCGACGTCCAGTCGCGCGTGCGGCAGGTGCTGCGGTGGCAACTGGCCTGCGGCGTGCAGCACGTCCGGAGTCACGTCGATGTCTGCGATCCCGAACTGACCGCGCTGCGCGCCCTGATTGATCTGCGCCAGGAGGTCCGGGGCCTGATCGACCTGCAGCTCGTGGCGTTCCCGCAGCAGAGCATTTTCGGCTACGACGGCGGTAGCGAGCTCATGCGCCGGGCCGCCGAACTCGGCGCGGACGTGGTCGGCGGCATCCCGCATTACGAGCTGACCAGGGAGGATGGCGTCGAGTCGGTGAAGTTCGCGCTGGCCCTGGCCGACGAGCATGGCCTGGCAGTCGATATTCACTGCGATGAGACCGACGACGATCACTCCCGCTTCGTCGAGGTGATGGCTGCCGAGACGATCAAGCGCGGGATGTCCGGCAAGGTCACCGCCAGCCACACCACCGCCATGCACTCGTATAACGGCGCCTACGCCTACCGGGTCATCAGCAACATCGCCAGAGCGGGACTGCACATGGTGACCAACCCGCTCGACAACTCGGTGCTGCAGGGGCGATTTGACACCGGCCCCATCCGCCGGGGCCATACCCGGGTGAAGCAACTTCTCGACGCCGGTGTCAACGTCTGCATCGGCCACGACTCGGTGATGGACCCGTGGTACCCGCTCGGCTACGGCGATCCGTTGCAGGCGGCGTTCGTGCTCGTGCACCTGGGTCAGCTGTCTGGCGAGGCGGAGCTGCGCCGGCTCATCGAAATGATCACGGCCAACCCGGCCGCCGCCCTCGGCATATCCGGCTACGGCTTGCGCGTCGGCGGCCCAGCTGACCTGGTCGTATTCGACGCGCCATCCGAGGCAGACGCGCTGCGCCTGATTGCGCCACGCACGCTCGTGTTGCGCCGCGGGGAGGTCGTGGCACGGGCCACGCCGGCTCAGCACACCGTCAACTGGCTGGGCGCTGAGGAACCAGTGACATTCCTGCGGCAATAACCGCCCGCCCAACTGCACACCCGGCGTGGCAGTACGCGCAGAAGCGTCTAGCCCTTGGCGGCGACGGGAACTACTTGAGGCGGTGGTTCCGGTACGGCTTCCCCACGCCGGATGATCTTCTTAGGTGCCGACTTGATGGGCCCCTGCCCCCACCAAGTCGCCACCTGAGATGGAGACGAAGGCGAGCCGGCCCCGCGACGGCTGCTCGCCCGCTTCCCAGCCATGCCGTCGCCTCGCAGCGGTGGGAGTCCCCCGCCCGCTGCACTCGCGTGAAGGGCCATCACCCTCGTCACCTGGAGTATTGTAACTACACATCTGTAGAAGATGGAACGGAGCGAGCGCGAAAGGCAGTTATGGACTCGTTTCTCACCCACGCCGGATATGCCGCCGTCATTCTCTTCGGTTTCCTCGAGGCATGCTGCGTTCCGATCCCATCGGAGATCACCTTCGGCTTCGCCGGCGTGCTGGCGTTCGAGGGCCACCTCAACCTGGCGCTGGTGATCATCGTCGGCACCATCGCCGAGGTGGCCGGCTCATACGTCTCCTACGGAGCCGGCCGTATCGCCGAGCGCCCGCTCATCGAAAGACTGGGCCGGTACCTGCTGATCACCAGGGCAGATATCGACCGGGCTGAACGCTTCCTGGCAGGCCGGGGCGCATGGGCGATCCCGGTCGGCAGGATGATGCCGTTCGTCCGCTCGTTTACCTCAGTGGTGGCGGGTCTCACCGGCGTGCGTGCGATCCGGTTCGGAGTGCTCAGCCTGATCGGCACCGCGGTGTATGCGAGCGTGATCGCGAGCATCGGATACGCGGTCGGCTCTGCCTGGCACACCGTCGCTCATGACCTGTCGCTGGCCGGCTACGTGTTTGCTGTCGTCGCGGTTGCCGCAATCGCGGCCTTCATCATCGTCAGGCTGCGCCACCAGCGGCGCGAGGTCCTTCAGACCCAGGCCAGCCAGGTTCGCGACCACGCGCCGCGCGCCTGACCGGTGGCGTCGGACGGCGGCGACTTCACATTTCACTGATTTTGTTCGCTCGAACCAGGACAAATCATGCGCTATAACGGACAAGATCGATGAAATGTCGCCGCCAGAAGCCTTACTGGCGACGCAGAACGGGCGAAACGGACGCGCAACCGGTCCTCAGCCAGCACGCGATCAGGACAGCGCTGCCTGCGCTAGCTCCACCATCCCGTGCACGTCCCCCGCGGCCTCAATCGCCGCCAGCCCGCAGACCGCCAGCACCGCGACCGCGAGGGCCAGCAGCACGATGCTGCTCCTCGGCGGCGGCCCGAGCAGTGCGTCTACCCGGCGCGGCACCGAGCCCCGGCTGCCGAGCTGACTAGGACCAGTCAGGTTGGCCAGCACCGCCGCGGAACTAGTCCGCCGGGCCGGCGCAGCCGCAGCGGCCAGCGCCGCCTTGGCTACCGTGTGCGCAACCAGCGGCCTGCTACCCGTTACGGATGCAGCGCGCTCGTCGGCCCAGCGCTCGACGCTGTAGTTGACGGCCGCGGCCAGCGGGCGCAGCAGCGGATTCGCGGCCGCGGCCAACCGCACCAGCGCCGTAAACACGTAATGGCACGCTGACACGTGCGCCCGCTCGTGCGCCAGGAGAGCTTCGCGCTCGGACTCGCTGAGAGCATCCATCATCCCGGAGGTGATCACGATCCTGCCGGGCCGTCCTGGAACCGCGTACGCGTCGACGCTGTCGTCGTCGATCGTGAGCACCTGCTCGCGGGCCGCTGACAGGCCGTCGCCCGCCAGGTGGCCTGTTTCCCGGCGTGCGGCCACCAGCGCCGCGACTCGCAGCCACGCCGCCCGCACCGATGCGAGTGCCGCTACGCCGAACAAGGCAGCCGCGATCACGCCAACGGGCAGCGTCGCCGGGTCCAGCCGGCCGACAGCCCGGAGCGACATGCCACCCAGCGTGGCGACCGCTGGAAGGCGCATCGCTGCGGCCATGGCAAGAAGGCCGAGCGCCGCGCAACTCGTTGCCGCCAGGACCAGCGCGCTTACAGTCAGCAGCCACGTCGCGGTCCGCGGCGGCAGCCGCTCGGCTAGCGGCCACCCGCCAAACGCGCCCAGCGCGGAAACGGCGATGGGCACGTATATGAGGACGTCCATGCCTGCCTATCCGGCTGCCGGATTCTGCTGGCCCGCGAGCATGCGGCGCAGCGCCTGTTCGTCCTCAAGCGACAGACCGGAGACGAACCGGGCGAGCACCGCCTCTCGGTCGGCCTCGGCGTCGAGGACCCCGCGCATCCGCCGGGCCGCGAGTCCTGGTTCGTCAGCGACCGGCGTATAGGAGTACGCCCGCCCGGCTCGATGACGAGTAAGCACGCCCTTGGCGTGCAGCCGCGACAGGATTGTCACCACCGTCGTATACGCGAGGTCGCCCTCCAGGGAGTCCCTGACCTGGCCGGGCGTCAGCGGCGTGCCCGCCGTCTGCAACACTGCCAGCGCGGCCGCCTCCAGCTCGCCGGCCGCGCGCCTGCCGCTCACGCCAGGTGTCCGCTCCGCCACGTGCCTCACGGCCCCCTGTCTTGCTCGCCTGCGCCGCTCGCACCGGCTCAGTCGGGTGGTCTAGCCTGGGAATCCGGCTCATACGACACGGCCGGCCTGTGGCCGAGTGTAGTTCAGGGGCACCGGCCTCGGGTGACGAAGAAGGTGACTGGCCGGGTACCGCTAGTTATCATCGGTAAATCTGGCCGCGCACGAGCTGGGGGCCTGGATGACCGGCGGGACGGCATGACGAAACCCTTGTGGGCCCGGCCTGCCTGCGACCCGGATCTGCCGGCGGACCTGCGGCTGCAGGTCGCTCGCGGCCGCCCTGGCGCCCAGTCTCCCGCGGATGGCAAGCCGAGATCCTCGGCCCTGCGGCGCTGGCGACAGCTGCGTGACCTCGATCGCCAGTCCGACAAGATCGTCTTCCCGCATGACCTGCACGGAACCGACCGGCTCCTGCTAGCCAGAGCGCAAATTGCCATCGACACCATCCTCGAGTCCGAGGTACGAGCCGCTGGCATGCTGGAGCCCGACGAGCCGGCGCTGCGACGGCACGAATGGGAGATCGCCTGTACTAGCCGCGAGCTGACGAGAGTACGTGCGCTGCCGGCCGCCGACGCTGCGACTGGTGCGATGACAGCGGCCGTGGTCGACGCCCAGCAACGCGCTCTTGCCCTCGCGGAGGAATCCACGATCAGCCGGATCCGCGCGCTTGAACGCTACGCCGAGCAGGTCGCCGCCGCTGACGCCGCCCACCGTGACTGGCAGGCGGCGCTGGGCCAGGGTGGCCTCAACGACGTCTACCTGGACCTAGTCGCCAGGACAGCAGCGGACGAGATTGCCGTAACTGAACTAGACGAGCTCACCGACCGAGCCGCGATGACCGCGCACGTGCTGAAGTCCAGCCTCCGGGACGCAGTCACGACCGCTGCGGCGCTGCCGCTGCCTGCGTCCCGGGCTGGCTAGCTGACGTTAGCTGGCTGGGCCAGTGCTCACCGGAACGCTGCACACCGCGCCACGGTCGGCGCCGGACACCAGCGCGGCGTACTTGGCCATAGCGCCGGTGGTGTAGTTCGGCCCTGGGCGCTTCCAGTCCGCATGCCGCCGGTCCAGCTCAGGCTGGTCAACCAGCAGTTCGAGCCGTCGGTCCACGACGTCGAGCACGATCTGGTCGCCGTCAGCAACCAGCGCGATCGGGCCGCCGTCCCAGGCCTCCGGGGCGATGTGCGCAACGCAGGCACCGAACGTCGCACCGGAGAACCGGCCGTCGGTCAGCAGCACGACATCCTTGCCCAGGCCGGCACCCTTGATCGCCGCGGTGACCGCCAGCATCTCCCGCATGCCCGGGCCGCCCTTCGGTCCCTCGTACCGGATGACCAGCACGTCGCCCTTGCTGACTTTGCCCGCGGTCACGGCCGCGAAGCAGTCCTCCTCGCGTTCGAAGACCCGGGCGGTCCCGGTGAACCGGAGCGTCTCGATGCCGGGCGTCTTCACGACCGCGCCGTTCGGGGCCAGCGAGCCGCGGAGCACGGCCAGCCCGCCGTCCGGCTTGAACGGGTCCTTGACCGGCCGGACCACCTTGCCATCCGGCTCGAATGCGTCAGCAACGTTCTCGCCAAGCGTCTTGCCGTTGACCGTGAGCGCGTCACCGTCGATCAGCCCGGCCGACAGCAGTTCCTTGAGGATGACGGGCACGCCGCCGACCTGGTCTAGCTCGCTCATCACGTACAGGCCAGACGGCCGCATCGAGGCGATCACCGGGGTCCGCCGGCTGATCTCGTCGAAGTCATCCATGGTCAGCTCGACGCCCGCCTCGTTGGCGATTGCCAGCAGGTGAAGCACAGCATTTGTGGACCCGGCGGTGGCCATCACCACGGTGGCCGCGTTCAGGAACGCGGTCCGCGTCATGATCTGCCGCGGCCGCAGCCCGGCCGCGAGCGCGCGCACCACCGCTTCGCCGGTACGCCGCGCGAGATCGGTGCGCTCCGCGGAGACGGCAGGTGCCGATGCTTCCCCCGGCAGCGTCATGCCGAGCGCTTCCGCACAGGTCGACATCGTGTTCGCCGTGTACATGCCTGCGCACGAGCCGGCCCCGGGACACGCAGCGCGCTCGACTGCGAGCAGGTCGGCATCGGACATCGTGCCAGCCGAGTGCTCGCCGACAGCTTCGAATACGTCCTGGATGGTCAGCGACTTGCCGCGGGCAAAGCCCGGCAGGATAGTGCCGCCGTAGAGGAAGATCGACGGGATGTCCAGCCGGGCGCAGGCCATCAGCATCCCCGGCAGCGACTTGTCGCAGCCGGCGATCGTGACCAGCGCGTCGAATTGCTCGGCGTTCACCATCAGCTCGACCGAGTCGGCGATGACCTCGCGGCTGACCAGCGAGGCCTTCATGCCCTCACTACCCATGGAGATGCCGTCAGAGACCGCGATCGTGCCGAACTCCAGCGGCACCGCGCCTGCTTGCCGCACACCCTCCTTGGCTGCAGCTGCGAGGCCGTTGAGGTGGACGTTGCAGGGCGTCACCTCGTTCCAGGACGAGGCCACCGCAACCTGCGGCCGCTCCAGGTCCTCCTCAGACAGCCCGACCGCACGGAGCATGGCCCTGGCGGCTGCGCGGGACGGTCCCGTGGTCAGCGGGCCCGAGCGCGGCCGGGGCAGGTTGCCGGGTTGGCCGACATGGGGTGCGGATTGGTCTTGGCTCATAGTTAGACAGCCTCCGAATGAGTTAGATGGTCCTCCGCGAGCGGTTCCGCGCCAGCGCGCAGCAGGCCGTAGGCCACGCCGTCGGTCAGCGCCTCCCAGGACGCGGTCACGATGTCGTCGGACACACCGACCGTGGTCCACTCGCCGTCGCCGTCGGCCGAGGTCAGCACCACCCTGGTGACCGCGCTGGTGGCGGCACGGCCGTCCAGGATGCGGACCTTGTAGTCGACCAAGTGAATCCCCGACAGCTCTGGGTACACCTCCGACAGTGCGCGGCGCAACGCCTGGTCCAGCGCGTGCACCGGCCCGACGCCCTCGCCGACCGCGACTACCCGGCCGGTACCGAGCAGCAACCGGACGATCGCCTCGCTGCGATCCGCCTGGTCGGCTCGCTCGATAACGACACGGTAGCCCTCGAGCTCGAACCAGGCGGGCAGAACGCCGGCGCTCCTGCGCACCAGCAACTCGAAGGAAGCATCGGCCGCCTCGAACGCGTAACCCCGGTGCTCGGCCTCCTTGACCTGGTCGAGCACGCGTCCCGCCAGGGCCGGATCGGCCGACAGGTCGAGCCCCAGCTCGGCCGCCTTGGCCAGCACATTGCTGCGCCCGGCCAACTCGCTGACCAGCACCTGCGCCTTGTTGCCTACCGTGCCCGGATCAACGTGCGAGTACGCGTCCGGCCGCCGCGCGATCGCGGAGGCGTGCAGCCCTGCCTTGGTGGCGAAGGCCGACGGCCCGACATACGGCTGCCGGGCCTCGAAAGGCAGGTTGGCCACCTCTGCGATAGTCCGCGCCGTCGAGGCCAGCGCGGTTAGCCGGCCGTCTGGCAGCAGCGAGTGGCCGCGCTTGAGCTCCAGGTTGGCGATCACCGAGAACAGGTCAGCGTTCCCGCACCGCTCGCCGTAACCGTTCGCCGCGCCCTGCACGTGCAGACTGCCGGCCGCCACAGCGACTACCGAGTTCGCCACCGCGCAGGACGCGTCATTGTGGAAGTGCACGCCCACCGCGGTCCTGGACCGGTCCGAAACCTCAGCCACGATGCGCGCCACGTCATCCGGCAGCGTGCCGCCGTTGGTGTCGCACAGCACCAGGGTGTCGGCCCCCGCATCGGCGGCGGCCGCCAGCACCTCAAGCGCGTATCCCCGGTCGGCGCGGTAACCGTCGAAGAAGTGCTCGGCGTCGAACACCACCCGCCGGCCGGCCGCGGCCATGTAGGCAACCGAGTCGGCGACCATCGCCAGGTTCTCTGCGCGGGTGGTCCGCAGCGCTTCGTCGACGTGCAGCGTCCAGGACTTGCCGACCAGCGTCACGATCGGGGTTTCGGCGGCGAGCAGAGCCGCCAGCGACGCGTCGTCTTCGACGTGGCGCCCTGGCAGCCTGGTCGCGCCGAACGCCGCGAGCGTCGCGTGCCTGAACGACATCCGCTTGGCGCGCTCGAAGAACTCGGCGTCCTTCGGGTTGGAGCCTGGCCAGCCGCCCTCGATGACATCCACGCCGAGGCCGTCGAGCACCGTGGCCACCCGCAGTTTGTCGGCGACTGTCAGGTCGAGCCCGACCTGCTGAGAGCCATCCCGCAGGGTCGTGTCATAGATCTCGACCTTCGGCGTCACTGTCTCAGTCATCTCGCTCCCCCGAGCTGGCCAAGCAGCTGCTCTTGCCACTCGGCAGTGGTGGCCGGCTCCCCGGCCGACAGCACCGAGTTGACCGCGGCGTCCAGGTCGGCCGCGGCAGCGTCCTCACCAAGATGCGAGAGCATCAGCCCGGCCGACAGCACCGCGCCCGCCGGGTTCGCCAGGCCCTTGCCCGCGATGTCCGGCGCCGAGCCGTGTACCGGCTCGAATATCGACGGACCGGTGCGGTCCGGGTTCAGGTTGCCGCTCGCGGCGTACCCGAGCCCGCCGGTCAGGGCCGCGCCGAGGTCGGAAATGATGTCGCCGAACAGGTTGTCGGTAACGATCACGTCGAACCGCTTCGGGTCATCGACCATCCACAGGCACGCCGCGTCCACGTGCGCGTAGCTGAGCTCGACGCCGTCCTCGGCCGCTACCTCGTTGGCGATCCGGGACCACAGGTCGCCGGCGTGTGTGAGCACGTTCGTCTTGTGCACCAGCGTCAGCCGGCCAGACCTGGCAGCCGCGAGCCGCGACGCGTATCGCACACACCGCCGGACGCCGCCCCAGGTGTTCAGCGACTCCTCGGTAGCGGTCTCGAACTCGGTCCCCCGGTGCACCGTGCCGCCGGCGCCGGCGTACAGGCCCTCGGTGTTCTCCCGGACGATCACGAAGTCCAGGTCGGTGAGCGCGTGCTTGCCCACCGCGCCGTGGACACCCGGCCTCAGCTTGGACGGCCGCAGGTTGACGTAGAGGTCAAGCTCGAACCGGAGCCGGAGCAGCAGCCCTCGCTCGAGCACGCCGGGCGGAACCTCCGGCGTGCCGATCGCGCCGAGCAGGATCGCGTCGGACTTCCGCAGTTCCTCCAGCACGCCGTCGGGCAGTACCTCGCCGGTCTGCAGGTAGTGCTTGCCGCCCAGGTGGCAGCTCCGCCAGTCGACGTGGAAGTCATGGCGAGCGGCGACCGTGTCGATGCACGCCCGGGCGACCTCGGTCACCTCCGGGCCGACGCCGTCACCGGGAAGGTGCGTGACGACATGCGTCCGCGACGCGTGCGACGCGTGCTTCCCCTCCGGAGCTACCTCGCCCGCCGATACATCACTCGCCATTACTCGTCCATCTCCTTCGCGGCAGAGCCGAGCCAGCTCATCATGTTCCGCAGCGGCTTGCCGACCTGCTCGATCTCAGCCGTCGCGGCCTCCTTGCGCAGCCGGGCGAAGTTCGGCCGGCCAGCGTCATCCTCGGCAACCCATTCGCGGGCAAACTCGCCGGACTGGATGTCGGCCAGCAGCTGAGCCATCGCTTGCCTGGTCGCGTCCCCGATCACCCGCGGGCCGCGGGTGAGGTCGCCGTACTCGGCGGTGTCGCTGATCGAGTAGCGCATCCACGATTCGCCGCCCTCGTACATGAGGTCGACGATCAGCTTCAGTTCGTGCAGGCACTCGAAGTACGCCACCTCGGGCTGGTAACCGGCCTTGACCAGGGTCTCGAAACCGGCGTTCACCAGCGCGGTCACGCCGCCGCAGAGCACCGCCTGCTCGCCGAACAGGTCACTCTCGGTCTCCTCCTTGAAGGTGGTGACCAGCGCGCCGGCCTTCGTCCCGCCGATCGCGGCGGCGTAGGACTTGGCGAGGTCCCAGGCCTTGCCGGTGGCGTCCTGCTCGACCGCGACCAGTACCGGCGTGCCGTGGCCCTCCTCGTACTGCCGGCGGACCAGGTGGCCGGGGGCCTTCGGCGCGACCATCGCCACGTCGACGGTGTCGGGCGCGGTGATGTAGCCGTAACGGATGTTGAAGCCGTGCGCGAAGAACAGCGCGTCGCCCGGCTGCAGGTTCGGCTCGATTGCTTCCGCGTAGAGCTTGCGCTGGGTGGTGTCCGGGGTGAGCACCATGATGACGTCTGCCCATGCACTGGCCTGTCCGGGCGTGGTCACCTCCAGCCCGGCGGCCTCGGCGCGCTTGCGTGACCGCGAGCCCTCGGGCAGCCCGACCCGCACGTCGCAGCCGGAATCGCGCAGGCTCAGCGCGTGCGCGTGACCCTGCGAGCCGTAGCCGAGCACGGCAATCTTGCGGGCCTGGATCAGGCTGAGGTCTGCGTCGGTGTCGTAATACACGGTGGCCATGGTTGTGGCGTCCTCTCGAAAATCAACGAACTTCTGGGCGGGAACGGGGATTCAGGCGGCAGTGTCAGCCGGCTCGGGAACTGCGGCGAGGGCCGGTGCGTCATCGGTAATCACGCCGGCGCCGCGCGCAAGCGCGATCCGGCCGGTGCGAACCAGCTCGCACGTGCCGTAGGAGTCGAGCATCGCCAGCAGCGCGTCCAGCTTGGCCGGGCTGCTAACCGCTTCGAGCACGAGCGTGGCCGGGCTCATGTCCACGACGCTGGCACCGAAGACTCCGGCCACCTCGAGCAGCTGGCCGCGCTGGGCGGCATCAACCCGCACCTTGATGAGCGCGAGCTCGCGCTCCACCGCTGCGCCGTCGGACAGCTCGACGACCTTGAGCACCCGGACGAGCTTCTCCAGCTGCTTGCTGACCTGGTCGACCGGGGTTGACGCGCCGTCGACCACGATGGTGAACCGGCTGACCCGGTCGTCCTGCGTCGGACCTACCGCGAGGGAGGAGATGTTGAAGGCGCGCCGGGAAAACAGCCCCGCGATGTGCGACAGCACGCCGGGCTTGTTCTCTGCCAGTACCGACAGCGTGTGCGTAGTCATCAGATCCCCATCTCGCGGCGGCTTGCCGCGCTCTGCTCTTCGGCGCTGAACTCCGGGCCCAGCACGATCTCGTCATTCGG
>Ga0335072_10012944_pt1 | contig 11900 bp, 11 predicted proteins | sample Lox_Sample_21_FD_206725 | JGI IMG/M metagenome (GOLD analysis project Ga0335072, IMG submission 206725) | Soil microbial communities from Loxahatchee National Wildlife Refuge, Florida, United States - Lox_Sample_2.1 | ecosystem: Environmental > Terrestrial > Soil > Wetlands | place: USA...
GCTACTACCGTCTGGCGCAACATATCACGGAATAAACAGTGCCGGGGGGGCGATTCTGTGCCGCGCGGGCCTTCAGCTTCGACCCAGGCCGCGATTCCGCTTCGCACCTCCACCGTTGGGGAGATATCAGAACCGGGCGCCGCGTGCATGCAGCGCTAACCAAGCGCAAACCTACGCATCGGCCCGGTTGGCCCTCGGGCTTTGCCCGCTTGGCCACCGGGCTACCCTCTGTCCGCCGCGCCCTCGTAGCTCAATGGATAGAGCACGCGCCTCCTAAGCGCGGGATGCAGGTTCGATTCCTGCCGGGGGCATCCACGGCATAACGCGATGCTCACCGGCCCCCGTGCTACCGTCCGCGCTTCTCCGTGGCCGAGAGCACGCTAGAAGCACCGACGATCCCAGAGGCGGCTGCGGCGGACGAGGCGTTCCCGCGCGATGCCGCGCCGTGGACGCTGCGCGAGTACGTGGGCGAGCACCCATGGCTCTCGATCTCCGCCGTGATCTTCGTGGTGTCCGTCGTGCTCACCGTATGGGCGCGCACGCGACCCAGCTATGACGCATACGGCTGGATGACGTGGGGTCACTCGACGCTCCACGCGAGCCTCAACCTCGGTGGCGCTCCGTCCTGGAAGCCGGTGCCGTTCCTGTTCACGGTGCCGTACGCGCTCGCCGGCCACTATCAGCTGTGGCTGTGGATGTTCACCGCGACGGCGGTGGCGCTGGGCGGACCGGTGTTCGCGGCCAGGATCGCCTACCGGCTCGTGGGCGGGAACGAATTGCGCCTCGACCCGGAGCCGATCCGCCGCTATGCACCCTGGGTCGCCGCGTTCATCGCCGCGGCAGGAGTGCTCGGGATCGAGGACTACTTCCATTACATCCTCAGCTCGCAGTCTGACCCGATGATCGTCACGTTCACGCTGGCGGCGATCGACATGTGCCTGATCGGCCGCTACCGCTGGACGCTCGTGTTCGGCGTGCTCGCCGCACTCGGCCGGCCCGAGGTGTGGCCGTTCCTGGGTCTGTTCGGCCTGTGGGCGTGGTTCAGGCGGCCGAGCATGCGGTGGATGCTCGTGGCCGGCGCAGCGTTGATCGCGTTCATGTGGTTCGGGATCCCGACCATCACCAACGGGCGGCCGGACATCGCCGGGCAGCTCGCGCAGGCGTCCCCTCGCGAGCTCAAGAGCAACCGCGTCTTCGGAACACTCGGTCGCATGCACGAGCTCGAGTACCTGCCGGTGTGGATCGCCGCGGCGGTGGGCGTGGTGCTGGGAGCGGTCCGGCGCAAGTGGATAGTCGTGGCGTTGGGCGCCGCCGTGGTCGTATGGGCGATCGTGGAAATCGCCTTCGCCTTCCACGGGTGGCCGGCGCTACCGCGCTACATGTTCGAGGCGGCGGGGATGGTCGCGGTTCTGGCTGGCGTGGGCATCGGTTCGCTGATGCTCGAGGGGCCGCGGCTCCGTGACGCGCTGGGGATCGGGCGAGTGGGTGCTTACGCGGGGGCGGCGGTGGCAGCCGTGCTGGTTGTGACGATGATCCCGGGCGCGGTCGATCGCCTGCGAGCCGAGCATCTGGATCTGACCCAACAGCACGCCCGCACGCACGAGATCGCGCTGCTCCAAAGCGTGACGAATGCGTTGGGTGGCACGCATCACATCCTCGACTGCGGCCAGCCCGTCACGGACGTCGAGTACGCGAGCACGGTGGCCTGGATCTACCGCATCGACGTCGGCTCGGTCGGAGGCTTCCAGCAGCACGTCGAGGGAGCCGAGCTGGCCGACCCGGCGATCCCGAAGGTGCTGTTCGAGGTGCAACCGGGAGGCGGCTGGAAGGTCGTGGCTTGGCACACCCAGCCCGCGCAGGTGGCCGCTTGCCGGGGGCTGAACGTCCTCTACACGAACAGCGGCGCGCTGATCCGCCAGTAGGCGACGGGGACACGCGGCGTGGCTCAGACGATCGAGGAACGGCCGGCTCCGGCGCCGCCCGGCGCGCCGACCTGGCGCTCGCGCGGCGGTTCACGGATCGATTGGCGGTCTCCCATGGTGGTGACCGTGATCAGCGCCGCCGGGCTGCTGGTGGTGTCGACGCTGCTGCTCTTGTGGGCCCGGACCAGGCCCGGGTTCGACCCGTATGGGTGGCTCGTGTGGGGACACCAGACCTGGGCCGGCAACCTGAACACGAACGCGGCGCCGTCGTGGAAGCCGCTCCCGTACCTGTTCACGCTCCCCTACGGGGTGCTCGGCCACTACCAGCTTTGGCTGTGGATGATCACCTCGCTCGCGGTATCGCTGAGCGGGTCGGTGTTCGCGGCACGGATCGCGTTTTTCTTGACCCGCGCCGGTTCGGATTCCGGCCGCCGCTGGGCCGCCTGGATCGCCGCCGCCTTCGCCGGCCTGGCGCTGCTCGGGCTGAGCGACTACTGGCACTACATGCTCAGCGCGCAGTCGGACCCGATGATCGTGGCCCTGTGCCTGGGCGCAATCGACTGCCACCTGCACAAACGGTTTCGGCTGGCATTCGTGCTCGGGTGTCTGGCCGCGCTCGGCCGGCCGGAGGTCTGGCTGTTCCTCGGCCTCTACTCGATCTGGGCCTGGCTGCGCCTGCCGTCGATGCGCTGGCTGGTCGTGGCGGGGATCGTCGCGTTGGTTTTGCTCTGGTTCGGGATCCCGGCGCTGACCTCGCGCACGCCGTTCGTGGCCGCCTCCAACGCGCTCGGGTCCGGGCGCCGGCTGCGCTCGGACCAGATCGTCGGCACGTTCGGCCGCTTCGTCGGCCTCAATCCGCGCGTGCTCGAGCTGACGGCGGCACTGGCGGTGGTCTGGGCCTTTGTGCGGCGCGATTGGGTCACGGTGGGGCTGGCCGTGGGCGTGGGCGCGTGGGTGGTCATCGAGATCGCGTTCTCCCTGCACGGGTGGCCGGGGCTCGCGCGGTACATGTTCGAGCCGGCCGGGGTGCTCGTCGCTCTGGCCGGCGCGGGGGTGGGGCGCGTACTCGCCGACCCGCCCCGGTTCGGCGACTTCAGCTTGCCCGGCTGGGTGTGGATCGGAGTGGTCGCGGTGATCGTCGTGGCGCTGCTTCCGCCGGCTCTGAATCGGGCCCGGTTCGAGCACAAGGACATCGTCAGCCAGCGCGTGCGCACGGCCGAGATCGGCAAGCTCTCGACCGTGGTCGCGTCGCTCGGCGGGCCGTCTCGGATCAAGCCGTGCGGAGAGCCTCTGACTCGGTTGGAGTACCAGACGATGCTGGCCTGGACGCTCCGCGTCAACGTCGCGACCGTGGGCTACAAGTACGGGCCGGCGGTGGCCAGCCACCGGCCGATCGTGCTGTTCACGCCGTATCCGCACGGCGGCTGGCTTGTGCAGGCGCTGCACCAGACGCGGCCGGGTTGCACGACGCTGCCGGGCTAGCCAGCGCGGCTGGCCGCGGCCCGGGTCCCGGACGGTCCTAGCGGTCGGGGCGCTCGGGGTATACGTCGTCGATCGTGGTCAGCGCCACGAACGGGGCGCCGGCAGCCTGCGCGATCGCCTCGGCCCCGCCGGCGAGCCGGTCGCATATCGCGAGCACGCCGCACACGTCGTGGCCCTCGTCGCGTAGCGCCTCGAGCGCGCGCAGGGTCGAGCCGCCGGTGGTGACGACGTCCTCGACGAGCATGCAGCGCTCGCCCGGCTCGAGCTGGGGCCCCTCGATCCGGCGGGACAGCCCGTGCGTCTTGACCTCCTTGCGCACGAAGAAGGCCTTCACGTCGGCCCCGCCGGCCAGCGCGGCGCAAGCGATCGGGTCCGCGCCCATCGTCATACCGCCGACCGCTGTGGCGTCCCACTCCCGGGCTTGGTCTGCGACGAGCTCGGCCAGTGCCCGGAAGCCGTCCGGGCGCAGGATCGCGCGCTTGGCGTCGACTAGGTACTGGGCGGTGCGCCCGCTCGTCAGTACCACCTCGCCGATAACCAGGGCGTGCCCGCGCAGCTCCGCGATCAGGCGAGAGCGGGCGGCCGTCTGTGCGTCGAGTTCCATCGGCGCGGTTCATGCTAGTCGCGCCGACGGCCGACACCTGCAGCGTGATCTCACGGGGACTGAAGCTGATTTCGCTCGTCTGCTGCGGGCTCGTCGTGTTGTCGTTTGCGATGTTCGCTCGCGATCAGATGGCCGGGGCGTCGGTCCACCAGCAAACCGAGCTGGCCAGCGGAAACAATGCGGCCACGGTGCCGGTGGCCCCGAGCAAGCCCGAAGGACAACCGGGCCGGTTCATCAACCGGGCGGCCAAGACCCTGACCTCGCCGTTTGACGCGATCGTGCGGTCGAGCAACGCTTGGGTCCAGCATGGGTTGCCGGCGCTGGTGGCCCTGCTCGTGTACGGGCTCGGACTCGGTTACCTGGCGCGCTACTCATCCGGCCTCAGCCGGGGCTGATTTGAATCGAGCCGGCGGTCGGCTCAGTAGTACGTGTCGACCCAGTCGCCGATCTGCAGCCAGTTGTAGACCGAGATCGCGTCGACGATCGGCAGGCGCATACAGCCGTGGCTGGCCGGATAGTCCGGTGCCGGGTCGTAGCCGTGGATGGCGTAGCCCCGGATGAAGAAGTTCGAGAAGTACATCCCGTCGGGCAGGTAGCCGGGCACCTTGGAGTAGACGTGGAAATCGCCGAGGATCGTCGGCGTCGAGGGCTTGCCCGAGCTGATCGGGTAGATCGCGACGACGTGCGAGCCGTTGACCAGCGCGAGCAGCTGGAGCGTCAGGTTGCCCTCCGCGTGCTGGCCGTGGCTGGGGAAGCGAACCGGGAAGCTGCCGTAGCCGTTGAGCAGGAAGCTGATCGTGCGACCGTCGAGGGTCTGGTAGGTGCCCCAGCGAAGCAGCCGGTGGTAGGCGTCCAGGGCCAGGCCGGTGCCGGTGTCGTAGACGCCGGTCTGCGGGATGTAGAAGTGCAGTGCCGCCAGCCGCTGCTGGATCAGCTCGACGAACGGCCCGCGCGACCCGAACCCGACGTGCTCGTCGAGCGCGGCGACATGGGGTGGCGGCGTGCGTGACGCGCACGGTCACCTCGCCGGTCCGGGGGCTCTTCAGCGTCTCGGTGAAGCGACCGTTGCCGCCGGCGCCGGGATTGATGCGCAGGGTGTCGGTCTTGAATTGCTTGCCCCTCACCAGGTCCTGCACGACCACCGTCTGGCCCGGGGCGTAGGGGCTCACGACTCCCTTGACGTCGAGCACGCGGCCGGGGACCGTCACCAGGTGCCCGCCGACGAGGAAGGCGTCCGGGACGATGAGCCGGAGTGTGGGCGCCGACGCGGTCGAGGCCATGGCCGCGGACGGGGCGAGCATGGCGGCGACAATCGCCGTCGCCAGCGCGGCGACAGCGGCGAACCGGCCAGCGAGGACGCGCGACATGGCGGGAAGTAAACCATGCGGGTCAACCCGGTCCTGCGAGCGTTGTTGCCGGGCACGGAGCGCGGCGGAGCGCTCACGAGGGCCGGCTCACGAGGCCGGCGCCGGCGAGCGGCTGGCGAGCGGAAGCGTGATCGCCCCGACGACGGCCAGCCCGCCGGCGATCAACGCGACGATCTCCCCGCCGTTCCAGTGCAGCTGGTTGACGCCGAGCGCGAGCGAGTTGTTGACCGAGTGCAGCGCCATGCACGGATACAGCGAGCCGGTCTTCCATCGGATCAGGCAGAGGACGAAGCCGAGAAAGCCAAGCGGAATCAGGTACTGCGCGTCGGCTGAGCCCGTGTGGGCGAGGCCGAACACGATGCCGGTGATGATCGCCGCCACCCACGTGCCTATGTCCCGACCCGCGATCTTGATGTGCCACCGGCGCAGCGTGCCGAACAGGAAGCCGCGGAAGAAGAACTCCTCGGCGATCGGCGCGATCACGATGACGAAGACGGCGGCGCCGATGAGGGCCGCCGTGCTCGTGCCGACGCCCAGGTCCTGCGGCAGCTTGTCGGTGCCGTGGAGGTTGACGACCGATTGGTAAAGCGCGGTGACCACGTAGTAGCCGACGGCTCCCAGAGCGAACGCGCCGAACCCAAGCGACAGCGGAATCCGGCGGTAGCCGAACTGCCACGGCTGCGGACGCCGACCGCCCGTCGACGCGAAGTAGAGGGCGGTCACGACAAACCCCGCGTCGAACACCAGGTCGCTGATCAGGCTCACGGCCGGGCTGGGGTTCGTCGACCCGGCCTCGCCGGCGACCGCGGCAACGAGCAGGCTGGCGAACACGCCGACGACCAGGCCGACGCCGATCGCGGCGGGCGCGGTCCAGATCGGCCAGGTGACCTCGTCATCTGGACGGCCTGGCTCGGGCTGCTGCTGGGCAGGCGGCGGTGGAGCGGGCGGCCCGGTGGAGGTGAGCCGCCGGGGCGGGACGCTCGGCATCGGCACCAGACTTTAGGACGCCGGGAGCGCCTGGTCGTCCAACTCCGACAGGCTCGAGATCGTCCGCACGTCCGCCACCGGGGTGGCGTCGCCCCGCCGGATCAGCACGGGCTCGATCCCGGCCGCCCGGGCGCCGGCCACGTCCTCCTCGAGGCTGTCACCCACGTGGATCGTCTGGGCGGCGCGGGCGCCGACCAGCTCGAGCGCGCGCTCGAAGATCGCCGGCGCGGGTTTGCGTACGCCGACCTCGGCCGAGGTGAGGATCGCGTCGAGCAGCGGCTCGAGACCGAGTCCGCGCAATACGGCGTGTAGCGAGACGTCCCAGTTGCTCACCACGACGAGCCGCTGCCCGCGCGCGCGGGCGCCCAGCAGCGCCGGCCGGACATCCGCGAACGGCGTGAAGCGCAGCGACGCGAGCAGCGCCTGCTTCATCCGATCAAGCTCTATCCGGTCGGCGCCCGGCAGCGCCGCCCGCAGCACCTCGGCGCAGCGGCTGCGCAGCGCTCGCAGGCTCGTCTCGTCGCGCCCTTCGTCGAGGTGCGACCGGTAGTAGACGATCTCGGCGGCGATCGCGCTCGCGGCCTGCGCCTCGCTCACGTCCAAATCGAAGCGCTCAGCGAGCTCTTTCCGGAGCCGGGGAGCAGGCGGCTCGAGCGCCACGAGCGTCCCGAGCGCGTCGAGGAGGATCGCCGAGGGCTGGGTCGGAGCTTGCATCCGCGGGCGCGAGTGTGCCACGGCGCAGGAGCGCGAAGCGGAAGACCGAAACAGCCTGACAGCTAGACTTCCCTGCCCGGTTTCTTCGGTGCCGCGGCCGCCTGCCCTGCGCACCGGCAACGCGAAGAAGACCGCGCAGGCCTCGCACATGAGCCGACGCGAACGACAGCGCCGCCGCCACCACAACCGCGGACACCCCGTCGGACGCGTCCTGCTGATCACGGGGATCCTCTCGATCTGCGCGGTCGCGATCGCCGCCCTGCTCGCGGTCGGCTGGGTCGTGGCGGTGGCGGACTCGGCACCCGACCTCAGCCAGCTGCCGCCGCAGCACGCCAACCCGCCGACCGAGATCTTCGCGGCGGACGGAAGCCTGCTCGGTTACGTCCACACGAACAACCTGTACCAGTACGTCTCGCCGAATCAGATCCCCAAGCGGCTCGAAGAGGCGACGATTGCGATCGAGGACCGGCGCTTCTACCAGCACGGCGCGCTCGACTACCAGGGCATCGTCCGGGCCGGGGTCAAGGACCTGCTCGGTCAGAGCAACTCGCTCCAGGGCGCGTCGACGTTGACGATGCAGCTCGTCAACAACATGTACCTGAACGGCACGAGCTACTCGGCCCATCACAACCTGAAGTACAAGATCGTGCAGGCCAAGCTCGCGGAGCAGCTCGAGAAGAAGCACTCGAAGAACTGGATCCTCGACGAGTACCTGAACAGCGTGCCGTACGGCACGACGAACGGCGAGGAGGCAATCGGCGTGGGCGCGGCCGCGGAGATGTTCTTCAACAAACCGGTGTCGAAGATCAACCTGGCCCAGATGTCACTGCTGGCCGGCCTGCCCCAATCGCCTTCGCAGTACAACCCGACGATCGCCCCCAAACTCGCGAAGGGCCGCCGCAACAGCGTCCTGCAGGCGATGGTCACCTCGCACTACATCAGCCAGGGCCTGGCCACCGCGGTCGAGAAGCAGCCGCTCCAGATCCATCCCAACCAGCAGTTCATCCAGGTCAACGAGCCGTACATCTTCAACTACATCGAACAACAGTTGTTCCAGCGCTATGGCGTGAACACGGTCGAGAACGGTGGGCTGAAGGTGTATTCGACGATCGACCCGAAGGTCGAGCAGGAGGCCATCGATGCGATCCGCGCCCACGAGGGCGGAGCGGTGCTCGACGACCAGCCGGCCGCGGCGCTGGCTGCCGTGAATCCGTCCAACGGGAACATCCTGGCCCTGGCGTCCTCGTCGACCTACCAGCAGACGACGTTCGACTATCCGGTGCAGGCCGAGCGACAGACGGGATCGGCGTTCAAGGCGTTCGCGCTGATGACGCTGATCCACGACTACGACGGCGACCCGAATCAGACCTACTACGACTCGCATTTCCTCGCCGCGGGCTGGCTGCCCCAGGATCCGACCTGGTCGGTCCACACCGCGGAGGAGACCTACCAGGGCGTGATCAGCGTCACCAAGGCCACGACGATCTCGGACAACACCGTGTACGCCCAGCTGGCCGCCGACCTCGGGTGGTCAAAGCTCGATCAGACCGCCTACGCGATGGGGATCACGTCGCACCTGACCGGCAACCCGGCCGAGGTGATCGGCGGCCTGGCCGACTGCTGCACGATGCTCGAGATGGCCGACGCGTACGCGACGTTGGCCAACGGCGGGTCCCACGTGCCGCCCACGGTGATCAGCCGCGTCGTGTTCCCCGACGGAAAGGTCGACAACCTGGGCAACCCATCCCACACCCGCGTGTTCAGCGACGGCGAGGCCTATGAGGGAACGCAGGTGCTGAAGACCGTGATCCAGAGCGGGACCGGCACCGCCGCCAATTACGGCTGCCCGGCCGCGGGCAAGACCGGCACGGCGGAGAACCTCGACAACGCGTGGTTCGTCGGGTATACGCCCAAGATCTCGACCGCGGTCTGGGTCGGCTACCCGCAGGGCAACGTCCCGATGTCGGACGGGTTCGGCGGGACGCTGGCGGCGCCGATCTGGCACGACTTCATGCTGGCCGCGTCCGACGGCTATTGCGGCGACTTCCCCCAGCCCACTGACCCGTTCGTCGGGACCGCCTTCACGGGTCCGCATTCGGCCGCGCGCCAGCCGGTCGTGCCAAACAAGGCGGGCCAGACCGGACCGGGCGCATACAACAACCCGACGCTCTACGCCCAGCCGCCGGCCCAGCAGAACGCAGCCCCCACGACCACGGTCCAGACCGGTGGCGCCGCGCCGCCGGCGGGTGGCCGGGCCGCCCCCGGTGGTGGCGGCGGTGGCGGTGGCGGTGGCGGTGGCGGTGGCGGCGGGCATCACGGGCACCACTAGTCGCCACGCAAGTGGGCGCCGCGCATCGGTGGCGTGGCCGCTCCAGCCATCCTGGGACCCTGTAGAACGTGCCAAATGCCCCCGGTGGTCGTGGGCCTTGGCGACATAAGCATTGGGTCCATGCTTATGTCGCCGGCCGGGACGGAGGGCGCCCCGGTTTGCTGCGTTTTACAGGGTGGGCGCCGCTGGCCGCCGCGAGAGCGGCCGGGTTCCTGGCAGCGGCTGTGGACGCTCGCGCGCCCTAACGCTTAGAGGCGCTGCGACTCGATCCAGCGCTCGAGATCCGGACCGCTCTCGACGCTCGCGATCACCGCGTAGCGCATGTGGTCCGAGGTGTGATGCCCGCCGTGCCACAGGAACTCGGAGTCGACGACCGCCTGCTGATACTTGGGCAGCGCGATCTGGACCTCGCCCTTGCGGTCGAACTCGGTCGGGCGGACGACGAGGGCGCTCGAGGGGTCATCGGTGAGCTCCAGCCAAACGCGGACGACCCAGCCCTGGCTCTCGGGATTGCCCTGGTTGTTGTTGTCCAGGTGAAGGCCCCAGCGGCACTCGCGGATCGTGTTGGACTTCATCCGCAGCAGCTGGACGCGGCCGAAGCGGGCGCCGATCGACTCGACCCACTTGACGATCGAGGGGCACTTCTCGGCGTTCGGGGTCCACACCCCGTCGAGGTCGGCCTTGCCGTACTCCCAGAAGCCCTTGAGCTCGATCTCGCCCGTGGCGGAGGTGATCGGGGCGAAGTACGTCGTCGGGTCGCTGGAATACGTCGTGTAGGTCAGGCTCTCCCACTCCGAGGCGGGAATCTCGGGGCCTTCGTACTTCTTGAGCTTCATCCAGCCGCCGGCCTGCTCGAGGAGCGGCATGCGGTGGTGAGGCGTCTTGCGCTGCTGCAACGAGGCTTTCCTGACACCGGTCGCTCGCAGGATCTGCTTCGTGTATTCGTTCTTCAGGCTGTCTGTCAGTGCGGGCAACGGTCCTCCGGGAGGGGTCGCTTTTTCTCGGACGGCCCAGGATACCCACTACTCTTACGGCAACCCCTGCGATAGGGAAAGGTCGGCGGCGCCTGACGGCGGCGCCTTATACGGAAAGGTCGGCGGCGCCTGACGGCGGCGCCTCAGATGCCCAAGGAAGAGAAAGTCGAACTCGAAGGCGAGGTTGTCGAGGCCCTGCCGAACGCGATGTTCCGCGTCAAGCTCGACAACATGGATCGCGTCGTACTCGGCCACGTGGCCGGGAAGATGCGTCGTTTTCGAATCCGCATCCTCCCCGGCGATCGCGTCCGGGTCGAGCTGTCGCCCTACGACCTCGATCGCGCCCGGATCGTCTACCGCCACCGCTGAGCGGGTCCTCAGCTGCACGAGCTCGAGCTGATCAAGGCGTTCGAGCGGGCGCTGACGGGCTCGGGCTCGCGGATCGTGCGGTGGCTGGGCGACGACGCCGCGGTGGTCAGGGCCGACCGCTACGCGGTGACCTCGGTCGACGCGATGGTCGACGGCGTCCACTTCCGCTCCGAGCAGCTCTCGCCCGGGGAGATCGGGCACCGGGCGCTGGCCGGCGCGGCCTCGGACCTGGCCGCGATGGGCGCGCATCCGGGCGAGGCGTACCTGGCCCTCGCGGTGCCCGCGGAGTTCGGCTCGGAAAGCGCGCTCGAACTCGTGGAGGGGGCACAGGCGCTGGCCGAGCGGATCGGCATCGTGATCGCCGGCGGTGACCTGACGAGCTCACCGGTGCTCGCCGTCTCGTTCACGGTGGTCGGATGGGCTCACGACCCGGCCGAGCTCGTTGGCCGCGACGGCGCGCGCCCCAGCGACAGGGTGGCGATCACGGGCACGCTGGGCGCGGCCGGCGCGGGGCTCGCGGTGCTGGACGGGCGGGCCGGCGCCGGTCTCGACGAGGCGACGGCAGGCGCGCTGTGCGAGCGCTATGCCCGCCCGCAACCACGCATCGCGGCCGGTCTCGAGCTGGCCGCGCTCGGGGCCACCGCGATGATCGACCTGTCGGACGGACTGGCCACCGACGCTGGTCACCTGGCCGATCGCAGCGGGGTGCGGATCGAACTGTGCCTCGCGTCGCTCCCGCTCGCCGATGGCGTCGCCGAGGTCGCCGCCGAGCTCGGCGTCGATCCGCACCGATTCGCCGCCACGGCCGGCGAGGACTACGAGTTGTGCGTCTGCGTCCCGGCCCGGAGCGCGAACAGGTTGGCGAACGCGACCTGGGTCGGATCCGTCGTCGAGGGACCCCCGGGGCTGGTGTTCGCCGACGCCGACGAGCCGCTGGCGGGATACGAGCACGCGCTCTGAGCGAAGGCTCGCAGCCGGCGCAGCATCGCGTCGGCGACCGCGGACGGGTCGACCTGGTACTCACCCTCTTCGATCTGCTGTTTCAACACGGCGGGATCCATAACGTCACTGTACCCCCAGGGATCGGCCTGCACTGGGCCGCTCTGAATCGGGTCGCGACCCCAACTTATGAACCAGCAGGGTCAGGACGGG
>Ga0335072_10012945_pt1 | contig 11899 bp, 9 predicted proteins | sample Lox_Sample_21_FD_206725 | JGI IMG/M metagenome (GOLD analysis project Ga0335072, IMG submission 206725) | Soil microbial communities from Loxahatchee National Wildlife Refuge, Florida, United States - Lox_Sample_2.1 | ecosystem: Environmental > Terrestrial > Soil > Wetlands | place: USA: Florida...
AGGCTGTTCAGCACCGCCTGTTGCGCGTTGCGAATGCGGTCGAGCACCCCCACCGCTTCGATGCGCCGCAGAATTTCTTCGTCCACCATCCAAGTCGGCGTCGTAAACGCGTTGTCCACCAGGAATTTGACCGCTTCCGCCTGCCGCTCCTTCGGCACCAGGCTGAAAATGCGGCCTTCCTGCCCGATGGCTTTTTCCTGGCTGTTGAACCCGCCAACGATCTGCGTGACGTGCGTCATCTCGGTCTGCCACTGGCTGACCATACGGCCGTACATTTCGGAAAGATCGTCGTACGTTTCGCCGTCCTTCCAGGCGGTGGCCGTCATCAGCATTTTTTCCACCCGCTGGAGATTCTTCACGCCGAGCGCGGTGGCTTTCACGGCATCGGCGTCGCCCACTGCCTCGGTCTCGTCGCCGGGGTCGGAGCCCGCGGAATTCGCGGTGGAGAAGCGCAGCCACGGCTTGTCGTCCTGCTCTTTGGCCCACTTGTTCAGGGTCGGCTTTTCTTCGTCGGCTGTGGTGGCGCCGGGAATCGGAGTATATCCCCACTTGGTGGCCCAGATATCGTACGGTCCGATGCGCGGAATCAGGTCGTCGACGGCGATATGGTCTTCCGGCTGCGCCACATAGTTAAACCGCGAGTAGTCCATGATGGAGGGCGTGTGGCCCATCTCGTGGACCCATTTCGGATCGCGGATCTTTTCGAAGGGATATTCCGAACTCGCCTTCATGTTGTGCTGGAACCCGAGCGTGTGACCCACTTCGTGGCATACGACGTACTCCAGCAGGCGTCCCATCAGATCGTCGGGCAGCGGCAATTTCTGCGCGCGCGGATCGAGCGGGCCCACCTGCGTGAAATACCAGTCGCGGGCCAACACCATCACGTTGTGATAGAACTGGATGTCCGCGTTGAGGATCTCGCCGGTGCGCGGGTCGGAAATGTGCGGCCCGCTGGCGTTTTCAACCGTGGAAGGCAGCCAGCGGATCACCGAATGGCGCACATCTTCCGGGCTCCACGAGGGGTCTTCTTCCGGCGTCGGCATTTTCCTGGCCATGATGGCATTTGAAAATCCGGCTTCCTTGAACGCGATGTTCCAATCCTCCACGCCCTTGATCAGCCACGGCACCCACTTGGTGGGCGTGGCGGAATCGATGTAATAAACGATGGGCTTCACGGGATCGGAGATGGCCGCATTGGGGTCTTTCTTCTCCAGACGCCAGCGGGCGATGTACTGGATGTTGTCGGCCTTGTAGTCGTCATGCGTGAAGTCCATGGTACGGGTTGTGAAGTAGCCCACGCGATTGTCGAACAGGCGCGGCATCATGGGCTTTTCAGGCAGCTTTACCATGCTGTGATGCAGTACGACCGTTGCCGCGCTGCCGCGCATGCTGGTGATGCCCAGTCCGCCGCCTCCCCTGCCCGTGCCCGCCGCCGCGCCCCCGCGCCCGCCCGTATTGGTGTAGGTCATGGTGACTTCCGCCTCGATATTCTCCGCGAAGGGATGAATATGCTCGATGAAAGAGCGCGAGGCATCCACGCCGGAAGCGCCTAAATGCTGGCGCGCGCTGATTTCAGGGACTTCGGTTGCACCCCCCGCGCCTCCCGCCTGCGGAACGAACAGGCGATTGACCTCGATCACCGGGTCGCCGTCTTTGTTGAATGCCGCCACGGGAAAGGAAATGAGAATGGTATCGTTATCGGCGGCTTTCACGGCCGCGGAGATGGGCGATTTCGGATCGGCGCTGACGCTGAAATCGACGCTTTCCAGCAGTACGTGATTGCCCTTCTGTTCCCAGCGGACCACCAGGTCGGCAAACTGCCCGCCGCCATAGCCCACCCCAAGCGTAGTTTTGGCAATCTGCGAGTTCCAAAGGAAATCCTTTCCCAGTTCGCTCTTGGGGATCTCGTAATAGTAGTTATCTTTCACCTGGTCGATCGTGAAAAGGCCCTTGGACGTTTGGGCATCCTTGGTGATGACGCGGTCGTACGGCTGCGGTTCGGCGTTAGCGGCGCCCCGGCCGGCGCCCCGCCCGAATTGCGGCGCTTGTGCCGGAGCCTCGTCCTGCGCCGACAGGCCAAGGACAAACAGGGCCGATAAAACGACAAGTGGAATGCGAGACATCGATCGTCCTCCAGAAAAACGGTGACGTTTATCTTATCAGGACTGCGGGACGAAAACTTGTGGAAGGAGTCCGAGCCTGGAAAGGAAAACACATCTCGCGCCGACCCATGGAATATGCAGCCGAAGGCTGACATGAGAAGCTGCTGGCGCAGAATAAAGGCCGCGCCCGCGAAAGCATTCTTGGCGCTTTGCGGCCCCGCAAAGCGCCCGAAAGGCGCAAATGAAAGCAGACCGCTTTTCTCTGCGTCTTTCCGCCTCTGAAAGCAACCCGCGATAGAATCTGCCTTATGGCCCGCCCGCTCCTCGTTTTTCTGCTCGCCGCCGCCTGCTGGGGACAAGCCGATAAGCCCCCGGAATTCCCCAATCAGCAAGGCGATTACATAGTCCACGATTTCGCGTTCCAATCCGGCGAGAAACTGCCGGAACTGCGCCTTCACTACACTACCCTCGGCGCGCCCACACACAACGCCGCCGGCCACGTGAACAACGCCGTCCTGATTATGCACGGCACCGGCGGCCAGGGCCGCGGATTCCTGAGCGCGCAATTCGCCGGCGAACTTTTCGGCCCCGGACAGCCGCTCGATATCGCGCGCTACTACATCATCCTGCCCGATGCCATCGGCCACGGGAAATCGAGCAAGCCGAGCGATGGTCTGCGAACCGGATTCCCGCATTACCGGTACGACGACATGGTGAAGGCCGACTACCTGCTGCTGAACGACGGCTTGCACGTGGACCATCTGCGCCTGGTGATGGGCACGTCGATGGGCGCCATGCACACCTGGGTCTGGGGTGAAATGTACCCCGATTTCATGGATGCCCTCATGCCCCTGGCGAGCGCGCCGGTCGAAATCGCCGGCCGCAATCGCATGTTCCGGGCGATGGTCATGCAGGCGATCCGCAACGATCCCGACTGGCACGGCGGCGAATACACCAAGGAACCCATCAACGGTCTGTACGCCGCCGAATACGCGCTCTGGATGATGACTTCGAGCCCCCTGCAATTGCAGAAGGCCAATCCCACGCACGAGAAGGCCGATGCCGCGGTGGTGAAGCTGCGGCAGGCGGCCGAAAAGCTCGATGCCAACGACATGCTGTACTATTTCGATTCTTCCACGGACTATAATCCCGAGCCGATGCTCGATCGCATCAAGGCGCCTCTTTATGCGGTCAACTCGGCGGACGATGTGGTCAATCCGCCCGAGCTCGGCATCCTGGATCGCGAGATCAGGAAAGTTGCCCACGGGCGCTACATTCTGATTCCCACCAGCGGCGAGACGCGCGGCCACGGCACGCATTCGCGCGCGGTGGTCTGGAAGAATTATCTGCTGGAACTGCTGGCGGAATCCGAACCGCACGCCGCGTTGATGGATCCCGCGGACAAGTACTGGAAGCAGGAAGCGCCGCCCGTTTATCGCGTGCGGGTGGCCACGACCCAGGGGAATTTCACCATCGAAGCGCATCGCGACTGGGCGCCGCTCGGCGCCGGCCGCTTCTACAACCTGGTGCGCGCGGGCTATTACGACGACTCGCGCTTCTTCCGCGTGATGGCGCACGATTTCGCGCAATTCGGCATCCCCGGCGACCCCATGCTGGCCGCCACCTGGCGCAAGGCCAGTTTCCCCGACGATCCCGTCAAGCAAAGCAACGTCCGCGGATATGTCGCCTTCGCCATGACCGGACCGAACGCCCGTACCACGCAGATTTTCGTACTCATGGGCGACCGTTCGCGCCAGGATAAGGACGGATTCGCGCCCTTCGGAATCGTCGTCGACGGCATGGACGTCGTGGACAAGCTTTATTCCGGATACGGCGAGAGCGCCGGGGGCGGTATGCGCGGCGGGAGGCAGGCGAAAATCTTCGCGGGCGGAAACACCTACATGGACGGATCGTTTCCGAAGCTGGATAAGCTGCTGCGGGCGGTGGTGCTGTGATGACCGGCCATTCGACCCCGCCCGCATTCCTGTTCGATCTCGACGGCACCCTCATCGATAGCGTCTACCAGCACGTGCTCGCCTGGCGCGAAGCCCTGGAGCACACCGGAATGGAGCTATCGGTCTGGCGCATTCACCGGCGCATCGGGATGAGCGGCGGTCTGTTCGTCAACGCCCTCATGCGCGAAGTGGGCGGCGATATTTCGGCGGTGGATTCCGAACGCCTGCAGACGATTCACACCGAAGCGTACCAGCGCCTGGTTTCGCAGGTGAGGCCGCTGCCGGGGGCGCGGGAGCTGCTGGCCGTTCTGGCGTCCGAAAAAGTGCCGCACGCCATCGCCACCAGCGGGCGGCTGGACACCGCGCGTCTCTCGCTCGAGATGTTGGGCGCGGATCCCGCGCTTCCGGTAATCACCCGCGATCAGGTGCGCTACGCCAAGCCGGATCCCGATTTGTTTCTGGCGGCAGCCGAACGGCTCGGCGTTCCCATCGAACGCTGCGTGGTGGTGGGCGATAGCATCTGGGATTTGCTGGCGGCGCAGCGCGCGCGGGCGCTCGGCGTGGGCGTGCTTTCGGGTGGTTACGGTCAGGAGGAGCTCGAACGGGCGGGAGCGTACCGGGTATATGAAGATCCTCGCGGCCTGCTCGATCACCTCGACGAACTCGGTGTGCGAAGAGGCCGCGCGGGCACTGTATAATTGTCCGGGATGAGGCTCGTCGGGATTCTTCTACTCGCCGGTTCGGCGTTCGCGCAGAACCGGTTTACGCCGGGTACGGCGCAGTTTATTACCGTGAACTCACCGGTATTTGCGCTCCAGCACGTCCGCGTGATCGACGGGACGGGCGCGGCGGCGCGCGATGACCAGACGGTCGTCATCGACCATGGGAAGATCGCGGCGGTGGGTCCTGCGGCGCAGGTCGCCATTCCGGCGGGCGCGCCGATGATGGATCTCAGCGGGAACACTGTGATTCCAGGAATCGTGGGCATGCACGAGCATCTCTTTTACAACTCGGGCGACGGCATCCCCACTTACAACGAGCAGGCGTTCAGCTTTCCGCGTCTCTACCTCGCCTGCGGTGTGACCACCGCGCGCACCGCCGGCAGCCTCGAACCCTACACCGATCTCAGCGTGAAGAAGCTGATCGATAGCGGAAAAATGCCGGGGCCCAAGCTATGGATCACCGGGCCGTATCTCGAGGGCAAGGGCACATTCGCCGTGCAGATGCACGAACTCACCGGACCGGATGATGCCGTGCGCACGGTGGAATATTGGATTGCCGAAGGCGTCACGTCGTTCAAGGCGTACATGAACATTTCGCACGCCGAGTTGAAGGCGGCGGTGGATACGGCGCACAAACACGGCATCAAGGTCACCGGCCACCTGTGCTCCATCGGCTTTCGCGAGGCGGCGGGGATCGGCATCGACAACCTGGAACACGGCCTGCTGGTGGACACCGAATTTCACCCCGGTAAACAGCCCGATGTTTGTCCCAACGCCACCCGGGCCGAGATCGCGCACCTCGATCTGAATAGCGGGCCGGTGCTCGACATGATCGCCGACCTGGTGGCTCACAACGTGGCGATCACCTCGACGCTCGCCGTGTTCGAGGCGTTCGACGGCAACCGCCCGCCGCTCGAAAAACGCTTCCTCGACGCGGTGACGCCGGAAGCGGCGCTCAGTTATCTGGAATCGCGCGCCGGCGCCCGCGGCGGGCCCAACGCTCCCGCATTCGAGGAGCTCAAGAAGGAAATGGATTTCGAATACGCCTTCGTCAAGGCCGGCGGTCTGCTCATGGCCGGCGCCGATCCTACCGGCAATGGCGGCGCGCTGGCGGGGTTCGCCGACCAGCGCAATATCGAACTGCTGGTGGAAGCCGGATTCTCTCCCGTGCAGGCGATTCAGATCGCCACCTCCAACGGCGCGAAATATCTGGGCGAACAGGATCGCGTGGGCACCGTCGCCGTGGGAAAGCAGGCCGACCTGGTGGTGATCGACGGCAATCCGGCAGCCAACATCGCGGCCATCCGCAAAGTGAAGCTGGTCTTCAAGGACGGCGCCGGGTACGATCCGGCAAAGCTGCTCGATTCGGTAAAGGGCGCGGCGGGAATGCACTGAACGGCGTCATAAGTTCAAATCCCAGACCTGCTGCACTAAATCCACGCCGAATTGGTGGTGCAGGCCTTCTTCCACCAGTTGAAATCCGGCGCGCTGGTAGATGTGGCGGGCGGAATGCAGATTGTTCTGCGTCCAGAGCGTGACCTTGCGGTAACCAGCCTCGCGCGCGAAGGCGACGCACGCATCCACCAGCTTGCTCCCGATGGAATGGCCGCGCGCCCAGGGCTCCACCAGCAGCAGCCGCAGCTTGGCGATGGTTTCCGTGTACTTCACCAGGAAGATGCATCCCGCCGGTTGGCCATCGAGTTCGGCGACCCAGCAGCGCTCGCGCGCGGGGTCGAAGGTCTGAAGGAATTTGCCGGCAATTTCCGCCACCAGGCCTTCGAAGGTGTTATCCCACCCGTATTCCTGCGTGTAAATCTGGCCGTGACGCATGATCACCCATCCGATATCGCCGGCGCGGTGCGTGCGCAGCGTGACGACGGGCTCGGACGCGCCTTTTGGCGAGAGCACGTCCTGAATCGCGCTCATGGAGTCGGTGAGACGCTGCCGGCCGGCCTCGGTGAGGTTGGCGAGCAGGTCGCGCGATTGATCGACCGAGAGGTTCTCCAGGCGGCCGAAGGCGGCCCGGCCCTTGGCGGTGAGGCGCAGATGGTTCACCCGCCGGTCGTCCGGGCATTGCTCACGAACAATCAGCTTGCGGCGCTCGAAGCTATCGAGCAAACGGCTCAAGTAGGCGCTGTCGAGCCCCAGTTCGCGGCCCACGTCGACCGAGCGCGTTCCCGGCTGGTGAGCGATCTCGAAAAGCACCCGCGCCTGCGTCAGCGAGAACGGCGTATCGAGCAGTCCCTCGCGCAAGAGGCCGATGCGGCGGGTATAAAAGCGGTTAAAGCTCCGCACCTGTTGGATCTTCTCTTCGGATACCGCCATACGGCCATTTTAGCAGGTTGTTGACTGAGTCAACTAATGCGCGCCGGCCGCTTTCAGCCCCAGCAGGCCCCAATCGGCGAGCGTCGTCTTGCGCCCGTCGATATTGTGGATCTCGAACCGCGCCGCGTTTCCGTCCACCGTCACCACGGTATATCCGAAAAACCAGCCGTCCTCATATTTTCCCGATGCCCGCAGGTGGCCGCCGGCGCTCGGCGCGCTGAAATACGTCACGCCGTCAAAGGTAACCTGCAGCAGTTGATGAACGTGGCCGGCGACGACATATTGCACGCCATATTTCTTGGCTAGCCGATGCAGCTCGAAATTGGGATTCTGGAGCGCCGCATTGACCAGCCAGGACGGGCGGTGCGACACGATGAACTTGACGGTCTGCGACCGGTGCGCGGCAAGATCGGATTCGAGAAACGCCATTTCGCCGGGCGCGAATTCGTCGGAGCGGCTGTTATCGAGCACCGTGAAATGCGCTTGAGAGAAATCGAAGCTGTAATGCGGCGGGTGCCCGGTATATTTTCGGAAGAGCGCCTCCGAAGCGGCCGACCAGATATCGTGATTGCCCGGGGCCAGATAAAGCGGGATGCCTGCGTAGGGCGCGAGCAATCGCTTCACTTCGCGCCATTCGGAATCGGCGGTGGCGTCGTCAGCGCCCTGAATGGTATCGCCTACGCCCAGCACAAACGCCGGATTCTCCGCGGCGGCTTGTTTCCAGACCTTTTCCCAAACACCGGGCTGGACCTCGCCCGTGCGGTCGCCGAGCAGAACGAAGTGGAACGGCGGCGCCGCGGCATTCTGCGCGAGCGCGGCCAACACCGCGGCGGCAAACAGGATCAGGATCCAAAACCGGCGCACGCAAATATTTTCTCAAACTCGCGAAATCGCGGCCGATATGTCTGCTATGGACATTCTCGGGATTGCGGCGCAAGGATTGCACCAAGCCGATGGGCAGTTCGATCAGGCTGCCAGGCGCCTATCGCAATCCACCCTCAAGCCCCAACCTCCTCCGATTCGATAAGCCTCAGCGATGCGGCAGTTTCCCTGATGACCGCCGCGAATCAATTCCAGACCGCGATCGCGGTAGCCCACGCCGCCGGCGAAATGCAAAAAGCGACGCTGAATTTGTTGGCCTGACGCTCCTAACTCCCAACCCCTGACTCCTGACCAGGGATCGCCCCGCAAGGAAGTGGCCGATAATAAAAAGAATGGTTGATCCTCTACCGGTCGCGTGGCCGGGAGCCCGCGAACCGGCACGATCGCACGCCCGCACGCGCACCGCGGCCGTCGTTCTGGCGGGATTTTGCGCGTTTCTTACGCTCTTTGCGCCGCAACCCCTGCTGCCGTTGCTCGCCAAGGCGTTTCACGCTTCCGCGGGCGCAATCGGCCTGGTGGTCACCGTCTCGACCATCGCGGTGGCGATGACCGCGCCGCTCACGGGCATCGTCGCCGACCGCTTCGGCCGCAAAAACGTCATCGTGCCGGCGGCGTTCCTGCTCGCGCTCCCCACGATTTTGGCCGGCCTCTCAGGCAGCCTTTGGCAGCTTCTCTTCTGGCGTTTCTGGCAGGGAGTTTTCACCCCCGGCATCTTTGCGGTCACCATCGCCTACATCACCGAGGAGTGGGAGCAGGGCGCGGGAGCTGCCATGTCGGCGTATGTGGGCGGAACCGTATTGGGCGGATTCAGCGGCCGGATGGTAGTGGCGCTCATGGCGGCGGAGTTCTCCTGGCGATGGTCGTTCATCGCCCTGGGAGTGCTCAATCTGCTTGGGGGCATCGCGATTTGGGCATGGCTGCCGGCGGGGCGCAAAATCGACCGGCGTCTGAAGCGGCCGTCCAACGCGCACGCCATGCTCCAACACATTCGAAATCCGCGCCTGCTGGCCACCTATGCCGTGGGTTTCTGCGTGTTGTTCACGCTGATCGGCACCTTCAACTACATCAATTTTTATCTGGCCGCTCCGCCGTTTCTCTTAAGCACGGCCGCCCTTGGATTGCTGTTCTCGGTTTACCTGGTGGGGGCATTCGTCACCCCGCTGATGGGCCGCCTGATCGACCGCGCCGGCCATCGCGTCACGCTGGCGCTGGCGTTCGGCGGCGGAATCGCCGGAATCTGCCTGACCCTGGTGGCGAGTCTGCCCGCGGTGATTGCGGGCCTTGCGCTGGTCTGCACGGGAACCTTCATCGGACACTCATCGGCCTCGAGCTATATCGGCACGGTAGCGCGCGAAGCGAGGGCGTCGGCGGTCGGCCTGTACGTGATGTGTTATTACATCGGCGGAAGCGCCGGCTCCGCGCTCTCGGGCCATTTCTGGAATCGCGGCGGATGGCCGGCGTGCGTCGCGCTGGTAGCCACGGTGCAGGTCACCACCATCGTGATCGCCATGACGTTTTGGAAGCCGGCCAAGCGCTAGGCACGGCTCCCTAGCGGTCGCGGCTCTCGACCAGCTTCCGTACCATCACCAGTTGACCTACATGATAAGAGGTGTGGTCGGCAATAGTGAGAGCTTCGCGCAAAAGGGTCTGGCCGTCGCCCCAGGGAAAGCCGCGCCGCAGGTCCCGCTTGGGATCGAGCAGCATCGCCTCGAATTCCGCCAGGTCCTTGCGATACCGGCGCACCGACGCGGTCCACCGCTTTTCGCTTTCGGGCGCGGGCGATTCCGGCCAATATCCTTCGGGCCATGACGGCGAGACGTAATCGGCCGATTGGCTGAAGCGTAAAATGTCCTCCTGCGCCAGGCGAATATGCTCCAATAGTTCCCACGCTGAATGCGGCAGGCCGCGCGGCCGGATGCCCGCGCGATCCAACGGAAATCCGCGGACCGCTTGGTCGAAAGTGATGTGCGCGTGGCCCTCGCGGAGCAGAGCGGCCAGGTGTTCGCGCAATGCCTGCTCGCCGGCAGGCAATTTCGCGTCGCTCTTCATCTGGTTACCGGCTCCTCAACGCGATGCGGTCTGGCAGGCGCGCGGTATTTGCCCGCGGGCACGTGGAATGCGATGTTCATGCGATTCCAACTGTTGATGACCGCAATAGCCAGGGTAAGATTTACCAGCTCGGCGTCGCTGAATTGCCTGCGCGCGGCGTGGTAGACCTCGTCCGGCACGTGTCCCATGGTCACCAGGGTGACCGCTTCCGTCCAGGCGAGCGCGGCGCGCTCGCGCTCGGTATAACCCGGCGCTTCCCGCCACGCATTCAGCATATACAGCGCTTCCTCGCTCTGTCCCAGCGCCCGCAGGTCTTTCCAGTGCATGTCGATGCAGAATGCGCATCCGTTGATTTGCGAGGCGCGCAAAAACACCAGGCCGAGCAGCGACTCCTCGAGACCTGAGTTGTGCACGTACTCACTCAGTTTCAGCAGCGCATCGCGAACGCCCGGAACTGCGCTGACGTAATTGATTCGTGGTTCCACCTCATCCCTCCCTCACGCATTTGATTCGGTGGATCAGGCAAAGGCTCGGCGATTTTGGTGAAAAGCGGCACGCCGGTTCAATTGGTCATCAGGGCAATGCGGTCGAGGCCTATGCCTCGCGCGATATCGATGACTTTGGCGACCGGTTCGAAATCCAGGTCCTTGGAGCCGCGCACAAACAGGGGATGACCGGGATGGTTGGCGAACACCCTCTGCAGGCGGCCGGATAACTGGCCCACCGGGATAGTCTCCCGATTGATGGCCACGGTGCCGTTGCCGTTGACGGTGACCACAATGTCGTCTGAAAGGGCGGACGCAGCCGAACTGGAATCGGGCTGCGGTACCAGGGCTTTGAGCCCGTGCGATGTCGTGGGGGTGATCACCATGAAGATGATGATCAGTACCAGCAGAATATCGATCATCGGGGTCATGTTGATGCTGGCGTGACTGCGTCCGTTCGAACCAAGTGACATTCCCATGGGGCGACTCCTCGTGTGATTGGACACTGCGCGCGGCGATTTGTTCCCGCCGGAAGAACCGGAGTTGCGCTCCGGGCAAGGGTTTCGCTACATTGAAAGGACAGTCTTCACAAGCGCCCGTAGCTCAGTTGGATAGAGCGTTTGGCTACGAACCAAAAGGTCGGCAGTTCGAATCTGTCCGGGCGCACCACAAACCACAATAATTCAAAAATTTGCGCGGTTCGCCGCGGACGCGACAGGTTTAAATTTGTGTGCAGATGTGTGCAGATCCCCAGGAATACCGGCCACTTTCCGAGATGCCCACTTTTGTCCCGCCTATCGGAAAACAGAGCCTTGCGTTACGCTTGAGCGTTGGGTGTCGAAATGGAATTGGATCGTTCGTACTTCAAATATTGGATGGATGGCATCATAGGCACCTCTGAACTGATTGCGAGTACTGACGCGTTTCAGCGAGTTTGGCTCGGGAACGATACCGGCATCACCTCAATCCGCACCTTTGGTGAACTTGTAGAGCAGTTGCTCGGAGATCTTCGGCTAATCGAAAACGCGGCACACTTTGAACCGGTGTTGAGAGAAATGAATGCGTACGATGCCGTATCGGCATTCGCATGCTGCCTTCTCAGCATCGAGCGACTCGCGACCGAACGTGCAGAGATGCAGGATCCCGAGCGACTGCTTGCCTCTCCAGAGTGGGGGACTCTTAGGGCAGCTGCACTCCGGGTCATATCGACGCCAGCTGCTACAGAGTTTCGGACTCATAGAGCTGACATTGCGATTCTACCGGGTCCAGAGTGCCGCTAGATCGCAAACTCGACGCTGTTGTTGGTAGACGGGCTTCCCGTACATTACCGAATCGGTTATGTACGGAATGCCCACATAACCGGCCAATCTCTGCCCGTT